>Ga0187879_10002049_pt1 | contig 13772 bp, 13 predicted proteins | sample June2016WEW_19_1_FD_132423 | JGI IMG/M metagenome (GOLD analysis project Ga0187879, IMG submission 132423) | Peatland microbial communities from SPRUCE experiment site at the Marcell Experimental Forest, Minnesota, USA - June2016WEW_19_10 | ecosystem: Environmental > Terrestrial > Soil >... | reverse complement strand
GTTTCAAGGATCGCTCCGCTCAGGTTTCAAGGATCGCTCCGCTCAGGTTTCAAGGATCGCTCCGCTCAGGTTTCAAGAACCGCTCCACTCAGGTTTCGACAATCGCTTCGCCCGGGTTTTAAGGATTTCTCCGCCCGGGTTTCAAGAACCGCTCCGCTCAGGTCTCAAGGATCGCTCCGCCAAGGTCTCAAGGATAGGCCCGCAAATCGACCGCGAACCATTGCTTAGTCGCCTCATTTGGCTGGGTCAACGCAACCCTGGGCAGGTCTGCGTTGTGGTTTGCATGGTCAAATTGCGGATCGGAGCGGCGGTTCAACTGATCGGCACGGGCCGGTAACGGTGTCCGGTGAAGATCTGGCCCGGCAACGGCATGGCATCGCCCCAGAAGCCGTCAAACCGATCGATGTCCGGGCGGAAGTCTACCTGCACCGTGCCGGTGCCATTGCGGTCGTGCCACAGAAACCGGCCGGCACAGGCACCCGACGGTGTGAAGTCGGTGAGCGTGCCGGTGTAGCCGCCATCCGCGTCCTCGACATGGTAGGTGCCGATCAACTCGCCGGACCGCAGGGTGAATTGCGTGCCGAGTTGCTTGATCCGCCCGTTGTCGAGGACATGACCGGTCCATTGTCCAACGATGGCCGGCGCACAGGTGGGGGATCCCGCATACGCCGACCCGACATACGGCAGCGCGGCGATCATGTAGCCAAAGGCGCGGGACCATCGCATCACTGAAGCAACCTGGAACTCACTTGCACGGATGTTGAACCACAACGCAGAGCGGGTCCAGAGGTGGGTCACATCGTCAAAAGGCGCGGCACCAGGATAAGACCACCGCGCTGACAGACCGACTCTCGGGCCTCGTCATGGCCCGGCTCGACCGTATAGGCATTTGGTTAAGCCCGGAGCAAGGCATGAACCATGCTCGCTCGTCATCCTCGGGCCTGGCCCGAGGATGCGCGCACTGCCGCAATTCGAGCCGATCTTCACGCGGACAAAGCTAGTCGGGTCGGGCCCGACAATGCCCCTGCGAAGGCGGGAGCCTCAACAAATTGCGCCACAGGGCGAGACTTTTACGGCGCCGGCAGGTAACCGCACCGTCGGGACGACTCGTCCACCCAGACTAAAAATAAGGCAAAAGCTCATGAAAGCTAATTAGGTGAGTATTCATTAGCCATTCATATAGCGCCGCTCATAATTTGGTGCGAAATTAGGCGTTGTGCAACGCAGCAATGAGGGCTAGCCTGTTCAGGCGTCCAAGAAATCAGCCGAGCGGGAGGAGTTTGATTATTCTGTGAGCAGAAAGGCGTCCGATGCCGCGTCGCACTTTTCGAAATGTTGCCTCCCCGTCCCGCAGGGCGCTGCTGAAAACCGCCGCTACCATCGCAGGAACCGCCGCCGGAGCCGGTGCCATCACCGGTTTCCCGCTCATCTGGGCGCAGAACATCAAGGATGTGGTGCTGCGGCACAACGGCACGCCGGTCACCGCGATCCCGGCCATCGGCGAGCAGGCCAACAAAGACCTCGGCTTCACCGTCAAGATGCAGGCATCCGAGGGCAATGATCTGCTCAACCGTCTGCTGACCGCGCCGACCTCGCTGGATTGCGCCGATATCAGCATCACGTTCATGAAATATCTGGTCGGCCGAGACGTTCTGCAGGCCATCCCGCTGGCCAAGGTCAAGGATTGGGACAAAACGATCCCGGTGCTGACCAAAGGTGAGTTGCCCGATGGGCGCAAAGCGCCGCGCCAGGGCACCGCACCCTGGACTGTGATTTATGCCAACGACGCCGGCGGTCAGAGTTTTCACGACGGGCCCAGTGAATGGCTGACCGTCCTGCCGATGATCACCAATGGCGACACACTTGGCATCAGGCCCGACCTGACCGGCCGGCCGGTGACCAGTTGGGCCGATCTGCTGTCACCGGATTTCAAAGGCCGCGCCGCGTTGCAAGAGCAGCCGACGATCGGCGTGATGGACACCGCTCTGGCGCTGGAAGCGCTTGGCGAGATCAAATACGGCGACAAAGGCAACATGACGAAGGACGAGATCGACAAGACCGTCAAGGTCATGACCGATTTCAAGAAGAACGGCCAGTTTCGTTCGTTTTGGTCGACTTTCGATCAGTCGGTCAACCTGATGGCATCCGGGGAGGTCGTCATCCAGTCGATGATTGCCCCGGCCGTTGCTGCCGTCCGCTCACGCGGCATTCCCTGCACGTTCCAGCCGTTGAAGGAAGGTTACCGAGGTTGGTGCACGGCGTTCGGTGTGATGAAACACGTGCAAGGCCTGGAACTGGATTGCTTCTACGAATATCTGAACTGGTACACCAGCGGGTTCCAGGGCGCGTTCATCGCCCGCGAAGGCTACTACGCGGCGCAGCCGGAGAACGCCCGGAAATTCCTGACGGCAGCGGAATGGGATTACTGGTACGGCGGTAAACCCGCCACCACCGACATCGTCAATCAGTTTGGCAAAGTGATGGAGCATCCCGGTGCCGTCCGCGACGGCGGCGCCTTTTGGGATCGACTGGGCCATATCGCCGCGTGGAACGCGGTGATGGATGAAGACCGCTATCTGACCCGAAGATGGAACGAATTCGTCACCTCATGACATAGGAAACCCGTGATGCAGCTTGGTGTTTTTATTCCGATCGGTAACAATGGCTGGCTGATCTCGACCACGTCGCCGCAATACAAGCCAAGCTTCGACCTCAACAAAACCGTTGTGCAAAAGGCTGAGGCGTTCGGTTTCGACTTCGCCTTGTCGATGATCAAGCTGCATGGCTTCGGCGGCCCATCGGGATTCTGGGACTACAACCTGGAATCGTTTACGCTGATGGCGGGCCTCGCCTCGGTAACCAGCCGGATCCAGCTGTTCGCGACCTGCGCGGTCCTGACCGTGCCGCCGCCGTTCACCGCGCGGATGGCAACCACGATCGACAGCATCAGCCACGGGCGGTTCGGCGTGAACATCATCTCCGGTTGGCAGCGGCGCGAATATGCGCAGATGGGGATCTGGCCCGGATCGGACCACTACAATCGGCGTTATGATTATTGCAGCGAATACGTGACGATCATGCAGGAGTTGTGGGCGACCGGTCGCTCCGACTTCAAAGGCGACTTCTTCCAGATGGACGATTGCCGCTGCCTGCCGATGCCGACGGCGAAAATCCCTATCATATCGGCCGGTCAGAGCGATGCCGGCACGCGCTACGCCGCACAGCATGCCGATTACAATTTCTGCTCCAGCGGCGGGATCAATACGCCGACCATGGTGACCGCCAGTGTCGCCCGGCTGGTCGCGGCCAACCAGGAATTCGGCGGCAAGTGCGGCGCGCTGGTGCTGACCATGGTCATCGCCGATGAGACCGACGCGGCGGCGATGGCGAAATGGGAGCATTACAAAGCCGGCACCGACACCGTAGCCATTGCCTGGCGCGACGCCCAGGCGTCTGATGACCCGTCGCGCGATCCGTTGGCGGGCCCGAACAAGCGCCGCACACTGGGCACCGAGAAACTGCCAACACAGGGCGGCGTGCTGGTCGGTTCCTATGCCAGCGTCGCGCGGATGCTGGACGAGTTGGCCACCGTGCCGGGCGTCGAGGGCGTGATGCTGACGTTTGATGATTTCGTTATCGGCATGGAGCAATTCGGCACGCGCATTCTGCCGCTGATGCACTGCCGGGAGGCCTACAAGATGGCGGCGGAATAATACCAACCGTCTTGACGATCGACTGATGGTACCGGCCTTTCAACGTAATGGCCATCTGAACCAGCACTGTGCGGCGCCAGATGGTCCGGAGATCCCCAGAACAAGTCGGGGGAGGGCCATGACGATTTGAACAGGCGTTCCCAATCGAGCCTGGCGCGAACTTTGCATACGGTTCCGGCGTTGAAGCATGCAGTCGCACACTGAACAGGAGGCAACCAAACATGACCTCTCAGAGCGAAAACGAGTTGCTGACCAACGTTGGACCCGGCACTCCGATGGGCGCACTGATGCGCCAGTATTGGCTGCCGGCGTGTCTATCATCGGAACTCGAGCCCGACGGCGATCCGCTGCGCCTGATGTTGTTGGGCGAGCGGCTGATTGCCTTCCGCGACAGCAGCGGGTGCATCGGCGTTATGGATCATCGCTGTCCGCACCGGTGTGCGTCGATGTACTTCGGGCGCAACGAGGAGGGCGGCATCCGCTGCGTCTACCACGGCTGGAAATTCGACACCGCCGGCAATTGCCTGGAAATGCCAAATCTCCCTGCCGATCAGGATTTTCGCAGTAAAGTCAAAGCCAAGGCCTACAAAGTCGCCGAACGCGGCGGGCTGGTCTACGTGTATATGGGGGAGCGTGCGGTCGCTCCACCCTTGCCGGCGCTGGAGGTGATGCTCTGCCCGCCGGAGGAAACCGAACTCAACTGCAAGCAACGGGAATGCAATTGGTTGCAGGCGCTGGAGGGCGATATCGACACCTCGCATTTCAGCTTTCTGCACACCGGAAAGGTTGAGATCGGCGACATCGACCCGAACCACCTGGAACGCTTTCAGCTGATCGATCGCGCGCCGGAATATCATGTCAGGGCGACTGACTGGGGCACCATGTATACGGCGCACCGACCGGCGGAACCTGGCTACACCTATTACCGGTTCGCCCATTTCGCGATGCCGTTCTGGACGCTGTTTCCGAACGGGCCGTTGCAGGACAACGTCATCGCTCAGGCGTGGGTGCCGATGGATGACACCCATACGATGTCGTATTATTTCAGTTGGAAACCCCGGACTCCGGCTCTGGGCTTGCTGAAGACCGGCGAGCCGATCCCGTATCTGGACCGCGCCACGGCGACATTGCCCAACACGTCCGACTGGTTCGGCCGCTGGCGGCCGGCGGCCAATCAAAGCAATGACTATCTCATTGATCGCGACGCCCAGAGGACTTTCAGCTACAGCGGGATCGCCGAGGTGTTCACTCAGGACTCTGCGGTGACGGAGAGCATGGGCGCGATCAGCGACCGCACGCTCGAGCATCTGGCGCCGAGCGATCGGATGATTACGTTGACGAGACGACGGTTGCTGGATGCGGTGCGTGCGCTGCGCGATCATGGCACGGTGCCGCCACTGGTCGACAATCCGCAGGCCAGCACGATCGCTCGCTCGGGTGACCTGATCGCACCGGCGGAGCACCGCTGGCTCGACGCTTATGAGCAAACCCTGGCGGAGGCGTTGCATCCCGGGTTCGCCGAAGCCGCGGAATAACGCAGATGGACGAATTCGATCATTCGTCTGATCGCACCGACGAAGACCTCGGCGTTTTTTCCCTGCTGACCTATCTGCTTGCGTTCGCGCTGTGCCTGATGACCTGCCTGTTGAGCTTGTCGGAAATGCAGGAGGTCGGTCCCGATGTCGGGGAGATCGTGACATTCGATCCGCATGATGGACCCAAGCGGTGGGAGATGCCGGGAATTCCGGCCCGCCTGGCATCGTTCGCCGCGTCGCGCCAAAGTTGTGTGCTGACGCCGTCGGTGATCGCTGCCGGTGGCGGCAGTTTCGTGATCGAGGCGAAACAGTTGGCCCATCCGCCGGTGTTCCTGGTGCACTGGTCGGGGCGGCGCACGGATGATGGAGCGCAGAATTGCGGAAGATCCGCGGATCTCGTGTTGTCGTTGATCCAGTTGCGTGCTCTGGCCAACGTCGCCGGAGGCTTCGGCGTCGTGCACGGGTGGTTTCCGGGCTGAACTCAGCGGGCGATTACGGCAGGGCCTGGCAGGATTGTTGTCCGACCGGCTGCGGCGACAGCTTTATCTGATACAGCGCCGGCCAAAGCTTGCCGGTGACAAACAACCGATCGGCTTTTGCGTCATAGGCGATGCCGTTCAACACGTTGTCGCCAGACACAACAACCGTGGAGTTGACAAGGTCGGTCAGGTCGATCAATCCCACAATGTGGCCGCTCGCCGGGTCGATCCGGACGATGAAGTTCGTCACCCAGATATTGGCAAAGATCTCACCTTTCACCCATTCAAGTTCATTGATGCGATGCACCGGTCTTCCGTCGCAGGTGACGTGGATGCGGCCAACTTCAGTCATACTGTCTGGATCCAGCAAGCGCAGATCGCTGGTCCCATCGCTCATGATTATATGGCGGCTATCCTGGGTCAAAGCCCAGCCTTCACCGGCGTAATGAAATGTTGCGCGTTGCTGGAAGGTTGCGAGATCGTAGATGAAGCCAATCTGGTTCTTCCACGTCAGTTGGATCAGTCGGTCCTTCCAGGTGACGATCCCTTCGCCAAAGTAGCCTGGATCGAGGTCCTTCTGCTGCACGATCGCGCCGGTTCGGAGCACGACTTTGCGAATCGAGGACTGTCCGTTCCGACCCGTGCTCTCATACAAAAATCCATCATGGTACAGCAGACCTTCGGTGAAGGCCTGCGGATCGTGGGGATAACGGTGAACGACGGTGGCGCCGTATTCAGGGACCTCGGCATAAGCCCGGCCAGCCAGGCCCGCCAGGATTGCCAACGTGAAAAGCATCGCTCTCATTGCCGCCGGGCTCCTGATCTGCGGGCATGTGTTTCCGCCGTCCCGATCGACATTTCAAGAAGGAATGATGGGTGAAATGCAAAACAGGTCAGCACCGCGCCCATGCTTGTTGGTGGCGATGTAGCCTGACGGATCGTTGATGATACCGGAACCAGGCGTGACGCCAGTCCGATCCCGGCACACTGGCTGTCAAACAGCCACTGCGATCCGGGACAGGTTCCATTTCCCATCGCAGATATAAATCGTCTTGCGATATTCGGCATGGAACGGTGCCATCCCGGGTGCCTCTCGGTATCCGGGATGGAACCAGCCGCGCCGCTACGCTTATTTCGAAGCCGCTGCCTGCGGTGAGCCCTGGGTGGGCGACGGCGCCACTGCTTGCGTCTGCTGCTTGCAGTTCGGGTCGCCGGCGGGATTGGCGTTGTAGTGGGGGCCGCAAGCAAGGAAAGTGCTTCCGCCACCTTCTTGCGTCGGTTGCTTTGTCGCAGCAGCCGATTGGGCGAATGCCGGGGCCGCCAGCAACATGCTGCTGGCGATCATGGCGGCGAACAGGTTCTGAATTTGCATAGGACTCTCCGGTTGAAGGTTACAGAGTGCTGCTGACGACCTGAGGTCTCTGGTTTGTGCACTGGCAAACAGTAGGGTTCTGCTGGTTCGTGATGGCCTCAGACCGTTGCGTTCGTGTTGCTCGTTCGCGACCATTCCGAAATCGGTACAACGGGCGATGTGCCGATGGTCTGATGCGATGAACGCTTACCTAGGGATTTTTGGTTCGAGATAATTGTCGAACCTCGCTGCGACTTGAACGTTTCGGCGCAAAACGCCGCGGGCCAAAGGCGCCGGCGTCGAGTGGCGCGGCGATGAAGCGCGGCGTCGATGGGAGATGCCGCGCTCCAGGCGTTCAGCCGACCGGAATGACCAGGGCGGCGGCGCGGCTGCGGATATCGTCAGGCCAGCGGGCAGGCCGGCGCGCGTCGAGATCAAGGTTGACGCCATATTGACCAAGCCGCGCAATTTCGAAGCCGCTGCGGGGATCGGTCATGCGGTGGATCATGCGCAACGACGAATTGCCGAGATGGCCGATGCCGGTTTCGATCAGATAGGGCGCGTCCAGCGGCAAGGCGCCAGACATGCGCAAGGTCAGCTCGAAGGTCGAAAAGCCGCGCCGGTGTTGTTGCATGAACTCGGTATCCATGCCGATCGCGGTACCGAGCTGACCGGAGGCGTTGGAAAACCGCAGCACGATCGCTGACAGCGCGAAATGGCCAGCGGCATCCAGGTCACCAGGTTTTACCCGCCCGCGTGCGGTGGGGATAAAACCGGCGGTCGTGACGGGTTCGGGCCGGGCCTCGGCCTCTGGGCCGTTCCAGGTCGCGAACCGGGCTTCGATTTCACTGCGCTGTTGCGGCGTCAGAGGGGCGGCCGACAGGTCCCAATGTTCGTCGAACCAGGTGACGACCTCGCCGTTGGCCGAATCGACGAAACGATGACCCAGCTGAAGGTCGTCAGGGGGATCGAGGGCAAGCGGCGCGCTCTCGACGTGGAAGGCGGCGCCGGCGCGCAGTTCGCGTGCGAAACGGACATTGAGCCTGCGCGACAGGTCGCCACGGCGCCACAGCATGCCAAGGTCGAATGCGTCGGCGAGATTGGCTCCTGCCTCTTCCAGCCGGTCGAAGTAATAGCCAACGGTGAAATGCTCGGTCACATCGCACTGCCAGGGTGGCACGATACCGCGATACGTCTCGGTCCAATTCGTCATGCGGGACGTCCTTTGGGGAAAGCGTTCGTCGACGACATTCCCCAAATTGTGCGGCGTGGCAATGACGGGAGAAGCGGATGTGCTGCGCCTCAGCGGTTCTGGCTCCTGGTTCATGCCCGCAACATCGTTACGACCTGATCGAGCTGGCGGACGCGCGCGTACATCTTCATAGCCTTGTCGAGGCTATAAGCGTGTGCGGCCGCATCGCCGCTCCAGCAACATTCGCGCGCCACGATCGTTGCAAGGTCCATGTTGAATGCCTCGCGCACGCTGGTTTCTACCCCGCGATTGGTGGCGCCGCCGCCGATGATAATGGTGTCGCGGCGTAGCATGTGCAGCAGTTCGGCAATGCCGGTGCCGTAAAACGCGCTTGGCCGGCGTTTGAGGAACACGTAGTCGGCGGCAAGCGGTGCGATCTCGTCGGGGAAGCCGGCCTCAATGGTGCCCTCGATGCCGTTGGTGAGCGGCGGCACGCCGGTCTCTGCCGCAAGATCGGTCGGCAGCAAAACGACATCGGCACCGTCGGCACGACTGACCGGCGTGGTGTAGATCACCGGCACGCCCGCTGCGCGCGCAGCCGCAATCATGGACACCCAGGCTTCGAGCACCGGACGCATGGCGGCACGCCGAGCAGGATCCGCGGGCGTCAGTGCACGCCGGCAAACGTCGTAAGCGATCAAGGCCGTGCGGCGCGGGTCGATGCGGTCGGGTTCGGGCATTGCAAGCTCCAGGAGGTCAGCACTGCATCAGTTCGATACTCACGCCATCGGGCGCGGCGACGTAGCACAGCAAACTACCGCCGACGCCCTGCTTCAACGGCACCGGAAAGCTGACGCCCTTGCCGCGCAACTCGTCGCAGAACGTGGTGAGGTCGCCGTTATACATGAAGCCGAAATGATCGGTGCCCCAGACATTATGGCTGGAGAAATCGGCGTAGGGCTGGATGGGCCTGGTGGGGAGCGGGTCCTCGCCCGGCCTTCGGCCACGAATGAGAATGGTCGTGCCGCCAAGCGAGACAAAGATTTGTGGCGCACCGCGCGCCACGGTGTCGGCTTTGATTGTCGCGCCGAACATCTCCACATACCAATTGGCCGAGGCATGTGGCGTTTCGCTGATGATGTGCACGTGGTCGAATTTGAATGCGGGATTGCTCATCGGTTGCTCGCTTTGTTACGCCGCCAGTTTTTGTCGTGTCGCCTGCTTGAGCATCGCCGCACCTTGCTCGGCGATCATGATGGTCGGCGCATTGGTGTTGGTCGAGGTGACCGCCGGCATGACCGAGGCATCGATCACCCGCAACCCGTCGAGACCGTGCACGCGCAACTGACTGTCGACCACGCTCATCGGGTGCGTGCCCATCATGCAAGTGCAGCTTGCGTGGTAGCAGGTGCCGCCGTTACGCCGCGCATAATCGAGCAGTTCATCGTCGGTCTGGATGTCGCGGCCGGGCAGGGTTTCCTCGCGGACGTATTGTTTCAGCGCCGGTGCCTCGAACAGCTTCCGTGCGAAACGCAACCCGCCGATGATGGCGCGGCGATCGGATTCGTCGGAGAGGTAACGCGGGTTGATCGCCGGCATGTCGCCCGGCCGGCTCGACCGCGCCTCGACGTAGCCGCGCGAAAGTGGACGCATCTGCCAGGCACCGGCGCTGAGGCCGGGGGTTTCCTCCAGCTCGCCGATCTGGCCGCCCTTGAAGCTGCCGGGGGCGAAGGTGACCTGCATGTCGGGGGTGGCAGACGTTTCCAGCACTTTCACCGATGCGGCGACCAGCGACGGGCTGTAACTCAACATGCCCTTGCCGGTGAGCGCCCAACGGACGACCTCGACGGCGAGCGGAATGCCGCGGGACTTTTCGTTGGCGGTGGCCATGCCGACGACGGGATACGACACGCGGGCGGTGTAGTGGTCCTGCATGTTGCGGCCGACGCCGCGCATTTCATGCAGCACGGGGACGCCGATGGTGCCGAGGTGGTCGGGGTCGCCGACACCCGATAGTTGCAGGATGAGGGGCGAGCCGACTGCGCCGGCTGAGAGGATGGTTTCCCTTGTTGCCGTTATCGTTTCGGTGGTGCCGCCGCCGCGGGAAAGTTCGATGCCGGTGGCACGTTTGCCGTCGAACAGGATGCGATGCACCAGTGCGTTGGTGATGAGTTGCAGGTTGGGTCGTTTCAGGGCGGGGTGCAGGTAGGTGCGGGCGGCACTGGCTCGGCGGCGGCCACCACGGGTCTGCTGGCACCAGCCGATGCAGTCGGTGTGGCCTGGCTGCAGGTCGTTGAGGTCCTCGCGGTATTCCAGGCCAAGCTGCTTGCCGGCCTCGACCACTTGCGCGCAAATCGGCGAGCGGTCGATTTTAGAGGTGAACAATGGGCCGTCCTTGCCGCGCACGTCGCTGCCTTCGCCTTCCCAGCGTTCGGCTTTGCGGAAGAACGGCAGGCAATCGTCCCACGACCAGCCGCGGTTGCCGAGCTGAGCCCAGTGATCGTAGTCCTCGGGTTGGCCGCGGATGTAGATGAGGCCGTTGATCGAGGAGGAGCCGCCGATCACTTTGCCGCGGGTGTAGTTGATGGCGCGGCCGTTGGTGCCGGGGTCGGGCTCGGAGCGGTATTTCCAGGTCAGCGTGTCGTGGTCGAGCATTTTGAAGAAGCCGGCGGGGATGTGGATGAGCGGGTTGCGGTCGCGTCCGCCGGCCTCGATTAGGATGACATTGATCGTGGGGTCCTCGGTGAGGCGGTTGGCGAGGACGCAGCCGGCGGAGCCGGCACCGACGATGACGTAGTCTGCTTGCATGTCCGTTCTCCCCGGGGTGTGTGGGTTGGCCGATTGGGCCGGTTGTTGACAGAGGGTATCGTGGTTTGGCAGTGCGCTGGAAGTGGGGCACGGTGGTCAGCCGGACTCAGGCTGACGCGGAGAGTTGCCGCATCACAGAAAGTCGTGTGAAAGGCCCAGATAAACGGTTCGCCACCGTCCAGCGGCGGACAACATCCGGAACAACAAAATCCGCCGAGGCGATCAGCTGACATAATACCACCCATATAGACCGAAATACTTCAGGTAAATCAACTGCAAGCAGCAAGTTGAGGTGTGAATTAGGGCGAGATCTTGTGCCCCAAACAGATTCGAGGTCGGATGAGGCAAGAACCATAAAAGGCTACAAAATGGAAGGTAGCAGCCCCGGCGTGCAGGTTTGAGCTCATCGGATCGCGAGATCGATATAGATCGATGCGACCAATAGCTCCGCAAGTGCGATTGGAAGCCCGCGCTCAAATGTCGCGATCGCCAGCGCAAAATGAGCGACGGCACACAAGAGATACTGGTGCTTGTGGGGATTTGGCATGATAGATATTCTCGGTGGCATTGGCCATCGCCACGATGCGTAGCACCCTAGGAAAGGCTAGCCTGTAAGTGCGGAATCCAAGGAAACCTGGGAAACCCGAAACGCCCGCCGAGGCACAAGTCTGGAACCTGTTCAGAGTCTGCTATGATACTGGCCAGGGCATGCCACCTGGACGAGGACAGTCATTAGATGGATGGGATGCTGTGGCGTTCGTTAGGGCAATGTCTTCGGCAGGGCAGAAGGATTTTGGCAAGGACTCACTTCGGCACTGGCTCCGTCGCGAAACGATACCAGACCCCGACAAGGTCGAGGCCTTCCTGAAGGTGTTTTACCCGAACGCGGCCAGAGGCGACGAAGTTGAGCAGCGACAAAAGGCCGATTTCCAGGCCGCCTGTGACCTCGCCCGGAGTGAAAAGCGTGGTCGATCAAGGGAAGCCAATGGTAGATCAGTGCACAATGCCTTGTCGGCTGGGATGGAACTCCAGCGCGAACTTGTGCGTTGGCCAAACCTACCGGCTAAAGCAGAGTCAGCCGACACCATACTGTCTCCGCGGAGCATGGAAACCACACGTGGGAAACCCGCAGAAGACTGGCTTCTAGTGGCCACAGGGCATGACTTCGACCGAATGGTTGAGTTCAGGCTACATCAACCGGACAGATGGAACACTCCTTCCGGTAGCTATGGGATCAAGGCCACACTTCGATTTTTCGTACATGACACAGTACTTGAAATGCCAGACGAACGGCTTGACATAACATTATCGCTCTCCAGCGCGAACTTAACCGTTTCCGCTTCGGGCTACCAGATTGGTCTTGGCGGTGTTATTGGATCGGGGGTCTATCAGTTATTTGATCATTTCGGCGAATTCGTCCCAGGTGGTCGAAAGATCGTTCCGTTGGATAATCGGCTAGGCCTCAGCTTTGACGCATTGCCACACCAAGATTATGTCGCAATGCTTGAGCCGTTGTCTTGGGGACCGCCAAGATTTACCGCCAGGGTCACCGCCACTAAGAATGAGATCGAAGTTTCTGCATTAGATAATGATATCGCAACATCGCGAAAGGTTAGAACTTTGAAGGAAATAATTAATCAAACAAGTAATATTGGATGAGTGCCCTATGGAAGGTAGGCACGTGATTCTGGCTGAGCGGTCTATGATGAAGGCAAATGTCGAGAAATGAATATATCGGATAAACTCAGAATGAAGGTACGGGAGGTTTTTGATTCGAAAGTTGAGACGTTTGTTGAACTCGTCTATATTGCGGGCCTTTCTCCGGGTATGTCTTTCCGCTACGGGGATCTCCGTGGGGGTGATTTTCGTGGCGAGAATCTAGGAGGTTTTGATTTTACATGCGCGGATTTCGCAGGAGCTAATGTCGCAGGGACTATTTTTACCGGCGCCATATTAAAAGGTGCAGATTTTTCAAAATCTATTGGGCTGGAGGAGGCAATATTCGATAAAGCCTGGGCGATTGAAGAGGCGATTTTCCCGACTGAAAAATACCCCCCATCTTCGTGGGCTGACGATTCTGGAACAGATGAAGTCGGCCCGTGGGCATCATTTAGCTTGACTATTACGGGCTCCACAACAGTCACCCAGCGCCTACGATGGATTCCACCGGGGCAAGACTTTCGCATGGGTTCCCCCCCCGGACGGGAACGGTCGCTTCGAAAATGAAGGCCTCAGCGAGCCAATCAGTTTTCGTGCAGGATTTTGGATGTTTGAAACCCTAGCAACCCAGGACCTGTGGACCAGTGTAATGGTCACTAACCCCAGCCGCTTCCAAGGCCCAAACCATCCTGTGGAGAGCGTATCCTTTCATGATACACGATGGTTTATAGAATCGTTGAACGCGCTCAAACCTGGACTCGCGCTTACTCTTCCGTCAGAGGCGCAGTGGGAATACGCCTGTCGTGCAGGAACGACATCATCGACATATGCTGGCCCCGCCGTTGTTAACGAACGTGGCGAAACGGCTGCCTTAAATCGAATTGCCTGGTGGTCCGGCAACAGCGATGAGCAGACGCATCCAGTTGCACAGAAGGCGCCGAATGGGTGGGGGCTCTATGATATGCTGGGAAATGTCTGGGAGTGGTGCGCGGACGGAGACTACGGAGGACACGCTGGCGCGCATTCCGACGGGTC
>Ga0187879_10002041_pt1 | contig 13790 bp, 9 predicted proteins | sample June2016WEW_19_1_FD_132423 | JGI IMG/M metagenome (GOLD analysis project Ga0187879, IMG submission 132423) | Peatland microbial communities from SPRUCE experiment site at the Marcell Experimental Forest, Minnesota, USA - June2016WEW_19_10 | ecosystem: Environmental > Terrestrial > Soil >... | reverse complement strand
TACCAGCGAGCGACGGGGCGCAAGCCGGACATCTATATTGTCCGCGCCTCAGACGGCGTGCGCGAGGCGTTGGAATAGGCAAGCGCAGCGCGTCGCGGCAGGATCCGTTCTTCGTTGAGTGAAGTGTGTGGATTACTTGCTTCGCAATTCAAAACTGCTTCAGGCCTGGAGAACTCATGGACCGGCGCGATTTCATGAAGGCGGCAACCACACTCGTTGCAGCTGCAGCGCTACATCGCGGGGACTTTGCGCAGAATCCGGGCTCGGCAAACGAGACGCGGCTAGTGTTGCCCATGAATCGCGGCTGGCGATACAGCCCATCGTTCGTGGAGGGCGGTCACGACGTTAACTTCGACGACTCGAAATTCGACCGCGTCGTTGTTCCCCATACAAATGTGGCGCTGCCGTGGCACGGATTTGACGATAAGACCTACGAATTCGTCTCGCTCTATCGCAGACGATTCAAGCTGCCGCCGCAGGCGCGCGGGCAGCGCGTATTTATTGACTTCGAAGGCGTGATGACGGCTTCCACTGTTTGGATCAATGGCCAGCGGCTGGGCGAGTATAAGGGCGGCTACACACCGTTTTCGTTCGAGCTGACGCCACACCTAAATCTTGACGGAGACAATCTGCTCGCTGTGGACGTCGATTCTTCCGAGCGCCCGGATATTCCGCCCTTTGGCAATCGCATTGATTACCTCACGTTCGGCGGAATTTATCGCGAAGTAGCGCTGCGCGTCGTCCCAGCCACCTACATCGAGAATATCATCGCGCAGCCCAAGAATGTCTTGAGCGAGCATCCATCGCTCGACGTGGCATGCTTCATCCAGCGCCTCGAGCCGTCGCAACACGCTCTGACCTTGGAGGCTGTGCTTCTGGACGGCGCGAACGCGATATCCAAGTGTAAGCAAGAAGTGCCTGCGTCAGGTGCGACGAGCGAGCCGGCGAGCTACACATTGAGCTTCGCTGCGCTGTCAGGTATTCAGCTCTGGGACATTGCGAATCCATATCTTTATTCCGTGCGAGTGCGTTTGCTCGTTGGCGAACGCGTGCTTGATGAAGACACGCGCCGCATCGGCTTTCGCGAAGCGGAATTCACGGATCATGGTTTTGAGTTGAACGGAAAAGTGATTAAGCTACGCGGCCTCGACCGTCATCAGACCTTTCCCTTCGTGTGGCAGGCGATGCCTGCTCGCGTGCAACGACGGGACGCATATATTCTGCGGAAACAACTGCACTGCAACATCGCGCGCACCTCGCATTATCCGCAGTCGCGCCATTTCCTTGATGCCTGCGATGAGTATGGCTTGCTGGTGCTGGAAGAAATCCCAGGCTGGCAATACATCGGCGATCAGGCCTGGCAAGACCTCTCCGTGGACAACGTGAGCCGCATGATTCGGCGCGACTGGAATCATCCCTCGATCGTGCTGTGGGGCGTGCGCATCAACGAATCCAGAGACAATCACGATTTTTACACGCGCACGAACACGCTCGCGCACACTCTGGACCCCACGCGGCAAACCGGAGGGATTCGTTATTTTCAGGAATCCGAGTTTCTGGAAGATGTCTTCACCATGAACGATTTTGGCTGGCCGCTGAAACCTCCGAACCATCCGCGCTATCTCAACACAGAGTTTGTCGGCCACACCTATCCCGTGAAGACGATCGACGACAACGTTCGTCACCGCGAGCACACCATCCGCCATGCTCGCGTGCACGATCAACTGGCTTCCAATCCGCAATACGCCGGCGGCATCGGCTGGTGCGCGTTCGACTACAACACTCACTCTGATTTCGGCGCGGGAGATCGCATCTGTTATCACGGCGTAGTGGATATGTTTCGCGAACCCAAACCTGCGGCAGGTTTCTATAAATCCCAGTGCGATCCGGAAGAAGAAATTGTACTGGAGCCGGCATTCCATTGGGCGGCGGGTGATGAAGCGCTGCGTTTTACGGTCGCGATGATTTGCTCAAACTGCGACCACCTGAAGCTCTACGTGAAAACCAAAAACGACTGGGATTTGATTGCCGAAGCAGATCCCGATCGCGAGCAGTTCGCTCATTTGCGCTACGCGCCGTTCAGCATTGATCTCGCGAAGTCACGCCACGAATGGGGTGATCTGCGCATTGATGGCTACCTGAAAGGCCAGCAGGTCGTTTCCAAGACGTACTCCGGCCGCGGCGTTGATCGGAAATTCTCAATCCGTGCCGACGATACGGAGCTTACCGCCGATGGAGCCGATGCCACGCGCGTGGTGTTCCGCGTCACGGACGAATTCAATGCGATTCGCCCTTATGCGAACGACCCCATCATGCTGACTGTCGAAGGTCCCGCTGAAATAGTTGGAGACAATCCATTTGCGCTGACCGGGGGCACCGGTGCGGTCTGGATTCGTGCAAAAGGGCAGGCGGGAACTGCGCGCCTCACGGCCACGCACCCTCGTCTCGGAGGCCAGACGGTGTCCTTCACGCTGCGTGAAGCCACCGAGGAGCGCGTCTAGCTTTACCGTTCTTTGAGCGCAGTCTTGACTCTCAGCGGGCGAACTTCATACCGAGTCGGTGGACCTGCTGCGGCGGCTGAATGGTCCCCATTTGGTAGTATCGTCTGCGGGCGCAATCGGGACACCCCGGAACAAGAAGGGAGCACTAAGCCCGGGAGACCATGCAAAACCGTGGTGCACGGCGTAAGAGAGAGACAGACGAATCAACCACATAGATTGTCTGGCGCAATCGGCCATCTAAGTTGCTGACTTTCCGAATCGCGACTATCTACAGTCTGTGCACACGGCAGTCGGGCGCAGAAGCGCTGAGTCGAGCCTTCGAGCGTGCTCGGATCAGAACTCGCGCGCCCTGATTCAAAAGCCTTTCTTCAGGAATAGGTAGGGAAGGAGAAGAAATTCGACAATGCCGGGGAGCGGATCCTCTTTGCTGAATACCGCGTCGGTGTGAACGTGGCGCAAGGATTCAACGTAGTCCCTGAGTCGCATTCGCCTGCCACTCACGTCTAGAATACCCGTGGGAACATCTGTGAGAAGCCGAATCCACAAGTGGCCGGGGGTTCCGCGAGACGCCATCGCGGTTTCTCCGATTTGGTCGGCATACAACATAAATGGAAAGTCCACGCCAGCCGCTAAGCCAAGCGTGTGGTAACCCCAAGTGCGGGCGTTCACATCGAGGAGTTTGTACTGCCCGTCCCTGGGATCGAGTTTGAATTCAACTTCGACTAGCCCGTAATAATTAATCGCGCGAAGAAAGCGTTCAGCCAATGATTCTAGAATCGGTAGATCAATCGTCTCTACGTAGGTGCTGGCACGACCGAATTCATGGGGGTGCTGGCGCAGGCGGCGACTCACCATGCTGCCGATGGCCTTGCCATCCTTGAAAAATGCGCAATACGCGAACTGGTTCTTCCCATCTCCTGGGATCAAATCCTGTATAAGAATCTCGCGTGGTCCCGCCAATTCGTTGGCGCGCGAAAACAGCTCCTGAAGCTGCGCTCGCGAGTCCGCGCGCCAAGCCTTGGCTTTGGTGGCGTAAAAGAAGTGCTCTTTGACGCCAGGCTTCAGCGCGAGCGGAAACGGAGCATCGATCTGGTCCAGATCCGCCAAAGTGTCGGGAAACCAGGTTTCAGGGATGGGAATGTTCAGCTCGCGGGCTAGCTTATAAGTGTTCCGCTTGTTCCAAACCCACTGAATGGTGTCCCAAGAGGGAGTCGGGACGCGGAACACTTCGGAAAGCGCCACCCTGTGATGCGAAATCGCGGCGACGAGCTCGTCGCGAGTAGGATAGAGAACCCATCCCTTCAGATCCAGCCGCTTTGCTAAATCCAGAAGTACTTGGACAGCGGTGTCTTGGTTCCGTAAGTCCGGAACCCGCACGCCGTATGTCGCGTAACGGGAATATCGTGATATGGATCGCTCGTCGTCAAGAATGCAGATGGGAATGCCGCGCCGACCCAGGCTGCGCACGATACCAAGGCCCTGGTAATCTCCGCCGATTACCACGGCGCCTGGCACGTCCTTCGGTCTGCGATTCAATTTCTTTATCTGCTCGAAATTTCCAGCAGGGGCAACGCTCATTCACTTTCCTTCAATATTCGCGATCTATTTGTTTGCCGTAATGTGTCGCGTCAAAGATTGCGCGGCGTAGCGAGCGCCGGAAACAAATTGCATTAGTGGGCCAAAACTCCATACGGCCGGTGCTCCCAGAATGTGCAAGCCCGGCACAGAAGTCTCCAGCCCCTTCTCGAGGCGAGGATAGCCATTCGAGCGGCTGATGGACTGAACCAGGTCGGGAGACAAAAAGTCGTACTTGGAGACGTCCACGCGATATCCGGTTCCAAGCAGAACATGATCTACTGTGCGCTCGCTTCCATCGCTCAAGCGCACTCTGACTTGTGAACCGACGATGGCGAAATTCGCTACCGAGCATCCGAGCCGAATGGGGACCGCTTGGAGCCGGTCAACCAGCCAGCGCGCTCCTGCGGGCCGAACAGAACGCTTTCTGAGCCTGTCCTGCAAACGCCGAGGCAAGCGCTGAAGCAGGTCAGGACGCGCCATCAGCTGGCTGATACCTGCGGGCCCGACATCGGTGGGAGCGTAGAGAACCGATCGGACGAACTTGCCCAAGCCGTGATGGAGGGTTTTCGATAGCGATCCCTGGAGCCAATGGATCGTATGCGTTCGCGCAATCACCTCGGCTTCGGCGCCACCTTCATGCAGCAATGCCGCTGACTCCAGAGCACTTTGCCCGCCGCCGATCACCAGCACTTTCTTTCCCGAAAATTTTGCGAGGTCACGGTGCGCCGACGTGTGCGATGCCAATTCAATGGGGAGGCCGTCAAACTCCGCTGGCCGCCACGCGAATGAACCGATGCCCGCTGCGATCACGACTCGGCGCGACACCAGTTCTTCGCCGTCGGCGAGGGTAATTCGAAAACCGCCGGGGGCGCGATCCACTCGGACGATTTTCCGCCGATCGAGATCGGAAACGCCTTTTTGTTGATACCAATGCCCGTACTCGACAAAGCGATCCAGCGGAACGGGCTGCGAAACACTGCTACCGCTCTCCGATCCGTATGCTTCCAGCGTCAAGGCACAATGGGGATCGGCGATTTGCGTCGCAGTCCAATTGGAGCGAAGAAACATGCCGACCGGCATGTTGCGCTCCCAGAACGACATAGGCTCGCCGAAAATCCGGACCGTAAGGCCCTTCACATTCTTCAAGTGGGTGGCTGCGGCGAGCCCGTATGGACCGGCGCCGAGAATTACTACGTCACAATTTTCCATGGCTGTTGAAATCGAGAATTCGATCTCCTTAACGGCAATTCAGATATTCGTTGAAGCCAGATTTGTAAATTGGCGAACCGTACTGAAACATTGGTTTGTCGGTCGTTCGAAATTAACTATGCGAGAGCCCACCCTCCGCTTTTGCTTGGGCAATCGGAATCGATGGGCCGCGAACACGCTCGGACTTTTCCAGCACCAGCAGTACGGGAGCGAGGATTGCGAGCGCCAACAGAAAGAAAACGAATCCTCCTTTATGGTGCAGACTGCCGGTTAGAAAGCTCGGATCCACGTAAATACTGAGGAGAGTCAGGGTGACGATTCGAATCCCGTTCTTTATGAGCGCCAAGGGGACCGCCAGGAGGACGAACAGGAGCTGCTTCCACGGCGTCCTTAAAAATAAGTGAGCGGCGATGAGACAGGTGATAAGCAGAGCCAAGCTGGAACGGATGCCGCTGCACTCGGTGGCCACTTCAATGGTGACGCTCGGCACGGTGAGGAAAAACCCTTGGCGAAAAACGGGAACACCGACGGCACGGAAAAGAAAAAAGGCGATATCCGTCGAACCACTTTGCAGAAAATAAATCGTGCGGGCCAAAACATTCTCTGGAATTGGGATCATCAACAACAGAAACAACAAGGGGAACGCCGCAGCCCGGAACGCACTGCTGCCGTAAAACAAAATGAACGTTCCTATCCATGCCAGGACCAGAAGGAAAGTCGCCGCCGGCAGAGAGGATACGTTTCCGGCAAAGTAACGCTGGGCGACAAAGAGAAGAACGATGACCGCGCCGGCCAGAATCAGGGAAAAACCGGAGACGACACCAGTTCGCAGGGATTTAGCGATTCGTTTCCTCTCGATGTACAGCAGATAAATACTGACCACCGGAATCAGGAGGATGTGCGAGGACGATTCCTCGTGCAGGGAAAAAAACGCCAAAGCAGCGAGCGTTTTCCAGGACACCAAGATGGATGCCCCCAGGAATCCCGCGAAATACCAGTGGCGGCGGCTGGAGTCGGTAATCCCTCGCATATTTTCCATCATCGAGCCACCGAGGTCGTTCCAGAAGCTTCGTCCAAGCTGTAAATCAAGCGATCGCCCTGCAGAGTCGCGAAGGCGATTCTGGCGCGATCTCGATCCTGTCCTTCAATGTGCCATCGATCGCCGTCTCGCACCAGTTTCATCTGGCCGCGGTTTCTCCACCAGCGATTCACATCCCGCGGCAGCGCCGCCCACAGTTTGCGTTCTGCTCGCAGGCTTGACAAATAGTCGAGCAAATCCAAGTAGACCTTCTGAGCGCGCTGTTCGAGGAGGTAATCCGGATGCACGATGAAACTGACGAGGCCGTTGCGCCCAAGAATCTGGCTGCATTCTTTTTTCCAAAGCTCGATCGAGTAATCGCCCATGATCTGGAATAAAGAATAGTCCTGCGTCATTGTAAGAGGCAGTTCCAGGATTTCGCCGATGCGGTATGGCATCACCGTACAACAGCCGCCGTGCTGCGGCTCCAGGTGCGCCACGTTGGGTACCGACATATCGTAGAGAATCTCGAACTCTTCAAACCATTCCTGGTTGCGATACATGGCGCCAGAGCGAAAACCCTGCACTTCATAAGTACGCGCATGTTCATTGATCTTTGCGGCTTGTTCAAGAAATTGGGCGTGATTCTGGAAGAGTGAACCGTCGTGGTTCAAATCGTGGACATTCAGCTCAAATCCGCGCCGGCGAATTTCTTGGATGAAATCGTCGGGAACCTCATACCTTCCGCCGGGCACGACCTGGAAGGACGCCTTGATGCCGTGCGAATCATCCATATCCATGAGTTTCGAAGCAAAGCCAACGCCGAGCGTAGTTTCAACATCGTGCGTCATAACCAGACAACCAGGCGCACCGTCCGGCCAGAACCAGATGAAAGGAACGCGGGAAGTTCCCATGGCTTTCATTGAGAGGCGCAAGAAGTGTTCGTGGAGTGTATCTACGGTAAAATCCACCGGCCATCTGGGAAATGGCACTTCACGCCACCCTCTCAGATAAAACCTTTGCACTCGGCGTCTTGCTTGCAATGGCAGGAAATTGCGACAACTGTAATAAATCTTGCGAATCAGAGCGCTTCCGGTAAGACCATTGGCACGGCGACCGCTGGCGCTTAGATAGCGCTCGCTGCGCAAATTATCAATCACATCTGCGGGATCGAACGGGAGCCGGACGCATTGATCTACGGTCCGCGCTTCAGGTAGCGCGTCATACAGGTGGGACGAGAATTTTTTCGCCGTTGGGCCTGATTCGCAGCGGCCATAACAGATCGTCTCAGGGCCAAACCGGAAAAAACCCGGAGCCCCTGTCAGCTCTTGATGCGTAAACGAACATCGCAGATCCTCTGGAATTCGGAAGTATTCACTGAGATGGTTTCCCATGCTCTTGGCCGAATTTTTCTTCCGATGTAGAACTTCCGTTTGCAAGTAACGGCCTCGATTGGAAAATGCAGCTTTGCGCATACTAGAGCTTGGAATGATTGTCCAGCCGGTAGAGCGGACTTCCAGTGAATGGCGTAAGGATACCTTCGGCTAACCGATATGACGATAAATTAATTTCCCTGTCGCAGCCAGCACCCACCTGGGCATAACGGCGAATACTCGCTTCGCAAGGCCGACTTTCCAATCCTCGCTTGATTCCAAATTGGCAGGACCAGGATCTCTCCAATAAACAAGCGAGGTGGCATGATGCGTCCAATGATCTTTAAACGCAATTAGTCCATCATTGTCATCGTCAGACCGGCCCAGACTGAATTCTCTCGCTCCGGTGGCCTTGGCGTGTTCAATCGCCCTCCAGAGGAGCAGCGGCATCGCACCGAGGTTTTTATATTTAATGTCGGAGCAGCCGTACTTGTAGAGAGCGACATCCTTGAATCGCAAAGTAAGAATAGCCGCAACCGGCGTTTTATCTTTGTACGCCAGCCGGATTTCCAGAGCGTCACCGAGGCAATCGATCAAATTGCGGAACCAATCGTAGGGCTGCGGAGGCAGATCGTGACGGGCCCGGGTAAGCACCAGGAGATTGTAGAAATCGTCGAGCAACGCGGTGGATCGTCCGGTTTTCTCGATGAGGCCGGCTCGTTCAGCCCGTCGAATCCGCCTCTGGACCGAATCCTTGTGCAAACCCTGGCGGATTTGCCGCAAATCCGGACGCAAATCTAAAACGTGCAGATGATAATGTCTCGCCGGACGAAAACCGGACGTTTCTCCGCTGGGATGAAAACTTCCATTGATCGGGCGAACTTCAAGATACTTTAACGCCTGCGCTTTCACCTCCGTGCGCATGTGCTCTACGAAAGCGTCTAGTTGCTCGGCGGAGTCGAACAACGGCTCACAATGGTCGGAAAACGGCAAAGACACCAGGCGCTGACCGGTCAACCAGCTGTTGATACGGCAAAATACGAGACCGTCGCGGATTTCAGCGCCTGGAGGCGCGCTGGTGTAAGCAACCGGTTCGTAGCCATAGGTACGACGCAAGGCCTCGAGCCAACCAGGGGTGTGGAAAACGGACGCATACGGATGCTTTTCGAGGAATTCTGCCCATCGCGGATCCCCCACAGGATCGATCTGGTAGAGCTCTCTCATCGCTGTCGATTGGACCATTTCATCCGCACGGATTGCTTTGCTGTCGCATTCAATCAAGGCAGTGTGCACTGGCGTCCTCGTGAGGTATTCCGACGGGAAGTCGAGTTCGGAATTGGTCGATTCCTATTTCCCGTCCTGTTTTTGCTTCGCCAATGCCTGCAATTCCTTCTCCTTGACTTCGTTCGATTCCACAATCGCATCAAGAAGTTTGGAAGAAGTGTTCGCGCGCAAGATCGCGATATTCGACATCACGCAGTGACCGCCGATGCGGCCGGGAAAGACATGCGATGGGAGGAAGCTGATCTCCTTGATGAACTCGTTCACCTCTTCATAGGAGGCTCCGTATCTGACAGCCATCCGTTCTACGTCCTGGGCCCAGCCGATTAGCACTCCAAGCCAGGTGGTTTCGACCAATTTACTGAGCTCGCCGGCTTCGGGGCTGCGGAATTTCGCTACCGCGAAACCCGCGCCTGCGAAATGCTCCGCGGCTCGTTCGGTAGATTGCTCGTCGAAACCACCAACGAATTTCTGGTAGTGGAGCATGTCTTTTTCCATTTTTACGTGCTTGCCCCTGACCGGGCTGTACACGACGGGTGTGCTGACGCGATCCTGCACCTTCCGCGTGGTGCCCACTGCAAGCGTACTGTTGATGACGGTAAGTGCGGGCTTGTATTTTTGGATGTAGGACGCTGTGGTAGCAACGAAATCCGGAAGCTGGAACGGATAGCAGACGTGCAAGACGGAACAGGGGCGATCGATCTCGACGGGCGCAATATCCACACCTTTACAGTCGTAGGAACGGCTCAGAATCTGGAACAGCGGGTTCCCGACTTCTCCGAGACCAGCGACGATTACAATTTCATTAGACAAAGCTTTGTGTACCATCCTTTCATGAATTTGGCGCTAGCGCGCTCGTGCTCCGTTTGTCGCTCACTTCACACGGGTTTCACGGGCAACGCCGCCATTGATACGTAACTGAGACTCTTGCAAAAATCGATCGCCGGGCTGGAAGTATTCACAGCTGCCCAAAAGAGAGGAACGGGCTCTTGTGGTTCAATTACGACAAATCGTGATACAGGCCCCTCAGGCCGTTTTGGCGATTGTGCCATCCGTATTTTTCAAGGAAGCTCTTCGCGCTCCTCGATTGTTGTTCGCGGCCTTCTTTATCCTTGTAAACACGCACCGTCGTCGCGACCATTGAGTCAACATTCTCGGGTTCGAAGTAAGAAACCATGCCTGGCGTGAAATAGTATTCAATGGCCTTCAGGCGTGGAACGATGGCAGGGATGCCGAGAACGACGTAGTCGATAAGCTTGGACGGCAACATCAGTGCCGTGGCCTCGTTTACGCGGTTAGCGACAATGCCCACGTCCATCAATTCCAATTTTTTAGCCAGCTCGTTCCACGGAACACCCTTGTGAAAATGCACATGCTCGGCAAGGCCCAAGGACTCACTTAAGGCCTTGCACTCCTCCAAGTCATCGCCGCCGCCGATGATGTGCAGTTCAAAATTGGGGATTTCCTGAACGAGCCGCGCGGCTGCTTGAACGATTAAGTCATTGCCCAGTCGCTTCGAGATCGTGCCGTGATTCACCATGCGGAATTTCCCGTTGCGGCTGCCGTGCTCGGCGCCCCCCACCAAGGGGTCGAATCTTGGCATGGTGATGACGGTGGCGATTTTCTTCGCCGGGATTCCCCGCTCGATGAGCGATTCGCGCTGGACGTGGTTCACGCAGATGATCTTTTGCGCGAAGGCACAACATATCCGTTCTTCCAACCGCAGAAGGCTAAGCAAGAATCCAGAGGTGCGACCAAATTTAGCCTGATACGTTTCGATCACCGTATCATGAACATCCAAAATAAGCGTGGATCCAAATAAACGAGGGATGAGAGAGGAAAACACCAGAACATTTGGCATATTGTGGGTGTGGAAGATTCTTACGTGCGATTGCACGAACAATCGCGTGCAAGCGAAAAATGCCAGCACCATGAAATGCAAATAGGAGAGCAGGTATTGGAGTTTGTTCTTGCCGCCGTATTCGACCACGTTCAATTCTTTTACGATGACCCCGGCGAGCATATACGTCGTCGCGGTAGCTTTTTCTTTCGGAACCAAAAAGCACACTTCATAGCCCCACTCGACAAGCGATTCGGCTTCGAGCCTTACCCGTCCATCAAAGGGGTAGTGGGTAAAGGCGATCATGCAGACTCGCTTCGATTTTGGTCCGGTCATTACGAGAGTGGATGAAGAACTCATAGAATTATTGGTTCCGATGATGATTCAAGCTAATTCATTCCTGCTTCGCCGTTCCACAGCATGTCCGAATAGCGGAGTCTGCTGGCCTCGCTTACCGAGCCCAGAGACGACCGAGACCCTCCTGGATATACTCGCACGATAAACGGGTGCCGGTCGTCCGCCGGTGGGCCAATTAGCTTAAGACGCAAGCCCTCCTCGGCGAACTGCACCGCCTTAAAGGATAGCGCACGTCTGTTTCGGAACCACGTGACGATTTCCTGTGCTGTTCCAAACCAGACGCGGTAGCGGCGCATTTCGTCCAGGAGCGTCTTGTAGAAGTCCCCCCACAATCGCTCCGGGGATAGGCTTCTGGTATGCCAGTTCACCGTCAAGACGCCACCAAATACCTTTGCGATCGCGAGCAATTGTTTGCACGAATCAAGGGCTTTGGACTCGGAGAGGTTCATTCGGCTGGGATAAAACATCGCCGTGTCTTGAATGTTCAACGGAAGCTCAAGCAAGTGTTCCGCACCCGGGGGCAAAAACGGTTGAGTCGTGCCAGCCCGGAACCCCAATGCGTCGTTGTAACCGAACGTTGAGTCGTAGGGGAAGCCGGCGCGATCAAGCGTCTTGGGCGAGTTCTCGTCGAAATAGAGCCAATGCATGCGGACGCCAACCGTCGACTGCCCGGTCAGGTGGCGGATATGGTTCGATTCAACTTGGGCCTTCTGCAAATCGCTCCAGGCATCGATACCGTGCAGACTCACTTCGCATCCCTGGTCTAGCAGCTTGCGGAAATCGCTTTTGCAATCCCGGGCATCATATTTCGCGGCTCGTTGCGAGGGCGCAGGGCCCGATTTCAGCGTGCCCGGGGAATTCTTAAACGGTATGAAGAAATACGTAGCGTTAAGGCCCTTTTCTATTTCCAGATAGCGATCGAACTCCAGCCAGAAGTCGTCTGCCAATCCGAGATGAACGAACGGAAGGGACAAAGCAGCCTTCCAATTTTGCAGCAGCTTCGACATTGTGCTCTTTTGCCGCAAGACATCGAACAACGTTCCCAGGGTCGCCCGATAGAGAAATCCCCACGTCGTCATGTCAAACTTGTGTTCCCGAATCCCTGTGAAATCGACGTCATGCGACAGGCAGGCCATAAAATCGTAGCCTTGCGGGACAGGAGGAATCTCGATAAAGGGCACTCCGGAGGCGACCATCAAGGATCTGAGTAGCGATATGTGGATGTCCAAAGTCGGGATATGAGCGTTCGCGGCAGGTTGCCCCTGCAAGAGCAAAAATGCGACTTCTTCGAACAGATCATATCCAATGCGTGCTGTTTGTGGCGCAGAGCCTTTGACTTCCAGACCCACAGACTCCGTACTCCCGCGGCGCTGGAGAACGGGAGTGCCGTTTCCCTGCAAAACTGCCGCATCGCCGTAAATTGGAAACGCAGAGGCATTCCACTCAAGCCACTGTGATCGTCCCGCCGAGCCAATCGAAACTCCTATCCGATCATCCAAAGCCGTCTTTTTCGAGTTGTAGACCAGCAACAGGGTGGTCTTCAGATCCGCGGGAACCGTCTCGGATGTGACGAGGACGACGTCGTAGGCGTGTTCCGGGAGGTAAGGCTCCCACGGCGTCTTGAACAGCTGAAAAAACTCACGCACCGCTCCAAGCTCATCATTCTTCGAAACCACACCTATCACGAAAAACTCTCCCAAGTAAGTGTTGGCCCCGCCGGAGCCACCGAGCACCCCATTTCGACTCAGTCGAGTGGCACTGAGCGGACGAGCTCAACTGAATGTCGAGGCCCTCTTCTCAGGAGTCGCGAAGGTAATTGCAGACGCCAACTTTCTCTTGAGCTCGACTGCACCAAACCACCACCGATAAGCTCCCGAAAGTTTTAGTGAAAATTCCAGCGGCACATCGTACGGATACACTGCCACTCTGCCAACAACGAATTCTTCCGGTCCGGCGGACGCCGATCTGGGAAGCGTGGTGAAAACCTTGTCGTAACCAGCCTCTCGGCACCAGCTGATCAAGTCGTCGTTGTATGCGCCGTACGGAAAGCTAAACAACTTCACGTCCCGCCCGACAATGGCTTGCAACCGTGTCCGTGACAGAGCCAATTCACTCCGAGCTTGTACCTCTGAAATCCGCGTAAGCAGCGGGTGCGTGTGAGTGTGAGAGCCGACTTGTATGAGATCGGGAGAAAGACTACGCAGCTGCTCCTCGGTAACAATCGGATCATGCATATCAGGATCGGTATTGTCTGAGTGATCTTCCCAACTCGGATTTCTGCCTAGCCCATCAGACACGATGAAGAGAGTTGCCGGAATTGCTCTTTTCGCGAGTTCAGGGAGAGCGTTTTCGAGGACATTCTGATACGCATCGTCAAATGTGACCGATGCGAACCTGGCTCCTGCCAGGTCCGGCACTGTGACGTCTGCACGCAACGGCCGTGCTCGACGCAGCAATTCGTCCATCTGCTTTGCAAACGTCGGGCGTAGATGTTGCGGCACAGCGTGGTACCGAAGTACGACGTACGTGGCGGGAATTCGCTTGCCGATCAATCTATAGACATTTCGGCGACACTCGTCAAACACAAATACGGCAAGACTAAGCGCTATCATTAAAATCCGTTTCACGTCATC
>Ga0187879_10002038_pt1 | contig 13804 bp, 16 predicted proteins | sample June2016WEW_19_1_FD_132423 | JGI IMG/M metagenome (GOLD analysis project Ga0187879, IMG submission 132423) | Peatland microbial communities from SPRUCE experiment site at the Marcell Experimental Forest, Minnesota, USA - June2016WEW_19_10 | ecosystem: Environmental > Terrestrial > Soil >... | reverse complement strand
TTCGTATCCTTGTCAACTCGGCCGCAAATGAAGCAAATGGAAAGTCGATTTTCGCAAAACTCAGCAAGGTCGCCGATCACTTTCTGGATGGACTCTCGCTCGACTACCTGGGGACTATTCCCCACGATACCTTGGTAACTAAATCGGTTCTGCAGCAAAGGGCTTTGCTCGAGGTTTTTCCCGAAGCACCAGCGTCGAAGGCCTTCATGCAGATAGCAAAGACTATCTTGAGGACCCGTCCCAACGTTAATCAGGGTACGATTCAATTTTTTTGGAAACGGCTCCTCAACGTTTAAGAAAAAGGGATGATCCAATATGGAACAGAGCGCCAATGCGGCTCGCAGGAATCCTTACGGCAACCAGGGGGCGGAATTTCTTGGGACCATGAGTGAAAGGGACAAGGCTGTAATGGAACACAGCGACCTCGTCAGGTATGTCGCTTTCAGGCTTATTTCACGGTTGCCGGACCACATTGCCGTAGAAGACCTCATTAGCGCAGGGGTCCTGGGGTTGATGGACGCCATCGAGAAATATGACTCCTGCCAGGGCATTCCATTCGAGTATTACGCAAAAATCCGCATAAAAGGGGCCATGCTCGATGAGATCCGCTCTATGGACTGGGTGCCCAGGTCGTTGCGGCAGAAGAGCAGTCTTGTGGAGAAAGCCTGCGTCAACCTGGAACAAAGGCTGGGGCGTGATCCCACCGAAGAGGAGACCGCAGCGGAGTTGAACCTGGACATGGATGAATTTCATAAGCTTCTGGATGAAATAAAAGGCATCTCTTTTTTGCCCGAAAATATCCATGACTTCGTTCGGGAGAACAGGGAATCCCACGCGTTCTGCTCTGGCTCAGAGGAGCTATTCGATGCGACCTACAGGGAAGAAATCCGAGTTCATCTGGCCCAAGCCATTGCCGGTCTTGCCGAAAAAGAGCAGCTTGTCCTGTCGCTCTATTATTATGAAGAGCTGACCATGAAGGAAATAGGCGCTTTGTTGGGGTATACGGAGTCGAGAATCTCGCAGCTTCATACCAAGGCGGTGTTGAAGCTTAAGACAAGGCTGGCCAGGAAACTCAAAGCTGACGATCTACCCGGAATTTTCCAGGGTGAACTTCGAGCGCTTCAGCCCAAACACGTTCATCTCAAGCAGGCCTCCGTGACCAAATAGGCAACGGGATCCCGCAGGGAAGGCGGCAGATGGAACTCGAGGGACAAATACCGGACGAGGGCACAAGGGGTAAGGCTGAAAAAAAAGACGAGGGCCCTCGAGCCAAAGAGGATGTTTCTGAGCCTCAAGTTCGGCAAGAGATGAAAGAGTCATTGCCTGCCAAAGGCAAAACGAACTCTGGGGATAAAGAAACTAAAGACGGGGTTGATGATGGTGGCCCTAAGCAAGCAAAGTCGGGCCGGAAGTCAAGCCGGTTCAGAAAGGTCCTGCTGCTGGTTTTTGCCGTAGGGTGCCTGTTTTCGGTGGCAGGTTTTGTCTTACTCAAGTTCAATGTGCCTATTGTGCCTTTTGCCAACAGTTTCCAACGACTCACGCCCGTAACCAGCATAATGCGTCCCATCCCCATTCCCGACTACCGGGAGATGCTGGATTTTCTGCTCGTTTACGAGATTGAAGGTCAAAAGATGATTACCGCCATCAGAATGGAAATCGGATACCAGAGTCCGGTGCGGTATCAAAACCTCAAAGAACAGAACGTGGTTTTCCGTGATACTGTTTATGCTTTCTTGTTAAAGCAGAATCTGTCCGGAAATTCGGTAAAATCATGGCATTGCGTCCTGGAGAAAGATCTTGCCGATTTTCTGAGGGTGAACCTGCCGCAAAGTTATCCGGACAAAATCCTTTTAACCCAGGTGGAAAACCTCTGAAAGGAGGGCCTCCTATGGAATTGATTTCAAAGTTTTTTGGAATCCAGATCTCCTTCAACAGCATGTTCCAGATCGGCGTCGATGTGATGATGCTTGCGCTGCTCGGGGTGATCCTGACTGTGAAAAAGCTCCGAATCTCGAAAAAAGATGAAGGGGTAATGAAATCCTTTGAAAATATAGTGGAGGAAACTGCGTTAATATCCCAGAGGTTTGAAATCAATCTTGGAAAAAGGCAGGACTTGCTCCAGCAAATAACAGCCAAGCTTGACCAGCGCATCCAGCAAGCAGAGAGTGTGTGTACCAAGCTCGATCAGCTTTCCCGGATGAAGACAGAAAAACCTGCTGTGCGGCATTCTTCAAGTGCTGTTACGCACCCGCAGAGGACCGACCGGCAGAAGATATTCCTGCTTGCCAGAAAGGGACTGGATGCCTCTGAAATATCTAAAAACCTTAAAAGACCGGTGGGAGAAGTCGAACTGATCCTGAGCCTGCAGAGAATAGCTTCTTAAGCAAATGAGAACGGATTGAACAATTAAGGAATTAAGGGATTGGAGTTTTAATCCCTTAATTCCTTAATTTGAAATGCCTAAATTGTTTCCATTCTTGAATCTTTAACTAGTATGAGCGTCGACCGCCACCACCACCGCCGCCGCCGCCGCGCGATCCGCCGCCGCCGCCGCCGCGACGGTCCCTGCCGCCGAAACCGCCACCGCCACCGCCAGGCGGCCGGCCTCCACCCGGACGGCCTCCACCTCCAAACGATCTGCCTCCACGGCTCTCACGCGGCTTTGCTTCATTAACTGTAAGAGGGGAACCGCCGAATTCCTTGCCGTTCAATCCCTCTATTGCGGACTGCGCCTGATCCTGGTTCGGCATCTCGACGAAGCCGAAGCCCCGGGACCTCCCGGTAAGATTGTCCTTGATGATCTTTGCTGAATCGACATCGCCAAAGCTCTCGAAAGCTTCACGCAATTCTTCCTCGGTGGTCTTTGCAGACAAATTCCCAACGTAAATGTTCATGTTGTCTTTTTCTCCTCTGGAAAGGATGATGCCAGGCCGAATCGAGAAACCCTATCCCCTAAAGCTCCAACTCAAGCCCATGCAGATAATTTAGTTACTCTTCACAAATTTGGAACGGGACGGCATCTACCCGCATCCACCCTGACCAACGGCGGGAATTAGCTTGCGATGAGGACCACCCCACCCTACCGAGACAGGCCATCAACTCAGTCAACTTTCCCACAGGCATACCCATCAGTCAATAGATAAGCATGCAAGTCGGCCTTTGCCGGAAAAATTTTCCATGGCGTCCGGGGAGCGAGCGTTTCAAAGATGACCACCCGCTTGAATCCGGAGCAATTGCTTCGCTGGCATCTTCGTTGCAACGAAAAATCCCGGAAGGAGAGATTCTATGAAGCTGGAATCCTATTTTTCGACGATCGGGTCCCTGGAAGAGCAAAAGCGACTAGATACTATATCAAACAATATCGCTAATGCCAACAGCCCCGGGTTTAAAAAGGACAGCATTCATTTCAGCAATGTTCTGGGCGAGGTTTCCTTCACCAGCATGGCACAGGGGCCACTCCACCAAACCGGCAACGATCTGGATATAGCTCTTTCCGGAGACGGTTTTCTGAGCGTTCAGACCGACCAGGGAATTCTCTATACGCGGGCCGGAAATCTGACGCTAAACAACGCAAAGCAACTGGTTACCCAGGATGGCTGGCCGGTTCTCGGAAAAGGCGCGCCGATCATCATAAAGAACAAGGCGTCTTTGCGTATCGGTGAAGACGGTCAGATTTTTGACGGAAACGACACGGTAGGCAGCATTGATATTATGCAATTCCCGCCGGGCGTTAGTGTGAAGAAGGCGGAGAACGGATATTTCGAACCTCAGATAGCAGGGACCCAACCGGTGACGGCCACAAACTGCGTGGTACGCCAGGGGGCGCTCGAAGGCGCCAATTTCAATCTGGTCGAGGAAATGGCCAGAATGGTTCAAACAATGAGGAACTACGAATCTTATCAGAAGACACTTCAAAACGGTGGGAATCTGGACTCTCAGCTCATTGCAAAGATGTCCGGGTAAGCTTTGTTGGGTTTATTCAGGTTGAAGGAGGGCCGATGACGGCCCGAAGGAGACAAATATGAGAAGCCTTTGGACGGCGGCCACAGGAATGGCCGCCCAGCAGACCAACATGGACGTGATCGCCAACAACCTGGCGAATGCGAACACGACCGGCTTCAAGGCCAGCCGCGGAAATTTCGAGGACCTGATGTACCAGACAACCGTCCCTGCGGGAGCGCAGAACAGCGCAGGCACAACAGTCCCAACGGGCGTCCAGATCGGTATGGGAACCAAGACGTCGTCGGTCGAAAAGCTTTTCTCACAGGGCAATTTTACGGAAACCGACAACCCGCTGGATATGGCGATACAGGGCCACGGATTCTTCCAGGTGCTTCAGGGCTCACAGCAAGTTTATACCCGCGCGGGCAGCTTCAAGACCGACCAGAATGGAAACCTGGTCGACGCTTCGGGGTATGCGCTGATGCCTCAAATCAGCGTACCGAAGACGGCCGTTTCGACGAGTGTCGATTCATCGGGCGTCTTCACGGCCGCAGACGCTACCGGAAAGGTGGTGCAGACGGTGCAGCTTCAACTCTTCAACTTCCCAAACCCGTCCGGGCTCCAGTCCATCGGAGCAAACTATTTCATCCCGACCCCGGCTTCAGGTAACGTGACTAACGCTTTGCCCGGCGGGCCGGAAGGCATGGGAACGATTCTCCAGGGCTATCTGGAAGCCTCCAACACGAACGTGGTCAATGAAATGGTGAATATGATCCTGAGCCAACGCGCTTATGAAGCAAATTCCAAGGTTATCAAATCGGCTGACGACATGCTGCAAATGGCAAATAACGTCGTAAAGTGATGCTGAGGGAGGTAACAGAATGCGTTCGGTAATGATTGTGCCGCTTGCCGCGCTTATTTTCCTGGTCCCGGTTTTGCCGGCAGTGATGTCCTCAGCCGGTGTCGATTCGGCCTCAGGCACTCCGGGGCCGATTAGCGAGATCCGGGTCCTGGGTAACATCACAGTGAAAGATAAGGACGTCACTCTTGCTGAAATCTGCGATCCGGAAACACTTCCGGGCGAGTGGAAATCGATTATGGGCGGACTCAACATCGGGGATGCTCCGCCGGCCGGGTCTGAGAAGTTCATCGACCCGGGCCAGCTTCGGACATACCTGGTCAGGCTGCTCGATTCATATAAGATCAATTCTTCGGACGTAAAGCTCGATATTCCCGACAAAATCATAGTCAGGCGGGAGGCGACCCGGATCACACAAGAGATGATCGAAGATATTTTCAAAAAGTACGTTTATGAAAACTCGCCCTGGAAGCGGGAGGACATAAACATTCAAAGAGTTCGTTTCTCGGGTATTCCCCTCATTCCGACCGGCAAAATGACCTATGAGGTGACGGGATCTCCAGCGAAGGATCGTATGATAGGCAACGTTACGGCGACCGTCGATTTCTATGTAAACGATGAGAAGGTGCGGACTCTGGGGATCGTTGGCAAGGTTGAGGTTTACGGAGATGTATATCTTGCCGCGCGTCCGATGAAACAAAACGAAATGCTGTCCCAGGCCGATCTGGAAGTGCACAAGATGAACCTTACCGACGCTGTGGACCGTTTCGCCACCCGGCTCGACCAGGTTGAAGACCGGCGGGTGCTGCGCAGCCTCGGATTACATCAGCCACTGGAACTCAAAGACCTGGACAAGCCGCTGGTCCTCAAGCGAGGCGATCAGGTGAAGATAGTCTACGAGGAACCGGGACTCTCGGTGACCGCAAGTGGAAAGGCAGACGCCGATGGAGGGGTCGGGGATACGCTGGCGGTAACCAATGTCTCATCGAATAAGACAGTTCATTGTAAGGTTGTGGACTCTCGGACCGTGACGGCTAGCCGTTAGCGGCGAAGCGCCCCGGCCTTGGATGAGGTGAAAAGAGAAGATGCGAAACAATAGAAATCCCAGAGCCAATGGAAAGGTCGCAGCAATCCTGTTCATTGCAGCCGCCCTGCTGGTCCTGATCCTTTCGGGCTGCGCCACGGCGCAATCGAGCAAAGACCCGGCCGCTTCATTTAATGCTCCGAAGACGGTGATGAGCCCAAAATCACTCCCCTTACCGGATGCCGGGCCGCAGCCCGCATCCCTTGCGCCGACCGGTTCTCTTTGGGCCCCGGCCAGCGGCTCGCTTTTCGCCGATATCAAAGCCACAAAGGTGGGGGACATAGTCACGATAACAGTCAGTGAGTCCTCGACAGGCTCCAAGGCCACTACGACGTCAAACCAGAAGGCCCAGAACTTCACGGGCAGCCTCTCCTTTGGAGGAATAAACTATGGTTCGGGAACCACCAACCCCAAGGGAGCGTTCTCTATCGCCCCCTATAACGGCGCATTCAACAAAACTTTTGCAGGAAGCGGCGCGACCAGCCAGACCGATACTATGACGGCGTATATGACTGCAACCGTGATCGATGTTTTGCCCAGTGGGAACTTTCTCATTCGAGGCTCGCGCTGGACAAAAGTAAATGACGAACTCCAGCAGATCGTTCTTGAAGGGGTGATCCGCCCGGCCGATATCAACACCAACAATACGGTTCTTTCACAGAACGTGGCGGAAGCGAAGATTTACCTGCTCGGAAAAGGTCCTGTCACTCAGTATTCGAAACCTGGATGGCTGGGTCAGGTATTTGACTTCATTTCACCTTTCTAGACATGGTAGGGACGCATGAAAAAGAGGGGTCGTTTCTACATAGCTTGCACGGTCATGATTCTGGTCTTCGTGCTTTGGGCCGGGACTGCCCACCCGGCCAGAATAAAGGACATGGCCTATTTTCTGGGCGCCCGCTCGAATTCGCTTTTAGGGTATGGGCTTGTCGTTGGCCTCAAAAACACCGGCGACACCACCACTAACACCCTGTTCACCATGACCTCCCTGGCGAACATGCTCCAGAACATGGGCATATACACCGATCCGACCCAGGCGAAGGTCAAAAACGTGGCCGCCGTCATGGTTACGGCCAAGCTGCCGCCTTTTGCGCGGACCGGGGCGAGAATAGATGTCCAAGCCTCCTCGGTAGGAGACGCCATAAGTATCGAGGGAGGCACGCTTCTCATGACCCCGCTCAAGGGTCCGGACGGAAAAGTTTATGCGGTCGCCCAGGGACCGGTCTCGACCGGGGGCTTTAGTGCATCGGGGGCAAGCGGAAGCAGCGTTGCGAAAAACTTTCCGACCGTTGCATTCATAAGCGGCGGCGCGCTGGTCGAAAAAGAGATCCCGATTCAGTATTCCGAAATGTCTTCGATTGACATCGTTTTGAAGACCCCCGACTTTACAACCGCCCACAAGACAGCGGAAGCAATATGCCTCGGCTGCCCGGAGATCGGCGCCCGCGCGTTGGACGCCGGAACCGTAAGACTCGATGTGCCGCCCGGCCAGCGCAGTGAAATGGTGGCGCTGATAACCAAGGTGGAAAATCTGGAAGTACAGCCGGACGTGATTGCAAAGGTCGTGGTTAACGAGAGGACCGGGACCATTGTCATCGGCGAACATGTTCGGATAGCCCCGGTTGCGGTGGCTCATGGAAGCCTCACGGTTCAGATAACGGAAAAACCAACCGTCTCCCAGCCGCTTCCCTTCAGCAAGGGTAAGACTAAGGTTGTGCCTCAGACCACCATCCAGGTCCAAGAAGGCAAAGGCCACCTCGCAGTTGTCGGCGGGGGGGTGACGATAGCGCAGCTAATAAATGGGCTCAATGCCATAGGAGCAACGCCCCGCGATCTGATTAGCATCCTTCAGTCGATAAAGGCGGCCGGAGCGATGGATGCGGAACTGGAACTGATTTAGAAACAGAGATTAAGAAAGTTTTGTTATGGAACCCAATGTTGAACCGATTCTTCAACCAGATTCTTCCCGTGAACTGGAAACCCAGAAAAGACGGCTTCGTGAAAATTGCCGGGAATTCGAATCGGTGATGGTTTCCTACATGATGAAAGCCATGCGTGACGGTACTGTGCGCGGGGAAGAGCCGGGAAACACAAGAGAAATATACGAAGATATGTTTGCCGGGCAGGTATCCAAAGTAATCAGCCGCTCTTCAGCGTTGGGGCTCGGGGATATGCTCTACTCCAAGCTCGAGCCTCTTGTTAAAACGAAGACCTCCAAGGGGCTTAAGATGGCCCCGGTTGACGCGCAAACCGCAATTTCTGCAACGTCCTGGTACAACGCGGGGGCCGGCTGAGGGAGTCCGCCGCTGCAGGTTGCAGGCGATCTTTCTGATAAGGATCTAAAGAATTCTGTCGAATGAGAAATGCGGGGGGTTTCCCGTGGACCTTAACGTAATCGAAACCGGGAGTAATGACATGGAATCAAGTCTGCAAACTGCCGAAAGCTTTCCGCACCACGACGTGTTGGCGGCTGACAACTCTCCTTATCATTCTGCATGCCTCCCGACCGCTCTCGAGCTGCTCGAGGTGCTCCGGAATGAAGCCGACATCCTCAAACGCTTTGCGGGGGCCGAACTCCTGCGGCTCGTTCCGAAAAAAGAGTATCTGGTCACCGAACTGGAATGGAAGCTCCAATCCGCCAAAGAATCAGAGGAAGGCTTTGTTCCGGCTTCGGACTCCTTTAAGGCCCTGTTCAGCGAGATCAGCAGGTTGAACACCTCCAACGGGGTTTTTATCGAAAAATCTCTTTCCTACTGGCGGGACTTTCTTTCGATCTTCTTGCCTCCGAGCTATGGCCCGGCCGGCAAGAAGGCAAAGCGGGCGGCGCGCCCTCCGAAGGGACTTACGTTCGCACGGGAGATTTAAGAGATGGCCGGACTTAGCGTTACGCTCAATACGGCATTGCAAACCCTGCAGAATACGCAGGCAGAGATACAGGTCGCTTCGAATAACATTTCCAATGCCACCACCCCGGGGTATGCGGTGGAGACCGCAGTACAGACGGAAAATGCGGCGGTCCAGACCGGCTCCTACTGGCTTGGCACAGGAGCAACCATCACCCAGGTTACTCAGGCGCGGGACACCTTTCTTGAACAACAGCTCATGAACGCCATGTCCGATAATTCGCAGTACACAAGCCTGTCTGGTGAACTCACATCCATCCAGTCGGCCTGCGCGGATTCCGGAGACAATGGAATTTCACAGGCACTGGGGAATTTTTTTAGTTCGTGGAGCACACTGGCCCAAGACCCGACAGGGTTAAGCGGGCAGACCGGGGTCTACTCGGCGGCGCAGAACCTGGCCAGCGCCGTGCAATCCACATACAGTCAACTCAACCAAATTGCCACCCAAATTCCCGGCCAGATTACGGACACAGTCAATCAGGCGAATACGCTGATCGACCAGATAGCACAGCTCAATACGGCAATTGCACAAAGCTCAACACCCACCGACCAGGCAAACGAGCTCATCGACCAAAGATACCAGGCGATGGACAGCCTTGCCCAACTTATCCCTGTGAGCTTCTCGCAGGACGGGGCGACTGGTATGGTCACCGTCAATACCACCGACGGCAGCGGTTCGCTGACGGTAGTTTCGGGCGCAACGGCCACTCCCATCACGACGTCCACCAGCATCACGGGCGGGCAGCTCGGCGGGCTCCTGACGGCCCAGACGAACCTGAGCGGCTATATCAGCCAGCTAAATACCTTCGCTAATACGCTCATGACGCAGGTCAACAATATTTCTGAGTTATCTCAGGGAAGTCCTGCCAATCCGGCCCTGGCCGTTTTCACCGGTGCCGGCGCCTCAGGCATGACGGCGTCCACAACTTTTCTGAACGGCCCGACTGCGGCCGAGTTGAGTTCCAGCGCCCAGGCGATATCGGAGCTGCAAGACAGCCAGATATCTTTCTCCGATGGGACCGTTGCCACACCGGAGCAATACTTGAGCAACATCCAGCAGAATGTGGGAGACGACGTCCAGCAAGCGAATAATAACCAGAGCTTCTACAACTCGCTCCAAACTCAGTTGCAGACGCAAGAGGAGTCTGTTTCCGGCGTATCGACGGACCAGGAAATGATTAACGTTATACAGGACCAGCAGATCTACGAGGAAGCGGCCAGGGTCGTCGAAACGGTATCTACCCTGATGAATACGATAACCTCTATGGTCGCTGCTTAAGCGGGGAAAACCATGCGAATCACACTCGGGATGCAAACGAATCAGAATTTGCTCACCATCAATGATCAACAGGAACAGATCAATCAGCTCTCGCAGCAGATCTCTTCGGGTGTAACAATGTCTTCCCCATCCGATAATCCTTACGACTGGTCGCAGGCAATGAACCTCAATCAGGGTCTGCAGGAATATAACTCTATTCTAAGCGGCATAAGTTTTGGCACCGGCTGGTGCCAGGCTACCGGGTCGGCGCTGAGCCAGCTTTCAAACCTGGTCAGCCAGGCGCAGCAGATCGCGGTTTCAGCCTCCAGCGCGACCGGGACCACCCAGAGCGCGGCCCAGGCCAGCGAGGTGAACGGAATTCTGCAACAGGCGGTAAGCCTGGCCAACTCCCAATACGGCGATCAGTACATCTTTTCCGGTACAAGCACGAGTACGGCGCCTGTCTCTATCAACGACACGACCGGGGATGTCTCCATCATCGATGATCAAAATCCCATAGAGGTGAAGACCGGCACATGCGATTCTTCCGGCGGCGGTTCAACGGCTGTAAACCTTACTGGAAACGATGTCTTCACATTTTCCAGCGGAGGAAGCACGCTCAACGTGCTGCAGCAAATCTGGAGCCTAGGGCAGGCGATACAGTCGGGAAACTCGGCTACGATAAGCAGTTGCGTTAACACACTAAACGATGCATACAACAATATAACCAATCAGTCGGCCATTAACGGGACCACGCTGTCGGATCTCACCACTCAGCAATCGGCGATCAACGTTATGCAGACAAACGAACAGGGCGCCCTGTCCAACCTCCAGGATACTGACGTGGCCACGGCTACCACCAAGCTGTCACAGGCACAAACGGCTTTCCAGGCTGCCCTCCAGGTTACAGGGATGCTCGACAACCTCAACCTGACTTCGTACCTTGCAAGCAGTTCCACAGCCTAGAATCGCGGGCCGGAAAATCAGCCTGTGGCCACCTCGCGAGTGAATCCGATCCGGAGCTTGCCGCATCGAGGCAGGAAGCGTATTTGAATTCCGTTCCGGGTACAATAAAACAGGGCGCGATCACAGAAATGAAAAAGCGGGCATAGCCCGCAAAGTGAGTGCCGGAGGCGAGAATCGAACTCGCACATCCTTGCGGATACTGGATTTTGAGTCCAGCGCGTCTACCAGTTCCACCACTCCGGCATGTTGGAATTCTAATCAGGCGTTTTGGCGGGTGTCAAGGGAAATGCGAGAACCCCGGGTAATATATCCTGACACGGGATTGCAACTTCAGGATACCGGATAAAAACCGTCCCTCCCGGCATAGAGCGCCGGGCATCCTGTATCCAGAATCGCCTTGACAGGGGCTTTCAAATTAGATACACAAATAGAGCTGCCGAAGGGCTGAAGTCACAGATTTCGACCGGGCAGTTATCCGGGGCTGTAGCTCAGTTGGGAGAGCGCTTGAATGGCATTCAAGAGGTAGTCGGTTCGAAGCCGACCAGCTCCATCGCAAAATCAAGGGGTTAGCGGAATCATCGCTAGCCCTTTTTCTTTTGCCTGCACGCATGCAGGTTGAAGCGAGTTTTCCTCTTGAGAGAGCAAGCGGCAAACAGGCGGTCTTCGCTATAGGGCCGCAAAATTGCCGATCTCACAAAAAAAGCGGCCCACTGGGGCCGCCTTTAGAACTGGGAAATGGCTTTTGCCGAATTAAATACTTTGGAGCAGCTTGAGTACGTTTTGCGGCTCGGCGTTAGCCTGCGCGAGCATCGCCATTGCTGACTGCTGCAGAATCTGGTTCTTGGTCAGGGTGCTGACTTCAGACGCCATGTCCACGTCCTCGATGGTGGATTCTGAGGACGTGTAGTTCTGGATGCTCTGGGTGATGTTGTTAATAGAGTACTGGAGCTGGTTCTGCAAGCCGCCGACGGTACCCATGTAGGCGTTGATCGAGGTAAGGGCGGAGTCGAGGGCTGTCATGGCTGCTTGGGCGCTTGTCAGCGAGTCGATCGAGATGCTGTTTGACGTGCCGCTCACTCCCAGGCAGGCGGTGGTGGCGCCGTTGAACTGGACGCACATAGAGTTGCCGGGGCCGTTGGTCGCGCCGATTTGGAAAGTGATCCCAGCCGTTGCGCTTGCATTTCCGTCAATAAGGTTAATTGACCCATACTGCGTGGAGCCTGCGATATGGTCGATTTCATCCTGGAGATCCGCAAATTCGCCATTCAAAGAACTGAGGTTGGACGGGCTCTCCTGACCGGATGACGCCTCGGTGGCCAGAGATTTCATCTGCACCAGAATGTCGTTGATTTGGCTGTATGCGCCGTCGGCCGTTTGAAGCATCGACGTTGCCTCGGCTGCGTTCTGAGCGGCGACCTGCATCGAGGCAATTTTTGCCTTGAACCCGTTGGCGATTGCGTAGCCGGCTGGGTCATCTGCGGCCGAGTTGATACTCAGACCTGTCGAGAGTTTTTCGAGTGAGGATGAGACAGTCGAATTGGTGCTCGATAGGGTGTTCTCAATCGAAAGGGCGTCCATGTTTGTTTTGACTACCATTCCTGCCATAACTAGTCCTCCTTGATGTGTAATTTAGCAACATAGACTCTAAATAAGCCGAGTAATTAACCCACTTCAAAAAACCTATCAAAAGCCGCCGTGCGTACATTAGTGCGCTACGCGGCATAGCCCGCGTTATAAGCCATTCCCTGTTCTGATTGCGTCACAAAATGACTTATTCTGCTGTTTAGAGAAGCAATGTTCGTGCCAGCGGCGCCCTTTTGCATCCTTTCCGGCCTTACGGCAGCACCCTAAGACCGTCGTCAAAAATATGAACAATTCTGCCAGCAAGGTTACTTAGTGCATAAGTCGTCATTTTCTTTAGCAGGGCGTGACGATGGAAGAAAACCGATCTGAAAAAGAACCACGTGGAGATGCGTTAAGGACCACTCGATGGCGGAATTTTTTGCTGACGCTTGCAAAAAGTGCCTGCCGGACCGGCAAATTTTTCCATCGGAAGGTCCCCGTCGAATCTCTGTGCAGGTGCCTTGATCAAGAGGCCGGTGTCAACCCGCGTAGAGAACACGGCGGTGAACAAGCGATCGCGCCACTGCTTGAGCAGTTCCACGAAAACAAAGACAGTCACGCGCAAGGGCCGAATACGGTTTTAGGAAGGGCTGCATCACAAAAGGTGGCGGACCGATCTGCCATTAAAAGGACCATCCGGCAAATGAGTACCTATCGTCAGGATAGCCGGCGCCAATGTCCAAGCTCCGGCCCACTGAGGGGGCCGCATAAATCAGCCCGGGGGCGGACCGCTCATTCTCGACAGCCCACCCACCCACCCGCGAGACGGGGCGGGAGCGGGAGGCCTTGCGCAGAGCGCCTCCATGCCGTAGAATGACAATGGGCATCATGATGCTGAAACAATCCTTTAACTCCATTAACAGGTTTATCCGAACATTGGGCGGCTCAAAGCTGCTCGTCTGCCTGCTGTTGGCCGGGGCAATTTTGCTGCCCTACCTCCAGGTTAAGGACCACGGCTTCGTCACCTGGGATGACGATCAGTATATAACCCAAAATCACGAAGTGCAGGCAGGGCTCACCTGGCAAGGGGTAAAATGGGCCTTCACCACCATGCAATCCTCCAACTGGCATCCTTTGACCTGGCTGTCTCACATGCTGGACTGCCAGTTATACGGCATGCACCCATCAGGCGACCATCTGACCAATGTGGGCTTTCACCTGGCTAACAC
>Ga0187879_10002036_pt1 | contig 13808 bp, 13 predicted proteins | sample June2016WEW_19_1_FD_132423 | JGI IMG/M metagenome (GOLD analysis project Ga0187879, IMG submission 132423) | Peatland microbial communities from SPRUCE experiment site at the Marcell Experimental Forest, Minnesota, USA - June2016WEW_19_10 | ecosystem: Environmental > Terrestrial > Soil >... | reverse complement strand
CGCCGCCAGCCGCCGCGCGACCGTTCGCGTGGATTTTCCTCCCCGGCTCTGGGCATGCAGATATTCCCGGTAATCCCGTTCGTCCGCCGTTTGCAGGTTTCGGTTTCGATCGGACAAAAAATCGGAGAGATTTTCCAGGTCCCGGCGATAGGCGTGCAGCGAATTTTCCGCCAGCCCGCGCTCAGCCGCGAGATGTCCCAGGAGTTGGCGGAGGCGCGGCTCGGCGACGCGCGTTTCCAGCGGAGATCGAGCATTGAACGAATCGGCGTTCGGCATGAGGGGCCGTTTTTTCAATTCCGCGCATCCGGCCTTCAACCTGCAATTCCAGGTACGTCGGGCAGGCCTTGTATCTGCCGAAGCAGAACTTGAAGGCGTGTTTCAGATGATCGAGCCGGAAACAATTAGAACATCGTTTGTCGCCTCCATCCAGGAATGGGCAATGCGGGATGGGCTTGGACATAGCGACTTTCCGACGAAACCGACCGGAAATTCATCGGCGTTATGGCGCGCTTCGCGTGAGATGGCAGCTTATCGGACGGGTGTGTTCACGCCGCCGCGGCCGGGCCGCTGCTCGGGCCGTGGGGCATTCGCTGCGATTGCAGGCAGACCGCCACAAACAGGTGCCGCAGCCGCTCCAGCGGCTGGCGGTCCAGGAAATCCGGCGTGAAATCGACGGGAAACGAAGAGGGATACTCGTGGAACTGCCGCAGCAACGTGGCCTTGTCCAGGCTCGAAACCAGCGTCATCAACTCTTCAACCTGCTGCATTTGCAACATGGTACAGCCTCCCGCACGCCTACAAAAAGAGATCGAGCAAGTTTCCCTTCGTCACAATATCGGGCGGGCGCATTATTATCTTTATTACGTTTGGCGCCGCCGCCGGTTCCTGCCAAGGCAGGATCTTCCACGGCGGCTGCGGCCCGGCCGTGATATGCGGCACGCTGGACTTGGGACACGGCGGTGAAGAGCAGGGCGGCTCAACTCGCGGCTGGGGATGGATCACCGGCCGCGGCAAATACCGCGGTGTCGGATGAAGCACCGGACGGGGCAAGTACCGCGGCTGGGGATGGATCACCGGCCGCCGGCAATAGCTGTCGATCGGACTGACGGCCACCGGCAACTGCCCGGCGCCGTGCCGGTCGGCGGCGCGGATGGCACCCAGCAGGGATTGCACCATCTGGAGGTCCAGCGATGCGACCAGGAGGTTGACGTTGGAGACCGCCGCCACGCGATGCCATCTGAGCAAACGCCGCGACAGCCGCACGCCGCTTTTGCGCCAGCGATAAAAAACCCCCGGAATATTGCGGGAAACAAAGTTTTATGCGATCAATGCCCGCGACGTGAACGTGGTCCGTTTATGACGGATGATGCGGCAATGCCACGTGAAGCGTGGCACGACCGCACGAAGGCGCGAAGGTTTTAACGGGGGAAATTTCCCGACGGCGATGCGAACCGACGAATTGGATTTTGATCTCCCGCCCGATTTGATCGCCCAGGCCCCGCCGCCGCGCCGATCCGATTCCCGACTTCTGCACTACGTTCGCGCCGGCCGCGACATCCATCACCGCACGTTCTCGGACCTTCCGGATCTATTGCGGCCGTCGGACGTGCTGGTCTTCAACGATTCCAAGGTCATCCCCGCGCGATTCACGCTGAGAAAACCCACCGGCGGACGAATCGAGGGATTATTCCTTTCCGAGCCGGCCGCCGGGCAATGGTTGTCGCTTCTGCGCGATCTCGGCCCCGCCACGGAAGGGACGCCGCTTCTTTTCGATGCCGATCCCAACCTCCGGGCCACGATCCGATCCAATCGCGGCCAGGGTGAATTCCTGCTCGACGTTTCCGGGGAAGTCCCCGCATTAGCTCTGCTCGAACGGCTCGGCAGGATGCCGTTGCCGCCGTATATCAAGCGCGACAAGCGGCGGGACGATCGCGACGATCTGGATCGCCAGCGGTATCAGACCGTCTACGCCGACTCCCCCGGCGCCGTCGCGGCTCCCACCGCCGGGCTGCATTTCACCCCGGAGCTTCTGAATCGCTTGGACGAAGCTGGAATCCGGCGCGTGATGGTGACGCTTCACGTTGGCGCCGGCACGTTCAAGCCGATCGCGTCCCAAACCCTCGAAGCGCATCCAATGCACCCGGAAGGTTATTCGATCCCTTCCGCCGCCGCCGAAACGCTTAACCGCGCCAAAAGGGACAATCAGCGGATCGTCGCGGTGGGCACGACGTCCGCGCGGGTTTTGGAAAGCCATCCGGCCGATCGGCCGTTCGTCGCCGGTTCGGGAAACACGTCGATCTTCATTTATCCACCCTATGCGTGGAAGCACGTCGGCGCGCTGATCACGAACTTCCATCTTCCGCGCAGCACGCTGATCGCGCTGGTCGCGGCCATGACCGGCTTGGAAGAACAACGGCGTATTTATCGGGAAGCGATCGCCCAGCGTTATCGCTTTTTCAGCTACGGCGACGCGACGTTCGTGGATTGACCGAAGCCCCGCATGTACGTGCGGGGCTACGGATTCGCCGACACTTCCGCGGTCGGGTCTTCGGTTTCCTTCATCGCCCCGACGTTGCGGTCGGTGTACGCCTTCTCGGAATAATCCCAGAGCACGCTGGCGACCCGCGGGGGCGGCAACGGGAGATCGGGCGAGGACGGCACTTCCATGTACGTCAGAGCGCGCTCGATGAATTTCATCGCCGCCGGGGCGGCGACCTTGCCACCGTAGTGCGCGATCGTCCGGTCCGGATCGTGGATCACGCAGACAACGACCAGCCGGGGGGTTTCGTACGGGGCGCAGCACATGAAACTGCTGTTGAAACGCGTGGCGCTGTATCCGTGTCCTTCGGCGATGCGGGCAGTGCCGGTCTTCCCCGCGACGTTCCAAATTTTGCTGCGCATTCCCTCGGCGGTCCCGCGAATCACCACGTCGCACAGAATTCGCCGCATTTCCGCTGCCGTCTCAGGGTCGATCACTTGCGGCAGCGAATCGAAACTCACCGGCCGCCGCCGCGAAAGCACGTTGCCGTTCGGATCGACCGTCCCCAGCAAAAGGTGCGGCGTCACCAGCTTGCCCCCGTTGGCGTAAACGCCGAACGCCCGCGCCAGTTGCAGCGGCGTCACCAGCACCTCGTACCCCTGCGCCACCGATTCCGTGCTCTTTCGCGTCCATTTGTGAAGATCGTAAACCACGCCCGAATCCTCGCGCGGCAAGTCGATTCCCGTCCGGCTTCCGAATCCGAAACCCGTCATTGCCCGATGCAGCCGGGCGTTGCCCATGCGCTCGCTCAATTGCGACATGAGGATGTTGCTCGATTTTACCAGCCCGTCCCAGGTGCACAAATTGCCGTAATGCTCGACGTCCGTTATGGCCCGGCCATAGGGCGTGTGCCACGTCAGGGCGGGGATCGTCCAGACCTCCCACGGGGTCGTCACGTTCCACATAAACGCCGGCCCCGCGATGAACGGCTTGAACGTCGAACCCGGTTCGTACGGAGCCACCACCGCGCTGTTGCGCCGCAAATCCGGCGTGGATTCGCTGAGCGTCTGCGGATTGAACGTCGGATAGTTCGCCAGCGCCAGGATCTCTCCCGTTCGCGGGTCCATCGCGACGAATTCGCCGCGCGGGGCCTTCACGTGCTCCACCGCGTCGCGCAGCTCTTCCTCGGCGATCATCTGTAGATTGGCGTCGATGGTCAGGACCAAATGCTGGCCGTGGCAGGGGGCGAGATAATCCTGCGCGTCCACCCCGATCGGACGCCGCTGCGCGTCCTTCGTCTCGCGCGCGAATCCCGGCTGGCCGGATAGCAGCGCGTTGTATTCCAATTCCAATCCGTCCAACCCCGTGCCGTCTGTGCCGCACCCGCCCAGAACCTGCGCCCCCAGCGAGCCCATCGGATAACACCGCGCGCTGCCCGATTCGATTCCCAGTCCGGGCAGATTCAACGCCTCGATCTGCTTGACGGTGTCATCGTCCAGGTTGGCCGCCACTTTGACGAACCGGCTCGTGGCGCGGTCCCCAAGCAGCTTGGCCAACTCAAATGGGTCCTGGTCGATGATCGCGCCGAGCTTGCTCAGACCCTCGTCCATTTCCGCCAGGCTGTGTCCATCCTCCTGAAAACTGTCCTGCATGAACTTCGGATCGATGAACAGATCGTGGGTCTGCACCGACCCGGCCATGACCAAACCGTTCCGGTCGTAAATATCCCCGCGCCGGGCCGGCAGGGTCATGATGAGATGCTGCTGGCGGTCGGCCCGCGAAATCGTCGCTTCGCGCCCATAGGTTTGCAGATACGCCACCCGTCCCACCAGCGCCGCAAACAACGCCACGATCACGACGATCATCGCCTTGGCGCGGATGGGGGAGAATCTGGGCATGGAGAGAACTCCTGGTCCGATAATTCATCGGCCCGATCGCCCTCCAATCAACAATAATGCCGTAGCTCCGGATGCACATCCGGAGCCTAAATCAACATCGTCGCAAGGATAACGTGTGCTTCCTGGCCCCATTTCCGGTTGTTTTAACAGCGGAGACTGAATGGGACACGACCAACATTAAGGTCGCGTCCCATTCAGACATTCCCCTTCCATTACCTTCCCGCATGAATCGCGGGTTTGCTTGGTAAAGCGTTCGCTTTCCGATTCCATTCTTTAATTTATTGCGGTCATGGACCCGGAGAATCGCGTCTTTCTTGTGAGGGGGGGGCGACGGCCTGCGCACAGTAGCCGGGCCGAGGAGATCAGTCATGAGGGGAACAAAATCACGCGTGACGATGTTAGCGGCCTCGATGGCCGTGACCCTATTTATGACGTTGGGCGGTTGCGCCGCTGGCTATTATGACGATGGACGTCCCCATTGGGACGGCAACGTCTTTTACCACGAAATATCCGAGCGGGTTTCCGGCCGCGATGCGTTTCACGACTACGGCGATGGACGTTCCCATTGGGACGGCAACGTGTTTCACCACGAAGGACACGAAACGGATTACGGCCGATGGAGCGCAGGCGAGCGTAGCGCAGGGGAAACAGCATGGACGGGGCCGCGGGCGAACGGACATGAGTCGTCGGGCGGCGGTCATAAGTGATGGCCGGATTGGTCGCAGCGGAGTCTGGATTCGGGCGATTTCGTTCGCCAGGTAAAGTGCTCGTGTCCCGGCGCCATCCTTACGCTATTTCCGCGCATCCGGATCGTCCACCCACGATCGCTTCACGGCGGCGTTTCCCGCGGCCAGCTTCAGGTCTTTGCCCTTGGCGGCTGCCGCCAGGGCATTCGGCGCCGTCGCCACCGCGATCGACAATTGCTGGTTCCAGAGCTGCATCTGGCTGGCCTCGATCTGGTTGTGCAGCTTGTTGGTCTGAAACGTGAGGTCCAGGCGCTGCTGGCGAAGCTCCAGCAGCGCCACCGCCGTCGCCGAGCCGCACAGCAGGCATAAAAGCATCTTGAGCATGGACGCTTCTAGTTGGTCGTGGCCACGGGCTTGGCCGGCAGCCGCAGCTTCATGCCGGGGATCACCACGTCGTGATCGTCGCCGCGGAGGAGGGTTTCGTTCAGGGCCTTGATCGCCTCCACGGTCGAAGGGTCGCCCAGTTCGTCATTGGCGATTCGCCACAGGCTGTCGCCTTCCTTCACCGTGTAGAAATATTCCGGGGCGCCGATGGCCGGTGAATTCCGTGCGGTCGATTCGGCGTTTGAACCCGAAGCGCCGCCCGACGTCGGAATCGCGTAGGCCTTTCCAACAATCACCCTGTCCGGATCATCCTGCAACGATGGATTGGCATCGATGATCGCCTGGCGATTGGTCCGGGTGTTGCCCCCGAGGAACCGTGACGCCATTCGCGAAACCGTGTCTCCCTCCTGCGCCCGGTATTGCCGGGGTCCGGCAATCGCGGGAACCGGCGCGGGCGCGGGTGACATCCCGTCATCGGTCTGGTTTGTTCCATCGACGTTCGCCGGCACCAACGCCTCGCCGTTCCGCGCCGCCACGCTGGACAGCGCTCTATCCGGCGACGGCGCATCGGCCCCGTGAACTTCCGCCGGCGGGGTGGAATTATCGATCCGTGGATTGTCGTTTCCCGGCTGATTCAAAGGATTCGGCGACGGAATTACCGGGTTTGGCGGGCGCGTGAGCTCTTCATGCGTCGGCACGGATTCGTTCGGCGAAGTCTCCGATGGCGAGACAAAATTAATCGGCGGATTGGCCGTCCCCGGCGCGTTCGTCGCTCGCCGGGCCGTGGCGCCCACGTCCGCCAGCACGGCCTGCGGCACCTCCTGCGTCGCGCGGAAATGATCCGACAGCAGAATCCCGATCACAATGATAAATGCCAGCCCCACCAGCAGGCTGATCTTCGTCTCACGCGTCATGACGATCTCCAAGAGAAGTTGCGAGTTGCGCGTTGCGAGTTGCGAGTTGGAACTCAGCTTGAACTCGCAACTCGCAACTCGCAACCCGCAACTCGAATCCCAACACGCATTTTCGCCGACCGTGCCCGCGGATTACGGGCGCATTCTTCGTCGCAGGGCGAGAGAGGCCTTTTCGTCATCACCTTCATTACCCCGGTCTGCTCCAACGACCGAAACGCTTGTTTCACCGACCGATCCTCCATCGACTGGAAGCTGATCACTGCCATCCGGCCCCCGGTCCCCAGCGCCGCGGGACCTTGCTTCAGCAACTCGCGGAGATTTTCCATCTCCCGGTTGACCGCCATCCGCAAGGCCAGGAACGTCCTCGTGGCCGGATCAATTCGCTCCGGCGGTCCACCCCGGCGCGGTATTGCCGAGCGAACAAGCTCGGCCAATGCTTCCGTGTCTCTGATCGGCGATATCTTCCGCGTTTCGACAATCTTTCTCGCAATTTGCCGCGAATAACGCTCCTGCGCCAATTGATATAGGACGTTGGCCAGCGATTCTTCAGGCAATTTCTTGACGAGGTCCGCCGCATTTTCAGGCAATTCCGGGTCCAGACGCATATCCAGCGGCATCGCCCTGTCAAAGCTCAATCCATAGGCCGGATCAAAAAGCTGATTCGTGCTGACCCCCAGGTCCGCCAGGATGCCGCCGACCGCCGGATTTCCCACTTCCTCCATCACACTCGACAGTTTCGCGAAATTCGCATGAAACAGCCGGACCCGGCAGGGCAAGCTCTTGAGTTGCCCGGCGGCAAACTCCAGGTTCCTCGGATCGGCATCCAGGCCGATCAGCAGACCATCGCTTCCCAGCCGTTGCCCGATGGCCAGCGCATGCCCGCCCCGCCCGACGGTGCAATCCACCACGGTTTGTCCGGAGGACGGCGCGAGAAGCTCCAGAACCTCTCGCAGCATGACGGGTTCGTGGCCGGTGGGAGGGAGATCCATGGACTTCCTGTCAGAGTGATGCCGAAACCAGCATGGGAAGCCCGAAATCCGAAATCCGAATGACGAATCAAATCCGAATGACGAAGTCCGAAACTTTCTTTATTGGGTCATTCGGATTTCGGATTTCGGGCTTCCCCCATCCTTCATGTTATAACTATCGTCCAATCGCCATCCGCATGCTGCAATCCGCGCACATTTTCCTGATGTCGCTCTACTTCGCCCTGCCACCGGTCGTGCTGATCGCCTTGTTCGCCGTTGCCCACCGGCGTGGGATTCCGGCGGCCCAAGTCTGGCCCAAGGTCACCGTCGCCATCGCCACGTCGCTTTTGCTGGGCATCGCCGCCTCGATGATTTACGGCCTCTGGCTCGGCGGGATCGTCCCGCCGCTGCAAATGGCGCTCACCTGCTACTGGGCGGCCGGGCTGATCTGCATTCTCAAGGGTCTGGATTTCCTGCTCGATCGCCTGGCGCGTCTGGTGTTCGCCACCGGCGCCGGCGCCTGGAAGCGGCGGCAACGCCGATCCGCCGCCCAGGTGTTTCGCGTGCTTCTTTTGTTCGTCATCGGCTTGCCCTACATGATCGCCGCTGCCGCCACCTACCGGCCAAACACGGTTCAGAAAGATGAATCCGCCTGGTTGGACGCCGGCGCAACCCGCGTATGGTTTGAATCGACCGACGGCCTGCTCATCGCCGGGTTCTGGACGGCCGCCCCGGCGCCCTTGCCCGGAGATATCCCCAATCCTCGTTGGGGCCGAAAGACCCTGCTGATCTGCCCCGGTTCGCGCGGCGGGAAGTCCAGCTATCTCGCCCTGGCAAGCCGATTCCTCGATGACGGATACAATGTCCTCACCTTTGATTTTCGCGCCCACGGCCAAAGCGGAGGACAACTCGTCACCTTCGGCGACCGTGAACGTCGGGATGTCCTGGGAGCCGTGCGCTGGCTTCGGCAAAATCACCCCATGGAAAGCCGGCGCATCGTGGCCATCGGCGTGGACACCGGCGGCGCGGCGCTTCTCGCCGCCGCCGCCGATCCCTCCAATCAAGGCCGCGCGCTCGACGCACTGGCCGTCATTGGATGCTACGACCGATTCGACCAATTCGCCGCCTCTGCCGCCAGGGTTTCGTTTCCGCCGCCCCTGCAATGGTTCATCGTGCCCGTCGCCGTTCCGCTGGCCTGCGTCCAGACCGGCGCGGATTTGTGCCATTTCTCTCCCGCCGCCGACGCTGCCGCCGTCTCGCCACGCCCGATTCTTTTTATCAGCGGCCAGCGCGATTCCGTCATCACCTTTGACCGTGGCCAAAGCCTCTTCGACGCCGCCAACGCACCCAAAAGCTATCTCTGGCTGGAGGATTTAACCAATGACCAGGCCACCGGCGACCGGCGCGTGGCCAACCGCGCCCTGCATTTCCTCAACACCGCCGTTCCCATGCTATGAAGCTGCTCGATCTCCTTGCCAAGAGATTTCCCGCCGCCAAGCGCCAAACGCTCAAGCGCATGGTGCATGACGGCCGCGTGCTCATCAACGGCATCACCGCGGCCAGGCTCGATCAATTGGTGAACGCCGACGACCATCTCGCGGTGAATTCGCCGAGGAAGGCGCTTCCCCGCCCGCCCTTTCCTATCATCCACGAAGATCGAGACATTCTCGTGATCGACAAACCCGCCGGATTGCTCACCAGCACCGTTCCCCGCGAACCCCGGCCCACCGCCCTCGCCGCCCTGCGCCAATATCTCAGCCTGACCGATCCGCCCGCGCGCCTGGGCCCGATTCATCGTCTCGATCGCGACGCATCGGGATTGCTCGTCTTTTCCAAAAACAATCGGGCCTACGATTCCCTCAAACGCCAATTCTTTTATCACACCGTTGCGCGCGTCTATCACGCCGTCGTCTCTCCGCCGCCTAAATCCGCCGGGCGAATCGAATCTTTCCTGGTCGAACGCGCCGACGGCTCGGTCCATTCCACTCGCGTCCCCGGGCGCGGCCAGCGGGCCGTCACCGAATTCGCCGTGGAAAATCGCCGCGGCGATTTGGCCCTGCTTCGCGTCACCCTCCACACCGGCCGCAAGCATCAGATTCGCGTTCACCTGGCCCAATCCGGCTCTCCAATCCTCGGCGACGGCCAATACGGCGGAAAACCGCACCGAAACGGCCTGATGCTCGCCGCCATCGAGCTCGCATTCGATCATCCGCGCACGGGCAAACGAATGGCCTTTGCCCTTCTCCACGATGCCGACCGCGCCGCCGCGGGTTTTCTTGCCATTGTTGGCAAGCGGCATTCCGCATAGAATAGTCGAACTCAAAACTTCATGACCCCCGATTCTTCCTCGATCTCTTCGTCTCTTTTTCTGCCCGCCGTTTCGCTCTGCTGGCGCGAGCTTATCCGCTTCGTCCGCCAGCGCAGCCGGATTATCGGCGCCCTGGCGACGCCGATCCTCTTCTGGATCGTCATCGGCGCCGGCATGGGGCACAGCTTCCGCTCCGATATGCCCGGCGGCGGCAATTTCATCGAATATTTCTTTCCCGGCACCCTTGTCATGATCCTCCTTTTCACCGCCATCTTTTCGGAAATCTCCGTCATCGAGGACCGCCGCGAGGGATTTCTCCAATCCGTACTCGTCGCTCCCGTCTCGCGCATGGCGATCGTCCTCGGCAAGGTGCTCGGCGGAACAATCCTGGCAACCGCGCAAGGAGTCCTGTTTCTGCTCCTGGCCCCCCTGGTCGGGATCCAACTTGGCCCGATCTCATTCCTCGCCGCCGTCGCCGTGACGTTCATCGTCAGCTTCGCGCTGGCCGGGCTGGGGTTTTGCATCGCCTGGCGCATGAGTTCCACCCAGGGCTTTCACGTCATCATGAATCTCTTTCTCATCCCCATGTGGTTCCTGTCCGGGGCGATGTTCCCCGCCGACGGCGCCCACGGCGCCATGCGCTGGCTGATGAGCGTCAATCCCCTCACCTACGGCGTGTCCGCCCTGCGCCGTGCGCTTTACTGGACCAACTCCACTAACCTTCGGCTTCCGTCGTGGTCTGTTTGTCTTGGCATCAGTCTCGCGTTCGCCGCGGCCATGTTTCTGGCTTCGAGCATCATGGCCGGCCGGCGCGTGGCGGCGGATTTGCAATAGCCCTTTTATGAGCAAACCTCAAAAGATCATCACCGTCATTCTCTGGATCGTCGCCGTGGGCGGCATGGTCGGCGTTGTTGCCATGAAAACCCTGCCGGTGAACTCAAACCCCAACTCCCAAGCGGCAGGCTTTGCCTCCGGAGCCGCAGGCTTTACCTACGTTCCGTCCACGGATACGCCGTCCTCCCCGCCGCCGATTCTCGATCCCGTCCCATCCTTCACTCTCACCGATCAGTACGGCAACCCAGCCACCAACGCCCAACTCCTTGGCCATCCCTGGATCGCCGATTTCATCTTCACCACTTGCGCATCCCTGTGCCCCACGATGTCGGCACACATGTCCGAATTGCAGGACCGATTGCCCGCGGACGTGTTGCTCGTTTCCTTCTCCGTCGATCCGGCCCACGATACCCCACCCGTCCTGAAAGAATATGCCGCCAAATATCACGCGCAACCCAACCGCTGGATTTTCCTGACTGGCGACGAAAAAACCCAGGAGCGCGTCATCCGCGCCATGAAACTCGGCTTCTCTCCCGCCGTCGGCAACACGCCCATTCAGCACGATGAGCATTTCGTCCTGATCGACGCCCAGGGAAAACTCCGCGGCTATTACGATTCCTTCGTCCCCCAGCGGATGGACGCCCTCGTTCATGACGCCGAAATGCTCAGCGCGCATCCGACCGGAGCCGGAAAATGACCGTCCTGCCCGCGGTCGACGCCACGCTCAACGCCGCCAGTTGCATCCTGCTTTGCCTGGGCTTCTTCTTCATCAAGACCGGCCGCTGGCGAGCCCACGGATTCACCATGGTCACCGCCACCGCCGTCTCCACTGCATTCCTGGTCTGCTATCTCGCCAATCACTATCTTCACGGCGTGCACACGACCGTCCATTCCCATGCCCCGCATTGGCTGCGATACACCTACCTGGCGATTCTCTTCCCCCATTTGTTTTTAGCGATGGTGATGCTTCCGATGATTTACCTGACTCTTCTCCGAGCCTATCGCCGCGATTGGATCAACCATCGGCGGATCGCCATTCCGACGTTCTGCATCTGGCTGTACGTTTCGGTGACGGGGGTGATCATCTATTTCATGCTCTACCATTCGCGCCTGGCGACATGAAAATCACGGAAGGGCCCGCTAATCCCCCACTTTTGTCTGTAAATCCCACAGATTCAGCCCGGCGGCATTCTGTGTTGAAAACGCCGGAGATGTTTTCGACTCGATCTGAACGTGCTTGAACGTCACGTCTTTCGCTTCGGAGATCACCGCGCCCCTGTCGCCGGCCAGGCGCACGTTTTCAAAACAAAGATTGTAGACCGGCAATTCGGAAAGGCCGTTAATCCAGAGCGACTGCCCGGCGCTTTGGCAGGTGACGTTGCGGATGTCGAAGTCGCGGAAGCACGGCGTACGCTCGCTGTGCGGCTCGGGCTTGGAATCGGCCTTTTCGTAAAACAGGTCGAATAGAATCGCTTGTGTTGCGATGTGGGACATGGTGACCCGGTCAACGTGAATGTCTTCGACCACTCCGCCGCGGCCGCGAACGCTTTTGAATCGCAGGCCCACGTCCGTGCCATCGCAGACGCAGTCGGTAATGTACACGTGGCGGATATCGCCGGAGGTTTCGCTCCCGAGGACGAACCCGCCGTGGCCCCACATGCTGGTGCATCGGCGGATGGTCACGTTTTCGGTGGGCAGATGGTATTTGCGGCCTTCCTCGTCCTTGCCGCTCTTGAGGACGACGTTGTCGTCGCCGGCGTAAACCGTCGAATCTTCCATGAGGACGTCCCGGCTGGAATCGAAGCCGATTCCGTCGCCATTTTGCGCCCAGATTTCATTGTAAATAGTGCAATTGCGCACGACCACGTCGTGACACCGCAAAACCTGCACGGCCCGAAACGGCGAGTTGCGAAACGTCGGGCCGTCCAGCAGCAGATGATCGCAGTGGATCAGGGCGACCATGTCCGGGCGAAGCAGGTCGCGAAATTTGACGTAATCTTCCATCCGCGGCGGCTCGTTGGATTCCCGCAGCGCGGCCAGGGCTTGCTGGTTTTCCATGGCCGAGCGCGACGGCCACCATTGGTCCCCCGTCGCGTTGACCACGCCCCCGGATTGGACGATCTTCTCCCATTGCTCCGGCGTGAGCTTGGATTTCTTGATCGTTCGCCAGGCCTCGCCCTGCCCGTCGATCACGCCCGGCCCGGTGATCGAAACGTCGTGCAGATTCCTCGCCGTGATCCCAGAGGCGCATTGCACCGTGTCCTTGCCGAGAAAACTGGCGTAGACGAGCGGGTAGTCGTCAAAATTGCGGCTGCAAAGCAGCTTCGCGTCCTTTTCCAAATGGAAATCCATGTTGCTGGCCAGATTGATCGGGCCGATGAGAAATGTCCCGCTCGGAACCACAACCTGCCCGCCGCCGGTCGAGGCGCAGACGTCGATCGCCTTTTGGATCGCGGCCGTGCAGTTGGTCCTGCCGTCGCCGACGGCGCCGTAATCTGAAATATTGAACCTGCGTCCGCTGAATGACACGGAGTGAAAATCAGGGATTGTCGAACACCCGGCCAGGCTCAGAAACACAATCGCCCACGTCGCGCCCCACCGTCCGATTGCCGCCATATCTCGCCATCCTCTCGGAATGGTTTCGTGCCCGTCACATTCCCGCGAAATTCGCCAGAATTTTCAGCCCGGCCTTCTGGCTCTTTTCAGGGTGGAATTGCGTGGCCATGATGTTTTCACGGCGAATGCTGCTGACGAACGGGCGGCCGTAGTCGGTTTCGGTGGCGATCACCGATGGGTCGTCCGGAACGACGTGATAGCCGTGCACGAAATATACGCCGCATCCCGGCGCCAAATCCGTCAGCAGGGGCGAGGGATTGCGGACGATGAGCTGGTTCCAGCCCATGTGCGGGACTTTCAATCCCAGGGTCGTATCCACGTCAAATCGCACGCATTTTCCGCGGAGGACCGCCAGGCCCCGGTGCTCGCCGTCCTCGTATCCGATGTCGAACAGCATCTGTAGTCCCAAACAAATGCCCAGGAACAGTTTTCCCTTTTCGATGTGCCGGACGATCGCCTCGGCGAGTTTTCTTTCGCGGAGCGTGGCGACGGCATCCTTGAATGCCCCGACGCCGGGCAGCACCAGTTTGTCGGCCGCGTCGATCTCTTCGGGCCGGGAAATGATCTTCGCCTCCGCCCCGACCTGCGCAAAAGCCTTTTGCACCGAACGCAGATTGGCCATTCCGAAATCGACGATCGCGATGGACATGGGGTGGAGTATAGCATGCCGAAATTCGAATTTCGCATTTGATTCGTCATTCGAGTTTCGAATTTCGAGTTT
>Ga0187879_10002033_pt1 | contig 13813 bp, 12 predicted proteins | sample June2016WEW_19_1_FD_132423 | JGI IMG/M metagenome (GOLD analysis project Ga0187879, IMG submission 132423) | Peatland microbial communities from SPRUCE experiment site at the Marcell Experimental Forest, Minnesota, USA - June2016WEW_19_10 | ecosystem: Environmental > Terrestrial > Soil >... | reverse complement strand
TCTCTTCCAGTCCGCTGAGCACGGGCTGGTCGGTGAGATCAAAAAGCTTCTTGCGGCAGAGATAGTTGTTGCGCCCCTTAATGTAGCAGACGCTCAGTTTGCGGTCCCCGTCGGGAAACAGCGCCCGCTCCAGCGCGGGGACGTCTTTGAAGAAAAGCTGCTCCTGCAGATTCTTCGTGCCGGTCGAGATGATGACGCGTTTGCCCGAGCGGATTACCGGCAAGAGATAAGCCAGCGTTTTGCCGGTGCCCGTGCCGGCCTCGACGATCAGATGCCGCTTTTCTTCGAGCGCCTCTTCCACCGCCTGCGCCATCTGCAACTGCCCGCGCCGAAACTCGTAGGCAGGGTGGGTTTTCGAGAGCAAGCCCCCCGGCGCGAAGAACTGGTACAGCGAGAATCCCGCAGGCCGATTTTCTGGAGGGGACACGGGATGGGATGGGGAAGTCACGGAGTCTCTATAATAACGGGTAGTGGGCCGCGTGCTGCGGATTACTGGCAAGCAAGGGAAAGGGGATGGCATGACCGGAACTTAGCCAAAGCCGATGAAATCCAAAATTGCTTACATCTCATTTGGCATTATTTTCTGTCTGTGTGTGGCAGCTATAATTTTTCTGCCCGTAGGAGATGTGGTGCGTACGTTGGCACCGATTCCAGCCATTGGCTCCCTGCTTGCTGCCCTGCTTCTGATTTTCCGTGACAACATAGCTTATGAAAGGTCGTTGCTCCTGCTTGAACGACAGAATAGTTTTTCAGTCGGAACAACCTCCCACATGGCAAATATTGCCTTCGACAAGTATGCCCAGTTTGCCGAAGAATATGTTTCGGAAGTACTCGTGACCCTTACAACTCTTTTCAGGCGTGGGCCGTGCACAGAGGCATTTGAACACGCTTCGACACTGCGACAAATCCGCAACAAATGGATCGTATGGCTAACGCCAGAGATCGAAGCAACACTAAATCCGTTTGAAGATGCCATCCATAGGATAGGAAATTGCGCGCATTTAGTGGACCAAGTCCCCGGTGCTCAGCCAGCAATAACTGAAATGTTTAGGCTGGTTGCTGAGGTTATTGGTAATAAAGAATGGGACAGCAAACCGCTTACTGGGGATATTGCTGTCGGGAAGATTGTCGAACGTATCAGAGAAATTCTTGGAATTCACGAGCTTATGCTTCTGCGAAGCGAACTTGTAAAACGAGCAGCGGAAGACCTCAGAAACGCGCGCTGAACCAATCCTCGTAGTGACAAAGAATTTATGAGTATGAAAAAACTTTGAGCAAGAAAAAGCCATCCCCACTTGTCGCCATCGTCGGACGGCCCAATGTCGGCAAATCGACGCTCTTCAACCGGCTGACTGGATCGCGGCGCGCCATCGTCGGAGACGAGCCCGGCATCACTCGAGACCGCCTCTATGGCGAGGCCGAATGGCGCGGGCGCGAGTTCCGCGTGGTGGATACGGGCGGCATCGTTCCCGACGACAAGGACTTCATACCGTCGGAGATCTTTCGTCAGGCCAAGGTCGCGTTCGAAGAAGCGGCGGCCATCGTCATGGTCGTCGATGCGCGCACCGAGATCGCGGGGCCCGATCGCGAGTTGGCGCGGCTGCTGGCGCGTACTGGCAAGCCGCTCTTTCTCGCCGTCAACAAGATGGATACCGACAAGCAGGATTCGTTGCTTGGTGAATTTCATTCGCTCGGAATGCGGAACGTGTTTCCGGTTTCGTCCGAACATGGACGGGGCATCGACGATCTGCTGGACGCGATCCTTCTTGTGCTGCCTACCGTCAAAAAGCCAAACGCAGAGGGCACTGAGGTCACAGGGGAAAGCACAGAGGAGGGCTCACCAGCTCGCGAAGAGCCGCATGAAATCAAGGTGGCCATCATCGGGCACCCCAACGTGGGCAAATCCACGCTGCTGAACCAACTCACGGGAACATCGCGGGCCATCGTCTCGCCCGTTGCGGGCACTACGCGAGATTCAATCGACCAAGTCATCCAGTACAAAGGCCGCAAGATTCGCTTCATCGATACCGCGGGCATTCGCCGCAAAGGCAAGACTCGGCTGATGGCCGAGAAGCTTTCGGTGGTCATGGCGCGCAAGAACATTGAAGATGCCGACATCGTGCTCTTCATGGTGGACGCTACCGAAGGCGCCAGCGGGCTCGACGCCAACATTGCAGGCTATGCCCACGAGAGCGGACGCTCGGTGATCATCCTGGTCAATAAGTGGGACCTGGTGGCGAGCGGCGAGAAGCGCGCCGTCAGCCAGTCTCGAACCGCTCGCATACAAGACGCCAAGCGTCCGCAAGACCGCGCTCTCTACGAAGAACGCCTGCGCTACGGACTTAAGTTTCTGGCTTATGCTCCGGTGCTATTTCTCTCCGCGCACACCGGCAAGGGAGTGGAAAAAATTCTTCCGCTGATCGAGAAGGTGGCCGCCGAGCGCCGCAAGCGCATTACGACTGGCGAGATGAACCGTTTCCTCCGGACGGTTGACTTCGACCGCGCCTCCGTTCCCGTCAGCAAGCGCGTGAGAATCTACTACATGACGCAGGCCGGAGTGGCGCCGCCGACCTTCGTGCTCTTCACCGACCGCGCCGTGAAGCTGCACTTTTCCTATCAGCGATTTCTTGAAAACCAGATTCGCGCTGCGTTCGGATTCATGGGTTCGCCTATCTGGATTAAGAACCGAGCGCGGGACTAGAATTCTTCTATAGATATGCTGTTCAGCGCTGGTGCTGTAATCGCCCCGCTTCAACTGCAGGAGCGCATATTCCGCCGAACAGATTGGAGGCCCTTACGATGCTGCCTTACGCAGCCACGCCTCGACAATCGCGGCATCATTTTCGGTCAGCGCGGGCGCGGCCTTTTTGATCATGACCATAAACCAGTCGATCTCTTCTGGGGTTGAAGGATAGCCAATGTTCTCGCCCGTTCCTTTCCGTTTGCTGGGTCGATTCGAGTTAACGATCAATCCACCTTTGGGATCAAGGAGCACAATGAAAGGAAGACCGCCCACATCAGCATCTCCGAATTTGCGAACCAAGGTATCACTCTTGGGGTTGTTCAGCTTCGGATTACGCCCCAACTCCTCATACACCCCCCCGGGCGACAACAAAGTGTTTCTCGATGATCGGCTGAATCTCCGGAGCCGCGAGGAACTTTTCGAACTGCTTGCAGTAGCTGCACCAGGAGGCCCCGAAGACCAGGAGGACATTTTTGTCTTGTTCGCTGGCCTGTGCGTTCACTTGGGCGAGGACCTGATCCGCGTCGGGCAGCCTCTGGGCCACAACGCCCGAACAGCCGATCAACAATAGAAACGCCACGCAGATTTTAATCTTTGGCATGTCGCAATCCTACAAGAGTCAGCCACTGTAAGCTATCGTCGGGCGGGGACTCATGAGATAGCTCTTATCCCGCCATCGGAACGTGCTTCCCGTCCTCGGTCAGCAGACCTACGCGGTCGACGCCGGCGATCCGTGCAATTGCAATCACGTCCGCGACATCCTGGAAATCAATGTCATCGTCGGCTTCGACGTAGGCGATCCGCTCCACCCGAATCGCGAAAATATCCCGCAGCCGTTCGCGCAGGCGATCCCATTCCACGGCTTCTTCATTCACCATCACCTGCGGATGCTCTGCCTGAGAACGATCCGTCCCCGGCTTCGCGCGAAGAATCTGAATTACGATCGTGCGATTGGGCGGCGGGATCGAGTGATCCTTTGGATTGGGTTGCTGCGGAATCTCTGTCTGCAAGCCGAGTGGTTGCTCCTCGACCACAACCAACATGAAAACAATGATGAGCACCAGCAGAACGTCAATCAAAGGAGTGACGTTCATTTTGGGACCTGTAGAAAACGGACCACCGCCTGCCGTCGAGAATGCCATTGGAATTTTTCCTCTCCGGCACGCGCGTGTCTGATGGCTTAGACAGCGGAGAGGGGCGGCAAGTTCCCGGCGGATTCTAGCGATTCACGGTCATGATGGTAGCGAGCATGGTGGCGATAAGTTTCTCCTCGACTCCGCGAACCGCGAAGGCGTCGGCGGCACAGACGGTAACGTTTCGCCCGGCGCGCTTTACGTGCGCTCGTGCCAGGAAACGATCGCCCACCGCGGGCGCCAGTAAGTTGACTTTGAACTCGATGGTGAGGACATCCGTTCCTTCCGGCGCCACACTCAGCGCGGCATAGCCGGAGGCCGAGTCCAGCACACTGGTGATGCCCCCGGCGTGAATGAAGCCATGTTGCTGCGTGAGTTCCGATCGAAACGGGAACCCGATTTCGACCGAGCCCGGCGTTACTGAAACCAGCTCAGCTCCCAGAGTTTTCATGAACAGCTGCCGCGCAAAGTTGGCGCGGATTCGTTTGCTTGCGTCCTCCGGCATTAATCGTCCTCCGGTAGATCGTGCTCCGGTAAATCGTGCTCCAAACTTGCGGACTGTTCCATGCAGCGCACGGACATGGTTGCGAATCCCTTCTAGCCGATGGGCTCCGCCGACGGCGGCAACGGAGGCGCTTCGAACGGCGGCGGAGACTCCGGAACTGGAGGCAATACCGGAGCAGGGGGCGCAGGCGCCGGATGCAGCAGCGCGTCAAGATTCGGATATCGAGCAGCAAGAAAATGCAGCGCGTACGCAGGGAAGAAGACAGTGGCCGGCACGCTCACCAGAGCGATCAGGTACATCAAGAGGAGCAACAGCAACGTTCCGAAGATTATCGCCAGACTGACGGTCGTCACGCTCCATCCCATCCCCGCGGCTCTGCCCACCAGCACGGCAACCACAGCAGGGAGCACGACGAACAGCGCCGGGATGATCGCGATGATGCCGAACAGGATGGCCGCCGCAATGGAGAGCACCAACTTGAGCAGCAGGTAAACGGCGTATCGTCTCTTCTCAGGCCCGATCATCGCCAGTAAACGGTGCCAGCCGTCGGCAAAATCGAGATCCTCAAGAGCCATAATCGGCACCAGAAAATCTCTCGCCAGCACCTGAACCACTGCGGCGGCGAGCACGAACACTCCGAACAGGCCCATGAGCAGAATCACTCCTACAATCATCCGCCCGATGTGTTGGCGCAGATCTGTCGCCCAGCCCGCAGCCAGAGCCAGCGCGAGCGGCACACCAACCAGAACCAGCAGAAACAGCCAGGCTGCAATCTGGAACACAATCTGCCACAGAAAGAATCGGCCGCCGGCGCGACGCCACTTTCCCCATCCCTCGCCGATCGAACATTCCCTTCGCAGAACCGAGTCGAACAGGATGAACCGGAACACGCTGTTGATGTACAGGAAGACGAACCACAAAACGATTGCGGCGAAAATCCCCACCACGATCAATCCGATGAACGGGCCAATGTGGTCGGACATGTGCGTGTGATTTAAGGGGAGCAGCCAATGCGGCACTCTCGAGTGCAGAAACTCGCTCTCATTCTTGTGTGGGATGTGTGGCCAATTGCCGCCGAAGTTTCCGAAATTGCATCCGCCGGCATGCAGTTCCGCCGCCAGAATTCCAACCAGCGCCAGGCGAGACCATTGCCCGAAGCGGAAACGAGTAAGAGTTGTTCCCGCGCGTGTTGCAAGGCGGGCTGGACGCAGTCAACGGCAGAAACCGGCACGAGACGGACCTCACTCTGACATCAGCACCCTAAAGCCAATCTGCCTAAAAGACAATCGAGAAGTTGTAGAGCGGCTCTTGGCTTTTCGCTAAAAGCTAAGAGCCAACAGCTGAGAGCCCCGTAGTTTGTCATCCCGTGCGCAGCGCGGGACCTGCAGTTTGCCCTATGCACCGGCTGTACCATCTGTCGAACTCGCGCAATGCTTGTTCACACTGCCGGCGGTGGCGCTCCTTCCGGTCGCGGACGCGAGTTTCTAACGCGGGTAAGAGGTCGAAGGTGATATTCGCCGGCTGAAAGTTTTTACTCTCTGCCTGCGTGATGTAGTGGACAAGCGAGCCAAACGCCGTCGCGCGTGGTGGAGGCGCCGGCTCGCCGCCGGTTGCAAGCGCGGCCGCATTCAGTCCCGCCATCAGACCGGTCGCAATCGATTCGACGTAGCCTTCGACTCCGCAGATTTGTCCCGCGAAGAGCGCACGGGGATGCGCCTTCATCTGTAAGGTCGGGTTCAGCAGCGCCGGCGCATTGATGTATGTGTTGCGGTGAATCTGTCCGTAGCGCAGAAACCGCGCGCCTTCCAGTCCGGGGATCAAACTCAGCACACGCGCCTGCTCGCCAAATTTCAGGTGATTCTGGAATCCCACAAGATTGTAAGAATCGGCGCGCAGATTTTCCTGCCGCAATTGCACGACCGCATAAGGCAACCTGCCGGTGCGGGGGTCCTTGAGTCCGACCGGCTTCATCGGCCCGAAACGCAGCGTGTCGCGTCCGCGGCGGACGATTTCTTCGATGGGCAGGCAGCTTTCGAAGTAGTTCAGCTTTTCCCAGTCTTTCTGCTCAACCGATTGCGCCGCGAGTAGTGCGTCGTAAAAACGGTCGTACTCGTCTTTCGACATTGGACAATTAATGTAGTCGGCCGATCCTTTGTCATAGCGAGCCGCCAGGTACACCTTGCTCATATCGATGGAATCGGCCTCGACAATGGGGCTGATGGAATCGTAGAAGTACAGGTGACTGTTACCAGAGCTCGCTGCGCACAAACGCGCAATCTCCCGCGAGAGCGCGTCCGACGTCAGCGGGCCGGTTGCAATAATAATGATCGTTAGCTCGCTTGCTTCGACTGCCGTGACTTCTTCGCGGCGAATCGTGATCAGCGGCTCGCGGGAGATCGTCTGCGTCACCTTGCGCGAAAACTCGGCGCGGTCCACAGCCAGAGCGTGCCCGGCGGGTACCGCGGTTTCCCGCGCGATCTCGAGCAGCAGAGAACCCGCGCGCCGCATCTCTTCCTTCAGCAGCCAGGGCGCAGTGTTCTCGCTATCTGATTTCAGAGAATTGGAGCAGACCAGTTCCGCGAAGTCGTCCGTCTGGTGCGCAGGAGTCCTGCGCAGCGGCCGCATTTCAAATAATTCGACGGCGACGCCACGCCGCGCACACTGCCACGCCGCTTCGGATCCCGCCAGGCCAGCTCCGATGATTCGTACTCGCATCAAGACTCTTTCTTTGCCGACTCTTTCTTCGACGATTCTTTCTTAGCCGAATCTTTCTCCGCCAATTTCCGCAGACCGTCTCCCTCCAGAAGAGCGCTTCGCCACCCGTCCAGAAACTCGGCGCCCAGCGCCTCATACATTTCGATGGCGGGTCGATTCCAGTCGAGCACCGCCCACTTAATGAAGCTGCGATTTTCCTGCTCGGCAGCACGGGCAACGCGGGCGAAAAGCGCTGTGCCGATTCCGCGCCCGCGAAAATCGGGACGGACAAAAAGGTCTTCCAGGTACAATCCCGCGCCTCGCCATGTCGAATAGTAGTTAAAGGTGAGGGCAAAGCCCGCGGGCTGTCCTTGCCATTCGGCGATTAAGGCGCGAAACTGAGGATTCGCGCCGAAACCGTCGCGCGCGATGTCGGCCTCCGTGTTCCGGACTTGGTCCGGCGCTTTCTCAAACTCGGCAAGTTCCCAGATCAGTCTTTTGAGCAGGGCGGCGTCGGCGATAGTGGCTGCACGAATTGTTAACATGAGGGAGTGAGTGAGAAAATTTCACTGAAATCTATTATAGAGGTGCATTTGGAGGAGGACACATGGCTCGGATTAGTCTGATCGAACCCGCGCAAGCCAGCCCGGAGGTTAAGGAAATCTACGATGGCAAGCTGAAAGGCAAGCCCGGCAGCATTCAGAAAGCACTCGCGCACCGTCCCGCCATGCTCGGCAGCTTTCTCGGATTCTATGCCAGCGCGGGACGTTCGCTCGACCGCAAGCTGTACGAGTCCGTGTATCTGCGCGTCTCACTGATCAATGGATGCCATTACTGCACGCAGCACCACATCCAGAGCGGTAAACGCGCCGGACTCACGGCGGAGCAGATGAAAGCTTTGAAGGAAGGCAACTACTCCGGATTTAGCGCGCCCGAGCAAGCCGCGCTCCGCTATGCCGAAAAGCTGACGCGCACGCCCGACGGCGCCAGCGACGCGGACTTCGCGGAACTCAAGAAACATTTCTCCGACGAGCAAATTGTCGACCTGCACATGCTGATTGGATTGGCGAACCTGACCAACCGCGTCACCGGCCCGTTGGCGTTGGAAGTGGAATTCCCGGAAGAAAAGATCTAGCTCGTGTGGTGACGGGGCTTTGCCCCGTCCGGTGCGGCTCCGGCGATGCCGAGCTCTGCTCGGCTTGGACGGGGCAAAGCCCCGTCACCACACGATCACAGAATCACCCGCTCATCTCCAACGCGCCGCGTTACGTGCTCGCGATCCAGATATTCAAGCAGCGGGATCGCGTACTTGCGGCTGACTCCGGTCATATCTTTGAAGCGGGCGACATCAATCTTCGGCGTGGTAGTTTTGAGCGCGGCGATCTTGCGGCGCAGATCCAGGAGCGCGCTCTGGTGGAAGACCAGTTCCTCTGAGATCTTGATCAGAACTTTGTCGCGCAAAAGCAGAGTGACGATTTTCTGAGCGCGGATTTTATCTACCTTTAAACCCGCCAACACTTCTTTCAGCGACGGAACCTTTAGTCCTGCCGAAGCAAATGCCTGCTCGATGATCTTCTTGGATTCAGCTTCTTCGTCTTTCATGGCCACACCGCGGCCGGGCAGGTGGACGAGTTCGCCCGCGATTTCCAGTTTCTTTTCCTCCGCTAGTTTTTCCAACACGCGGTAGAACACCTCGGGGCCCAGGTTGACCCGATCGCGCAGCTCTTCTTTGCTCATCCCTGCTACGAGAGCATTCGCGTCGTGAAATTTCTTGAGCGACTGAAGTACATCTGTCTTCGCTTCCGCAAACGACGCGGGGGCAACCAGCACCTGATCGCACCACACCAATCCGGCCGCGTCGGACAGTTTCGTTGCTTCTTCCCTTCGAATATTCATTTCTCCAGGAACATCATTCAGGCGCAGGCCGATGGCTCCTCGCCGTGCGACGCGCGCTGCCAGCACTTGTTCCGGAGAACCATCGCGCATGGTCTCGAGAAACGCGGTCGTATCTGCCACGCGCTGCTTGCGAGTCGCAGGCGACGCGTCGAGCACCACGCCTCCGCCAATGGTTACTACCGGCGAAAACTGCCGCACGATGAAGCGATCGCCGGGCAGAAGCAGCATGGGTTCGGCGAATCTTAGTTGCACGTAGGCTTCTGCTCCCGGTTTCAACTGTTTCATCCCATGCAACCGCGTTTCCGCAATCGTTTCGGTCGTGTAGGCGTGAAAGTGCACGCGGGCGCCGTCTTTAAGCGGCTTTGCCGAGGGAAGAAGGGAAAGGAGCGCATCGACTCGCGAGGTGGAATGAAAAGTGTCCGCGGCCGCGAGCGTCATTCCGCGCGCCAGATCGCCGGTGGAGAGTCCTGCCAGATTAAGGTTCAGTGCGGTGCGCTGCCCCGCGACTGCGGCTTCGGTGGGCGAGGCGTGCACCTGCAGACCTCGAACGCGAACTCGCGCAGGCTTGGCGGTGGGAAAAACTTCCAGCTCTTCTTCCTTGCGGAGCGTCCCGGCAACCAGAGCGCCAGTCACGACCGTGCCGAACCCTTTCATGGTGAAAACACGATCGATGGGAAGCCGAGCCAGCGCCGCCGAATTTTTCGCCGCAACTTCGGAGGCGACCTTCGCGAGCGCGGATTTCAACTCATCCAGACCCGCGCCGGTCAGCGAACTCACTGCGACCATCGGCGATTGCGCTGGATCGAGAAATGATCCGCGCACAAAAGTTTCCACTTCCAGTCGCACCACGGCGAGCGTTTCTGCATCCACCGCGTCGGATTTCGTGAGCACGGTGATGCCGTGGCGGATCGCAAGCAGGCGGCAGATATCGAAGTGTTCGCGCGTCTGCGGCTTGATCCCTTCATCGGCGGCGATGATCAGCAGCACCAGGTCGATGCCGCCCACGCCAGCCAGCATGTTGCGAACAAAGCGCTCGTGACCGGGGACATCGACGAAGCCCAGCTGAATCCGGCTGCCATCGGGCGCGGGGAGTTCGAAGTGGGCGAACCCAATGTCAATCGTGATGCCGCGCCGCTTTTCTTCTTCGAGGCGGTCGGCATCAATGCCGGTCAGGGCTTTCACCAGCGCCGTCTTCCCGTGATCGATATGTCCGGCCGTGCCGACGATGACGGACTTCATCTGCGACAGTATAGACGGGTGTGTGGGGCGGACACTCTTGTCCGCCGCCTTTGATCCTGGAGTTGATCTGCTTTCGGCGGTTGATCTCGATTCTTCAATCGGGACACTCAACGTCAAATGCAGCGGGAAAGAGTGTCCGCTCAATAGCTTTTTTTCATCGAATCTGGGACGAATCCGCATGCGAAAAGCTGGTTGAGATGCGACAATGGAACTTCCCACTCATGACCACCTCTGCGATCGCTGCCGTTACGCCGGAGATGATCCGGGAGCACGGCCTCACTCCGGAAGAATTCGAAAAAATCAAGATCCTGCTCGGCGGACGCGAGCCCACGCGCACCGAACTCGGCATCTTCAGTGTGATGTGGAGCGAGCACTGCTCCTATAAATCGTCGCGCGTTCACCTGAAGCGTTTGCCTACGCGCAGCAAGTTGGTGGTGCAGGGACCGGGTGAAAATGCCGGCATCGTTGACATCGGCGACGGCTGGGCCTGCGCTTTTAAAATCGAGTCTCACAATCACCCGTCGTTTATCGAACCATTTCAGGGAGCGGCCACCGGCGTAGGCGGAATTCTGCGCGACATTTTCACCATGGGGGCTCGACCGGTTGCGGTGATGGATTCGCTGCGTTTCGGCCCGATTAGTGTGGAAGAGGCTCGTGTGGTGACGGGGCTTCGCCCCGTCCAAGCGGGGCAGAGCCCCGCTACCACACAAGCTGAACCTACACAAGCGGAGATTCGCAAGAATCATTCCGTCATGGAAGGCGTGGTCAGCGGCGTCGCTTCTTACGGCAACTGTTTCGGAGTTCCCAACCTTGGCGGCGAGGTGAAGTTCGAGCCCTGCTACTCCGGCAATCCGCTGGTGAACGCGTTCGCCCTCGGGCTGGTTCGCCGCGACCAGATTTTTTATGGACGCGCATCTGGTGAAGGCAATCCCGTAATTTATGTAGGCTCCAAGACCGGACGCGACGGCATCCACGGCGCCACCATGGCGAGCGAGGAGTTCAGCGAAGGCTCGGAAGCGAAGCGGCCCAACGTTCAAGTCGGAGATCCTTTCCTCGAGAAGCTGCTGCTCGAAGCCTGCCTGGAAGCCATGCAGACGGGCGCGATCGTCGGCATTCAAGATATGGGCGCCGCCGGGCTGACCTGCTCGACGTGCGAGATGGGCGGGCGTGGCGGCACCGGAATCGAAATCGAACTCGACCGCGTCCCGCAACGCGAAACCGGCATGACCCCGTACGAGATCATGCTCAGCGAGTCGCAAGAGCGCATGCTGCTGGTGGCGCAGCGAGGCCGCGAACCAGAAATCTTCCGCATCTTCCAGAAGTGGGGACTGGATGCGGTGGAAGTCGGCCGGGTCACCTCCGACGCGAAGATGCGCGTCCTCGAACACGGCAAGGTGGTCGCCGAAATTCCGAATGCCGCCCTCACCGATGATGCGCCGGTGTACAAACGTCCGCTCGCGCGCTGGGAACCGCCGGTCGATCGCGAAATGCCGGAGCATATCCGTCTCGCCGAAAGCGGAGACTTCTCGGCCCAGCTCAAGCGTTTACTCGCGAGTCCCAACATTTGCTCGAAACGCTGGGTCTGGCAGCAGTATGACCACATGGTGCAGACGAATACCGTCGAGGCGCCCGGAGCGGGCGATGCGGGCGTCATACGCATTAAGGGCTCCAAGCGAGGACTGGCCATGGCGCTCGACGGCAACGGCCGCTGGTGCTATCTCGATCCTCGTCTCGGCGCCATGCACGCGGTCGCCGAAGCTGCGCGCAAAGTGGCTTGCGCAGGAGCGACTCCGATCGGCGCCACCAACTGCCTCAACTTCGGCAACCCCGAGAAACCTCACATCATGTGGCAGTTTTCGCAGGTGATTGATGGCATCACCAAAGCCTGCGAGGAACTGGATACGCCGATTACGGGCGGCAATGTCAGCTTCTACAACGAAACTCTCGGCGAGGGAATTTATCCGACTCCGGTAATCGGAGTGGTGGGTCTGTTAGAAGACGTCCACAAAACTACGAAAATGCACTTCGCGCCGGAAGGAAGAGAAACCGGAAGAAAGATCATCCTGCTGCGCGCGAATGAAGCTGGCGACGCCGTCGATGCCGAGTTGGAGTTTGGGTCGTCCGAGTACGCAAAAGAGATTCTCGGAGCGGTGTGGGGCTATCCGCCGGACCTGGATGTCGAGAAAGAAGCCACGCTGCAACGCGCTCTGGTGGCCATAATCCGCGAAGGCCTGGTCGAGTCGGCTCACGACTGTGCCGATGGCGGGTTAGCCGTGGCGCTGGTGGAGTGCTCGCTGCCAGCCGGAGTAGGGCTGAGCGTCAGATTGCCGAGGCAGCAAGCGGCGCTTGAGTTCCTGCTGTTCGCGGAAGACGCCAGCCGGGTCGTACTAAGCTGCGACCCAATCCACCTGCCGCGAATCCAACAAGTAGCGGAAGAGTACGGCGTCATCGCGGATGTGTTGGGCGAAACGGGGTCGGACAGCGTTGCGATCACGGTGGAAGAGCAGCTCGTGATATCCGCGAGCGTCGCCGAGTTGCGCGAAGCTTATGAGGGCGCGCTGGAGAGCGCGCTGCGGACGGAATCGAGCGTCGCGGCCGCGGACTGACAGGTTTGCGTAGGGACGGCCGCCCTCGGCCGTCCAGGGCGCGCGAAAGCTCGCCAGAGGTTTTGATCGAACTGTGAGTGGCCGGGCTCCGCCCGGCTGGACGGCCGAGGGCGGCCGTCCCTACGTGAGCGATTTTGAATTAGCTATGAGCTAAAGGCGAACTGCTAGATGCTGACTTCTGACAAATTTCGTGATGAATGCGGCGTCGTCGCCATCCACGCCCACCCCGAGGCGGAGAAGCTCGCCTATCTTGGACTGCATGCGCTCCAGCATCGCGGACAGGAATCGGCGGGCATCGTCACCTCCGACGGCGAGCGCCTGCGCCAGCACAAGGCCATGGGCTTGGTCGCAGATATCTTCGGCCATGAAGTGCTGGCTTCGCTGCGCGGCGTTCTCGCCATCGGTCACACGCGCTATTCGACCGCCGGCGATTCAGCCCTGCTGAACGCGCAGCCCATCATGGTGCAGTCCAACAAGGGCACGATCGCGATTGCTCATAATGGCAACCTGGTAAACGCGCAGGCGATTCGCTCCAAGCTGGAGGGCCAGGGCTCGATCTTCCAAACCAACAGCGATACGGAAGTGCTGGTTCACCTGATGGCGCTCTCTCGCGAGCACACCCTGCCCGACGCTATCGCCGACGCTCTGCGCCGCGTGGAAGGCGCGTTTTCGCTGGTCATGCTCAGCCGCGACCGTGTCTTCGCCGCCCGCGATCCGCGCGGATTTCGCCCGCTGGCCATGGGCCGCATCCCGGCTTTGACCAGCGAGAAAAAAGACACGATCGTTTTCGCCTCCGAAACCTGCGCTTTTGACTTGCTCGGCGCCACCTACGAACGCGACGTCAAACCGGGTGAGCTGGTCATCGTGGGGCCCGAAGGCATCAGTTCGCGTTTTTACTCTTCGTCTCCGGCGCTGTCGAGCTGCATTTTCGAACACGTTTATTTTTCGCGTCCCGATAGTCTGGTGTTTGGCCGCTCGGTCGATCAAAGCCGCGACG
>Ga0187879_10002032_pt1 | contig 13824 bp, 10 predicted proteins | sample June2016WEW_19_1_FD_132423 | JGI IMG/M metagenome (GOLD analysis project Ga0187879, IMG submission 132423) | Peatland microbial communities from SPRUCE experiment site at the Marcell Experimental Forest, Minnesota, USA - June2016WEW_19_10 | ecosystem: Environmental > Terrestrial > Soil >... | reverse complement strand
TCAGAAGGTTGAAGGCATGTTCAAGCAAAAGGAGCTTTTATGACCACCACGCAAAAGTGCGAAAATCCTGGCTGTAACTGTCAGCCCTTAAGCGGCAAGAAGCATTGCAGCACCACATGTGCAGACGCAACGAAGAAACCAAAGACACCCTGCCAATGCAAGCACCCGGAGTGCAGTGATATAGGCCTCAAGATGTAGCGGGGTGTGATTCTTGACGCACCTGTGCAGACAGGCTCATCATGTGCTCGACCAGCTCAAGGAGGAAGCATCATGCGCGTAGGAATAGCATCGGACCATGGAGGGTTCGCTCTGAAAGAGCAGATCGCGGAGTTGCTGCGAGGCGCGGGCTACGAGGTTGTGGACTTCGGCGCGTTTTACTTGAGCCCAGGAGACGACTATCCGGATTACATCATCCCCATGGCTAGGGCCGTGTCCGCTGGCAAGGTGGATCGCGGATTGGCGCTCTGCGGCAGCGGAGTGGGAGCATCCATCGCCGCAAACAAGGTTGCCGGTGTGCGTGCCGGACTTATACACGACGTATTCTCCGCCCATCAGGGCGTTGAAGACGACGACATGAATGTCTTTTCCCTCGGTGGGCAGGTAATCGGGCCAGCGCTCGCCTGGGAATTGATCGAAACATTTCTAAAGGCTCGCTTCAGCGGCGCCGAACGTCACCGGCGCAGGGTGAACAAGGTCCGGGCGCTGGAGATTCAAGAAGTCGGGCCTTGAATGGTCGCCATGGAGCTGCACATCGACGCCAAAGGGTACATGACTCCGGTGCGGCGCTCAAGCGATTCTCCACAACATGCGTCCCCTGCATTCGCAATCTGGAACCGGCATGGTTCGCTTTGAAATGTCATTGAGGAGGAATGAAATGAATGCTACGCAGAAGCTACACGAAATCGGCCAGAGCATCTGGCTCGATAACATCACGCGCGGTCTGCTGACCAGTGGCACGCTCCACCGTTATATTCAGGATTTGTCGGTTACGGGTCTCACTTCGAACCCCACGATCTTCGATCATGCGATCAAGAACAGCCTCGACTATGACGACGCTATCAGCCAGAAGCAGAAGGAGGGAAAATCGAGCGAGGCGCTATTCTTCGAATTGGCGATCGAAGACCTCAGGCAGGCTGCCGATCTCTTTCGGCCGATCTACGACCGGACCAATGGTGTGGATGGCTGGGTGTCCCTGGAGGTCTCGCCCCTGCTGGCTCGCGACACGGCCGGAACTCTTTCTGCGGCCAAGGCGCTCCACGCCCGCGCGGAACGGCCCAATCTATTCATCAAGATTCCGGGTACCAGCGAGGGCCTCCCAGCCATTGAGGAGGCAATCTTCGCAGGAGTTCCAATTAATGTGACTCTGTTGTTCTCCGGCGCACAATATGTCGCGGCCGCCGAGGCATACTTGCGCGGCATCGAACGGCGCATCGCCGCCGGGTTGAATCCCGATGTCGGCTCTGTAGCTTCGCTGTTCGTCAGCCGCTGGGACGTCGCGGTAGCACACAAAGAGCCCGAGTCGCTACGCAACCAACTCGGCATCGCCATCGCCGGGGAGACGTATGAAAGGTACCGCGCTCTGCTTGACTCGCCGCGGTCGCAGCGCATCTTGAACGCAGGAGCTCGGTCCCAGCGACTTCTTTGGGCCAGCACTGGAACCAAGGATCCCAAAGCCTCGAACATCCTTTACGTCGAGGCGCTCGCGTTTCCTTTCACGATTAACACAATGCCCGAGTCCACTTTGAAGGCCCTTGCCGCCCATAAAGAATTCGGCGAAGCTCAGCCTAAGGATGCCGGCAAGATTCTCGCGGAATTTGCCGAGGCTGGTATTGATGCGAACGCCGTTGCTGCGCAGTTGCTCGGAGAAGGGGTCGCCTCCTTCGCCAAGTCCTGGGACGATCTGCTGGCTTGCATCGCGTCCAAGAGCGAGACGCTCGCCGCTGCATGAGTCTCGAAAGGGAGGATGGAAGTCGAAAGCTACAGTTCCGAACCTACATCCTCCCTTGGAAGAAGCGGTTGTCCCTTTTGCATCTCGACGCGATTAAAGAAGACGGTCTCCGCATGCGGGGCGTGAGTGAAAAAGACGCTGAATGTGGGACTACGGCTGAGGTTCAAGAGCAGGAATAGATGACACGCATTTCCCGATCTGCCTTGTCGATCAACGCTGCCAAAGGATCTGCCGCGCTTCGAGCGGCACAGATGCGTTGGGATGGTGGGGGATGATGCGGGCAGTGTAGTCGCTCGCCGGACGGGTTGCGGACATCTGGGCCGAATAGGTCATTACGTCCGGTGCATCGGCACCGGGTTTAGGTGCAATCATCACCTCGAGAACAGGTTGGCCTCCCTGAACTGAGTCTGCATAGAGTTCGACTGTCAGTTGATCCGGATTGAGATTGCCAGAAAGAACCTCTACCTGAAAGAAATGCTGGCCGTCGTGCGTCTCGATTCTCACCGCGCCAAAGCGCACCGTGTTCCAATGGCGATCGATGTCCTGCTGCCAGTGGAGCAAAGCTGTGCCCAGCACGCTATCCCCGGCTGCACGCTCGTGGTAGCCAGAAGCGGCCGGTAGATAGTGATCTTCGGTATATTCGCGAATGGCGCGAGTAGCAGAGAATTCCGATGTGAGCCGAGCCATACTCTCACGGATGGGTCCCAACCACCTGGATGGTATTCCGTTTTCATCTCGCTCATAGAACTCCGGGATTACCTGACCCTCCAGCAACGCATACAAAGCTTCTGCCTCTGTAGCATCCCATGCTGGATCATCTCCATGCTCTTGGCCGTCACCGATAGCCCAGCCGACTTCGGGGGAATAAGCCTCTGCCCACCAACCGTCCAGTTCGGAAAGATTCAGGCCGCCATTGACGAGAACCTTCATCCCACTCGTCCCGCAGGCTTCCCAGGGACGCCGCGGCGTGTTGATCCACAGATCGATGCCCTGCACCAATTCCTGGGCCAGCATCATGTCGTAGTCGTTAAGGAAGACCACACGGTTTTGGACTTCTGGACGTTTAATAAAGTCCTTCCACTGCTTGATCAGTTCCTGCCCAGGCAGGTCCTGAGGATGAGCTTTGCCAGCGAGAATCAACTGAACTGGGCACTGCGGATTGAAAAGAAGACGAATCAGTCTCTCAGGATCATGCAAAAGAAGATTGGGACGTTTATATGTGGCAAAGCGGCGCGCGAATCCGAGCGTCAGCACATTCTCGTCAAAGATGGCGCTCGTATCCGCCGGGTTCCCGCCTTCGACGGCGAGCTGACACGCGTAGCGCTTGCGCATGCGATCGATCAGCGTTCCTCTGCCCTTTGTGCGCATCTGCCACAATTGCACATCGGTGAGTTGGCGGATGGCCTCTTCGACCGGACGATCCCCACGCCAACGCTTCTCGCCGCAAGCGGCGGTCCAGAGAGCATCTGCCTCTGCTGAGTCCCAGGTAGGCACATGAATCCCATTGGTCACCGATCCGATCGGAACCTCTTCTTGCGGCCATCGCGGAAAGATGGTCCGGAAGATATGGCGGCTCACTTGCCCGTGCAGCTTGCTCACGCCATTCACTTGACCGCTACCATGGACCGCGAGATAGGCCATGTTGAAAGATTCCGATGTGTCCCCGGAATCCTGTCTTCCCATCGCGAGCAGATCCTGAACCGGAATGGCGAGTTCATCCAGCGCATAGTGGCTCAGATAGATGCGAATGAGGTCGGGTGCGAATCGATCAAACCCGGCATTGACCGCGGTATGCGTAGTAAAAAGATTCCCGGCCCGCGTGACATTCATCGCGAGATCGAATGGCTTCTTGCAATCCTCCATGTAGGCGCGCGCTCTTTCCAGCGTGGCTAACGCTGCATGACCTTCGTTGAGATGACACACCTCGGGCCGGAGCCCTAACGCTCGCAGCAGTCGCCAGCCGCCGATTCCAAGAACGATCTCCTGCTTGAGCCGCATCTCGGCGTCGCCGCCATAAAGCTCACTAGTAATTCCGCGGTGAGCCGCAGTGTTGGCAAAATCGTTGGTATCGAGAAGATAGAGCTTTGCCCTTCCCACGGACACCTCCCAACAGCGAATCCAAATCTTTGAGCCGGGAAGTTGAATCTGCAACCGTAACCATTCGCCATTCGGCTGCCGTAGCGGCCGGATGGGCAACTGCCCCGGATCATTGATCGGATAAAGCGCCTGCTGGCGACCTTCTGAATCGAAGTCCTGGCGGAAATATCCTTGCCCGTAAAGCAAGCCGACTCCGACGACCGGAACACCCAGATCGCTGGCTGCCTTCATCTGGTCACCTGCTACGTTGCCCAGTCCACCCGAGTAGATAGGCAACGCTTCGCTCAACATGAACTCCATGCTGAAGTAGGCGATCGAAGTGAGCGCGGTGCCCGGGTGCTTGTGCTGGAACCATGCGTCGGTATGATAGGATTCCCGATTTTGGCGAAGCAGATTGTCGACGCGCTGACGAAACTCCGGCGCGCCTAATGCGGCCTTGATTTTTTCCCGAGAGACCGTGCGCAGGATGACCCACGGGTTTTGCGTGGTTGCCCAGAGGTCCTTGTCGAGCGTTTCCCACAACTCGTCCGCAGCATGGTTCCAGGACCAATGAAGATTGAGCGCCAACTCAACCAGCTCATCAACTCCTTCAACCTTGAACCAATCGGATGGTGCCTTCGGATCGTTCAATGTCCCTCCAAGTGCCAGAGCTCAGGAAGGAAAGGCCGCTATCACAAACCTCGTGCGATAGCTGCCTCTCCTTAGGTGTTAATCGACCGCTGTTAACTGTCGGTGAACATGGCCTTCTGCGGATGGCCCTTGGCGAGCGGAGCCGGCGCGGCGGCATCGCTAAAGTCCTTCGTCCACTGCCAGTTCCTGATTTCGGGCATATCCTCCAGGTGTTCGCGGATATAGTCGTGGTGGCGATGCAATTCCTGGTTGAAGAAGTTGATGGCTTTCTCGGCTTGCAAACGAAGACGAGGGATATGCTTTAGTGCGTCGAGCGCAAGGTGGAACCGGCTCATTTCATTCAGAACCACCATGTCGAACGGAGTGGTGGTCGTGCCATGATCCATATAACCGTGCACATGGAAGCGGCCTTCATTGGAGCGCCCATGAACCAGGGTGTGGATGAGCCAGCGATTGTTGTGGAAGGCGAAGATCACGGGCGCCTTCTCGGTGAAGAGGGCGTTGAATGACATTTCGTCCATCCCGTGCACATGCTTGTCAGGAAACATTAGAGTCATCAGGTCCACAACATTAACGACGCGTACTTTGATACCTGGCACATGCTTCTGTAACAGCCACGAGGCCGCGCAGATCTCGATGGTCGGCACGTCGCCGGCGCAGGCCAGTACAACATCCGGCTCTCCACCCTCATCGTTGGTTGCAAATTTCCATGTTGATGCGCCGTGTGAGCAGTGCTCGATAGCCTCATCCATGTTCAGCCATTGGAGCTGCGGCTGCTTGCCGCAGGTGACGACATTCACGTAATTGCGGCTGCGCAAGCAATGGTCGAAGACACTCAGCAGGCAGTTGGAGTCAGGTGGATAGTACACGCGGATGGTCTCACTCCTGCGCGCCAATGCATTGTCTACATATCCGGTCGCCTGATGGCTGAAGCCGTTGTGATCGTTGCGCCAGGCATGGCTCGTCAGCAGAACATTGAGGGACGCGAGCGGTCTGCGCCAGGGGAAAGCTTCGCATTGCTCCAGCCATTTGGCATGTTGTGTCGTCATGGAATCGACCACCTGCGCGAACGCTTCGTAGGAGGACCACATGCCATGCCGGCCCGTAAGCAGGTACCCTTCTAGCCAACCCTGGCAAAGGTGCTCGCTCAACACCTCCATCACGCGGCCATCCGGGCCGAGTTCGTCATCGATCGAGACGATCTCCGCCATGGAGCAGCGCTTGGTGGCCTCGAAGATGGAGTTCAACCGATTGGAATTCGATTCATCGGGGCAGAACATGCGAAAGTTCTTCGGATTCATTTTGAAGATGTCCCGAAAGAAATCTCCAAGCTTGCGCGGGGCCTCGGCTAGAACTTGACCGGGCCCCGGAATCTCAAGTGCATAATCCGTAAAATCCGGCAGGGCCAGAGTGATAAGCGAACGGCCGCCATTCACATGGGGATTGCCTCCCATGCGGCGGTTACCCGCGGGCGCGAGAGCTGCTAATTCATAAATGAACTTGCCGTTCTCGTCGAAGAGTTCGTGCGCCTTGTAACTCTTCATCCATGTTTCAAGAATCTTGAGATGTTTGGGGTTGTCACGGACCGATGCAAGCGGCACCTGGTGCGCGCGGAATGTGCCTTCAATTGGGATTCCATCCACTTCTTTGGGGCAAGTCCACCCTTTGGGAGTGCGCAGAATGATCATGGGCCAGATGGGCTGCTTCTTGAACCCAGCGCCGCGCGCCTCCTTTTGAATCGACCGGATTTCTGCATAGCAATCGTCCAGCGTCCCAGCCAGAAGCTGGTGTACGACTTGAGGGTCGTCGCCCTCAACGAAGTAGGGCTTGTAACCGCGCCCTACATACAGGGCCTTCAGGTTTTCGTCGCTGGTGCGTCCCTGGGCGGTTGGCCCGGAGATCTTGTAGCCGTTGAGGTGCAAAATCGGAAGAACCGCACCGTCTCGCACCGGATTGAGAAAGTTGACGGACTTCCAGCTGCCTTCCAGCGGGCAGGTCTCGGATTCGCCGTCGCCAATTACGCAGGCAACGATAAGATCTGGATTGTCGAAAGCAGCGCCGAATGCATGCACCAGAGAGTAGCCAAGCTCACCGCCCTCATGCATGGAGTTTGGGACGTGCGGTCCGCAGTGACTCGGCACCCCGCCTGGCGTCGAGAACTTGCGGAACATAAGCCGCAACCCGTCTTCATCGTGCGTGATCTCCGGGTGAACCTCGGTGTATGTCCCTTCCAGATAAGAACAGGCATTCAGTGAAGGGCCACCATGGCCCGGGCCGGAGATGTAAATGATGTCCGCGTCATGCTCTTTGATGAGCCGGTTCAGATGAATGTAGATGAGGTTCTGCCCCGGCGAGGTTCCCCAGTGGCCCAGCAATCGCGGTTTGATCTGTTCCGCTTTGAGCGGTTCTCGCAGCAAGGGATTCTCGAACAGGTAGATCTGGCCGATGCATAGGTAGTTCGCAGCGCGCCAGTAGCGATTCATCTTGTCAAGCAACTCAGGCGAAAGCGGCCCCTTGGGCGCTGGAGCCTGTGCTTCAGTTTTTCCATTTGCGGCGATCGCGGTCGAGAGGTTGACGTCGAAGATAAAACCGGATGAGTTGCCGGTCTGATCGAAGTTCTTGCTGAATGATTGCGGAATGCCATCCTGCTCGGCGCTGATGGAGAGTTCCTTGGTAGCCATTTTGACGACTCCTTTTTAACTGTCCGCCCCCTGCTTGGAGCGCGTTGGTGGTTTTGAGCTGCTTGCTTGAGCCTGCATGCGATTGGCTCCCGACGTTATTTCGTCAACACCTTCTTGATCGCTTGCAGCTCGAGACGCCGCTTTGCGGTTGTCTTGGGATAAGCCATCTTGAGCCCCGCCAGAGCATCAAGGACGATCTGAGAGACGATGAGCCGTGCGTTCTCCTTATCGTCGGCGGGGACGACGAACCACGGCGCATGATAAGTGCTTGTCGCATGAAGGCAATCCTCGTAAACCTGCATGTAGTGTTTCCAGTATTTCCTCTCGTGAATGTCAGAGGTGCTGAACTTCCAGTTCTTGTCGGATTCGTCGATCCTGGCAAGGAATCGCTTCCGCTGCTCCTCGTGAGACAGGTGGAGGAAAATCTTGACGATTTTCGTGCCGTTGCGATGGAGGTGCTTCTCAAGGTTGACGATGGAGCCGTACCTCTGCTTCCAAATGTCTTTCTCGTCACGCAATTCTTCAGGCAACCCCTGGCCGCGGAGAATCTCGGGATGGACCCGAACGACCAGCACTTCCTCGTAGTAAGAGCGATTGAAGATACCGATACGTCCGCGTTCGGGAAGGCGGCACGTCGTGCGCCAAAGAAAATCGTGATCGAGCTCTTCTGCACTGGGCTGCTTGAAGCTGAAGACCTCGCAGCCTTCTGGATTGACCCCAGACATCACGTGCCGGATGGCGCCATCCTTCCCGGCGCCGTCCATACCCTGGAAGATCAGCAACAACGCATAGCGGTGCGACGCGTAGTGAAGCTGCTGCAGCGAACTCAGCTTCTCCATGTGCTGGTGCAAAAGCTGCTTATATTCCTTCTTCGACTTCGAATAGGGATCGACAACCGTAGGCCATTTGCTGAGATTGACGTTTTTGTCGGGCGGCACGCGGTAGTCCTTCGAATCGATGTTCATTCTGTCCCTTCGGTATTACGCGTTTTTCTTCTTGACCGCACGATCGCCCGGTGCTTCTCGCTCCGCTTTAGACCTTTCTGACTCTTTCCGCAAACTCTCTACCGTCAGGGTTCATAAGCTTTCGATTGGATGAAATTCGCGCTCGAATTCTGTCCCTGCCTTCGTTTGATGCAAATGGATGCAGAGTTCGGCCCAGGAAACGGACTGTACCCATCGAGTGGGAATGAGTACCGATCGATTGTGAAGCCAGTCTCCGCCTCTAACATCGAGGTAGCCAAGATGCCAGATGGCCTCATCCATGACAAAGCCCTCAAGGACTCCAAAATCGCCATCTGTTGCCCACACGTGATAGCCCGTCACGCGGGATGTGCTGCGCAGATGGGGGGCGCCAGGCGTTTTTACCGGGTACTCGATTCCAGTCGGCATGCTTGACATGCCGAATTCGCTGTCGACCCAGCATGCGAGCGGGCCAAAGTAATCGCGCATGGCAATTTCCTGCTGACGTGAGACTGGTTTTTCCGCATCGACGTCGGGACTATTGCGCACTTGCTCCTTGGTCAGATGAGCGCGACAAGTTGCGGCTGTCCAGTCGGGCTTTTCGAGCGCGGTAATGGGAAGAACCACATCGCGCCGCTTTAGCCAGTTCCCAACGTCCACCACCACGTAGCGAACCTTCCAGGACTGGTCGTCGAATAGAAAACTGCGAACGCTTCCCGTTTCACCGTCTGTCGCTACAACAGGAGATCCGATGAGCGATTTCAAATCGCACAACATATTCCGTCCTCTCAAGTCGACTGAATCACTCGGTCTCAGGCCCGTGTTTTTCCTGCAAGCCAGGACTTTGAACCTTCGCCCCTCGCTGTTCTCTTCTGTTTATTTGTGAGATTCGGTTTTCTCAAGCTCCGGTTCCGTGCGGTTCTCCCAATCGTCGACGGCTTGAACTTCCTCACGCCCTAGCTGCTCGTAGAGTTCATGAACCCGCTTGACTAGTTGTGGCGACACATCAGGCTGAATCTTGTCTTTGGCTTCAGGCTTCGGCTGGTCAGCCTTGGCTCCGGGCTTGGGTTCATCAGCCTTGCTTTCAGGCTTAGATGCATCGGCCTTGGCCTCAGACTTCGACTCATTAACTTTGGCTTCAGGCGCAGGTGCGTCAACCTTAGCCACTGGCGTCGACCCAGCTTTTTCTTCGGTTTTCGGCTGTTCAGCTTTGGCCGTTGGCATAGGCTCCTTCTCGTCTTCCTTATTCCGAATCTCTTGTTCCGCTTTCTTCCAGTCCTGAACCGCTGTACCGCCGCTGTGGTCTCGCTCCCCGTAAAGTTCGTAGGCGCGCTTGGCGATCTGTTGCGTCAAATCGGGTGGTGACTTGGCCTCGGGCTTCGGCAGGTCAGGCTTGGCTTCAGGCGTAGGTGCGTCAGCTTTGGCCACAGGCTTTGGTCCAGCTTTGGGCTCTACCTTCGGCTCATCTTTGGTTCCAGGCTTAGCCTCATCAGCTTTGGCCTCAGGCTTCGCCTGCTCAGCTTTGGCTTCAGACTTTGACTCAGCCTTGGATTCAGGTCTCGCGTCGGCCTCGGCTTCGGGCTTTGCCTCTTTCTTTACGGGGTCAAATATCTTATAGGCGAGCAGCTTGATGCGGTCGTTGATCAGTGCCCAGACCAGAGCGTAGGCCCACACAAAACCGGCCAACTTCCAACCCAAAGGAGCCATGAAGAGCCCGTAAACCGCAATCAGCGTGGCAACAGCCTGCGTACTAAGCACTGCTATCCAAAGAGTCTTCGCAGGGCGTATCGACCAGAATGGGCCGCGTGTACGCGTGAGGAAGATGGTCAGATGCCCGGCCACGGAAAGCTTGAGGTACATGAGTGTCTGGACGGTCAAGCGGTCCATGTGGAAGACGCGCTCGGCAAGATAGAACAAGCCAAACGCTGCGACAACGCCAATGACGCCCAGCACGGTGGAGATGCTAAGCACCAAGCGCATGTTCCATGCTTCGGGCTTGTCTCTGTAGTGAACGTTGTCATACGCGATCGAAAGAATAGCGCCGTCGTTAAGTAACGCGATCATGACGATCATGACCGCGGTCACCGGATAGAAGTTGAATACGAGGATCGCCATCGTCATGAAGAACAGCACCCGCAGCGTCTCCGCGATGCGGTAAATGGCGTAGCTGTTCATCCGCTGGAAGATACGCCGGCTCTCCTTGATCGCGTCGATAATCACCGACAAGCCGGATGCAAGGAGCACGATGGACGCTGCGGCTCGAGCTGCATCTGTCGCGCCGGATACAGCGATGCCGCAGTCGGCCTTCTTTAGTGCCGGCGCATCATTGACCCCGTCCCCGGTCATGCCGACGATATGGCCATGTTTCTGCAGCACATCAATGATGTAAAACTTGTGTTCGGGGAAGACCTGAGCGAAGCCATCCGCGTCTTCAATGGCCTTGGCCTGCTCCGGCGACGCATCCTTCTTGAGGTCGCCCAGTGAGCTTGCATCCAGGATGTTCGAACCTAATCCGAGTTGTTTCGAGGTTTCCCGCGCAATGGCAATTTGATCGCCAGTTACCATCTTGATCTTCACGCCCATCTGGACGGCGCTTGCGATGGTTGTTTTGGCCTGCTCGCGCGGCGGATCAAACAGCGGCAACATGCCAACAAACTTCCACTTGCCTTCCTCATCGGCCCTGGCAACTCCCAGTGATCGAAAGCCGCGTCCAGCAAAGTCAAGAATGGTTTTCTCCACGGCAGGCTTGACTTCGCCGGCGTTGGTCGCCATTTGAAGAATTACCTGAGGAGCACCTTTGGCCACAAAGAATTGCTTCCCGTCCGCTCCTTTGACGGTAGCTTCCGTGCGTTTGTGGACAGGATCGAACGGCATGAAGTGCAGCACCTTGCAGCTCTTCAGTTCCTTGTCATCCTTCACACCTCCGATGACGGCAAGGTCGATGGTGTCCTTGTCTTCTGCGCGGGACGCGAGCGCTGCCCAGAGAATTACCTTGTCGGGGGTAATGCCGTCCACCGTGAACGGATCGCCCAGAGTTAGTTTGTTCTGCGTGAGTGTTCCGGTCTTGTCCGAGCAAAGGACATCTACTCCAGCCAGCTCCTCGATGGCCGACAGGCGCGTTACAATCGCTTCCTTCTTCGCCAGTAGCCGCGCACCCACGGCCATGGTCACCGACAGCACAGTCGGCATGGCGACGGGGATTGCAGCGACCAGAAGCACCAGGCAGAATTCCAGCGTGGTAAGGACCTTGTCGCCGCGGAAGAGGGCGAAGACAAGAATCAGCGCGACCAGCGCCACTGCCAGGATGATCAGGTAGTCGCCGATCTTCATCACTGCCTTCTGGAAGTGACTGACAGTGTGTGCAGACTGAACCATTTGCGCGGTCTTGCCGAAGTAGGTGTTCGTGCCGGTGCCATAGACAATAGCGTCTATTTCGCCCTGACGGATGATGGACCCCGAGTAGACTGCGCCGCCTGGTTTGGCGGTAACGGGCAATGACTCACCGGTCAATGCCGACTGATCCACCTCGATCGAGTCGCCATCCAGCAGGCGCGCATCTGCCGGGACAATATCGCCCAGCCTGAGACGAACGACGTCGCCAGGCACCAGCTCACTCGCTTTGGGATTCTCCCACTTGCCGTCACGCTTGACCTTCGCCTTGATTGCCAACCGGGCCTTTAGAGCGGCAATCGCGTCTCCCGCCTGATGCTCTTCCCAAAATCCGACCAGAGCGTTAGACAAGAGAAGGACGAGGATGACGAAGAAGTCAAGCCAGTGTCGGACGACTCCCGACAAAATGACCGCAGCTTCGATCATCCACGGAATAGGACCCCAGAAATACGAGAGGAACTTGAGATATTGGTTGGTCTTCTTTTCCTCGATCGCGTTCGGCCCGTACTGTGCTAGACGCTTTTGCGCCTCGGCTTGTGTGAGCCCATCTGTAGACGCGCCGAGCTTTTTTATCAGCTCAGGCATGGGAAGCGACTTCAGATCATTCTTGTCATCCTTCGGCGATGGCTTGGACTCCTGCTTTGATCCTGACTTATCTGCAATGGGCGTGGGCTTTGACTCAGGCTTCGACTCGGGCTTATCGGGATTCGATGTCACGATGACTGAACTCCTGTCTTTGCTCCCTGCACAGCGTGCCGGTCTCAAAAAGGCTTGGAATCTCGCTGGGCTAGCAATGAGGAAAGTTCATTACAGGCTCTTGAAAATCGACAGCGACACGACGCGGAGATTCAACGAGCTAACTCCGGACTATGCACTCCGCAATCGAGTTGAACTGCATTCAACTTGCGGGATCGGAAGTTGCAGTCGGGTGCGAGGTACATAGCAGACGCACAGCAACCTTCGACGCTGTTACCGAGGAACGCTGGGCGGCATGCGTCGTCGATTTGGAGTGAATGGCCAGGTCAGCCGGCTATTTTGAAAAGATCGGATGCTTCTCGTCATAATGCTGGACAGTTTTGGAGGATTTCTCCGCTTCCTTTTCAGCCACGCGTTCGATCCGCTTATCTGCCGCGACTTCCGAGGGTGTGTCTCCCACTAATTTTGTCGATTCTTGATTGTCAACTTGTTTCGGCATGGTTGATCTCTCCCGCTCTTAGCATCAGTCGTATCGCCCGGAGATTCTGGTCAATTCTGCTCTTTCTGATCTCTGATGATGTGGGGAAAACGCTGTGCGCCAGCCTTTTTTGCACTTGGCAACGCGGTTCTGTAATTGTGAAACGTAGCCAAAGATCAAGACGCCGACAACCCCAACTGCGAGCGCCACTTTCCCGCGAAAGATTGCCGGAGTGAAAAGAGAGTGAAAGCTCACCCCATTTCGCCGCGCACAACCGTGCCAGACCTCCCTCGCATCTCCAGAAGTGAGCAATATTGACCAGACGGCCGCTTTGGACCCGTGGGCTCATGGAAAGAGATTGATCGTAATTGCGGTTGATCACGGGTGGACTTTCCCCATTTTGCGGCAGTGCCTTGGGATTGACTCGGGCCTGTGCTGCCGGCGTTAGGCCGTAAAAGAGGGAGATGGCACTTTTCTCTCGAGCACCACGTTCACGGCCTTTGATCCATTCGCCACAAACTCTAAAGCCGGTATCAAGCGACGATGTTTTGCTGGGCATGAAGACGCCCCCGAACAACCGGTTTGTAACGAGGCAACATTTTGGCGAGCAATTACATCACATTCGACTGCGCAGCCTTTCTCGCAACCGCCGGGCTTGGCCGCTCGATCATCGAACTGCAATCAAAACAGGCCCTTTTTTGTCAGGGAGACAAAGCGGACTCTGTGTTCTATCTGCAAAAAGGCCGCGTGAGAGTCACCGTGGTTTCGCACGAAGGCAAAGAAGCTACGATTACGCTTCTTTCTGCCGGCAATTTCGTGGGAGAAGAGTCCCTCGCGGCGGTGCCCGGTCTGCGCCTGGCCACGGCCACAGCGACAGACACTTGCACGGCGCTCAAGATTGACAGGGGGGAGATGATCTCAGTGATGCATCGCGAACCGAAG
>Ga0187879_10002028_pt1 | contig 13834 bp, 13 predicted proteins | sample June2016WEW_19_1_FD_132423 | JGI IMG/M metagenome (GOLD analysis project Ga0187879, IMG submission 132423) | Peatland microbial communities from SPRUCE experiment site at the Marcell Experimental Forest, Minnesota, USA - June2016WEW_19_10 | ecosystem: Environmental > Terrestrial > Soil >... | reverse complement strand
GCGCCGGGGGACGGGTCTCGCCGCGTCCCGGCCCGGCTTGCACTCTCATGCGGAGAGTGCTAAACAAGGCGTTGGCACTCTCGGCATGAGAGTGACAACTCCAGGGCGGGAATCGGGGCGATGAGGCCTCGCCGGCGGCAGGATGGGACTGTCCGCCGGGGGGGTCGGCCGTCGCGGGCGTCGGCCCGATTCACACAAAAGCCACCAAGTCCCGGGAGGACTGGAGCCTATGGCAGCCAAGATGATCGCGTTCGATGAGGACGCGAGGCGCGGCCTCGAGCGCGGTATGAACCAGCTCGCGGACGCCGTGAAGGTAACCCTCGGCCCGAAGGGCCGGAACGTGGTGCTCGAGAAGAAGTGGGGCGCTCCCACGATCACCAACGATGGCGTGTCCATCGCCAAGGAGATCGAGCTCGAGGACCCGTGGGAGAAGATCGGCGCGGAGCTGGTCAAGGAAGTAGCAAAGAAGACCGACGACGTTGCGGGTGACGGCACCACCACGGCCACCGTGCTGGCGCAGGCGCTGGTCCGTGAGGGCCTGCGCAACGTCGCGGCGGGCGCGAACCCGATGTCCCTCAAGCGGGGCATCGAGGCCGCGGTCGAGCGGGTGAGCGAGGAACTGTCCAAGCTCGCCAAGGACGTGGAGACCAAGGAGCAGATCGCTTCGACCGCCTCCATCTCCGCCGGGGACCCCGCGATCGGCGAGATGATCGCCGAGGCGATGGACAAGGTCGGCAAGGAAGGCGTCATCACCGTCGAGGAGAGCAACACCTTCGGCCTCGAGCTTGAGCTCACCGAGGGCATGCGCTTCGACAAGGGGTACATCTCGCCGTACTTCGTGACCGACCCGGAGCGGATGGAAGCAGTCCTCGATGACCCGTACATCTTGGTCACGAACTCCAAGACGTCGGCGAACAAGGACCTGCTCCCGCTGCTCGACAAGGTTGTCCAGTCGGGCAAGCCGCTCGCCATCATCGCCGAGGACGTCGAGGGCGAAGCCCTCGCGACCCTGGTCGTCAACAAGATCCGCGGCCTGTTCAAGTCCGTCGCGGTGAAGGCGCCCGGCTTCGGTGACCGGCGCAAGGCCATGCTCGGTGACATCGCCATCCTCACCGGCGCGCAGGTCATCAGCGAGGAAGTCGGTCTCAAGCTCGAGAACGCCGACCTCGACCTGCTCGGCCGGGCCCGGAAGGTCGTCGTTACCAAGGACGAGACGACCATCGTGGACGGCGCTGGCGACCCCGAGCAGATCTCCGGCCGGGTGAACCAGATCCGCGCCGAGATCGAGAACACCGACTCGGACTACGACCGCGAGAAGCTCCAGGAGCGGCTGGCGAAGCTGGCTGGCGGCGTGGCCGTCATCAAGGCCGGTGCAGCCACCGAGGTCGAGCTGAAGGAGCGCAAGCACCGCATCGAGGACGCGGTGCGCAACGCGAAGGCCGCCGTCGAAGAGGGCGTTGTCCCTGGCGGTGGCGTGGCCCTGCTGCACGCGGGGGCCAGTGCCTTCAAGAAGCTCGAGCTGACGGGTGACGAGGCGACTGGCGCGACCATCGTCCGCCGTGCCGTCGAGGAGCCGCTCAAGCAGATCGCGGTGAACGCCGGCCTCGAGGGCGGCGTCGTGGTCGAGAAGGTCAAGACGCTGCCTGCCGGTCAGGGGCTCGACGCCGCGACCGGCGAGTACGTCGACATGTTCAAGGCCGGGATCATCGACCCGGCCAAGGTGACCCGTTCTGCGCTGCAGAACGCGGCCTCCATCGCCGGGCTGTTCCTCACCACCGAGGCAGTCGTGGCGGAGAAGCCGGAGAAGGCTCAGGCGCCGGCCGCCCCAGGCGGCGGCGACATGGACTTCTGACGCGGCCGGGGGCTCAGCCCCCGGACCTCGCGAGTCCTTGCGGGGGGGCCGGCTTCACCGCGGCCCCTCCGTACCGGCCGGAAGGGCGGCCCCGGGATATCTCCGGGGCCGCCCTTTGGCGTACCTGCCTCGTTGGTGACACTGTGTGGCTGATAGCGTGCCCACTCCACAATGGCCCGGTTCCGGGGGATTATCGAAACATGAGGCGCCGCCCCGCTCCGCTGCCATCCGCACAGCAGATGATCCGGGAGTACCTCGGCCATGTGTCGGACGCCGCGACGAAGGTCCTGCCCAAGGGCGACCGGCTGCTGTTCGTCGGGCGGACCCGGGCGGCCATCGAGGCCCAAGTCGGCCCGCTCGCGTCGGCCGAGGCCGATGACGTGCTGAGCACGCTGACCGCCCTGGGCGAGCCGGAGGACCTCGCCAAGCGGGAGCGTGAGCGCCTGTACAGCGCCCGGCGGCGGGGGGCGGCCGCCGCCCCGCCGACGCTCTGGAAACCCAGCAAGGAGTCCCGGCGGGGGCCGGCCCCCGCCCCGGCCGCAGCCCGGCGGGCAGGGCCGGCCGAGGCGCGCAAGCCGAGGGCGTGGCCTCACCGGGGGCTGACCGGGCCGGACGAGCCGAAGCCCGCGGAATCAGGGACGCCGGCGCCGCAGCCGGAACCGGCCCCGGCCGTCCCGCGCCAGGCGGACTCGCCCGAGGCGACGGCGGTCCCCGCGAAGACGCCTGCGGCACGAACGCCCCCCGTGGAAACACCTGCGATCCTGCCGCCCACGGAAGAGTCACCCTCGGTGGACGCGCCCATGGCGGGGATGCCCACGACGGAATCACCCACGGTCGCCGTGCCGCCGGGCACCACGCCCGGCCCGGGCCAGTCCGGCCCGGGCCAGTCCGGCCCGGGCCAGTCCGAGACGGTCCAGTCCGAGACAGAGCCTGCGGGAACGCCACCGGGCTGGATGCGGCCGGTGCGCCCAGCACCGGCCTCCGGGGAGACCGAACCGCTATCGATCGTGCCCGGCATGGGCCAGGCCGGCGAGGCAGAGGAAGCCCCGCAGACCCGGCGGAGCTCACCGGCTGCGGCGCCCCTGGCAGAAGCCTGGGCCCTGGCCCGCAAGCATCCGCTGGAAGCCGTCGCGGTCGTCCTGCTGGGTCTCGGCGGGCTGATCCTCCCTTTCCCGTTCTGGCTGATCGGCGGGCTCGTCGCGCTCAGGTCACGGCGCTGGGACGCGCGCGACAAGTGGATGGCCCTGGCCGGGCCGCCCCTGTTCGCGCTCGCGGTTCTGCTGATTCGCGCCGGGACGTCTCCGGGGAATTTCTTCTCGGACTTCTACCGGGCACGCCACGACGTCGGGCTGAGCATCCGGGCAGGTTGCGTGCTGTGCGCGAGTTATCTCGTCTGGCGGCTGCGGCGTGGCCCGCGGCTGCGGACGCTTCCCCCCTGGCAGCGTCCCCGCTAACGCACGCCCGGCGGGACCGATAGCCTAGAGCTGCTATTCTCTGCGCCCGCCCGCCCGCTCTACTGCATGAGGTCAGGTCCGTGCCCACTGGCAAGGTCAAATGGTATGACGCCGACAAAGGGTTCGGCTTCCTCACCCGCGACGACGGGGGTGAGGTCTTCGTGCACTCCACGGCGCTGCCCGCGGGCAGCACCGGCCTGCGGCCCGGCCAGCGGGTCGAGTTCGGCGTCGCCGAGGGGCGCCGCGGGGTGCAGGCCCTCCAGGTGCGGCTGCTCGAGCCGCCGCCGACGGTCGCCAAGACCAGCCGGAAGAGCCCGGACGAGATGGTCGTGATCGTCGAGGACCTGATCAATCTGCTGGACGGGCTGTCCGCCGCCTACCGGCGGGGCAGGCATCCGGACGCGCGCGACGGGAAGAAGATCGCGGCCGTGCTGCGCGCCGTCGCCGACGACGTCGAAGCTTAGACCCCACACGGCCGTCGCTGCTGGTCAGAGCTGCGCGGGCTGTGGCCAGCGCCCCAGTGGCGGAAAATGACCACAAAGGGCCCGCCGCGGCGCGGTGGGCCGGTCCGCCCGACCGTGCGAGCGCCCGGGGCCTGGCACGGGCGGACCATCCTGGTGCCAGGGGCGTCGCCACCCGGGGGCGTCAGGGTCAGGGGTGGGCCTGCGGCAGGCGGGTGGCGGCGGCCCGCGCCGCGAGGATCCGGCGCCGCCTGCTGGCCAGCAGCAGTGCCGCGGCGGCGGCCAGGCCTGCTGCGGCCACGGCCAGCCCGGCGACCCCGCTGTCGGTGATGGACATGGCCAGGCCGGCCAGGCCGCCCGCCACCCAGGCCAGCTGGTGGATGGTCTCGGAGGCGGCCAGGGTCGAGGAGCGGACCTCTTCCGGGACCTCCCGCTGCACGATGGAGTCGAGTGCGAGCTTGGCGAGCACCTGGCCGAACGCCGCGACCAGGGCCACGGCGAGCGCCGCCCACAGGCCGAAGAACGCGGCGCAGGCCGCGGTGATCGCGGTGGAGGTGCAGAGCAGTACGAACAGGATCAGGTGCGGTGTGCGGGCCTTCAGCATCGCCCCGATCCCGGTCCCGATGAACCCGCCCGCGCCGGCGGCGGCGATCATTCCGCCCAGCGCGACTTTGTCGCTGACTCCGGGAAAGTGCACGGTACGGAGCAGGAACGCGAGAAAGAAGATCATGTAGCCGGAGAAGGCGCGCAGTGCCGCGTTGCCGCGCATCGCCTCGCCTACCACCGGGCCCACGCTGCGCAGCGTGCTGGCCCAGCGGGCGCGCCGTGGAGGTGCCGCGGCGGGCGCCGCCCCGGCGTGAGAGGGCCCGGCGGCGGGGGATCTGGCCGCCCCCGGGACGGTGGCTCCAGGGATGGTCGCCTGCGGGATGGTCGCCCCGCCCGGCGCGGCACCAGCCCCGCCCGGCACGGGTCCCGGGGCGGCGACACCGGGACCCGCCGGCTCAGGCTGATGATGGTCCACCCGGGTGGGCAGCCTGATGCCCAGCGCGATCGCGGCCAGGTAGACCAGCGTGCCGACGCGCAGTGACCAGGTCGCCCCGGCGGCACCGCCGCCGGCCAGGAACGAGATTGCGCCCGCGAGGCCGACCCCGACGGTGGACGCGATAAGCGACGCGAGCGAGATCCTCGCGTTGGCCGACACCAGGGTGATCCGGGCCGGGAGCACCCGGGGGGTGACGGCGCTGCGGGTCACCCCGTAGGCCTTCTGCAGCACGAGCACGCCGAACGCGGCCGGGAGCAGGGTCACGGTGTCGTTGTGCTGGACGGCGCCCGCCATCCCCCAGCAGAGCAGGCCGCGGGCCAGCAGGGTGCCGACCATGATGTACCGGCGCCCCTCCTGGACCCGGTCCAGCATCGGCCCGATGAACGGGGCCAGGACGGCGAACGGAGCCATCGTGATGAGCAGGGTCAGCGCGATCCGGCCCCGCGCCTGGTCCACCGAGGTGCTGAAGAACAGCGTCCCGGCCAGCGCAACCGCCACGAACGCATCGGCCGCGGCGCCAGCCGCGGTTAGCTCGATGACCCGGTCCAGGCCGGTCCGCCCGGCCCCGGAGGCCTGGGTCAGCCGCCGGATGACCCGGCCGGTGCCCCGGGCCGTAGACGCGCCGGCCCGTCCGGTCGAGCGGAGCCCGGACGCGAAACCGCCGGCCGCCCGCCTCGCCTGCGGCCGCGCACCGGACAGTCCCATGCTCCCAGTATTCTGCGTTCTCAGAGGGGCAACGACCCCAACGGGCGGACTTCGCCGGGCCAGTATGTTTTCTGATGCGCAGCGGGTGCTGAAATGGGGGACAATTGCTGATCGTGAGCCCTGGGCGTGCACGGAGCAAGGAACCGGATGACACCTGCGCGCAGGCGGTCGACCTGGCGCGCGGCGCGGCGGAGGAGATGGCGGGCGCCGGCCGCGTCGGCGAGCACCTCGGCGTGACGGCCGACGGTGACCGCGTGGTGACGCACCTGTTTCGCTGCCTCGACTCCGCCTACCGGGGCTGGTGCTGGGCGGTCACGGTGGCCCGGGCCTCCCGGGCCAAGAACGTGACCGTCGACGAGAGCCTGCTCGTCCCGGGGCCCGAAGCGATCCTCGCCCCGGACTGGGTGCCCTGGCGGGAGCGGTTGCTGCCCGGCGATCTGGGGGTGGGAGATTTGTTCCCGGCGCCGCCGGACGACGCCCGGCTGGTGCCGGCCGCCTCGCTGGAAGGGGACGACGGGGTCGCCGACTGGGGCGAGACGGCGTGGGCCATGCCCGGGACTGAACCAGAGGACCTGGTCCCAGTCCCGTCCGCCGCGCCGTTCGCTGACGGCCCGGACCACCCCGCCGAAGGCCAGGACTACACCGCAGACGCCGCAACGGAAGACCTCAGCGGTGTCGCTGCCGTCGCGGTCGCGGCGGGGGCCGACGCCAGCGCCGCGGAGGGCATCGAGGACCGGCCGCCCCGGGCCCGGGTGCTCTCGGCGATCGGCCGGGGCGACACCGCGCTGCGCTGGTACACCAGTGAGCACGGTCCCAAGACGCCGCTGGCGAGCTCCGCCCCCGGGCTGTGCTCGGGGTGCGGGTTCTTCGTGCGCCTGGGCGGCCCGCTGGGACGGGTGTTCGGTGTCTGCGCGAACGAGTATGCGCCCGACGACGGCCGGGTGGTCTCCGTGGATCACGGTTGCGGGGCGCATTCCGAGGGCGTGACCGCAGCGACCGCGGGAAAGCCGTTGCGGCCGGTCATTGATGAGCTCGGCTACGACCTGGTGGACATGCCTGGTGTCTCGGTCGAGGAGACGGTCTTCGAGCCGCTCGACCACAACTAGCCCGGCCGCAACCAGGGGGCTCGCGGTCAGCTCCGGGCCTGTGACCGGCGCTGCGCCTGCCGCGCCCGGGCCCGCTTCAGCCGGGGGACGTACCACAGGCCGAACAGGCCCAGGCACAACCCGACCGCGCACGTCCAGACCCACCAGCGCTCTCCCGGGGAGAGGTCGTCGCGCAACACCAGCACGCTGATCAGCCCGATCGCCCACGCGGCGGTGACGATGGCGGTCACGAGCTGGTCATTGGCCTCGAGCGGCGCCGGCGCGGGCCGAAGTTTCCTGCTCACCTAACCCAGGCTACGGGCTTGCGCGTGGTGTACTTGGTCCACGCCCCGTTGGGGTGCCCACCCGTTCGCCTTGCTAACGGTTTGACGGAATGTCGCAGACCCGCATATCGTTAGCAAAAGTAATGACTCAGGCTAAAGATAATGACATCCTCGGGGACCAGGTCGGACGCGAGCCTGGCAACAGCGCTACGGATCTCCGTGAGTCGTCTGGCGCGTCGGCTGCGGGTCGAGAGGATCGCACCCGGCCAGGCCGAGCCCGTGCTCTCGGACACGCAGTTCGCCGCCTTGGCGACGCTGGAGAAGCACGGTGCGATGAGCCCGGGCGAGCTGGCCGGGCACGAGCGGGTTCAGCCGCCGTCGATGACACGCGTCATCGCCGCCTTGGAAGAATGGCAGCTCGTCACGCGGACAGCGCATGCCTCCGACCGGCGTCAGGTGGTGCTGACCGTGACCCCAGCGGGACTGGAACTGGTGACGAAGGCTCGCCGCCGGCGGGACGCCTGGCTGGCCAGGCGGCTGAACGAGCTGACTCCGCAGGAGCGGGCGACGCTGCGCGCGGCCGCACCGATCCTGGAGAAGCTCAGCCAGTCCTGACTGAGCCGTCCCGCAATAGGCGGGACCGGCTGCGGACCTTCCGGTCGCTTGGCACCCGCAACTACCGGCTGTTCGCGACCGGCCAGGTCGTCTCCAACAGCGGCACCTGGATGCAGCGGGTGGCCCAGGACTGGCTGGTCCTCCAGTTGACCCACGGTAGCGGGACCGCGCTGGGCATCGCGACCGGGCTGCAGTTCCTGCCTATGCTGGCCAGCCCGTGGGGCGGGGCGGTCGCGGACCGCTACCCCAAGCGGCGCATCCTGATGCTGACCCAGACCGCCATGGGGCTGCTCGCGCTGATCCTCGGCGTGCTCGCGGTCACCGGGACGGTCCGGATCTGGCAGGTCTTCGCGCTGGCCTTCGGGCTCGGCCTGGCCACGGTGGTGGACAACCCCACCCGGCAGGCGTTCGTGACCGAGATGGTCGGGCAGACCGACATGCCCAACGCCATCGCGCTGAACAGCGCGATCTTCAACCTGGCCCGCATCGCCGGCCCGGCCGCCGCGGGGCTGGTGATCGGCGCGGTCGGCACGCCGGCCGCCTTCTTCCTCAACGCGGCCTCCTACGGCGCGGTGCTCACCAGCCTCAAGCTGATGCGGCCCGCCGAGTTGCACGTGGTGGAGCGGGTACCCCGGCAGCGGGGTCAGCTCCGCGAGGGATTCGCCTACGTGCGCGCCCGGCCTCAGCTGTTGATGCCCATGGTGCTGATCTTCTTCGTGGCCACCTTCGGGATGAACTTCCAGGTGACGAACGCGCTGATGTCCCGGCAGGTGTTCCACACCGGGGCCACCGCGTTCGGCGTGGCCTCCGCGGTGTTCGCGGCGGGCGCGCTGGCCGGGGCCCTGCTCGCCGCCCGGCGCGTCCGGCCCGGGCTGCGATTGCTGGTGACCGCCGCGTTCTCGTTTGGCCTGCTGGAAGTGCTCACCGCGCTGATGCCCTCGTTCTGGCTGTTCCTGGCCATGCTGGTGCCCACCGGGCTTGTCCTGCTGACCCTGAACACGGCGGCCAACTCGACGGTCCAGCTAGGGTCGGCACCGGAGATGCGCGGCCGGGTAATGGGGCTGTACATGCTGGTGTTCCTCGGCGGGGCGCCACTCGGCTCACCGATGGTCGGCTGGATCGCGGAACAGTTCGGCCCGCGGATGAGCCTGCTGGCTGGCGGCGCCATCTCGGCCGCCGCGGCTGCGGTCATCGGGCTGCTGGTGGCCCGGCGGCGCGGTGTCGGCGCCCGGGACTACCTCCGCCCGGCCGCGCTGGCCCGCATGGTTGTCTGAGGCGTTCCCCGGCGCTGCCTTCAGCCTTCTTATCGCTGCACCCAGCCCTCTTGGCGCTGCGCGCGGGCTTCTTAGCGCTGCACGCGGCCTTCTCGGCGCTGCGCGCGGGCCGGGCCTGGCGGCTGGTGCTACGAATGGGATATGAGGCTGTTCGTCGCGGTCGCCGTGCCGGCCCACGCGGCCGACGAACTGGACGGCGTTGTGGCGCCGTTGCGGCAGTCGTGGGCCGGGCTGCGCTGGACCGGGCGGGACGCGTGGCATGTCACGCTGGCGTTTCTTGGCGAGGTGAACGAGACGGTCAGCGCCCGGCTGGTGCCGCGGCTGGAACGCGCCGCGGCCCGCCATCCCTGCCTCCCCGTCTCTCTCGGCGGGGCGGGCGCTTTCCCCGTCGCCGCCCGGGCACGCGTCCTGTGGACAGGAGTGCAGGGCGAGCCGCGGGGCCTCGCCGCCCTGGCCGCGTCGGTAGCGGCGGGGGCGAGACGGGCGGGAGCACCCCCGGCGGAGGAGGGCAGGCGATTCCAGCCGCATCTGACCCTGGCCCGGTGCCGGGAGCCGGTGGACGCCCGGCCGCTGGTGGACAGCCTGTCCGGCTACACCGGCAGGACATGGACCGCCGGGGAGATCTACCTGATCCGCAGCCACCTGCCCGGCGGACGCCCGCACGACCGGCCGCGGTACGAGACGCTGGGCAGCTGGCCCCTGCGCATATCCGCCGTACCCGGGACATAGGGCCGGGTACGAAGGGCCGGGTACGTAGGGCCCGGAGCCTGGTGACCTGGGCATAGGCTGCCTGGTGTGAACCGCACGACCCGGTGGCTGCTCCCCCTGGTGCTCGCGATCCTGGTGGCAGGCGCGCTCATCGGCGCGGCCCTGCGCTGACCGGCCCTGTGCTGACGGGCCCTGTGCTGACCGGCCCTGTGCTGACCGGGGCGCCGCCGACCTAGAACGTGTCCCGTAGGACACGCGGCAGAACTACAGCCGTTCGATGACGTAGTCGATGCAGGCGGTCAGTGCCTCTACGTCGGCCGGGTCCACGGCGGGGAACATCCCGATCCGCAGCTGGTTGCGGCCGAGCTTGCGGTAGGGCTCGGTGTCCACGATCCCGTTCGCCCGCAGCGCCGCCGCCACGGCCGCCGCATCGACGCTCCCGGTGAAGTCGATGGTGCCCACCACCTGGGACCGCTGCGCCGGGTCGGTGACGAACGGGGTGGCGTAGGGCGCCTTCTCCGCCCAGGTGTACAGCCGCGAGGAGGAGTCGGCGGTCCGCTCCACCGCCCAGCCGAGGCCGCCGAGGCCGAGCATCCATTCCACCTGGTCGGCCAGGAGCAGCAGCGTCGCCACCGACGGGGTGTTGTACGTCTGCTGCTTGGCGGAGTTGTCGATGGCGGCCGGCAGCGAGAAGAACTCGGGGATGTACCGGCCGCTCGCCGCGATCTCGGCCGCGCGGTCCAGGGCGGCCGGTGACATCAGCGCGAGCCACAGGCCGCCATCGGAGCCGAAGCACTTCTGCGGCGCGAAGTAGTACACGTCACAGTCGCCGGCGTCCACCGGGAGGCCGCCCGCGCCGCTGGTCGCGTCCACGATCACCAGGGCCCCGGGATCGGACTCCCGCACCCGGCGGACGGGCATGGCCACGCCGGTGGAGGTCTCGTTGTGGGTCAGCGCGTACGTGTCCACCCCGCCCTCGCCGCGCGGCACCGGGTGGGTGCCTGGCGGGGAGGCGATCACCGTCGGGTCATCCAGCCAGGGGGCCGCCTGCACGACCTTGCTGAACTTCGCGGAGAACTCGCCGAAGGTCAGGTGCTGTGACTTCTGCCGGACCAGTCCGAAGGCGGCGATCTCCCAGAACGCCGTGGTCCCGCCGTTGCCGAGCACAACCTGATACCCGTCGGGCACCGAGAACAGGTCAGCCAGGCCCTCCCGGACCCGGCGGACCAGCGAGCGGACCGGCGCCTGACGGTGTGAGGTGCCCAGGTAGCTGGCGGACGACGCGGCCAGCGCCGTGAGCTGCTCGGGACGGATCTTGGAGGGTCCGCAGCCGAAACGTCCGTCGGCTGGCTTCAGGCCCGCAGGAATCGCGATGTCGGTCACGCTGCCAGCCTATCCAGCCCCGGGGAGCGGGCCGGGCTGGCTCGGGGGGCGGACCTGGCTCGCTCCGGCCCGCTCCCCAGGCCCATCAGACCTCGCCGAGCACCTGGTCAGCGCCGGGGACGCTGCTGACGGAGCGGGATGCCGGGCCCACGTACCGGGCACTAGGCCGGACCAGCCGGCCGGTCTGCTTCTGCTCCAGGATGTGCGCCGCCCAGCCCGCGGTCCGCGCGCAGGTGAACATGGACGTGAACATGTGCGGCGGGACCTCCGCGAAGTCCAGCACGATGGCCGCCCAGAACTCCACGTTCGTGGACAGCACCCGGTCCGGCCTGCGAGCGTGCAGTTCGGCCAGCGCTGCGTCCTCCAGGGCCTCGGCTACCTCGGCGCGGGGGGCACCGAGGTCCTTGGCGGTCCGGCGCAGCACCCGCGCGCGCGGGTCCTCGGCCCGGTACACGCGGTGCCCGAAGCCCATCAGGCGGTCCCCGCGGTCCAGGGCGGCCTTGACGAACTTGACCGCATCGCCGGTCCGCTCGACTTCCTCGATCATGGAAAGCACCCGCGCGGGCGCGCCGCCGTGCAGGGGCCCGGACATCGCACCGACCGCGCCTGACAGGGCGGCGGCCACGTCAGCGCCCGTCGAGGCGATCACCCGGGCGGTGAACGTTGACGCGTTCATGCCGTGCTCGGCGGCGGAGGCCCAGTATGCGTCGACGGCCTTGACGTGCCGCGGGTCGGGCTCGCCCCGCCACCGGATCATGAACCGCTCGACGATATTGCGTGCCTCGTCTACCCGCTCCTGCGGGACGGGCGGCAGCCCGGGCCCGCGGGCGGACTGGGCCACGAACGACAGCGCCATCACCGACGCGCGGGCCAGATCGTGGCGGGCCTGCTCGTCGTCGATGTCGAGGAGCTGGCGCATGCCCCAGGCGGGGGCCAGCATGGCCAGCGCGCTCTGCACGTCGACCCGGATATCGCCGGAGTGCACCGGGATCGGGTAAGGCTCAGCCGGGGGCAGGCCCGGGGCGAACTTGTTGTCCACCAGCAGGCCCCACACGTGGCCGAACGACACGTGGCCAACGAGTTCCTCGATGTCCACGCCCCGGTAGCGGAGCGACCCGCCCTCCCGGTCCGGCTCGGCGATGGTTGTCTCGAAGGCGATGACGCCTTCGAGACCAGGCACGAAATCGGACATGTGCTGGTCCTCCGTGGTCCTCGTGTGTCCTGGAGCTGGATGAAGCGCGTGCCGGGGTGGGGGGGCCTCCCGGCGGCTGGCCATATGAGTCAGCCGGGTTCATTCAACCCTGCTGGCACAATATTCCGGTAGATCGGCTGCCCGTGACGGTGGGCACGCTGGGCGGATACCCCCGCCCGGACGGACCGGTGTGTGAGGATCATTCCCGTGGAACCGTCCCGTCATCCTCTGGAAGAGGCCGAGGCCCCCGCCGACCCTGCGGTGCTGTTCGCCCGCTGGATGGACGACGTGGTCAGCGCGGGCCTGCCCGAACCCACGGCCATGGTGCTGGCCACCGTCTCCCCGGCCGGCCGGCCCCGGGCCCGTACGGTGCTGCTGAAGGAGTACGGCCCGGAGGGCTTCGTTTTCTATACCAACCGGACCTCGGCCAAGGGGCAGCACCTGGCCGCGCACCCGTACGCCTGCCTGGTCTTCCCCTGGCATCCCATCCAGCGGCAGGTGATCATCGAGGGTCCGGTGGGGATCTTGTCCACTACCGAGAGCGAGCCATACTTCCACTCCCGCGCGCACGGCTCGCAGCTCGGCGCCTGGGCCAGCCGGCAGTCGTCCGTGGTGGCGTCCCGCGCGGAACTGGAAGAGCGCTACCAGGAACTCCAGGACCGCTGGCCGGAGGGGACGGCTGTGCCGATGCCCGGGTTCTGGGGCGGCTACCGCGTGGTGCCCGAGGTGATGGAGTTCTGGGAGGGGCGGCCGAGCCGCCTGCACGACCGGCTCCGTTACCGCCGCGAGGGCGAGGGCTGGGTACTCGAGCGCCTGGCGCCGTAGATCCCCTCGCCCGCCTGACCCGGCGGGCCAGCATGCCTTCACCCGCTAGCCGGGTCGCGGTTGGGCCCAGCCGGCATAGCATCAGGTGAGGAGGGAGGCCTGGAGACGGTGCATGGGCTCATCGACACCACGGAGATGTACCTCCGCACGATCTTCGAACTCGAAGAGGAGGGCATCGTTCCGCTGCGGGCGCGTATCGCCGAACGGTTGTCGCAGAGTGGGCCGACGGTCAGCCAGACCGTGGCGAGGATGGAGCGGGACGGGCTCGTCAAGGTGGAGGGCGACCGTCAGCTCGCCCTGACTCCCGCGGGCGCAACCCTGGCCATGCGGGTGATGCGCAAGCACCGCCTGGCCGAGTGCCTCCTGGTCGGGGTCATCGGCTTGCCCTGGGAAGAGGTGCACGTCGAGGCCTGCCGGTGGGAGCACGTGATCTCGGAGAACGTCGAGCGCAGGCTGGTCGAGCTGCTCGACTACCCGGTCGCCTGCCCGCACGGCAACATCATCCCCGGCCTGGATGAGCTCGGCGTGCCGCCGGACGCCGCGCGGCGGGCGGTGGCCGCCGGAGAGGAACAGGCCGAGGCGATGACGGCGGTTGCGGCGAAGCTCGCGGCTCCGGTAATGGTCCTGCGTATCAGTGAACAAGTTCAGAGCGACCCTTCCCTGATGCTTAAACTCAAGCGGATCGGGATACAACCCGGACGCGAGGTCACGCTCGCGGAGAGCGACGAGGGTGTGCGGGTGACCAGTGAGGACAGGGTCGGCAGTGTCACGGCGGATTTGCCCCGCCTGGTGGCCGCCCATGTCTTTGTCGCCAGGCGCTGACGGTGATCCTGGCCTTCCCCGCCCGCCTGAACCCCCACGCCGCCGACCGCATCCGTGGGGGTGCGAGGCGTGAGTGAGCGTCCGGTGAGTGAGCGTCTGGGGACGGAGCGTCCGGGGACGGAGCGTCCGGGG
>Ga0187879_10002025_pt1 | contig 13839 bp, 10 predicted proteins | sample June2016WEW_19_1_FD_132423 | JGI IMG/M metagenome (GOLD analysis project Ga0187879, IMG submission 132423) | Peatland microbial communities from SPRUCE experiment site at the Marcell Experimental Forest, Minnesota, USA - June2016WEW_19_10 | ecosystem: Environmental > Terrestrial > Soil >... | reverse complement strand
TGCTTCCTCCCACGGCAGGTTCGACCGGCCGCTGACCTGCCACAGGCCGGTCATGCCCGGCTTGACCACCAGCCTGCGCCGCATGTGGCCGCCGTAGCAGGCCACCTCCTCCGGCAGGGCCGGTCTGGGCCCGACCAGGGACATGTCGCCGATCAACACGTTGATGAGCTGCGGCAGCTCGTCAAGCGACCAGCGGCGCAGCCAGGCGCCCGGGCGGGTAACCCGCGGATCCCTGCGGATCTTGAACAGGACCCCGTCCGCCTCGTTATGGGCGGCAAGCTGGGATTTGCTCCGTTCGGCACCCGGCACCATGGTCCGGAACTTGTAGAGCGTGAAGCCCTGGCCGTCCTTGCCGATCCTGGTCTGGCGGAAAAACACCGGGCCGTGATCGGCGAGCCTGATTGATATCGCGATGACGGCGAACAGGGGTGCGCTCAGGAGCAGCGCCAAGGCGGCGCAGGTCTTGTCGAACACGCTCTTGACGGCTTGCTTGGCCCCGGCCAGCTCCGGGTGGTCCACGTGCAGCAGCGGCAGCCCGGCCACGGGGCGGATGGTCGTCCGCGGGCCCGCCACATCGAGCAGGGCCGGCGCGACGAACAGATCGGTACCGGTCTTCTCCAGTTCCCAGGCCAGCTCGCGCAGGCGGCTGCCGTCCATCTCGGGGCAGGCCAGCACCGCGACCGTATCCGCGCCGAACCGGCCGACGGCCGCCGCGACGCTGCACAGGCCGCCGGCCACGGGCACGTCGGCCGCGAGCGCGCCGGCCGCGCCATCAGGCCCGTCACCCTCCGGCGCGTCGACCAGGCAGGCGGCGACCACCGCAAGGCCGTGGTTTGTGTCCCGGCGCAGCACGGTGACCAGGCGAGACACCGCGGCCGCATGGCCCACCGCGACGACTCGCCGCACGCACCAGCCCCGGACGCGCCGCCTGTGCAGGTGCTTGCGGAGCAGGTACCTGGCCGTCAGGTCCATGACGGTCGCGGACGGCAGGGCGATCGCTATGTACCCCCGGGCCAGGTCGAGCTTGGCCGCGTAGGAGAAAACGGCCAGGCCCGCGGCCAGGTTGACCGCCGCGCTGAGGATCCGGCGGAACTCATCGGAGCCGAGCCCGATGAACCGGGTGTCGTACCCGCCGGCCAGCAGCACCGACATCCACCACACGACGGGCAGCCCGCACGTAAGGCCGAGGTAAGTGTGCGGCAGGTAGGCCGGGCCGCCGAAACGGACCCTGGCCGCCACCGCGCCGGCCGCCAGAGCGCACGTCGAGTCGGCCAGGGCCGCCCGGCGAAGGTAGGCGTTCGTCCACGCCCTCGCGCCCAGCACGGCGGCGTTCCCGTCGGCCGGCATGCGGCCGTCGGTCTCGACCACACTGTCGGTCACCCCCATGCCGCAAACCGCCCCCCGGTGTCCTGGTCCCGCCCGCCAGCTATATGCCGCAGAACGCCAAAGGCTCGCTCAGTCAACGAAATGGTTCCTCTCCGAACCTAACGCCTATTTATCCGCTATCGCCGGGAAATTCCGTGCAGCTGCGCGGGATTTGATCTGCAGTATGAGCATACGATTCCCGGCGTTAGTCCCCCAAGTGCTCGGCACGGCAGATACTAGCAAGCCTACGGCGCCCCACTATCCTCCTGGCGTGATTTCGGCTTCGTCTTCTCCGGCTAAAGCGGATAGTCTCACACCTGGATTTATATCGCGCCACCGGCATACGGTGCCCGTGGAATACAGAAGGAGGCTGAGGCATGTTCTCTGCCAGGTCGGCGGCCATAGCTGCCGACGACCCGCGGCCCGGACCTGCCACGGGTAAGAATGCCGCAGTAGAGGCCTTCATTCAGTATGCCGCATTTAAGGCCCACGGCACTTGTGCGGCATTTAAGGCCCACGGCACTTGTGCGGCATTTAAGGCCCACGGCACTTGTGCGGCATTTAAGGCCCACGGCACTTGTGCGGCTTTGCCGGCCGCGCGCGGGTGAGCGGCCGCGGCGCTGGCGCCAGGGCCAGCGGCCCGAGGCATCGGTCCCGCGTCCGTTTCCGTGGCGCGGGGCGACGGCACATGCGGCCCGCGGGCGGCTCCGGGCCGGCCGAGAAGACCACCCTGGCGGCCACGGCAGCCCGGGCACTTGGCTGGACCTTCATCAGCAATGCGCTGAGCAAGCTGGGCACGGTCGGGATCGGGGTCGTGCTGGCGAGAATGATCGGCCCGCACGCGTTCGGCACCTATGCCGTCGCGTGGGTCGCCCTGCTGGCCATGCTGAGCCTCAACGACCTGTCGGTGAGCCTGGCCATCGTCCGCTGGCCGGGTGATCCGGCCGAGATCGCGCCGACCGTCACGACCATCGCCGTGGCAGGCAGCGTCGCCATGTACGCCGTATGCTTCTTCGGCGCGCCCGGGTACGCCTCGGCGATGGGGGCGCCGGCGGCCGCCGGCGTCATCCGCGTCCTGGCGGTCAGCGTCGTGCTCGACGGGCTGGTCTGCACGCCGGTCGGGCTGCTGGACCGGCACTTCCGCCAGGACCGCAGGATGATCGCGGACCAGGTCAACAGCTGGCTCGGCGCCCTGGTATCCATCGGCCTGGCCTGGGCAGGGCTGGGCGCGATGAGCCTGGCCGTGGGCCGGATCACCGGCGCGGTGGCGGCCGCGGTCCTGTATATAACGTTCTCGCCCGAGCCACTACGGTTCGGCTTCGACCGGGCCAGGGCCCGCGCGCTGCTGCGATACGGAACGCCGCTGGCCGGGTCGACGGTCGTGGTGTTCGCCGTCACCAACGTGGACCAACTCGTGGTGGGCCGCGTGCTCGGCGCCACCGCCCTCGGCTTCTACGCGCTCGCGCTGAACCTCGCCACCTGGCCCGTCACTATATTCTCGCTGCCGGTCCGCAATGTCGCGCCTGCCGCGTTCGCGCGCCTTCAGCATGATCATGCGGCCATGCGCTCGGCCTTCCTGTCGGCGGCGGCCCTGCTCTGCGCCGTGGCCCTGCCCGTATGCCTGGTGATCGGGGGGTCGGCCACGCCGCTGATCATGTTCGCCTACGGCGCGCGCTGGCTGCCTGCCTCGCGGGTACTGCTGTGGCTGTCCCTGCTCGCCGCACTGACGATCTTCTTCCAGCTGGCCTACGACTACTTCGTGGTGCTGGCCAGGACCCGTGTCGTGTTCACCGTTCAGCTTGGCTGGCTCCTGATGCTGATCCCCGCGCTCATCGTCGGCGCCCGCCTCGCCGGAATCGCCGGCGTCGGCGCGGCCGAGGCCGCTGTCGCCGGCGGCGTGATCCTGCCGTGGTACCTGCACGAGCTGAGGGGGGCGGGCATCCGGCGGCGCATGCTGGGCTCTCGCCTGTGGCTTCCGCTGGCCGGCGCAGCGGCAGCGGGCCTCGCCGCGGCGGCCACGGCGCGGGTGATGCCAAGCGACCTGGCGGCGCTCGCGGTCAGCGGCCTGGCGGGACTTGCCGTCGTCGGCCTGCTTGTCTTCCGGATGCGGGCCGGGTTCATCCGGCTGCGGCAGGGCCGCGGCGAGGCGGCCGCCCCGAAAGTCCCGGCCGCGCCAAGGAGCACCCCAGTCTCCTCAGCCGCTCCGGACGCCCAGGCATCCGGGGCCGGTCCCCTGCACGCGCCCCGGGGCACTGACGCCCAGGGTCCGCCAGGTTCAGGACCGAGACGGCAGGCTCGGCCGAACGTCGGCCCGGTGCGGCCCGATCGCCGGCCCTGACGCGGGGCAGGCCAGAAACGGCGGTCCGCGCGGCCCCGTACCGGCAGCAACCAGGCATTCAGCCGCGACGGCAGCGTTTCGTGTCGGTTAGCTGATATCCGCGGGTGCGGGGCGATTCTGCATGGCGCGCAATAAGCCTGCCTGAATATCGGGGTAAACGCCTGGATATTCCGGGCAATGTTCCCCGTGGCCAAGGAAATAAATCTCCTGACGCATCACCAATTGCTGGCCGCGGCCGCTGCGGTCACTCATAATGCGTGACGTGACGACAGTCGTGATTCCCGCGCACAATGAGGGCCGAGTAATCCGGCGCCTTCTTGAGCAGCTCATAAACGGCGCCGATCCGGGCGAGATGGACATAATAGTCGTAGCCAACGGCTGCGCAGATGACACCGCCGAGGTGGCGGCCTCATTCGGGCCGGCCGTCCGGGTCCTGACCCTTCCCGTCGCCTGCAAGCATGAGGCTCTGATGGCGGGAGACCGCGCTGCCGGAGGCTTTCCGCGCATTTATGTCGATGCGGATGTCGAGTTGCGGGTACACGACGTCCGGGCACTGGCGGCGGCGCTGTGCCAGCCGGGGATGCTGGCTGCCGCGCCGCGGCGGGAACAGGTCATGACCGGGCGGCCGTGGCAGGTGCGCTGGTACTACGACGTCTGGACGCTGCTGCCAGGGGTCCAGCGCGGACTGTGGGGCCGGGGGGCCATCGCCGTGAACGAGGCCGGGCACCGGCGCCTGGCCGGCCGGCCGCCGCTTCAGGCCGACGATCTTGCCGCATCGCTGATGTTCGAACCGCACGAGACGGCGCTAGTGCCCGGCGCCCGGGTCATCATTCACCCGCCGAGGACGTTCGCCGGCCTGCTGTACCGCAGAGCCCGCTGCGTGACCGGGGTCGCGCAGATCGAACGCTCGCAGGGTCCCAATGGCTCGGCTGACCGGACGCGGATATCCGACCTGACCGCCATCATCCGGCGTCGGCCGAGCATGCTGCCGCGGGTCGGGTACTTCCTGTCGGTGGGCGTCTTCGCTCGGCTCAGGGCCAGCCGCGCCCGCGCCCGTGGCGACTACCTGACCTGGCCGCGTGATGAGAGCAGCCGCACCGCCTCCGCCACGGCGGCCGCCCAGCCGGCCGCGCCGCCGTCCGGAGCCAGGCCCGCGGTTCCCGTGGCCGCCGTGCGCCGTCAGCCGGACGGCCGGGACCATGTCCCGCACAACAGGTAATTCGTCGGTGACCGTCAACTCGTCGGTGTCCATCGTCTGCGTGTATAACGACCCCGCGGTCCGCCGGGAGTGCCTTGACCGGTCTGTCCGCGCGTATGGCCGGCACGCCCCCGGCGTGGAGTATCTGCCCGTCGACAACGTGGACGGACGCTATCGCAGCGCCGGCGCCGCGCTGAACCACGGAGCCTCCCTGGCCGGAAACGACGTGGTCGTATTCGTTCACCAGGACGTGTTCCTGCACTCGCTGGCGGCGGTGATCCGGGTCGCGGGCCAGATGCAGGCCGGCGGCCTCGGTGTCCTGGGTGCGGTGGGCGTCCGCAGGGATGGCCGGATAACCGGGCGGATACGGGACAGGGCCGTGCTCCTGGGAGTGCCCGTCCAGCAGCCCGTCGACGTGGACAGTGTCGACGAGCTGCTTTTCATGGTGCCCCGCCCCCTGGTGCTCCGCCATCCGCTGACGGAGTCGCCGGACATGGCCTGGCATGCGTACGGGGTCGAGTACGGCCTGCGTGTCCGCAGGCTCGGACTGCGCGTAGGGGTCACCGACATCCCGCTGACGCACAACAGCCGCACGGCAAACCTGGCCAGGCTCGACGTCGCTCACGCCGCCATCGCGGCCCGCTACCCAGAGATGCTCCCCGTTCGGACCACATGCGGGGTAGTCGCCAGGCAGACGGCCAGGAGCTCGTCCAGCGGCTGGCTCGGGTCCCAGCGCTGGCGTTACTCATGGCTACGCGAATCGCTCACCGTGCGAAAAGCCCGCCGGATCACCGGAGCGCCGATCGTTCTCGCCGACATCCGCCGCGACGTCGATAACGTCATCGAGCGCGCGCCGGGTCGGCGGCTTCGCATCGTCAACTGCTCCGGCGAGGCGCGGTTCATGGATGCCGATGGGGGCCCGCTAGAACTGACGCGCGGTAACGGAAGGGTGGTTGTCGACGCACGGCAGATCTCGGACATACCGGCGGTCCTCGCCGCCGGTCCTCCCGGCTCATGGTTCCTGCTGACTAATATGCCGCAAGAGGATCTAGGGGACATCGGCGCGCGCTGGCGGTCGAACCGGCAGGTGGTTGGCTTTCACGCCGGCATAGGATTCTGGATCCTGCTGGGAGCCGCAGCAGCGGACCTCCCGCCGCACTGGCGCTCCGAGCGATCCGTCCCGCTGGGGACGCGGCGCCTTGTGCCCGAACCCTGCCGCCCGCCCGCTCAGGCCCGGCCGGAACGCTTATTACTGCACCTGATCCGCACCGATTCCGCTCTGGCCGGGTTCATTTTTATCCGCGGGTTGTCCGGCGAGCCCAGGGTCGTGGGTGACTTCTTCGTCGTCCGCGCGGCGCGCAGGAAGCATGTCGGGCATGCAGCCGCCCTGCAGTTGCTCAGGTTGCACCCGGGACGCTGGGAGATTGCGTTCCAGGAAGAGAATCCGGGGGCTGCCCGCTTCTGGCGCCGGGTCGGGGCAGACGTGGCGGGGCACGCCTGCCGTGAGGAACGTCGGCCAGTCCCGGACAAGCCGTGGATCCCACCCGACACATGGCTGCTCCTGAGCACGTAATGCGCTGACCCGCCCGGCCGTGGCTGCCGATCCCGCCGCAGCCCGCGGCGCACGGGGCGTAATACCCGGGGCGAAATACCCCGGCGGGAAAGCAAACCAGGGCCAAAGGAACCGGGCCGGAATAACCACGTCCAAAAGACAGGGAAAATGCTTCCCTGCAGACAGGGAATTCCGCTCTGGGGGACAGAAGAAATATCGGCGACATTGATCATGACATCTCAAGAAGCACATGAGAGAAGGAAATGTCATGACCACCAGCCGAAACGCCGCCACCCATACCCGCAACGGCCGGGAGCCGCCCGCCTCGCCCGCAACCGGCGCCCCCGCGCCCACGGGCCACCGGCGCCGGATGTTCGGCGCGGCCGCGCTCGGCGTCGCGGCGCTCACCGCGGTGGGTGCCCTCGCCGGGGGTCTCGCTGCGGGCGGGGCACACGCCGGGGAGCTCACCAACTGCGCGGCCACGCCCAGCAGTTGCGGTTACCCGGGCACGGCGAACACCGGCGTACCCAGTGGCACGACCCTGAAGTCGGTCCCGGGCCAGGTGTCCAGCGGGCCGGGCTGGTACTACAACGCCGCGTGGAACGTCGTGATCGTGGACGTGAAGGGGACGGTGCTCAGCGGCCTTTACATTCCGTACAACCTCGTGATCGACGCCTCCAACGTGACGGTCAAGAATGTCCACGTCGTGACCAGCGGGAATTTCGGCATCAGCCTCACCCACACCACAGGCGTAACGATCGAGAATTCCACGATCAGCGGCCAGAACGCGACCACGGGCCGCGTCGGCTCGGCGATCGATGATGTGTACGGCGACTCGACGGGGATGGTGATCAAGGACAACAACATCTCCTACTTCAAGACCGCCATACAGATATCAACCGGGGTGGTCAACGGCAACTACATTCACGACCCCGGCTACCTCGCCGGAGATCACACCAACGGCTTCTACGTCAACGGGGGCACCGAGCCGCTGACGATCGAGAACAACACAATCTTCGTCAGCCAGCCGCAGACCGACGCCATCAACCTCGACGCGGGAAGCTCCGGCGTGCCGGTGGCGAACAAGACCGTCGAGAACAACTTCCTGGCCGGCGGCGGCTACGCCGTCTACGGCGGTACCGCCCTGGGCAACCCCACCTCACACATCGTCATCGAGGGCAACCGGTTCGGCCAGCAGTACTACCCGCTGGGCGGCCTGTACGGTCCCGTCGCCTACTTCGCCCCCACCGGGACGGGCAACCTCTGGTCGGGCAACTTCTGGGACACCACCGCCAAGGCCATTCCCTCCCCGTGACCGTCGCACCGCGACAGTGCAGCACGCCGGCGCCGCCGGCCCGCGAACAGCGGGCCGGCGGCGCCGGCGTTGCGGGCCGCGGCGACGTCCGCTCGCCAGCCCGCGCCACGTCAGGTGCGCCGATAGCCGGGGAGTGGCGCCGGCCCGATTGAGCTCGCCGGACCGCCGGCCTCCTGAACCGGCCAGCCCTGTCTCGCCGATTCCGCCAAATCTGGCGAATACTCTTGGTAACTTTTCTATGACAGAATGCAGTCGGCGTTCCGGCGCGTCCCGGTTGCTTGTGGGCGGACGTGAGGCACCCTCCGGCGGGAGGGACCTGCCATCGGCAGAAACGAGGTCCCGTTGAAGGCACGCACGCTCGCTCTCAAGGTCTCCCTGGCCCTGATCGTTTTCGGTGGCACCGCGTCGGCCCTGATCCTCCATCTGATCCTGGCCTCGGCACACAAAGCCCCGCCGTCCGGGGCCGGGCCGCCCGGGACCGCGCAGGTCCTGGGCAACTGCATCATGGTCCCGCATGCGTGCGGCTTCCCTGATGCGACCAACACGGGCGTGCCGAGCGGGACGGCCCTGCGGTCGGTCCCCGGCCAGGTATCCAGCGGGCCGGGCTGGCACTTCGACTCCGGGGGCGGCTACGTGGTGGTGACCGCCCGCGGCACCGTGCTCAGCGGCCTGTCCATCCCCGGCAGCCTGGTAATCGACGCGTCCGACGTGACGGTGCAGGATGTAAGGGTCGTGACCGGCGAGTATTTCGGCATCAGCCTGAGGCATACCACGGGCGTCACGATCGAGGACTCCACGATCAGCGGCCAGAACCTGACCAGCGGCCGGGTCAACTCGGCGATCGACGATATCTACGGCGACTCAACCGGGATCGTGATCAAGAACAATAATATCTCGCGATTCAGGACAGGCGTGCAGGTATCGACCGGGCTGATAGCCGGCAACTTTATTCACCGCCCCGGGTACATTCAAGGAGATCACACCAATGGGATATATGTCGCCGGGACGACAGAACCGCTGACGATCTACGGTAATACCATTTTTAACGATCTCGGGCAGACCGACGACATCAACCTCGACGCATCGAGTTCAGGCCAGGACGTGGCCAACAAGATTGTGGTGGATAACCTGCTCGCGGGAGGCGGCTACTCCATCTACGGCGGCGGCTCCCGCAATGACCGCACATCGAACATCGTCATCGAGGACAACGAGTTCGGCCGGCTCTACTACCCGAAAGGCGGCCAGTACGGTCCGGCCGCCTATGTCAACCCCTGGCAGGCCGGGAACGTCTGGTCCGGGAACGTCTGGTCGGGGAACGTCTGGTCGGGGACACGCCTGCCCGGCAAGGTCCTGCGCGGGCGTCTCCAGCCGGTTACCGTGCCGCCCCGCGTCCCCCGGTCAGGCGCACGGCCGGGCGGCGCCGCGGCCGCGGCCGGCTAGCGCCGCGCCCCCGCCGTGTCATCAGCGCTCCCCGGGCCGCCCGCCATCCTGCCCGACATCGCGGTCGTGATCGTCACCTACAACAGCGCGCCCGTCATCGGCGATCTCCTTGATTCTCTGCCGAGGGCCCTCGACGGCCTCACGGCCGACGTCGTCGTGGTCGATAACGGCTCGACCGACGGGACCGGCGAGCTGGTGGCGGCGCTGGGGGCATGCCGCGTCGTGCGCTCGGCCAATGTCGGCTACGCCGGTGGCATCAACCGCGGCGTCCGCGAGGCCGCGCCGGCCCAGGCCATCCTGGTCCTGAACCCGGACGTACGGCTCCACCCCGGGTCGCTGCCCCCGCTCCTCGCCGCGCTGCGGGAACCCCGGGTGGGCATCGCGGCCCCGCGGGTACTGACCCCGCAGGGCGAGCTGTACTTGTCGCTGCGGCGCGAGCCCACCCTGCCGCGGGCACTGGGCCTCACCAAAACGCGGCTGGCGGTCTTCTCCGAATACGTCTACGAGCCGGCCGCGTACGCCCGGCCGCGCACCGTGGACTGGGCGCTCGGCGCTGCCTTGCTCATGTCGCGGGACTGCTACCAGGCCCTGGGCGGCTGGGACGAGACGTACTTTCTCTACTCCGAGGAGACCGACCTGGCGCTGCGGGCACGGGACGCCGGCCTGCTCACCCGGTACGAACCGCGGTCGGTCGCGGTCCACATCGGCGGGCAGTCGGGCCGCAGCCACCGGACGCACGCCATGCAGATCGTCAACCGGGTACGGCTGTACCGGCGCCGCCACGGCGCGCTCGCGTCCTGGGCCTACTACTGGCTCATCGTGGCCAACCAGATGTCGAAAGTGCCGCGCGGGCGCCATGAGTCCTGGCACGCGGTTGTGGTCCTGCTCAGGCCAGAGCGACGCCCGCCCGAACTGGGCTGCCCGGGCAGGCGCATGCCCCGGTAATACCACCGGGGGAATAGCACAGGCCCCCTGGATTATCAGATCCTGATGTAAAGATGTGATGGCCGTCATAGTGTGGCCGACCGGCATTACACGGGCCACGGGGCAGCAGTGCGGGAGAGATAAGAATGGCTTGGCACGGGATAGGCAGGAATGGCCGGATAAACGAGGATGACCAAACAAGCGGAAATGCCGGAAATGCGCCCGTCAGCCGCTACGGCCTGGCATGACGGGATATGGCCCGGGCCCCGCCGCCCTGCTGCCCGGTCATGACGCCGATGCCGGCCGCCCGGTACGCAGGATCGACGCGGTCACGCTGCTGAGCTGCTACGCGTTCCTGCTGATGGCCATACCCTCGTCCCTGGTCGTCGGGTCGTTCGGGGCGGCGGGCGGGCCCGCCGCCCTGCTGGCGGTCGCCATACTGTGCTGGTACCTCGTGGCCCGCCGGCACCCCAGCCTCGGACTGGACCGGGGCAGGCAGCCGGTCCGGGTCGCCGCGACGGTCTTCGCCGGCGCGGTCGTGGCAGCGTACATATCGGCCAGCCGGCATGCCGTGCCCACCGCACAGCAGAGCGGCGCCGACCGCGGCCTCATCGTGCTGGCGGGATGGGTTGGCGTGCTGGCGCTCGCGGCGGACGGGATCGACCAGGCGGACCGGTTGAGGACCCTCCTTCGCCGGGTCGTCATGCTCGCCACGGCCATGGCCGCGCTTGGCGTGATCGAGTTCTGCACCGGCGTGGATCTCACCAGGTACATCGTGCTGCCCGGCCTGTCCGTGCATCAGCAGGTGACGGATCTCGTGAGCCGCAATGGCCTGGTCCGGGTGACGGCGACGACCGGCCAGCCGCTCGAATTCAACGCGGTGCTGGCGATGAGCCTGCCGATCGCCCTCCATCAGGCCCGCTTCGCGCCCGCGGCACTGCGGGTCCGCCGCTGGCTGCAGGTCGCGCTCATCACGGCAGCGGTGCCGATGACCGGATCACGCTCGGCCTTCTTGGGGCTCGCGGTGATCTGCATCGTGCTCTTCCCGACCTGGCACCGCCGTGAGCGGCTTCGCGCCTGCCTGGCAGGGCTCGCCGCGCCGGCCCTCGCGTGGCTGGTCAAGCCGAGCCTGGCGAGCAGTTTCAGCGCGCTCTTCGGCCAGCTCGGGACCGACCGTAGCAGCCTGTCTCGTGCCGACGCGTACTCAGAGGCGGTGCCATATATCGCCGCGCACCCGTGGCTCGGCCAGGGGTTCCAGACGTTCTTTCCGCAGACCTATTTCTTCGTCGACAACCAGTACCTCACCTCGCTGCTCGAGACCGGGGTCCTCGGGCTCCTCGCCCTGGCGGCCTGCTTCGCGACGGGCTGGTTCACCGCTCGCAGCGCGCGGGCCGCGGCGGCCGATGCCCGGACCCGCGACCTGGGGCAATGCCTGGCCGCATCGATCGCGGTCGGCGCCGTGTGCTTCGCGTCGTTCGACGCGCTGTCCTTCTCCATCGCGGCCGGCCTGTTCTTCCTGCTGCTGGGCTGCGTGGGGGCGGCATGGAGACTGGGGCGCGCGCAGCAGCTGGCCGGGAACTAGGCCGGGTCCTGCAGATTATGAACGGCTGACGTCCCCGGGGCCCGCTCGCCTACCCGTGGCCCCGGATGCATGGCGTGACGGGCCGCCATTGCGGGCGGGCGGCCGGGAGGACGAGGGCAGCCGCGGCTCGCCCTGGGCCGGGTCGTGGCCGGCCTGCTGATGGGCACCTCCGGTGGCTCCTCGCGGGAAGGCCAGCTCCACCGGGATGGTCGGCTCCTCCCGGAACGCCGACCGGTGCGGGAAGGACGGGATATCATGGAGCGCCCGGTCCGGAGCGGCCGCCGAGTAGTCCGGGAGCGCCGACCGGCCCCTGAGCTGCCGCCGGGTGGCCAGCCCGTCCACGACGATCGGGGTCCCGAGACAGATAACGAGCAGCAGCGCGCCAACGACGACCAGCGGCCGCGCCGTCTGGCTGATGCTGAGCGCCGCCTGCGGCGTGACGGAGAGCGTAACGGCGCGCACCTGGCCGCGGGCCGGGACACCGAGCTGCAGCTGAGCAAGCTGAGGGCCGATCTGCGCGGTCACCGCCCGGAGCGTGCGCTGTACCCCGGCTGCGTCCGTGCCCGTGACCGTGACCAGCAGGACGGATCCGGTCGTGGAGGTGGTATACGGCGGAGGGGCGACGGTGTACGACGCGGTGAATCCCTGTCCGGCCAACTGCCTGACGGTTCCCGGTGCCATCAGTGTCCTGGTGACGGCGTCGGCGGTCAGGGTCAGCGAGGGGCTGAAGCTCAGGAACGGGTTGCCGCCATTCTGCGTGGAGGCCACGCGTGATGCCAGCAGCACCACGGACGAAGCCGACTGGTAATAACGCGGCGACTTTGCCGCGGCCGCGGCCGCGCCGACCATTGCCAGAATGAGCAGCACAGAGGTCAAGATCCACCGCGCCCGCCAGATACGGACTACTTGCCTGAGGTCCATCCATCCCGCCTAAATACTCGAATGTACGGCTTTTCGTGTCGGCGGCACGCACATTTACCGGAAAACAGACCATAAGGGATTGCCTGGATGAGGGGTGCCGTCTTCTCCTATCCTGAGTTTACGGATAATGAACTGCCCGTGCGCCGCCTTGGTTCACTATAGTTGTCTCGCGCCGGGCCGGTATCATTCAGGCATTGTCCGCGGTTTTCGCGGGGCAGCGGAAAGCAGGGAGGATGCGATGGCGGTGGCGCGATGAATCCTCTCGGAAAGGCAAGAAAAAGGCTTCGCCTGACCCTGGTGGTGGCGACGCTCCTGCTGGCGGCCGGGGCGGGGTACGACATCGAGATTAGCCCGCATATGTACCTCGAGAGCGCGACAGTAGAGTTGTCCCTGCCGCAAGCCCAGAATGCCCCGAATGCCTACTACATGTTCGCGCCGTCTCTCATCGCCAGCGGCGAGGCAATGGTCCAGATCCTGATGAGCCCGTCGGTGCAGCGCCGGATCGGCGCCACGGGCCGCGGCGCCAGTGTCAGCCTCGCGCTCGTCAACCTGTATAACGAGGAATATCCCTATTACGGCGTCCCGCTGGCCACGCTGACGGCCGCCTCGCCGGTCGCGGCGGATGCCCACCGCACGTTCGCGGTCGCGGCGCGCGTGCTCGGCCTTCTCCTCGCCGCTCAGCAGCAGCAGGCGGGAGTCCCGCTCCGCGAGCGCATCTCGGCCCAGATCCTCGGGGACAGCGGGCCCATCATCCAGACCGGCTCGCGCGCACGCGTGTTCGGCGGCCTAGCCCTCCTGGCGGCGCTAGCGGTCGGCCTGGCCTGGGACGGCGCCGGGCGGTGGGGCGCGGGAGCCAGGTCGGAGCCAGCAGGCCGAGCATCCCGCCCGCCCCGATGAACCCGGCTCCCCCGGCCACCAGGATTCTCATGAGCTGATCTGCACCTTGCTGTGATCGCCGAGTACCAGGCGGTGCGCCCGGGGCACGTTCGGCGCCGGGGTCACCTCGACGTCGTGGCCGATGAGCGAGGCCTCGATCCGCCTGACCCCGCTGACCGAGGCCCCGCGCAGCACGATGGAGTACTCGATCTCGCTGTCGACGATGGTGCAGCCCTCGGCGATGGAGGTGAACGGGCCGACATAGGAACCGTCCATCCGCGTTCCCGCACCGATGACGGCGGGGCCCACGATGCGCGAGCGGCTGACC
>Ga0187879_10002012_pt1 | contig 13875 bp, 15 predicted proteins | sample June2016WEW_19_1_FD_132423 | JGI IMG/M metagenome (GOLD analysis project Ga0187879, IMG submission 132423) | Peatland microbial communities from SPRUCE experiment site at the Marcell Experimental Forest, Minnesota, USA - June2016WEW_19_10 | ecosystem: Environmental > Terrestrial > Soil >... | reverse complement strand
TCAGCCAGCCGGGCCTGGGTCGTGAGGCGCGGGGTCATCCACTCAAGCAGCGGCGGAACCAGCGCCCGCCAGGTGAACATGGTGTGGCCGCCGCCGGGCACGACCTTCAGCGTCACGATAGGCTGCCGCGCCTGCACCAGCTGCCCGAATATCTCGGCATTCTTGGTGTCCGCACGGTCCAGGGCGCCGGTGCCGAGCCAGAACCGCGGCACCGGCGTGCCAGCCGGCATCGATTCCAGCAGGTCGACCGGGGTGTTGCGGCGCCGGAGCGCGAGATTCCTGCCGAACGGGCTGACTAGCCGCGACGGATGGATCAGCTGGTTGTCGTACGGCTTGAAGTACCCGCTCATCACTCCCGCGTATCCGTACCTGGTGCCGTACTGCAGGCCAAGATTGGCCGCGCAGAAGCCGCCTTCCGAGTAGCCCGCGATGCCCCAGGCGCGGCCGGGGGGCTGCACCCGCAGGATGCGCGAGATGTAATCAGGGACATCCCTCGCGAGGAAGGTCGCATCCTGGGGGCCGTTCACCTGATTGAGGCACTGCAGCGAGACCGCGCGGCTGCCGTTGGCGTCGGGCATGACGAGCACGGCAGGCTGCGCTTTCCCCGCTGCGATCAGGTTCTTCAGGATGGTGTCGACCCCTATGACAGTGATCCAGTCCTGGGGCAGGCCGGGGAAGCCGTGGATGAGCTCGATCACGGGGAACTTGTAGGCGCGGTAATCGGAGCGGAAATACTGCGGCGGCAGGTAGACGTAGACGTCGCGGGTCAGGTGGCTCGCTGCCCCGCGGACGGTCAGCCTGAGGGTGTAGCCGTCCTGCTGCGCCAGAGCCGTGTCGAGGTTGCTGCCCAGCAGGCTGCCGAACCTGACCACGCCGCTGGCGGCATCCGGCAGCTCGGCTGCCTGCGCGCTCGACCCGGTCAGGTCCGAGATGGCGGCATTCCAGTTCTGGTAATAGTCGTAGTACTTATTGACCGCCGCGATACCGAAGATCATCGCGGGAAGGAACGCCAGGCACGCCGCGAGGATGCGGAACACCAGCTGCCTGGCGACGGCCAGCCACCACATCAGGGCGCCGAATACCGCCACCATCAGCAGGAAGAAGGCTGTGCTCTGCGGCTCTGGCAATCGCTTCTCCGGTAGCCGGGCTGGTCGGCTCTCGCTCCTGGCTTTCCCCCGCGCCTTACCCAATGCAGCGAATGCGCTGCGCCCGAGCGCGCCGGCGGTGGAGGTGGGATTTGAACCCACGGAAGGGTTGCCCCTTCACACGCTTTCGAGGCGTGCGCCCTCGGCCACTAGGCGACTCCACCGCAGCTGAGCCTACCCGACGTGCGGGCGTCAGAGGCGGCACCTGGTGGCGGCGCGCCCGGCTACCTGCGCTGCCCGAAGAAATCGCTGAGCAGGCTTCCGCACTCGGCTGCAAGCACCCCGCCGATCACTTCGACGGAGTGACCGAGCCTGCGGTCGTGGACGAGGTCCCATAGCGAGCCTGCCGCCCCCGCCTTCGGGTCTGCCGCGCCGTAGACCAGGCGGTCCAGCCGCGCGGCGATGACCGCGCCCGCGCACATGGTGCACGGCTCCAGCGTCACGACCAGCGCGCAGCCGTCCAGCCGACGGCTCCGCAACGCGGCGGCGGCCTGCCGGATCGCCACTATCTCGGCATGCCCGGTCGGGTCGGTGTCAGCCTCCCGCCGGTTGCGCGCCGTGGCGATGATCGTGCCCGCGGCGTCCAGGATGACGGCGCCGACGGGCACATCCGCGGCCGCGGCCGGCGCCGCGATCCCTGACATGCCTGCCGGCCCTGCCGAGCTGGCCGCCGCCGCTGCCGCCTCGATGGCCGCGCGCATGGCCGGCTCGTAGGCCCTCGCGTAACCTGCCGTCACCGGGCTGCCGCCTCAGGGCCCGAGCGCGACGTCCAGCGCCCGCTCCAGCGGGTGGCTGAACCCAAGCCGGCGGGCGATGCTGATAAGCATCTCATCGGGAAACAAGTCCAGATTGCCGGAGATGGCACCCAGTTCCATCTCGTCAATGCCCAGGTCGGCGAAGATGGACAGATCCCCGGCGGGAAGAACCTGATCGAGGTCTTCGTCGTGCGGCACCGGAATATCCAGATAATCGAGGATCTGGCGGGCCAGCGGCCAGTCGACCGATGCGGTCAGATCGGAAAGAAATACGCAAACATTGCTTCCGACGACCCGCAGCGCCACAAAGAAATCGTCGCCGACCGCCGCAACGCCGATAGTTCCGCCAATACTCGGCTGCTGCCGGAGAGCATGGATGAGGCCGTCCAGGTTCTCCGTGAGCGCCACAGGCAGCACTTCAGCCTCCCAGGCGTCGTCCTCTCGGTAGACGACGACTGCGAAGTCGCTACTGCCTACATCGGTCATCATCACCTCGCCAGCGCGGCACCCACGGCTGCAGGGGCGGCGCCCGGAAGGAATCGTGTCAGATTCCCGTCGCCAGCGTGGCTTGATCGCTTGGGCCGGACGCCCAAAGCTGGCATCACGCTGCAACTGTTACTGAAAGATCCGATCTCATCACCATTCGTGGCCGGACCCGTGGCCGAACGGCCAGCGGGCGAGGGCAGGAATTCTGCGTGTCGATCGGCGCGGGATGGCGCGCGCGGGTCGTTGATCCACTAGTGTTACGTTCTGCTCGATGGTTATTGGCCCCGAAATTACACTGAGCTATGCTGGGGTTCGGCGACCCGCCGTGACCCGTCCGTTGCCGTCCGGGAGGTGATCAGGGTGTTGAAGAAGCTCATCAGCTGGGCGATCGTTATCTTCATCATCTACTACCTTGCCACTGATCCCACCGGGGCTGCCAATTTCGTTCATCACATTTTCAACATCCTGAAGTCGGCCGCCGTCTCATTGACAACGTTCTTCAACTCCCTCTAAGCCGATGAGGCTGCCGAGTGCCGGACCGGCCGGGCCCGCCGCTGTCAACAGGTACCTGCTGCCGCACGAGCACCAGGTCATCACGGTCCGGAAGCATCCGGCCATCCTGATCGGCCCGAGCATGGAGGCACTTGCCGGGCTGCTGGTCGCGGCGGTGCTGACCGCGACGATCCTGCACGGCAACGGCTACGTCGTCTTCGTGGTGTGGCTGGCCTGGATAGCGCTGTTTCTGCGCATGGTATGGAAGACCGTCAACTGGGCGGTCGACTTCTTCGTGGTCACCTCGCAGCGAATGCTCCTCACCTCTGGCGTGCTGACCAGGAAGGTGGCGATGATGCCGCTGTCGAAGGTAACTGACATGAGTTTCCGGCGCTCGTTCGCGGGCCGGCTGTTCGGATACGGCGAGTTCATCGTCGAATCGGCCGGTCAAGATCAGGCCCTCCGGACTGTGGACCATATTCCCTATCCTGAGCAGCTATACCTGGAAATTTGTGGGATGCTCTTCCCGAGCAGTGCCAGCGAGGCCGCGGAGGGCAGTCAGACCGGACCGGACCAGGCCGACGACTAAGCTTCCCGGCTGTGCCCCTTCCCCGGGGTTCGTGCGGCCGGACGACTGATGCCAGACGTCCGGCCGCACGAGCCTGTCGGGGCCGGGACCTTACGGTGACGTCATACGGTCACGGGCAAGATGCCGACCGCGGCGAGGGCCACGCGGACCCGCTGCACGCCGCGCAACCGCTCACCGAGCAGGACTCGGGCGAGCAGGACAGTCACGCCGTCGGCACCTTCGGCCGGAACACTAGAATCTAAAGTGCATTTTAACGACCGTCCGCGGCCGTCCCGGCGCTCGCCGCGTTGACGGCACCGGGGAGCTCGGCGGACCCTGCTGTAACGAGGTCTTGCGGCGGCCGTGCGTTCTGAGCCGGACGGGCGTAGCGTCATCCGGAAAGGAGCAGCTCGATGGCCGATGAGCACGAGAGCACCCCCGGCGGGATTCCAGGCCTGACCCAGGAGGTCATGGCCCAGCTACGCAACCTCAACGACAGGCTCGCGGGCCTGACCGGGCTCGGCGCGTCCTTGCCGACGCTGCCATCACTGACTTCGCTGCCCGGCTTGAAGAACCTGCCGGTGCCCGGTGCCATGACGGCTGCGCAGCTTAAGTCGATCGCGACCACCGTCGCCGCCCAGCGAAGCAGCATCGACGCACTGAAAAACCAGCTGACGTCCTTCGACGAGCAGCTCGGTCTGCTGGAGCGGATCCTCGGCCCGCTGGCGGACTGGAGCTCGAAATGGGCCCAGGTTGAGGACCGGCTGATGAAGCTGCACCCCGAGCCGGGGACCGGGTCCTCGTCTCACGGCGATTCTAAGGCCTAGAAGCCAGCAGGCTCAGGTCGGTGGTTTAGCCGGACGAAGCTGGCCGCCAGTAGCGTCCCGGCCCGCAGCTGAATGTCATCGCCGCCCAGGCCGACCTCGCCCAGCGCCCGGCCGGCCTGCGCCAGCGACGGCTCCGGGCCGGCGAAGCCGCCCCTGGTGCTGCGGCTCCTGGCTGGTCGTCGGCCCTGGCTACGCTGCTCAGCATGACGCGCAGGGTCTCGTCCGGCACTCCGTGGGAACCCGTCGTGGGTTACAGCCGCGCCATCGCGGCCGGCGATTTCGTGTTCGTCTCGGGCTGCACGTCCGTCAGCGGCGGCACGCTGGTGCACGAGGGTGATGCCTACGCGCAGACGTCGCAGGCGATCGGCAATATCGACGCGGCGCTGCGGGGCCTCGGCGCAGGCCTGGCCGATGTGGTGCGGACCAGGATGTACGTCACCGACATATCCCGCTGGGACGAGTACGGCCGAGCACATGGCGAGGCGTTCGGTGCCGCGCTGCCTGCGACCTCGATGGTCGAGGTATCCGCCCTGATCGATCCCCGAATGCTGGTGGAGGTTGAAGCGGTGGCGTACCGGCCGGGTATCGGAGCGTGACTCTGCCGCGCTCGGCGGTCATGGGCACGGCGCCCGCGCGCTCGATCGTGCGGGCCTCGGTCTGCCCAGCTTGGAGGGCTGCGACTAGACCCGCCAGACCCGCGACCCCGCTGAGTTCGTCGTTTACCTCCAGCCATGCCGGGTAGCTGTGATTTCCGGGTAGTTTGCGATTTGGGAAGTTAGCTATCGAGGCGGGCGATCGAAGTGTGGTGGGAGTACATCATCGCCGCGGCAGTGCTGATCTTGGTGGTCTACTGCTTCCTGGTGGTAGTCGGCTTTAGAACGCGGCTGCTGACCCGCAAGACCGACCGCACCGCCGAAAGCATGTACCGCAGCTACGCCGACTCGAACCGAAAGCAGCGGAAGCATCCCGGGGATCGCGGCGGCCAGTGGCGAGACGACGACGACGGCAAGACACGCTGACCAGTCGCGTGACAGCTTCGCTAGGGCTACCGATCATCCGGCACCGAAGTACCGGCGCAGGCCCAGCTTGAGCCGACGATCGTACCGGCCATGATTCCTGCGGCCAGCGCCCTATCTCAGGTTGCGGCGCCGGGACTCGAGGCGGCCGGATGCAGCAGGGGGAACCGGATCGCAAGGAAGCCATGCACGATGTGCAGCGCCTGCTCTGGGGGGATCTGAGCCTGGGGATCGGCGGGCAGTCCCTCGATCTGGATGTTGTTGTGCTCGGCGTAGGCCCGTATCCCGTTGTAAGCGGCTTTGCCCAGGGTGGACAGGGCCTGGCCCAGGCCGAGTGCATCCTGGATGTACCGGGGAACCGGGCGCGGGTCCGCCACCGGCCAGGTGGCCGGGTCTCGCGGGGTGTCGAGGGTGAAGGCGTGGGAGAACGTCCGGGCGGCAGCATCGCGTGCCGTGAGCGGGTCTCCCAGACCCCACTGCTCCCGCAGCGTGGCGATCAAGGACGTATGCCGGTGCTCCTCGTTGAACACCTCGCCTTCGGCCACCCACGGTGACACCACGATGGCCGGGACCCGGTAGCCCGAACGGTCGAACCTGAACCCGAGCTGGCCCGCCGGAGCGGACGGGTCGGGCGGCGGCACCGGGCCGGGCGGAACGTGGTCGAAGGTGCCGCCCGGCTCGTCCCAGCCGATGAGCAAGGTGGTGTTCCAGACGTTGGCCCCGGCCGGGGACTGCATCCCCTTGTAGGCGTTGTAGATCCGGGCCAGGAACGCCTCACCACCCAGGATCGACGATGGCGTGTCAACACCGGGGAGCACGACGCCGTGCCCCAGGGCCCGCGAGACGGCCGGGTGGTAGTCCCCGTGCCCCAGGATCAGGCACGGCTCGATGAACGAGAAGTCGGGCAGGTCCCCATTGGCGGCGTCGGCCTCGAACTGGGCGAACGGCAGGAAATGCGTCGCGAACCGGTCTTTCAGCCGCGGGTAGTGGATCAGGCCGGTGGCCGAGAACCTGTCCGGCTCGCCGACGTACACCTTCCACGTCTTGCCGTGCTGCTCCAGCCGGTTGAAGATCGTCTCGGCGGTGTTCTGCGCCAGCCAGTTCGCGACCGGCTCGTTCACCACGAACCCCGACGCCGTCGCGGCGGTCCAGAACGACCGGTTGGTGAACGTCTGCGACGGCACCTCGCAGAACCAGTGATCGAACACCCCGAACCCGCGGGCCAGCCCGCTCAGCACCGGGATCTGCTCCGGGGTGAACCCCGTCATCACCTGCGAGTACTCCTCGTAGGTGGGCTGGCGGCCCAGCTCCGCCGTCAGCGTGCTGATGTAGTCGGTGACAAAACCGTCCATCGTCGGCGCCTGGCCAGGCTCCGGAGCGTTGTACGGCGCCGAGATCTCCGCGCCGAGCTTGAACCGGTTCGCCTCGCTGAGGATGTTGAACAGCTGGGTGTTGGTGTGCGGGTACTCCTCGCCGGTGTCGGGATTGGGGCTGTCCATGTCGGTGGCCACCGTGTACGGCACCACCTTGCGCTCCGCGCCGTGCCCGGCCCACTCAGGGATCGGATTGGTGAGGTCCTTGCCGAGCACGCCGTCGAAGGTCTTGCCGTCCTCCGGCCCGTACAGGCGGCCGAGCAGGTTATCCAGCGACCGGTTCTCGAACACCACCACGACCACGTGATCCAGCGCGTTATCCCTGCCCTGACCCGCCATCCCCGACCTCTGATCCTTCGACATGAGCGCCTCTGCGCCCAGACACCGGCGTTAGTGAGGGCAGTGCTCCTGCCCGCCGGGCTCGCCCGAACTGCAACCTCATGGTCCCTGAGCAAGCTATGCCCTCTCCCGTAGCTGCCGGGGACAGGGCATGTGAGCTGCGGAGGCTCGGGGATTTGAACCCCGGATGGGCGCGAACCCAAACCGCATTAGCAGTGCGGCGCCATAGACCGGACTAGGCGAAGCCTCCCAATGACCCGATGGGCCCGCCCCAGCGTACCGGTACCGCGGGAGCGGCAGCAAAGCAGATCGCGGTCGCGGATCGCGCCCGGGCGCCGATCCCCGGTCATATGCCGCTATCTGGCCGATGGCACCCCGGCCAGGGTAAGGTGCGGCACGTGGAGCTAAAGGTCTCGACTTGGTCGCAGGGAGAGCGGACCGTCCTGTCGGTGGCCGGTGAGATCGACCTGTACACCGCACCGCGGTTGCATGGCGAGCTGGTCGCCGCCTTGGCCCGCGACTATCCCGTCCGGCTTGTGGTCGACATGTCGGGCGTCGAGTTCTGCGACTCGACGGGCATGAACGTGCTGCTGGCGGCACACCGGCGGGCCCATGAGCACGGCGGCGACCTGGAACTCGCCGCTCCGCGCGCGCCAGTCAGGAAGATCTTGCAGGTGACGGGCCTCGAGTCCGTGTTCACCGTCACCGACGACCCGGCATAGGTGGCCGGGTCGCAATCTGGAGAGCCGTTACGGCTGGTCTCCGGCGGCCCGCTCCGCACTAAGATCGCAGCCATGCCGCGAAGCGGCGACGTAGCCGTCGTCATTCCTGCCAGAAATGAGTCCGACCGGATCGGCGCGACTGTGGCCGCAGCCATGGGCCTCCCCGGAGTGGACATTGTCGTCGTGGTCGACGACGGCTCCAGTGACGGGACGGCCGCCGCCGCGGACCGCGCGGGCGCCTCGGTAGTGCGCCATCCGCGCAACAGGGGCAAGGCTGCGGCGATGGAGACGGGCGCCGAGGCTGTCCGGCTTCTCGAGCAGCCTGATGCGCGGGCTGTCCCGCATCACCTGCTCTTCCTGGACGGCGACCTGGCCGAGACCGCGGCCCAGGCCGGCCCGCTGGCCGAGCCGGTCCGCAGCGGCCAGGCGGATATGACTATCGCCGTGTTCAGCGACCGGGTCCGGCAAGGCGGCCACGGCCTCGTCGTCACGCTGTCGGGAGCCGGCATCAGGCGGGCCACGGGGTGGCGGCCTGACCAGCCGCTCAACGGCCAGCGCTGCCTGACCAGGGCGGCGTTCGAGATGGCCTGCCCGCTGGCGCCCGGGTTCGGTGTGGAAACAGCGCTCACCATCGACCTGCTGCGTAAAGGGCTGCGGGTCACGCAGGTCGAGGTGCCGCTTGCGCACCGCGCCACCGGCCGCGATTGGCAGTCCCAGCTGCACCGGGCCAGGCAGTTCGCGGATGTCGCGCGGGCGCTGGCGGTCCGGCAGCCGGGCAGGCGGGCGGCAGGGCCCGCCCGCGGATGACCAGCCAGGCCTCCGGCGGCCCGGCTGGCCGCGCCGGGCTGGCGCTCACGGCCGTCAGCATCGTGACGACCTTCACCGTCGCGGTGCTCGGCCCTTCGGTGATGGAACCGGCGCTGCCCGGCCGGGGCGGCCAGCCCCCGTGGGCGGTCGACGCCCTGCCGTCGCCTTATCTCGTCGTCGCCCTCACAGCGTTCGCGATCGCGGCCGGAACGGCCGGCCTGGCGCTAACCCTCCGTGCCACCCGGCGCGGCTGGACGGTCTCCCCGTGGATCATCCTCGCGGCGGGAGTCGCTGCCGCGGCGGCCCTGGCGTTTGTGCCCCCGTTCGGCACTTCTGATCATCTGAGCTATGCGGCGTATGGCCGGATGGTAGTCACGGGCCACAATCCCTACACGACCACTCCAGCCGCGCTGGCCAGGCTCGGTGATCCAGTCGCGCGGGCAGTGCAGGACTGGAGGACAAGCCCGTCGGTGTACGGGAGCCTGGCGACCGGCGCACAGGCTTTCGCGTCCATGATCGGCGGCACATCGGTCCGGCTCACTATCTTCGTCCTATCGTGGCTGAACGTCGCTGCGTTCGCGGTGACCGGGCTGCTGCTGCACTGGATGGCCCGCGGCGACCCGGCCCGCCAACTCCGCGCCGCGCTGCTGTGGACCTGCAACCCCCTGCTGCTGCAGGTACTGATCGCCGGCGCGCACGTCGACAGCCAGGCCGTCGTCTGCGTTGTCGGCGCGCTGGCGGTCTTCTCGCTCGGCACGGTGCCCGGCTCCCGCTCCCAGCCCGGCCCCGCGCCCGGCTCCGTGCCCGGCTCTCGGCCCCGCTCCGCTGCCGGCTCGCGGCCGGCCAGCGCGACCCGCCAGGCGCTGGCAGCGGCCGGGGCCGGCGGATTGATCGGTGCCGGTTTCGCGATCAAGGCGACAACTGCGCTCGCCGGTGCTGGCCTCGCCATCGGCTGCGTCCTCGCCTGGCACACCCGGCGGCGGCCTGAACCGGGCAACGGGCGGCGGCAGCTGGCGCTGGTCCTCGGCTGCCTGGCCGCCGGATTCTGCGTGACAGCTGGTGCCTCGCTCGCCCGATGGGGACTCGGTACACTCACCCCCGCCCTGCGCGAAGGCAGCTATGTGTCGATCGGTTCGCCGTGGCGCGCGGTGCGCGCAGCATTGGGGCTGGCGACCGGCGACAGCGTCGCCGAGGATCTGGTCAAAGCAGGCGCTGTCGTGCTGGCGATGGTGCTGCTCGCGCTGCTGCTGAGATCGATCAGCGCGGCCTCGCCCGGTTCTTGGCCACAGGTTCACGGGCTGGCCGATGCCAGCGCTGACCTTTCTGGTGGCCGCCGCGGTAGCGCGGGTCCGGCCGTGGTCCCGGTGACGGGATCGTTCGCGGTGGCGGCATCGTTCGCGGTGGTCTTCGCCTGGCTGGTCGCATGGCCGTACGTGCTGCCGTGGTACGACGGCCTCGGCTGGGCACTTCTCGCGCTGCTCCCGTTCTCCCGACTTGACTGGCTGATGCTCGCGCGTACCGCCGCCCTGGCGTTCGGCTACCTGCCAGGGCGCACCGTCCTCATGCCGACTGGCCTGGGGTGGCTTCGCACCGTGGTCAGAACCGGCGTCACCCCGGTAGTCCTGCTGGCTGTGACCGTGGCACTGGTGATAATGCTCTGGCCGCGGCGCGCCGCGCCGGTGGCTGCTCCCTCGGACGGCAATCCGGATGGTAGCGCGGAGGGCGCACTGCGTAGCCAGAGCGGCAGGCTGACATCATGATGGCCATGTCCTACCGGTATGCCTATCTCGGGCCAGCAGGCACGTTCTCCGAGGCCGCAGTGAACGCGCTGAGCCACGGGGAGCAGGCCGATGCTGTGCCGTTCCCGACCATCCAGGCCACCCTGGACGCGGTGCGCGCTGACGCAGTCGACCGCGCGGTCGTGCCCATCGAGAACTCGGTGGAGGGTGCGGTCACCGCCACCCTTGATGAGCTCGCAACCGGCCAGGACCTGGTCATCTGCGCCGAGCTGTTGCTGGATGTGGCCTTCGCGCTGCTGGTGCGGCCCGGCACGCAGCTATCGGATGTCAAGCTGGTGGGCGGCCATCCAGTCGCCCAGCCCCAGTGCAGGCGGTGGCTTGCGGCGCACCTGCCCGACGCGGAGTGGCGGCCTGCGCTGTCCAATGCCGAGGCGGCCAGGCAGGTGGCCGACGGGCAGCTGGACGCTGCGCTGGCCGGGTCGTTCACCGCGGAGGTCTACGGCCTCGCGGTTCTCGCCCGCGATATCCATGACCGGGACACCGCGGTGACCCGGTTCGTCGTGGTGCGCCTGCCGGGGCCGCTGCCGCCGGTCACCAGTGCCGACCGGACCTCCGTGATCGCGTTCCTCGCCGACGATCACCCTGGCGCCCTGATGGAGATCCTCAGCCAGTTCGCGGTTCGCGGGGTCAACCTGACCCGGATCGAGTCAAGGCCCACTGGCGAAGGGCTCGGCAGGTACTGCTTCTTCATTGATTGCGAGGGCCACGTTGACGAGGCCCGGGTCGGCGAGGCCCTGATGGGCCTGCGCCGGATCTGCAGCGAGGTCAGGTTCCTCGGCAGCTATCCGCGCAGCGATGGCGGGCTCACCCAGATCCGTGCCGGAACGTCTGATGCCGCGTTCGCGGACGCTGGCGCGTGGCTCGCCCGGCTCCGCGACGGCCGCACCACCAGCTAGCCCCGCCCCGGTCAGCTAGCCCCCGCCCGGTTACAGGTACGGGCCTGTCGCCCCCGGCCCCGCTGGCCGCTGCTGCAGTTCCTCCTGGCCCGGCATCACTCCGGGCGGCAGCGCCCGGCGCATCTGCTCAAGCTGGGCTCTGGCGGCCATCTGCTGCGCGAACAGCGTGGTCTGGATCCCGTGGAACAGGCCCTCGAGCCAGCCAACCAGCTGCGCCTGGGCTACCCGCAGCTCGGCTTCGCTCGGCAGATCATCTTCGGCGAACGGCAAGGAGAGCCGGTCAAGCTCAGCGATCAGCTCGGGCGCCAGCCCGTCTTCAAGTTCCTTGATCGAGCTCTTGTGAATTTCCTTGAGCCTCGCCCGGCTCTTCTCGTCAAGCGGCGCCGCCCTGACTTCCTCGAGCAGCTGACGGATCATGCTGCCGATCCGCATCACCTTGGCTGGCTGCTCGACCATCTCGGTGACCGGGCGCTCACCGCTGGCATCTTCCTGGCCAGTCTCGACGGCCACGCCGTCGGGGCCCACTACCACGACCCTGGCGCGGCCATCCGGCTCGGAGTTCGTCTCGTCGCTCATGTTCCTAGTCTGTCCGAGTACAGGAGCGGCCGCACTTCAGGGGGCGAGAGCGGTCGCAACCTTGGCGCCGCCACCGTGAATTCCATCCTCGCGCAGCTCTTGCTGACCGCTCGCGCATGTTAGAGCAGCTGCGGCCGAGCCTAGTCGATCCGCGGCCTCCGTACCGACCACGGCCGGTGGCCGGCGCCACCTGGCCTAGCCTCGGCAGGGACATATTCGCGGCCCCGACGGGCCTGCCATTCCCCGGTTTACCCGTGAGGAGACGATCTTGGCCAACGACGATCGGGACCAAGCCGCCGGGCCCCCGGCTAGGCTGCCAGGCGCTGTGACGCATGCGCCGGGCCAGGCGATCGCAGGATCGCCGGGCGGACATCTTGACGGGGCACCGTTCGGGAGCTCCGGCTAGATTTCGGCATTTAACGGAGCTTGAGGCCCGGCCCGGCGAACAGCGATGGGCTGTGCGAGGCTGGAAAAGCCGGCGAGCGGCAGACCGACGTCCGGGGCTGGAGCCCGCGATCGATAAGGCAGGGACAATGGAAGACACGTGGGGAGCACGGGATGTGCCTGTGCTCAACGCGGCCGTTGCACTGCTCGAGCAGAGCTATATGGTGACGGTCAGCGACATAGCCGAACGGACCGGCTTCGAGCTCGCCGCCGTGGCGCGCTCGCTGGAAGCGATGGATCCCACCTACGTCGATTTCCGCAAGACCACGACAGGCGGCGACCCGCGATACTGGTACGTGCACAAGGTGACACCCGCGGCGCGCCAGGAGGTCGGCCAGTGGCCGACACCCGAGAGCCTCATCGACCGGCTCGCGACCGCGTTCGGCGCGGCGGCTGACCGCGAGACCGATCCCAGCCAGCAGGACCGGCTCCGGATGACCTCGAGGCTGCTCGGCGACAGCGTCCGGGCGGCCGCCATCGAGATAGTGGCCGGTGTCATCGGAGACTCAGCCCCGGCCTGAACACGCCGGGCAGTGTCAGCTGACCAGCACCAGCGCTGTGGCAGACGGGTAAGAGGTGGACGCATGAGACATGCATCTCGGCAGGGCCTGCACAGCTGGGGCCTCGGCTCGCTGAACACGGCGCTGAGCACTGTCGCCAGCAACGCAAAAACGCTCGCCAGCGAAGCGAAGTCCATGGTCGCGCCGCAGACCACGGCGCTGCGAAACTCACTGTCTGCCCTGGATTCCGCGATCAGGTCGGCGAGGGGCCAGTCTCCCCTGGCCGCGGTCCAGGCGGTCGTCTCATCGCTCACGCAAGTGAAGAACTCGGCAGCCAATCTGGTGACCGCCGTATCAGGAAAGTGCCACTGATCGGTTGCCCGAACGGCAACCGCCCCGCTGGCCGGCTGATCAGCTGGCGAGTGCCCGCTCGACTAGGGCGCCGCACGGCCAACTGCGAAGAAGGCTGCGGCTGGCCCCCGCGAGGCGAGCGCTCATACAGGTCATCGTCATGGCGCCGGTCTTATGAGTGACCGCGAGTGCCGGTGTCTGACCGCTTGATCGGGCTCGCATTTGCGCTGGCGTAGGCTGATGCGCAGTCAAGGGGAAGCAGCAATGTACGAGCCGTACCCGTCCTCTGGACCTCCGCAGGAACTGCCGCGCATCGGGCCGCCCTACGCAGTGCTCAACGCTGTCCGGCTTATGTACGCCGGAGCGGTACTTGAGGTGCTCGCGTTGATCATCGCCCTGGTGACCCGGGGTAGCCTCAAGTCGGCCATCTTGAACAGGCACCCGAATTACACCTCGGCGCAACTGCACACGGCCGAGTTCGCCCGGACCTTTCCCCTGATAATTGGCGCACTGATCGCAATTGGCCTGTGGCTCTGGATGGCCTGGGTGAACGGCAAGGGGCGAAGCTGGGCCAGGGTTGTCTCGGCCGTGTTCTTCGGCATCAACACGGTGGATCTGCTCATCTCGTTCTCCCTGGTCCACGCTGCTGCCACCCTGATCATCGGCCCGGTTATATGGCTTGTCGGACTCGCAGCAATTGTTCTCATCTTCAGCAAGGGCTCCGGCCCGTTCTACATGCAGCCGCCCGCCCAGGGGTAGCTGGCCGTGGCCTTTGCCTG
>Ga0187879_10002010_pt1 | contig 13881 bp, 10 predicted proteins | sample June2016WEW_19_1_FD_132423 | JGI IMG/M metagenome (GOLD analysis project Ga0187879, IMG submission 132423) | Peatland microbial communities from SPRUCE experiment site at the Marcell Experimental Forest, Minnesota, USA - June2016WEW_19_10 | ecosystem: Environmental > Terrestrial > Soil >... | reverse complement strand
TCGCGCGCGTGCACCAGTGCGGCGCCCAGGCGAGGACCCTGTGCGCGGCGCCGAACCCGAGCCGCGAGTTCGCGCAGGAACTCGGGGCGGAGTGCAGGCGCCTCGGATATCCGCGCGCCGCGCCGCGCGCCGCGGGCTGACGCGGCGTCTAGACAAATGTCGAAACCCCCGGGTCAAGTGTTGGCCAGGATGGCCCTACCCGGGTTCGGAGATGCCGGATTTCATAACGGGACTGTCATCGGTGAGCGGCGTCCGCGACGCGTGGAGTGACGCCAACCACCGCAAACAACGGTAGGAACGGAGGCACATGACCTGGCTGCAATTCCCAAGTTGGTTGAACGCGGGGGACAACGCGTGGCAGATGACCGCGGCGACGTTCGTCGGGCTGATGAGCCTGCCGGGCCTGGCGGTGCTGTACGGCGGCGTCATGCAGAAGCGCTGGTCGGTCAACGCGATGATGCTCACGTTCGTGGCGTTCTGCGTGACGCTGATCGTGTGGTGCCTGTGGGCGTTCAAGATGGGCTTTGGTCATCCGATCGCCCACAGTGGCTCGGGCATCTTCGGGACCAAAGGCTTCCTGGGGACGTTCCTCGGTGAACCGGGCAGCGTGCTCAGCCACACAGCGGAGGAGGGCCAGGCTGAAATCCAGTCGATCACGACCGGCCCGCCGTTCCACTTCCCAGAGTCATCGCTCGTGTACTTCCAGTTCGTGTTCGCCGCGATCACGCCGATCCTGGCGCTCGGCTCGGTGCTGGGCCGCGTCAACTTCAAGGCGTGGATCCCGTACGTGGCGCTGTGGATCACGTTCGTGTACGCGGTCAACGCGTTCCTGCTGTGGGGCGGCGGCTACTTCGCCGCGCACGGCGCCCTGGACTACTCCGGCGGTTACGTCATCCACCTGTCGGCAGGGATCTCAGGGTTCGTGTTCGCGGCGGTGATCGGGCCGCGATTGCAACGAGATCGCGAGGTCGACGCGCCCAACAACCTGCTGATGCTGGCGGTGGGCGCCGGTCTGCTGTGGCTCGGCTGGAACGGGTTCAACGGCGGGGACTCCTACTACGCCGGCGCGGACGCCTCGGCGGCGGTGCTCAACACCAACCTGTGCACCGCGGTCGCGATGATGGTGTGGATCGCGTGGGACTACATCTACCGCGACAAGCCGTCGATGATCGGCGCGGTGAACGGCATGATCACGGGCCTCGTCGGCATCACGCCGGCGGCCGGGTTCGTGAACGGCTGGGGCGCGATGATCATCGGCGTCGTCGACGCGACGATCGTGTGGATGGCGATCCGCTACCTCAGCCGCGTGCGGCCGTTCAGGAACGTCGACGACACCCTGGGGGTCATCTACACGCACGGCATCGCCGGCCTGTTCGGCGGTCTGCTGGTCGGGCTGCTGGCCGATCCGGCGATCGTCGAGTACGCGGCCGGGGGCGGTGGTGCGACGAACCTGCCGGGCGTGGAGGGCCTGCTGCTGGGCGGCGGCTGGACGCTGCTGCGATGGCAGGCGGAGGCCGCGGCATGGGTGATCGCGTACACCGCGGTGGCTACGTTCATCATCCTGAAGGTGGTCGGCATCTTCATCCCGTTGCGTCTCAGCGACGAGGAACTGGAGATCGGCGATCACGCGATCCACGGCAACGAGGTCTACCCCTCGGATGTGCCGACGCTCGGCGGTCCACACCCGCCGGCGTGGCAGCCGGCGCCCGCTGCGGGCACGGCGGGAGCGTAGGCGAGACGCTTCTCCCAGCGCGGGCGCGTCCTCCCCACGGACGCGCCCGCCTCGGGGTGCAGGACGGTCGTCGGCGGCCCCGCTTCGGCGGGGCCGCTGCTCCGTGCAGGCAGGGGCGCGGGGCGCCCCGAAGGAGTCCCCGCCAGGTTGACCTGAGAGCACAGCGCCGGTACGATGCCGTCAGCTACCGGCCGCTGGGGGTCCGCCTGATGTCAGGGAGGGCCAGAGGGACGGGGTGCGGTGAAGGAGGGCGGGGCAGCAGAGCGGAGTGGTCGTGGGGCGCTGGCACGCGCCGCATTCGCTTGCGCGCTCGCGGGCGTCGTCGTCGCGGCGGGAGCGCTCCCAGCCCCCGTGGCCGCACGGGCCGTCAGTGCGCGGGCGGAAGCCCGCCCGGCGCGGATCGGCGGTGAAGCCGCCGCCTCCGCGGGCGATGCCAAGGCCCTGCGCTCCCCGCGGAAGGCCGCCGCAAGGGCGGGCGGCGAAGAAGGGATCTCGCGCACGCCCTCTGAGACCAAGCCCCACTGGGTCTGTCCGGATGGCCCCTGCGCCGCGATCGTCGACCCCAAGCCGGTGCGGGTCGCCGGCAAGCACCGCCTCGCGCTCCCCGACGGCGGCGCGCAGCTGGAAGGCAGCGGCGAAGAAGGCGGCTATGACCCCCAGGACCTGCAGTCGGCGTACGAGATCTCGACGAACGGCGGCGCCGCGGGCGAGACGATCGCGATCGTCGACGCCTACGGCTTCGTGGAAGCCGAACACTCGCTCGCGGTCTATCGCGAACGCTATGGCCTGCCGCCCTGCACCAGAGAGAGCCAATGCTTCCGCAAGGTCAACGAGCAGGGCCAGGAATCGAGCTATCCGGTCGAAGACGGTTGGAAGGGCGAGCAGGCGCTCGACATCGAGATGGTCTCCGCCGCCTGCCCCGAATGCCACATCCTGCTCGTGCAGGCCGACGACGCAACCGGCAAGTCGCTCGACGAAGCCGAGAACACGGCCGTCAGGCTCGGGGCGGTCGAGGTGTCCAACAGCTGGTCCGGCCCCGAACAGGACTGCGGGTCCTCCCTGAGCGAATGCGAAGGGGAAGAGCGCGAGTACTTCGACCATCCCGGGGTGATGCTGTTCTTCGCCGCGGGCGATCACGGCTACGACAACACCCTCAAGCACGACGACTCGCCCGACTTCCCCGCGGCGCTGCCGAGCGTGGTGGCGGTCGGCGGCACGGCGCTGCACCGCGCCGACAATGCGCGGGGATGGTCGGAGGAAACCTGGTATGAACCGGGCCGCGGGTCCGGCGGCGGGTCCGGGTGCAGCCGCTTCGAGAAGCCCGGCTGGCAGGGCGACCCCGGATGCCCCGGGCGGATGACCGTCGATGTCGCCGCGGACGCCGCGTGCGCCACGCCCGTGTCGGTCTACGACGGCGGCTGGGAGCTCATCTGCGGGACGAGCGCGTCCTCGCCGCTCGTCGCCGGGATCGAGGCGCACGCCGAAGAATACGTGCGCTCGCTGCCCGGGGCGGAGGCGTTCTACGAGGCGTCCGCGGGACTCGATGACGTCACGCAGGGGGTCAACGGCGAATGCTCGGACGCCCCGCTGGTCGCCTATTTCTGCCGCGCCGAGGTCGGCTATGACGGGCCCGCCGGCAACGGCAGCCCCTGGGGTCCGCTGGTGCTCGCCGGAGCGGCCCCAGCCGTCTCGACCAGGCCCGCGAGCGACGTCCGCCCGGACGATGCCACGCTGGGCGGCTACGTCTCTCCGCGCGGCCTCAGCACCGGCTACTGGTTCGAATACGGCACGACCACCGCCTATGGCGCGAGCATCCCGGTTCCCGAAGGCTCGATCGGCACGAGCGGGCAGGCGGTTTCGCAGACGATCGGCGAGCTCGAACCGGAAACGGTCTACCACTACAGGCTCGTGGCGAGCAACAGCGACGGCACGAGCTACGGCGCGGACGTCGCCTTCTCCACCGGGGCGCCGCGTGTCACCGGCGTGACGCCCGGGACGAGCGCGGCCGACGGCACCGGGACGGTCACGATCACAGGCGCGAACCTCATCGGCGCATCGGAGGTCAGCTTCGGCTCGGTCGAAGCGCCGCAGTTCACCGTGGAATCCGACGGCTCGATCAGCGCCACCGTGCCCGGCGGCACCGGGCCGGTCGACGTCACCGTCACCACCCCGTCGGGCACGAGCACCGCGAGCGCGGCCAGCCGCTTCATCTATGACCCGCCCGGGCCCGCGCTCGCCTGGGGAGAAAACGGCGGGGACCTCGGCAACGCCGGGATCCAAAGCAGCGACGTGCCGGTGGAAACGAGCGGGCTGCCCGAAGCCCAGCTGCTGTCCTCGGGCTGGGAACAGAGCCTCGCGCTGCTGAACGACGGCAGGCTCCTCGCCTGGGGCGAAAACTACTTCGGCGTGGTCGGCGACGGCACCAACCAACAGCGCACCACGCCCGTGCAGGTGTGCGCGCTCGGCGTCTCCGAATGCGCGGGAGGCCCTTACCTGGAAGGCGTCACGCAGGTCTCCGCCGGGCGTCTCCCGAGCCTTGCGCTGCTGAGCGACGGCACGGTCGCCGCGTGGGGCGGGAACTACTACGGCGACCTCGCCACGGACACCGCCCGCAACTTCTACCCGCTGCCGGTCTGCACGAAGCTCGAATCCCCGTGCAAGCCCGAAAACTATCTGCGGGAAGTCGTCGAAGTCGCCGCCGGCGCCGACTTCAGCCTCGCCCGGCTGAAGAACGGCACGGTGATGGCGTGGGGCGAAAACACCGAAGGCGCGCTCGGCGACGGCACGACCACCGGCCCGGAAACCTGCGGCGAAGAACACTACGCCTGCAGCCGCATTCCCGTACAAGTGAGCGGCCTCAGCGAAGTGAGCGCGATCGCCGCCGGCTCCTGGGACGCGCTCGCGCTGCTGAAGAACGGGACGATGATGGCGTGGGGCGGGAACGAGCGCGGGCAGCTCGGCGACGGCGAAGACATCACCAGCGACGTCCCGCGGACCGTGTGCGCGCTCGCCGAAAACGGCTCGTGCACGGGCCGGCTCGGCGAGGTGAAGTCCATCTCCGCCGGCTACTTCGACAGCTACGCGCTGCTGAAGAACGGGACCGTCGTCGCCTGGGGCTCGGACTTCCGCGGCGCCCTCGGCGAGAAGTCGGCGCGAACGGAATGCGTGGAGGAACGCGAAAAAGAACGCGTCAAGTTGGAATGCAGCGAGATCCCGGTGCTCGTCAAGGGCCTCTCCCACGTGAGCGCCCTCGCCCAGGGCGAGCTCACCCGGGGCGGGCTCGTCGCCCTGGAAGACGGGCAGCTGGAGACCTGGGGCGAAGGCGAGTACGGGCAGTTGGGAGACGGGACGATCGACGACAGCTACACACCGGCCGGCGTGTGCGCAGCCTACGCGCCAGGCCCCTGCCCCGACGGGCCGTACCTGCACGGCGAAGTCACCGCGATGGCCTCCGGAAGCCACGACCTCGTCAGCCTCGTCGCCTCCAAGCTCCCCACCGTCAGCGAGCTCGCACCGGAAGCCGGCTCGGCCGGCACGCGCGTGTCGATCGTCGGTGGGCACCTGGAAGGAGCCAGCGCCGTCCACTTCGGCGCGACGCCAGCCACCGAATTCGAAATCCGCTCCGACGAGGAAGTCCTCGCGGTCGTGCCCGCCGGGAGCGGCACCGTCGATGTCACCGTCACCACGCCCCAGGGCACGAGCGCGGTGGGGCCCGAAAGCGAATTCACCTATGCATACGCGCCCACCGCTGTCACCGGCATCGCCACCGGTATCTCGCTGAGCGGCGCCACGCTGAACGCGACCGTCGACCCCGACGGCGCCGCCGTCAGCGACTGCCTCTTCGAATACGGCACCTCCCCCTCCTACGGCACGAGCGTGCCATGCTCTCCCTCGCCCGGCTCCGGCGTCAAGCCGGTCGCCGTGTCCGCCAACCTGGGCGGGCTGCAAGCGCATCGAACGTACTACTTCCGGGTGCTCGTGACGAACGCCGACGGCACCGCCTACGGCGCCGAGCAGACCTTCACGACCAACACGCTCCCCGCGCTCGGGAGATGCGTGAAAGTCACCGCCGCAGACGCTCAGTACGCGAGCAAGACCTGCACGACCCCCAGCGCCGGCGCCGACAGCGGCCACTACGAATGGGAGCCCTGGCCAATCGGCGACGCCCACTTCCAGATCAGCCTCGGCGAGCTGAATATCGCCGATACCGACTTCCCGGAGCTCCGCTGCAGCGCAGGCAGCGGGAGCGGCGAATACACCGGCCCGCAGAGCGCCACCATCTCGCTGGTCCTGACCGGGTGCACATACGTGAACGAACGCGACAGCGAGTGCAAGAGCGCCGGCGCGGCCGCCGGGGAAATCAGGACCACCGTGCCCGCGCAGCTCGGCTACATCCAGGCGGGAGCCAAGCCCTCGATCGGCTGGGCGCTGAACGCCCCCGCCGAAAAGTCCTTCGCGAACTTCGACTGCAACGCGGGGGTCGCTCCCACGTCGTTGTCCGGGTCGGTGATCGCCGCGGTCACGAGCGCCGACAAGATGTCAAACACCGCCAAGCTGAAGTTCGAAGGGTCCAAGGGCGTGCAAGCGCCAACGCACCTCGAAGGCGGCCCGGAAGACGTGCTCGACCTGATCTGGAGCTACCAAGAGCTACCCGCGTCGCTGCACACCACCGCCACGCTCGAGAACCAGGAACCGCTCGAGCTGCTGGCAATGGGATGAGCGCTGCCGCGGCGGCCCCGCGAAGATGCGTCGCCGGTCGGTAGCTCGGAAGAGGCCGGTGGACGATCGGCGTTACGACAGCTGCGCTGACCGCTGAGCGGTCAGGCCGACCGGACAGGCCACGCCGGTGCCGCCGAGCCCGCAGTAGCCGCCGGGGTTCTTGGCGAGATACTGCTGGTGGTATGCCTCGGCGTAGTAGAAGGGGTGACGCTGCGGGTCGTACTCGGCGAGCTCGGTGGTGATCGTCCCGTGGCCGGCCGCGGAGAGCATCTGCTGGTAGGCGGCGAGCGAGGCATCGGCGGCGGCGCGCTGGTCCTCGCCGTCGCACATGATCAGCGAGCGGTACTGGCTGCCGACGTCGTTGCCCTGGCGCATGCCCTGGGTGGGATCGTGTCCCTCCCAGAACAGCCTGAGCATCTCCTGGTAGCTGGTCTTGGCGACCTCGAAGGCCACGAGCACGACCTCCGCGTGGCCGGTGCGCCCGCTGCAGACCTCCTCGTAGTAGGTGGGGTTGGGCGTGAGCCCCCCCGCGTAGCCGACCGCGGTCGTGTACACGCCGTCGGCTTCCCAGAAGATCCGCTCGGCGCCCCAGAAGCAGCCCATGCCGAAGATCGCGCTCTGCACCCCGTCGGGGAACGGCCCCTGCAGCGGCGTGCCGAGCACCTCGTGGCGGTCGGGCACGGGCATCTCCTGCGCGCGCCCGGGCAGGGCGGCGGCGGGCTCGACCATTGCGGTCCTGTCGCGTCCGAACAGTCGCACTGACCGTCAGGCTAGCGCGGCTCGAGCACGAACACGGGGATCTCGCGCGAGGTGTTCTCGTCGTACTGCGCGAAGCCCGCGTACTGCTCGTTCATCTTGCGCCACAGCTCCGCGCGCTCCTCGCCCTCGGCGACCCGCGCGCGCACCTGCCGGCGCCTGCCGCGGATCTGCACCTCGGCGTCGGGGTTCGCCGTGAGGTTGTGCGACCAGGCGGGCGCGCGCTCGTTGCCGGCGTTGGAGCCGATCACGACCAGGCGCTCGCCCTCGGCGAGGTACAGCACCGGCGCGGTCCGCTGCTGTCCGGAGCGCCGCCCGGTCGAGGTGAGCAGCAGGACGGGGGCGCGGCCGACCTTGCTCAGCAGGCGGCCGCGCGTGGCGCGGTAGATCGGCACGTTCAGCTTGCCGAGGGCGCGCAGCGCGCCCGCGGGCATGAACATCGACAGGCGCGCGTATGCGCGATCGCTGGGCACGGGCGGAGTATGGCACCGACGCTCGCCGCGGCCGGCCGCGGTCGCGGCATGGTCGATTAGAGTGCGCGGGGATGAGCGCGGTCGTCCGCTACGAGGTGACGGAGCGGATCGCGCGGATCACCCTCGACCGTCCCGAGCGCGGCAACGGGATCACGGCGCAGCTGATCGCGGAGCTCGCGGCGTGCGTCGAGCGCGCCGATCTGGATCCGGCGGTGCACGTGCTGGCGCTGTCCGGCAGCGGACCGGGCTTCTGCGGCGGCTACGACCTCGTGGAGAGCGCCGAGGGCGCGGGGGTGGGCGTGGGCCCGCCGGCGGCGGAGGGCGCGGCGGCGGGCGCGGGGGAGGCGGCCGCCGGCGCGGCGGTGGCCACGGCGGCCGGGCCGCCAGGAGGCTCGCCGCTTGACCCGGCGGTGATCGCCGCCAACCACGATCCGGACGGCACGTGGGACCCGATGGTGGACTACGCGATGATGAGCCGCAACGTGCGCGGCTTCATGAGCCTGCTGAGCTGCGGCAAGCCGGTGGTGTGCATGGTGCACGGCTTCTGCGTGGCGGGCGGCACGGACATGGCGCTGTGCTCGGATCTGCTGGTGATCGCGCAGGACGCGAAGATCGGCTACCCGCCGGCGCGCGTGTGGGGCTCGCCGACGACCGCGCTGTGGGCGCAGCGCGTCGGCGCGCAGCGCGCCAAGCGCCTGCTGTTCACGGGCGACTCGCTGTCGGGCGCGGAGGCGCTGGAGTGGGGCCTCGCGATCGAGGCGCCGCCGGCCGACCGCCTGGTGGAGCGCACGGAGATCCTGCTCGAGCGGATCGCGCGCATGCCGGTCAACCAGCTGATGATGATGAAGCTGCTGGTCAACCAGACCATGTATGCGCAGGGCCTGCAGGCAGCGCAGGTGCTGGGGACGCTGTTCGACGGGATCGCGCGCCACACGGCCGAGGGCCACGGCTTCCGCGCTCGCGCGGCGGAGGCTGGGTTCCGCGAGGCGGTGCGCGAGCGCGACGAGCCGTTCGGGGACCTGGGACGGTCGACCTTCAAGGGCTGAACGACCTTCCTCGAGGACCGCGGCGGCGCTCATGTGCGATCGTACGCGCGTGGCGATCGTGCGCCTCAGCAGACCCCTTGGACGCGAGCTGGAACGCGTGTTCCCGGCGCGGCCGTTCAACGTGCGCTTCTGGGACGGCTGCACGGTGGCCGCGACGGTGGAGCCTGCGCCGACGTTCTTCGTCAGGCGCCCTGTGGCGCTGGCGCACGTGCTGTCGGCGCCGAGCACGCTGGGCCTCGGCCGAGCGTATGTGGACGGCTCGCTGGCGGTGGACGACCTCGACGGCGCGCTGCGGGTGGTCGACGAGTTCGAGCCGCCGCCGCTCACCCGCGCCGATCGTGTGCGCCTGGCCGCGGCCGCGGCCGCGGCGGCGCTGCCGGGCGGGCTGCCGCGCCGCCCGGATCTCGAGCTGCTGCTTCGCGGGCGCCTGCACAGCGCCGAGCGCGACGCGGAGGCGGTGCGCTACCACTACAACGTCGGCAACGAGTTCTTCGCGCTGTTCCTGGACGAGTCGATGACCTACAGCTGCGCGATCTTCTCCAAGGGCGCGCAGACGCTGGAGGAGGCGCAGCGCACGAAACTGGAGCTGGTGGCGGGCAAGCTCGACCTGCAGCCGGGCATGCGCGTGCTGGACGTCGGCTGCGGCTGGGGCAGCTTCGCGATGCACGCGGCGCGTGAGCACGGCGTGCACGTGACGGGCATCACGCTGTCCGAGCCGCAGGCGCAGCGCGCGCGCGAGCGCGTGGCCGAGGCGGGCTTGAGCGAGAAGGTGGAGATCCGTGTGCAGGACTACCGCCAGTTGCCGGCGGCCTCCTTCGACGCGATCGCCAGCATCGGCATGTCCGAGCACGTGGGCGAGAGCCAGATCGACATGTACGCGCGCACGCTGTTCTCGCTGCTGCGCCCGAACGGGAAACTGCTCAACCACGCGATCGCCCAGCTCGACCCCACGGCGAATCCGCTGGAGGACGTCTTCTCGACGCGCTACGTGTTCCCCGACGGCGAGCCGCTGCCGCTCTCGCGCGTGCAGCTCGCGCTCGAACGCGCGGGCTTCTGGACGGGGCACATAGAGGGCTTCCGCGAGGACTACGCGATGACTCTGCGCCAGTGGGCCCAGCGCTTGGACGAGCACCTGGACGAGGCGGAGGCGCTGGCGGGCGCCGAGCGCACGCGTGTATGGCGGCTCTACCTGCGCTCGGCGGGCCGCGGCTTCGAAGCGGGCGACCTGGCCGTCTATCAGATCCGCACGCGCCGGCCGGCGTAGCCGGTGGCCGGGGACGCGCCGGGCTGGCCGACCGCTGGACGATGCAGGCCGTCGCGGGCTAGAATGGCCGGACCTTGCGGATGTAGCTCAGCTGGCTAGAGCGTCGCCTTGCCATGGCGAAGGTCGAGGGTTCGAATCCCTTCATCCGCTTGAGGCAAAACCCCTGGATTTCCGGGGGTTTTGTTGTATCTAGGGTGGGGCGGGGTAGGGCTTGCGGGGTCGTGGGTAGCAGTCGTGGGTAGCAAACGCGAGCGTGTTTGACCGCTGATGCTGCGCTCCGATGCTTTTCCCGCAGCGGTGTAGCCGCGGACGTAGGACCGCATGCGGGCCCTAGTGCTCAACGGCTTCCGCGCGGGCGAAGACAGTCGCCGGGCGCGTCTGGAGCGCGTCGGCGATCCTGATGATGTTTGTGAGCGAGACGTTGCGCTCGCCTCGCTCGACTGCGCCGTAGTAGGAGCGGTCGAGGCCGCACTTGAGCGCGAGCGCTTCCTGGGATATGCCCTGTTCCTTGCGTATGGCGCGGATCGCGTCGCCGAATGCGAGGTGCGCTGGAGAGAGTCCGGGGATGGTGGTAGCTTTCCGAACTGCTGTATTGAAGTCCACGGGCGATAAGTCCCGTATCAGAACAAATAAGTGCCCCCGCGCTGCGTCAACAGCCGGGGGCCGGCAAGGAAAGGGTGGACCTTCCCATGCAGCCGGAGGATATCCCGCGAGCTGTGCCCCCGGTCGTAGTGATCTACGGCCAGGAGAGCGAAAACGAAGCGCTGGCGGACGAGCTGGCGCTTGACGGCTTCGACACTCGGTTGGTCAGCGATCCCGCATCGGTCGGCGAGGTCGATCTGATCGTGTTTGGCCGTGCGTCGAGGCGTGGCGCAGGGCTCGGCGCTCTACGTGCCCTGCGAGGGGGTGGGCTCGCGGGTTCCGGTGCTCGTGTCCTGTGGATGAGCACCAGCGGCGACGCCACGGACACGCTGCGCGCGTTCGAGACTGGAGCTGACGATGTGATCCGCGCCCCGTTCGTGTATGCGGAGCTGCTTGCGCGAGTGCGAGCGCTTCTGCGCCGGCCGACCGGCGAGACGCCGCCGGTGATCCGCTGCGGAGCACTGACGATCCACACCGCGACGCGGACTGTGATCTACGGATCGACGCCCGTGGAGCTGCGCAGACGCGAGTACGCCCTCCTGCTCTACCTGGCGTGTGATCCCACCCGCGTCATCCCGAAGACCGAGCTGCTGCGTCACGTATGGGGCTACCCGTCGCGGGACACGACGCGGACGGTCGACTCGCATGCTTCCCGGCTGCGCTGCAAGCTCGCGGCGGCGGGCGCGATCGGCTGGGTGCCGTCGACGTGGGGCGTTGGCTACTGCCTCGCGCCACGTCCACAACTACTAACGAGAGGAATCGATGAACGAGCAAGCCGAGCTGATCCGCTTGGGAGCGACGTTCCGGCAGGTACGCGAGCGGGAGGGAATCAGCGTCGCTGACCTCACCGCCAGAACCGGCATCAACGCGCGGCGAATCAGCAACCTCGAAGCGGGACGGCTCGATCCCACATATGACGTGCTGATCGCGTTGGCCGATGGGATGGGCGTTCGTGTGTCTGAGTTGGTCCCCCAGGACTGAAACGGGACGCCTTGCAGTGGGCCGCGTGACACGAGTCTTTGCTGACGCGCTTGAGGCTGTCGGCGCAGGCTCCAGTAGAAGCCTTGCCGCTTATCGTCGGACGTGGCCGGACCCTGTCCGCCGCCGCGGCTAGCTTCCCAAGGCAATGCATCAGCTCCCAAACCCCGCGACAGATGGCTACCAGCATTCAGGACGTTCCCGGCTATTCGTGATCGAGAGCGGTTATCTCCTCGCACTTGCTGCGATCTTTATCGCGTACCACGTATCCGATTCCCTCCGCCACGCACTACCCGCCAGCTTTGGCGGACTCCCTATCGGCGTTCCTTGGTTCGGCGCGGTCGGCGCGACACTCATAAGCCTCACCGGCATCTTCAAGCATGCACACGACTGGAACACTGACTATGAGCTATGGCACTACGCCAGGCCGCTCATCGGAGGATTCCTCGGATCGATCGGCGCGCTTATGTTCTCAGTGATCGTCAACACCGCGGCTGTCAAAGCTCAGCAGACCAACGGCGCCGTGTACGAGGTCGTAGCGTTCCTCCTCGGCTATCGGGAGGCGACGTTCCGCACCCTGATCCAGCGGGCTACCGACCTGCTGCTATCCCCGTCTAGCGAGGCCAGTCGGCCCGCGCGCCCGGAGCCACCGTCGCCGACTGGTCCTAGCGAGGATCAGTAGCAGCGCGCTGCCTCAGACGAGCGGAAGCCGTCCGAACGTCCTGAGACTATGCGAACATATGTTCGCATACGCACGATCTAGTGGGCACCCGGCCGATCGGCCGATCGGATGTCTCTCTCGCGCTCGAAGTCGGCTCATCAGAACAAGACCACGCCTCCCGACTATCCTTGCGCCTTCCTCTGAGCATCAATACCGAAAGGGCGCCGCTGTGAATCTCGGAACGTTCTTTATCGAGTCCCTGATTGTCCACGACGTGCCTCGCCGTAGCGCGGGTGATTCCAACCACGCCATCGTGTTCTCCGATGTGGCCGCAAATGTCGACCAAGGCCTAAAGAACTTCTTCCGGGAGCGGACGATCCGGAGTCTCAACCGCCAAGCCTACGAGGTTGAGCGCGACCCTAATCAGAGCTCACCTGTCCCCACCCACGTCGTAGACATCGCCGGAGATCCGCAGAAGCTCGTCGCGCGCTCCCAGGAAGTCGCCAGGCATCTCTGGTCTTGCCAGACCGCCGTCAACCCTGCCGGACTCCTCGTCCTCTCGCTCGGCACGGTCGATGACAGCCCCGCTATCAGCATCCTCAAGCTCGAACGCGAGGATGCCATCCGTGTCGAGCCGGTCGGTGAAGAAGGAGCCAGGACCTTCAACATCGCGCATCTGCGCGACCTCATGCTCGGTAAGAACACGAAGCTCTTCAAGGCTTCCCTGTTCACGGTCCAAGGCGACCAGATCAGTGGGCTCGTGTCGGATGATCAGCGTGGCTACGACCCGCAATCCGAGATCGCTCAGTTCTTCCTCCGCAGGTTCCTCGGCTGTCGCCTGAAGCTGGCTGACGACGTGAGCACGAAGGCATTCTTCGAGGTCTCGCAGGAATGGATCAACCAACATGTCCAGGACGACGCGAAGAAGGCACGATATGAGGTCGCGCTACTTGCGCGTATGAACTCCCCCACCAAAACGATCACAGTCAAGAGCTTCGCCGACGACAGCCTCGACACCGAGGATCGCACTCCCTATCGCACCCATATGACCGAGCACGGCGTGCCCACCACGAGCATCACCAAAAACACTCAGCTCATCGAACCTCGCATCCGCCAGCTCACCTACGCCACACGCGAAGGAATCCGGGTCAGCGGTACCCACGAGAAGATGGACGAGCTTGTCGAAGTCAAACCCGACGAGCCTGGTGGCCCGGTGATCCAGGTGCGTGACGGCCTCAAGGACGTCCGCGGTGGGCGCTGACTTCACTCAGGTTACTGACCTCTACGTCAGCTCTCGTCCCGCATACCAGGCGCTCGCAGGACAGTTCGCTCAGCGGCTGCAGGCCCGGCTGGATGAGCTAGGCGTGTCCGCGATCGTTCACTCCCGCGCTAAGACGGTTCTTTCGTTCGCAAAGAAGGCGCTACGCAAGGGCTATGCGAACCCAATGACGGAAGTGGGCGATCTCGCAGGCGTACGCGTCATCGTCGACTTCGAGGCCGACGTCCCGGCTGCGGAGGAGGCCGTCCGAGATCTCGGGTCGGTCCTAACCCGCGAGACGAACGTCGACGCGATGGCCGACAACCAGCTTGGCTATCTCGGCGTGCACCTG
>Ga0187879_10002008_pt1 | contig 13890 bp, 13 predicted proteins | sample June2016WEW_19_1_FD_132423 | JGI IMG/M metagenome (GOLD analysis project Ga0187879, IMG submission 132423) | Peatland microbial communities from SPRUCE experiment site at the Marcell Experimental Forest, Minnesota, USA - June2016WEW_19_10 | ecosystem: Environmental > Terrestrial > Soil >... | reverse complement strand
TACACGCCTGGAACCAATCCGGCGCTCGATGCGGCCGTTCGCATGCAGCCCGAGATCACTGCGTTTCTGCGGCAAGATACTCAGGTGAGTGCGCCCTTCCCGGACGCGCTCGACCGCCTGAAGGCGATTGCGGAAAGGCTGTAGTGCCCGATGCAGCGGTTCCAATTCCGGCTCGACCGCGTGCTCGGGTGGCGCCGTAAGAAGTGCCAGATGGAGGAAAACCGCCTGGCGGTTTGCCACGGTCTGGTACATGCTACGGAGCGGCAGATCGAGCATTTGCGGGCTGAACGGGCGTCCATTGACCAGGAACTGCTTGAGCGGTCTGCAATTCCAGCGGCCGATTTTCGGGACCTGGGCTACTACCGTATGGGCGCAAGCCAAGCGGCAGCCGAGCTAACCAACGAACTTCAGCAGCGCGTGGTATCCGCGTCCGAACAGCGCGCGCGGGTCCAGCGAGCCCAGCAGGGCGTCAAGCTGCTGGAGAAGATGCGGGAGCGGCGGCTCGAAGAGCATACTTCGCTCGCTGGACGCGAACTGGAACAAGTGGCGGCCGAGGCTTACCTTTCCCGCTGGTCGCAAGTGTACCGCGCGGATTGATGCCGGTAACACCGGAATTCGGCGCGCGAGCGGCGGTTGTTATGCAGCCCGTGCTTTTTCCCTGAAAAGCCTCACACGCTGGTGGCGGCCACCCGTGACATCAGCATGCGCCGCACGGCCGCATAGATCCGCTCGACAGCGGGCCGCCGGTAGGCCCATTTCTCCTCCGGTTCCGGTGGGTTGACTACCATGGTGGCGTTTGCCTCGAAGAGCAGAATCTCGCCGCTTGCACCGAGGCCGAAGTCGACACCCGCGTAGTCGAGGCCGAGGCGCGCCTGAATCCCGGCCAGAGCCGTCATGGCACGCGGTCCCAGCACGGCCGGCATGTTTTCGAGGAACTCCGCGTCTTCGGCGCGATGCTCGGGTTTATCAGCCATGTCCGCGGTGTAGTAGTGAATCTTCCAATGGCTCGAGACGGCAACGTGCAGCGGGTACAATTCGCCATCCAGCATCATCACGCGATACTTGCGCACCTTACCATCCCGCCCGCGCGCGTCGAGGTAGCTCAGAACCGTCAGATCTTCGCCCGGAAGCTCTGCCAGCGCCGCAGGCAATTCCCCGATCGCCTCGACCCGAAGAAAGTGACGGCCAGTGTGAAAGCCTGGAGTCCGGATCAGAAGCGGAAAGTCGAAACCGTGGCGGGTGAGCGACATACCGGCGTCCGGGCCGGCCAGCAGCGCACGGGGCAGTGTGACTGTCCGCGGCGTGATCACCCCGGGAATGCTAGAGAGGCGCTGTGCGTTGTCGCTGCGTCCGGTGGCGGCGACTGCGGCCGGCGCATTGATCACGGGCGCTGTCGTCAGGGCCAGCACGGACTGGGCCGCGGCGAGCGCCGAGGCCGTCAAATCGGCGTCGCCGATCGCATTGAACACGATCCGGTGCGGCGGTAGCGGAGTGGCGGGATCATAGAACTCGACGAAGACAATAAAGGTCTGAAAGATCCGTTCGTTTAGAAAATGGCGAATGGGAATGTTACCGCCGGCAGAGGCCGCCAGCAGCAGCAGCGAAACCGGTGGCCCCTCGCCGCGATAAGGTAACGCCACCACCGGCCGCTTCGCGAATCCCATTTGCCGATGGAGGGCGGCGCCAGGTTGATCACCGGACTCCGCGAGAATAAGGGCGAGGCCTTGGTGCGCCTCGGCATGATCCGGCTCCAGGCGCAGAGCCGTTTCATAATGTTCGCGCGCCTCCGCCAGGCTACCGCTCTCCCGCAACACATTCGCCAGATTGACGTGACTCATCGGGTCGGCGGGGTGCCTTGCCGCGGCTTCTGCGTAAGCGGTGCGCGCGGCTGTACGGTATCCCGTTTCATGCAGCAGCGTGCCAAGGTTGTTCAACGCCGCCCTGTGCGATGGCTCCCGCGAAAGCAGATCGAGGTACGCATCTCGGGCGGCGGCGGTGCGGCCGGTTTCGGCCAGCAAACAGGCGCGCTCAAACCGCAACGGGGCGGCGGCGGAACCGGATGCGAATTGCGCCTCCAGCTCCCACAGCCGGGCTTCTCGCAGCGTCCGCGGCATCCAATTCTCCGCTTCCGCCGGCTGACCTTGTTGATTCCGCAGAGCAGTGCCTTCTATGCTGCGGCCCGCTTCGACAGTCTTTTCAATCAATGCATCGATTTCGGCACGGCTGGTGCGGTGATTCACGATGGCGGCGCGAATTGCCAGTTGCCCGTCGATCACGGTCGTCGACGGCGCGACGGCTCCGGCTTCCTGGAGGTCAACCACAATTCGAGCGTTGACGAGATGAGAGTCGTGGCTGGCTCGATAACGGAAACACACGATGTTCAACTGCACGGGCGCCAGCAGTTCGAGTTCGGGCGTCTCCTCGACCCGGCTCTCCAGATAGCGCGCTAGGGCGCAAGTGCGCGAAATCGCCGCTCCCAGCGCATCGGCACCATAAACCTTCATCGTGAACCACGTCTTCAGCGCCCGAAAGCCGCGGGAGAGGTCGGGTCCAAAGTCAACGGGCCAGAAAGAGCCGCCCGCCAGTCCCCGCTCCTCGCGCCGCAGGTAAGCGGCGGAGGTGGCGAAGGAATTGCGATGGAGCAGGCTGTCGCGTACCAGGATGAAGCCCGCATCATATGGGACTTGGCCCCACTTGTGAAAGTCGAACGCGAGCGAATCGGCACGCTCGATTCCGCGCAGACAGGGAGCCAGATCGGGCGCCAGTACGGCGAGGGCCCCGCAGGCGCCGTCGACATGAAACCACATTTGCTCACGGCGCGATAAATCGGCCAGCGCATTGAGATCGTCAATGGCGCCGGTATCCACGGTGCCAGCCGTGCCCACCAGCAGGAACGGCGTAAACCCGGCGCGTCGGTCCGCCTCAATCGCTCTTTCGAGTTCCGCCAGATCCATCCCTCGACCGGGAGGTGCAGGAATCAAGCGGAGCGCATCGCTGCCGATCCCGGAGAAATCCATCGCCCGGGCGATACAGGTATGAGCGGCCGCCGAGGCATAGGCAGCCAACCTGCGGGGACTCGCGGCGACGCCCCCGCAACGCGCTTCGAAGCCCAAAGCAACGTTGCGGGCGATCAGCACGCCAATCAGATTCGCCATGGAAGTACCGGTCACAAACAAACCGCTGGCGCTCTCGGGAAAGCCGAAGATCGTTTGCATCCAAAGGACAATCTGGCGCTCCACTTCGATCGGGATGTGGTCGCGGCCGCCGAGATTCGCGTTGAGGCTGGCGGCGAGCATCTCGGCCAGCATGCCTACCGGAGTTCCGCCGCCATGCACCCATCCCATGAAACCGGGATGGGTATTGCCTGTGGCGTACGGCTGTATGTCATTCAGGAAACTACCGTGAACCTCGGCAAGACCGGAAGGCGCCCGGGGGAGAGGATCGCGGAAGCGAGTCCGAACTTCACTGGGGATTGGTTTCCAGACGGGACGCTGGCGGATGTGCTCGATATAGTCGAGCGCGTCATCCAGCATCTTGTGAGCCTGAATCCGGAATCGAGGCCAGTCGTCGGGGTCGAGAGATTCGCCTGCTGGAGTGGGGGGATCGGTTGCCATACTGTCTTTATTCAAGCAGAATTCGATCCACCGCCGTCACCTAAGCACAACAACGCCTTCGGAGCCCGCCCAAGCACGGGGAAACGTTTTATGATCAGAACAGAAATGCCGTACCGACCGAATGCGCTGAGCCTCTGCATGATTGTGAAGAACGAAGAGCGCAATCTCCCCCGGTGTCTTGATTCGGTGCAGGATCTGGCCGGCGAGTTAATTGTCGTCGACACCGGTTCGACCGATCAAACGCCTCGCATCGCAGCCCGCCACGGGGCGGAGGTTGTCCGGTTCGATTTCGCGAGCGTCGATTTTGCGGCCGCACGCAATCGCGGTATCGAACGCGCGAGTGGCAGGTGGATCCTGGTGCTCGACGCGGATGAGACCCTGGATCGGGCGAGCGCGCCCGAGATCGAAAGGCTCGTCGGCCTCGACGAAAACGCGGGGTATTACCTGGAGAGGCACAATCACGCGTCGGATTCGGCGAGTCCCACCACGGATTATGTCGTTCGGCTCTTTCCCAACCGGCCGTACCATCGGTATCGCGGCCGCGTACATGAGACCATCGATGCTTCGATTCTGTCCGGAGGAGGGCGCCTGCGCAAAAGCGGCATTCGCATCGATCACAGTTTTGCTTCAGACCGGGAAACTCGGCGCCGCAAGAACCATTGGTACATCGAGATCCTGAAGGAAGAGATCGCCGCCGATCCGAGCGATGACTCGCGGCTGGATTTTCTCGCGGCCGAATACCACCAGCTTGAAATGTTCGATGAAGCCACCGAAATTGCCGAACGGATCGCGCAGATGAGGCCACTGGACGCCAGGGCTCATTTGTTCGTGGGCACTTACCACTTACTATACAAGCCCGATCTGGCGCAGGCGCGAGCCGATTTTAGCCAGGCCCTGAAGCTCCGCCCGGGCTACGCCGAAGCGGAATCCTTCCTCCAACTCATTGACCAGCAAGAACGTTCACAGTACCGGCCGTAGCCGACACCGGGCCTTCCGGACATTGCCGGCCTAAGCGGCCCGCGCATGTTCTGCTTCTGCACAGCGGGGTGGTGTCGCGAGTCTATCAACCGTCAATGTTCTGACAGTGCAGCGACCCAATCCCGCAGGACTGAATCCCTTAGAAATGCTGAATTCCGATGCCTTAACCCCCCACTATAGTGGCCATCAACATGCTACGGGAGGGACATGGGTTTCTTTATAGGCGGCCTTTCCAGCAGCTATTTACAGTCGATGCTCGGCACGGTTTTGCAGAGCGCCGGGGTGACGTCAAATGCGACCCGGAGCCCGAGCTCCACTGGCTCTACGTCGGCCCCGCAGACGCCGGAAGTCAACCAGCCCTCGCCGTTTGCGGTGCTGCTGGACACGTTACAGCAGCTTCAGCAGTCGGACCCGACCAAGTACAGCCAAGTCACGCAGCAAGTGGCGACCAACCTCTCGAGCGCCGCACAAGCCGCGCAATCGAGCGGCCACACTACTGCCGCTAACGCGCTCAGCCAACTCGCCAGCGACTTCAGCAGCGCTTCGCAAAATGGCCAGCTTCCGAGTATCCAGGATTTGGCGAAGGCGGTCCACCTCCACAGCCATCATTCCCAATCGGCCAGTATCCTCAGCTCGACCGGAAGTTCCGGCAGCGCTTCGAACAGCAGCGCAAACCAGACGCTCAGGCAGATGATCTCGGCGTTTCAAACAGATGCGTCGCAGAACGACTCGCTAAGTCCGATGTCGATTATTCTGAATACGCTGTCCAGCGCCGGGATCGGGGGCTCCGTTGGCTGATATCTGCATCCCGCCAGAGCTGGAGCGACTTTTCGAGCCACACCTTGCTCAAACGGTGTGCGAAGATCGCGACGACCTGGCGATTCAATACCTGCTGGCTCTCGATCTGGTGCGCGAAGCGCAGCGCGAGTTCAATCAGGCCGTGACCGAGATGAACATGGAGTGCGCCTCAACGAAGCTTCGCCGGGTCGAGGAGTATCGGCGCGATATGCTCCGAGAATTGGTTGAGCATTGCGAGAGACACGGGTGCTCCACACCGGAACAGAAAGAAATCTGCCAGAGTGTTCCTCTCCAGCTTGCATGTTAGGGCCAGGCGTGATTCTTGAGGACTGAAGGCGGTTTGAGCCGCCGGCAGCGCGAGGCGCCGCAAGGTCCTCACTTTGGTTATCAATCCAATGAGCGGGCTGTGTCACGCGTCAAAGATCTGACAACTGCTGTGCGCCGTCAAAACGACGACACTCTGGTTTGGTCCCATCCAATTGAAAAGAATACACCACGCATGGCTGATGATCTGCATTTCCTCTAGCGCATGACCTTGCCACAACCAGAATCCAAGGAGTTCTCATGGCATTACACTTCAATCAAGTAACGAGCCCTCTCCTGACGTTGCCGCCAGCGCCCACCCGGCGGCCGGCCGCCGGCGCTACATCCGGACAGCCTGCCGCGCAAGGGATAACCGCAACCACGGCGACTCAGGGTAATTCCAGTTTTCTATCGCTGTTGGCGAGCAGTTCGGCGGCAGAGGAGCCGGCAGCGACCGCCGTCGCGCCGGCCGCAGCCACTGGCACGGCAGACGTTTCTTCTTCAGCCGCCAACACGAGCGGCCTATCCGATTTCGAACTGCTGTTTGGCGGCGCAAATTATAATCCCGCGGACCCGATGGTTGCCGCAGCATCTACGTCCACAAGTCCCGCGAGCGCCGCTGAGGCGGCTGCTACGTCCACCGCACAAGCGGCCGCTCCGCCCACCGCACAATCGGTCTTCGGGCCGAACGTTTGGATGACCGATCCCACCGGACTCAACCCCGACGGGAGCACTTTCGAATACAACCCCTTCTACTTCGCCACCCAGGGCACTGCGCAAACCGTGGCCCAAATGGTCGGCGGTTCGGTGATTACCCAAGATGTCTTCACCCAGCCGGCGGGCCAGGACCCATTCGTGCAGCAGCAGCCGAACTATATGGTCCAGATGCCCAACGGGGCGGTCATCAATCCCGGCCTGGTGGCGTCGTTCTACACCTTCGGCTTTTCGCAATCGCAGATCGACACCATGGTTGCTCAGGAGGTGGCCAACACGCCGTCCCCGGCACAAACGACTTAGCTTGTGGCGCGAACTACTAGCCGAAGTCACCGGGGCTAGCTAAACTCAGTGGTGACGTAAACGCCGGGTTCCTTGGAATTTGCGACTTGGCGCTGGTTCTGTGGAGAGGTATATGGATTACGCAGTATTGTTCGTGGACGACGACGCTCGGATCTTAAGTGCTATCGAGCGAAACCTGAAGAAAGCATATCGTCTCGGCACCGCCGGAAGTGGTGACGAAGCACTCAAGGCCATAGCGACAGATGCCTATGCGGTCGTGGTGTCCGATCTGAGTATGCCCGGCATGAACGGCATCGAGCTACTGAAAAAGGTCAAGCAGTTACGCCCTGACACCATTCGGATACTGTTAACGGGACACGCCGACGTGGACGCTGCGATCGCGGCTGTAAACGAAGGGAGCATCTTCCGGTTCCTCGCCAAGCCTTGTCCTCAAGAGGTCCTTACCAGGACGCTTGACGCGGCTTTCGAACAATACCGTCTAGTAACGGCCGAAAGAGAATTGCTGCATCAGACGCTGATGGGCACCGTTGCTGCCCTGGTTGGAGTGCTCGCCACAGTCCAGCCACTGGCGTTGGGCCGGACGGCCCGGATTGCGAGATATGTAAGGCAGTTGGCAGCCGAACTGAAGGTCTCTGACCGATGGGAGATCGAAGTCGCCGCCATGCTGTCGCAGATCGGCTGTATTGCGATGAATCCCGAGGTCCTGAAGAAGTACTACGCTGGGGAAACGCTCTCGAACGCCGAGAGGTCAGACCTCCTGTCGCAGTCCCTGATCGGGTGCGGGCTCGTCCGCAGGATTCGCCGGCTTCACACGGTGGCGCAGATAGTCGAACACCAACATGACTCGTTCAGCCGCGCCGCGGACCTGTCTCCGGAAGCGCAAATAGTCGTCTTGGGCGCCCAGTTGCTCCGCGTGGCAATCGACTTTGACCGGTTAATCGGAATACCCCTGGAGACTGAAGCCGCCCTGGCCGTAATGCGCCGGAATGAATCCGAATACAACGCGGAGGTGCTGGCCGCGCTGGAGCGGATCGATCGCGCCACGCAACCGGAGGCGGAGCATCGCGATTATCCGTTTGCCGCCCTACTGCAACAGCTTCGAGGCCAGCGGATGGCGCAACCGGTTGGGTGCGATACAGGGGATTAGCGGTGCCAGCGGACGGAAAACTCGATGGGCGCTGAGTCCTTAAGTGTCCGCCGGCGTTGGGTGTTCCCTGGGTAAGGAAAGGTGTTGAATAGATCGTGGGCACGATCATGGATTGGCGACTCCCACCAAAAGGCAAGGGGACCGGACAGAAGCTTTCGATCGCCCACAGTGTGATCGTACAGAACCACCGCGGCAGACTCTCGTTCGACACCCAGTGGGGGGCCGGCACGACTTTCTTGATCCAACTGCCGCTGGAACAGGCGGAGATGCCTTGAAGAGAGTGCTTTTTGTGGATGACGAGCCGAACGTGCTCGACGGGTATAAGCGGATGCTTCATCCGCTACGCAAGGAATGGGCGATGGTCTTCGCGCCCGGCGGCCGGGAAGCCCTGAAACTGCTCTCCGAGAATTCCTATGACGTGCTGGTCACCGACATCAGGATGCCGGAACTTGATGGAATCGAATTGCTGACCGAAGCGATCCGCCAATCCCCCCAGATGGTCCGCATCGTATTGTCGGGTACCGCCGATCACGAAATGACCCTGCATTCCGCGACGCTGGCGCATCAATACCTGATAAAGCCGTGCGAGGCGGACACCCTCCTCTCAACCCTGAAGAACGCACTCACCCAGAGGAACATTCTGGATGATCCGTCCTTAGCCGCGCTGATCGGGCGCATAAAATCGCTGCCCAGCCTTCCCACGGTTCATCTCAAGCTCATGCAAGCACTGTCCGAGGATACGTCGGCGGCGGTGCTCGGAGATATCATCACCCAGGACCTTGCCATGTCTGCCAAGGTCTTACAATGGGCCAATTCACCGCTCTTTGGATCGATGCGGTCCATCGCAAGCCCGAAGCATGCGGTCATCTACATGGGTGTGGAAACGGTCAAGGCCATGGCCTTTACCGAATCGGTCTTCACTCAGTTCGACGCGCGCAACAGCCCGGGCTTTCCCATCGAAAAATTGCGGAGCCACAGCTTCCGGGTCGCCACCCGGGCGCGCGAAATCGCCCGCACCCGGGGCCTACCACAATCCGTGATCGACGATGTATTCCTGGGTGGGCTCATGCACGATCTCGGGAAGTTGGTGTTGGGCTCGAATTTCCCCCGCAAGTATCAAGAAGTGGTGAAGCATTTTGAAGTACCGGAGGCCGCTCGCGAAAAAGAGCGCCAGTTCTTCAAGACGACCCATGCTGAAGTGGGTGGTTACCTGCTGTGGCTCTGGGGACTTCCCAAGACAGTCACGGAGATCGTTCTGCGCCACCACACCGCAGGCCCCGAAACGACCGAGGTAGAGGACCCGGCCGGGGTGGTGAGTCTCGCCGATGGGCTGGTGTGGGAAGAGTCCGGACACGATGAGGTGTCCTGATGATCTATCCCAAATTGGTGCTCGCCGGCGACTCCGGTCTCTTGGCTGCCTGCGCTGATTCCGCCTGCATTCGCAACAGAACCTCAAGCGGGATTTGATCGAGCACGGCGCCGTTCGTCCGGTCCACAGTTTGGACGACTAGCTTCCCGGTTTTTGTGTCTCGCCGATATATCAGCTCTCGGTCCTGCCCCAGCAGTTCCGACTGGTTAACCTGTTGGACCGCCATCACAATCTGACGGTTGGTCGCGCTGTCGCTCTGCGTCGTTTGCGGGGAGTTCAGCGGGACGCTCAAGTCAAATCGGTTTAGCGGATGGACTTCCATATAAGGAAAACCTGCCGTTAGAGTACATATCGGCAGTGTTCGAGCCGAATTTGAGGAAGATTTTGGCCGCCAGGGTGTCTCGATCCGCCGCTGCCTTCGACCAGCCGGAAGTCCATGGTCTGCTGGAGGAGCGGGGCGTGGGTGCGCGACCCGCATCCGGCGAACGACAGCGTGCAGCGGGACATTGCGGAGTGCTGGCGCGGCCGGTGGGAAGACCGAGCCATACCCCCAAAAGTGCCGGCTGCACCATCGGTGACACCTGGAAGTGCAAAGTGAAAATTCCGCCGTACGATTCCAAGAAAAAACATTAGAACGCCTCTGGTACCCTCCCGATATGTGTCGGTGAAGGCCGATGTTTCGGGCATCCGAAATGGAGAACCGAACCCGAGATTTTAGCTTAGAGCTGACCGCCTCAAAGGTAGTTGGCTCAGAGATGAGACTTAACTGATGGAACCCTCAACGATCACCCTGAGCGCAAGCGCTGCCATCGTCCCGATTGTGGTGAAAGTGCTTCAACAGCTCGCCGATCTCCAACGGCGATTGGGGTCCGGGCGAGAGCGAAATTCGCCGCTGGATTCTCGAGAATGACTGGCTTGACGTCATGCTGACCGACCGCGGTGTCCGGCTGCGAGGAGTTCCGGAGAAGCAGCAGCGGCAACGGATCTAGGATCGAAGCCTGGCACTCGGTCGCCAGCACACGGTTGTCGGCCGCAGATACCGCCGGCTTGCGCACCGCCGTGATCCAGACGTTGATTGAAACGGCGCCGAGTGCCGGTGACCGGAGTTCGCAGCAGCGTGCCGGTCTGCAGCGAGCAGCGCAATTGTGGGATGCGCTGCGAAGGTTTGACAGACGGCAAGTGGCGCGTCGGAGGCGGATTGGGGGTCGGCTTCGCAGACGGCGCTAAGGTACGTTATAGGTTAGAATTAGCGGTCTACAGTTCCGCGTCCGCAGGAAGCAGGACGGGGGCAGCAAAGCATGATCCTGAATCCGGCACAGCGTCCGGCATGGTCTCGGTACATCATTGCCGTGCTCGGTCAGAGTCTGCATCGGTAGACGGCGAGGGGCGATGAAGGTTCTGTTGGCCGACGATGATCGGGTCTTTCAATTGCTGATGGACAGCACTTTGGCACGATGGGGATATCAACCGATTGTGGTCGGCAATGGTGAAGAAGCCTGGCAACACTTGGGGGCTGCCGACGGTCCGAGTATCGCGATTCTGGACTGGGTCATGCCCCTGGCGGATGGTCTGGAGGTCTGTCGGCGGGTACGGTCCGCCAATCTCGCGCGCTATGTCTACGTCATCCTGCTGACTAGCAAATCAAGTTCCGAGGAACTGAAGTACGGCCTGGAAGCGGGCGCCGACGATTACCTTCCGAAGCCGGTGAACTTTGACGAGTTGAGGCTTCGGCTACACGCTGGTTGTCGAGTGCTGGAATCCGAAGGCAGACACCGCCATATAGCAGAAAACGCTTCGGATGGCATCGTGACCCTGGATGAGCGAAATCGAATCCACTTCGCGAACAATGCTGCAGGAGCGATCTTCGGGTACCCGCGAGCCGAACTCATGGGGTTGGCCATAGCCACTCTGATACCGGATTTTGAGCGGCATCTCCATAACACCTGCCTTCGAATACCTGGCGCTAACGACGATGCCGCACGAGTGAGGTCGAGGGATTCCGTCGAAATCACAGGTAAACAACGAACTGGAGGTAATCTCGTTCTCGAGGTCTCGGTCTCCGAGTCCCTGCAAAACGAGCAGCAACATGTGCTGACTGTCATGATCCGCGACGTAACGGAGCGACGTCGATTAGAAGGAGAGCGAACGCAGGCACAGAAGCTCGAATCAATTGGACGGCTTGCGGCCGGTGTTGCCCACGAGATCAACACGCCTATTCAATACATCGGCGACAACGCGAAGTTTCTGGAACGGGCATTTCTGGATCTCGCCCCATTCGTTGATTCCCATCTGCGAATCGAGAACGCGCTCCGCAATTCGCCCGAACCCGAACTGGCAGAGGAACTCGCGCGAGTCTTCGTGGAGGCAGATATCGATTATCTGCGCGTGGAGGTTCCCAAGGCGATCGCGCAACTGTCGGAAGGTGTGCAGCAAGTGGCGCGAATCGTTCGCGCCATGAAGGAGTTCTCCCACCGCGGTCCGGCCGAAAAGACCTCAGTGCACCTCAACCACGCCATCGAGAGCACTATCCTGATTTCCAGGAACGAATGGAAGTACGTTGCCGACATGGCCACCGATTTTGATCCGGATTTGCCCCCCGTTCCGTGCATGGCCGGAGAAATCAACCAGGTCGTGCTCAATCTGATTGTGAATGCGGCTCACGCTATCGCCGATGTGGTTAAAGATAGCGGCCAAAAGGGCTCGATCCATATATCCACGCGCCGCACTGCAGCCTGGGCCGAGATTCGGGTGCGTGACAGCGGAACGGGTATTCCGGAGGCCGTTCAGTCCAAGGTATTCGATCCGTTCTTTACCACGAAAGAAGTCGGCAAGGGGAGCGGCCAAGGGCTCTCGATCGCACACAGCGTGATAGTCCAGAAGCACGGCGGCAGGCTTTCCTTCGACACCCAGCGCGGGACCGGCACGACTTTTCTGATCCAGTTGCCCTTGGAACAGCCGGAGACGTCTTGAAGAACGCTCTCTTTGTCGATGACGAGCTTACCGTGCTCGACAGGTATAAGCGGACGCTTCACCCCTTACGTTTAGGAATGGACGATGGCCTTCGCCTCCAGCGGCCGTGAGGCGCCGCAGGTGAGCTCCGAGACGGCTTCCTCGGTGGCGCCGTCGGGATCGACAGGGCAAGCTAGGACACAGGAGCAGCCATGTTCCAGCGCTGCCAGCGGAATTCTGATGCCCCACAACGACCTTGGATGGGGTTGACCACTCGCTCCTTGGCTATCGGGCAAGGCTACCGATAGGTCTTAACGCCGGTTTTCCGGCGGTCCATCGCACCGTTTAGAAGCAAGTCAACACCTTCGCGCATGACGTTCGGGTTCGAATCGGTCGCGCAGCAACGGCGAAGCTCACTTGCTGGAGACCGCCGGAATCCTGTTTGGCGCCCAGAGTGCTAACCAAAGGCAGCAGCAAAAACGATTCTTGTTCTGCCGATAACGCTACTATATGCGGTCCATCGCTACAAATACAAGCTCGCAGCCGACGACCCAGCCCGTGGAAAACGTCGCGGGCATCAACTTCCAGACTGATCAAGTTACGATACCTGTCAAGCTGTGCAACCTCCCGCCGTTCAATGCGATTGCAACGCAGGTACTGTCTTTAACCGCGGACCCCGACATAGATCTGCGCCAGTTATCAGAGGTGATCGAGGCCGACCCGGCCTTCGCAGCCGACATCCTCTTCCTGGCGAACTCGTCCCTGTTCGGATTCCCATCCCGGATGTACATCCTTCGCCATGCGATTTCGGTGCTGGGGTTGGACCGCATCAAGGCGCTGGCTCTCATGGTGGCGATGCGCGGCTTTGTCGGCACGCGGGACCCGCTGGTTTATCAATGCTGGCAGCATAGCGTAGCCTGCGCGATGGTATGCGAAGAGTTGTCGGCCATCTTCGGCTTCTCCGGGGACCGGGCCTACACCGCTGGGATCATGCACGATATCGGCCGGCTGGGATTGCTCAAAGCCTACCCGAAAGAGACCACGTCGATCCTGAGCCGCGGACACCTGGATACTCAGGCTGTCCTTCGCGCTGAGCGGGTGGAACTGAACGTCGACCACGGACGCGCTGGCTCCTGGCTGGTCAGCAACTGGGCTCTCCCGAAGGACTTTTCCGAAATCTGCGCGCACCACCACGACGCTACGAAAGTGAGCGATCCCCAGGCTCTGAAACTGGTCAAGATAGCCTGTAACATCGCGAACACCATCGGCTTCCCGGCCGTCAAATGCGAGCAACAGCCTTCCTATATGGCAGCCACCTCGTGGCTGCCGCGGCGGTCCACACGCCACAGGGTTCCCCCGGTAGAAGATATGCGCGCCAATGTGACCGCCAGGCTGGCAGCTTTCGAATGCTGCTCCTGCGCGCTGACCGCGACGACCCGCCCAGCATCTGCCATCGATATGGCGCGCTAACGCAGTCGCGGAACTGCCACCGCCACGGCCGGCCGGATCGTCGTTTTCATTGGAACGCCGTTTCGCGGGAGTTTGCCGATGACCCGCCAGTTTGGCGAGTCGGCGCCAAACGGTCCAGGTGCAACGCCTCAAGCGATCAGTTGCGCCTTGCGCAGCTCACAGAGCAAAGCGAACGTAGTTTGTTACGAACATTGTTCTTGACGAACGATGTTCGCTAGGCTATCCTATGAATATGAGTGAAGAGG
>Ga0187879_10002007_pt1 | contig 13901 bp, 11 predicted proteins | sample June2016WEW_19_1_FD_132423 | JGI IMG/M metagenome (GOLD analysis project Ga0187879, IMG submission 132423) | Peatland microbial communities from SPRUCE experiment site at the Marcell Experimental Forest, Minnesota, USA - June2016WEW_19_10 | ecosystem: Environmental > Terrestrial > Soil >... | reverse complement strand
CCAATTCTGTGGGGGTTGCAATGTCCACCAACGTGATCATGCCCCAGATGGGCGAGAGTGTCGCCGAGGGAACGATTACAAAATGGTTAAGGAAAGTCGGCGAACCGATCGGCAGGGACGAGCCTCTCTTTGAGATTTCGACCGACAAAGTGGATGCGGAAATACCCTCGCCGGCCGCCGGGATTCTCTCCCAAATCCTGGTGAAAGAAAACGAGACGGTGGCGGTGAACACAGTTGTGGCCGTGATCGATGGCGAAGGCGCCGCCAGCGGCGCACTGGCGAAAGAGGCGCAGGCTTCGGCGCCTCCGGCAACTCCTGAGCCTCCCGAACCCGCATCGCCCGCCGCCGCAGAAGGAGCTGAAATCGAGGCCGAAGGCGCGTCCACTGCGCCTGAATCGGAAGAAGTGCGTTCGTCGCCACTCGTCAGGCGCATCGCCCGGGAATACCAGGTTGACCTGACGCAGGTGCGCGGCACGGGTTCGGGCGGCAGAATCAGCAAGAAAGACATTCTGGATTACGTGGAACAACGCCAGTCTGCGGCCGCAAGCCGAACTGCTGCGGCCCAGCCTCCGTCCGTGCTGGCGCCCTCCATTTCCACGCCCGCCGCACCTCTTCCCTCGCCAACACCCGCGACGGTTCAACCTGCTCCCGCGCCCGCCGCTTTTGCCGGCCCGGCGCAAGTGGTTCAAATGACGCCAATGCGCCGCCAGATTGCCGAACACATGGTGGCAAGCAAGCGGACCTCAGCTCATGTCTACACGGTATTCGAAGTTGAAATGACCAAAGTAGTTGAGACAAGGGAGCGGCAACGGGATGAGTTTGAGCGGAGAAACGGCTTCAAGCTGACTTACACGCCCTTCTTCGTTCGCGCTGCGGTCGAAGCCATTAGAGACATTCCTGTGATTAATTCCTCTATTGACGGGACCAATATTATCTACAAGCGTGATGTCAATGTAGGGATTGCCGTGGCGCTTGAGGCGGGGCTGATTGTGCCCGTCATCAAGCGCGCGGATGAAAAGAACTTCCTGGGCATCGCGCGAGCCGTTCAGGACCTCGCGGAGCGCGCGCGAACCAAGCGTTTAAGCGTGGATGAGGTGCAGGGAGGGACTTTCACTATTACCAATCCCGGGAGTTTCGGTGGTTTGTTCGGTCTGCCGATTATCAACCAGCCTCAGGTGGCTATCCTGGGAGTAGGCGCCATCGAAAAACGCCCGGTGGTGCGCGACGATGCCATCGCCATCCGTTCCATGGCGTACCTCTCTCTTTCTTACGATCACCGCGTGGTCGACGGCGCGGTGGCCGAGAAATTCCTGGGACGGATTAAGCAGATCCTCGAGAATTGGAGCGAGCCTGTGCTGTAAAGGCAAGAGGCTGGCGCCCGATACGCTACATAATAAATGGAGATGCTCATTTCATGAGCTTTCCTTAGTGTGTTTGCGTCTTGGTGGCGAATGCTATCGGGCGGCAAACGGTGTGGGGACGAAGGTGAGGAGGAAGATCAAGGTCGCGACCAAGGCAAGGATTCTTCTGCCTTTGCCCAGCGGCTCGGAAGGAATCATGACCACGGGGTGACGCAGGCCGACGACCAGCAGAACGACGGCCCAAACCATCCAGCCGGCCCAGCAGAAAACTCCTAGCGGGACCAACGCCAGAAACAGGCCCCGGGAAATCATCCGGTGCTTGTCGCCCAGAACGGCATAGAGGATGTGGCCGCCGTCGAGTTGACCCACAGGTAACAGATTAAGCGCGGTGGCAAACAGTCCCACCCAGGCTGCGCAACCTACCGGCTGCAATGAAATGCTCAGGGGGTGCAAGCCGGGGCGCAGGACCTTCGCCAGGAATGTAATCGCAAGCGGGTTCCCCAAAGTAATCGTGTCGGGAAGACTTCTCGGAATCACGGGCTGACAATTCAGTGTGGCCGCGATCAGGGCTGGAATCGCCACCATAAATCCCGCCAGCGGCCCGGAAATCCCCACGTCGAAGAGTGCTTTGCGGGTAGTGATGGGTGTCTTGATCCGAATAAACGCCCCCATGGTTCCGATCAAGGTCGGAGCGGGGATGAAGTAAGGGTAACTCGCGTCGATTCCGTAATAGCGGCAAGTGAAATAATGTCCCAATTCGTGCGCCAGCAGGATGCTGAGCAGCGTAAATGAAAACGGAATCCCTTGCGCCAGCGTCGCGGGGTTCTGGATAATGCCCGTAAAGAACGCCCGCGAGATGTCCCAGTCGAAAGCCGGAAAGTTGTGCTCGTAGTTCTGCGCGATGTGGGTGCCGACAATGAGCGTGGTCACGCACGTCAGCAGGAACAGCAGGGCATGGAACGGCAGCGAATTAAGCCACCGCTGACGAAGCGCCCGGAAGCGCCGCCGCGGCGGTTCGATGGGTGGCGCAAACAGGAGCGGAAGAGGCTCCCCAGGGCCAGGCCGGATATAGAATTCATCACCCATGGCACAGGATGCGAAAAGTCTATTTTCGCCTGATCGTCTGAGTCTGTAAATAGTTTAGGGAAGCGTTTGCAGTTCCTTGCCAGGTTTGAAGCGCACGGCCTTCCCAGGCGGAATACTCACTTCAGCGCCCGTCCTGGGGTTACGGCCGATTCCGGTCTTGCGGGGCCTGACGTTAAAGACACCAAAGCCACGCAGTTCGATGCGGTCGCTTCCGGCGAGGGCTTTCTTCATGGAGTCGAAAACGGTCTCGACCGCGATTTCCGCTTTGGTTTTGGTGATGCCAGTGCGATTTACCACATCGTTAATGATATCCAGCTTTATCAAACAAACCTCCTGAAAACGCTGGTCTTATCGTAAATTCTGGCGTCGTAATTGTCAAGAATTTTCTCCTGCACTATGATGAGGCGACGGTGTAACTGGCTCCAAGGGGCTTTGGGAGCACTAAATGAGCGATGACGTCGAGCGTTTCGACCGCTGGTCGAAGACCTACGAAAGCTGTTGGGGTCAACGTTTTTTCGATCGCGTGCATGAGCTGATGCTTGACCTTGTGATCGCCGCGGCTCCCGCCTTCACGCCCCCCGCGATTCTCGATGTAGGCTGCGGCACTGGCCGTTTGCTGCGCAAAGCAGCAGCCCATTGGCCCGCTGCCCGATTGATCGGAGTTGATCCTGCGCAAGGCATGGTTGACGTGGCGCATGGGCTTACTTCGGCCGTCAGATTCTGCCGCGCGCTGGCGGTGTCTCTGCCGCTTGACAATGCCAGCGTCGACCTGATGACGAACTCGATTTCCATACATCACTGGCGAAATGCCTCTTTGGGAGCGCTCGAAGTGGCTCGCGTCGTTCGCCCCGGCGGATTATTCTGCCTGGCGGACATCTCGATTCCTTGGTGGTTTTCGAAGCTCGTGCGCTCTAAGGCGAAAAGCCGCAAAGAGGCCCGGAAACTGCTTCTCGGCTCGGGGTTCGAGATCCAGCGTCAAGAGACAACCCTGGCGCGATTCGTCCACGTCTCGGTCGCTCGCAAGCCCGGGCAGGATTAGCGATGCTGGATTCGATTCAGAAGAACAATGTGAATCCAGGAGATTTATGAGGCATGGTCTACTGATCCTCACTCTCGGCCTCTTCGGTTTGCCGCTTTACGCAAGAGCTTGGCAGCAGCCCGATCTTTCCGCCGCCTCGCAACCTCCGGCAGCGGCGCAGGCCAATACCAGCGCCAGTCAGAAATCGGCGGGATCGACAGCGGCAGAAGCCCATTACGTCCTGGCGCCGGAGAAGCGCGCCAAGGCCATTGCTTTCTCGCGCGCCGAGTATCGATTGTATTTCACAGCCATCGCGCTAGCACTAGTCATTTACACGCTCCTTTGGTGGAGCGGGTTCTCGGTCGGCTTTCGGGAGTGGGTCAAACGCTTCTCCGCCCGCCGCGTGCTGCAGACGGCCATATTTGTGTCGATATTCCTGATCGTGGTGCGGGCTCTCGAGTTCCCTCTGGATTACTATTGGGGCTTCGTGCTCGAGCACCGCTACGACCTCTCGACCCAAGGCTTTGGCTCCTGGGTGGCGGACTGGGCGAAGGACCTCGGCCTCACGATTGTGGTCGCGATCTTACTTGCCTGGGTGTTCTACTGGCTGGTGCGGCGCAGCCCGCGGCGCTGGTGGCTTTATTTCTGGTTTGCTTCTATTCCCATCACGCTGGCTTTCATTCTCGTTGAGCCTTACGTTGTGGAGCCGCTCTTTTACCGATTCACGCCCCTTGAAAAAACACAGCCCGCATTGACCGACCGCATCGAGAAAATGCTGGGGCACGCCAGCCTTGCGATTCCGCGCTCGCGCATCTACGAAATGGATGCGAGCGCCAAAACCAGGATTGTGAACGCCTACGTCTCCGGCTGGGGCGCCAGCAAGCGGCTTGTTGTGTGGGACACCACGCTCCATAAACTCAACTCCGACCAGACGCTCCTGGTCGTCGGACACGAAGCCGGACACTACGCCCTCCACCACATCCCCAAGGAATTCGCGTTGGACGAGCTGATTTTTCTGGCGCTGTTCTACGTAGGATTCCTGGCCATTAACAAGGTCATCGCAATAAGCTGTCATTCCGAGCCCTTCGCTGTCATCCTGAGCGAAGCGAAGGATCTCGCTCTGGGTGCTCAGGGTAAACTCCGCGAGGAATCTCGCAGTGCCACGCGTTCTCAGAGCGAGATTCCCCGCTTCGCTCGGAAAGACACAATTGAGGGCGTGGGGGATCTCGCCTCGCTTCCGATCGTCTTCCTGGTACTGACAGCGATTGTGTTTCTAGCCTCTCCGGCCCTTAACGCAATCTCGCGCCACTTCGAACACCAGGCTGACCAATTCGGTTTAGAAGTGGCGTATGGCGTGGTGCCGGACCCCAACACCTCCGACGTTCAGTCCTTCCAGATTATGGCGGAAGAAGACTTGGAAGATCCCGACCCCAGTCCCTTCATCCGCTTCTGGTTGTATACCCACCCCTCGACCGAAGAACGCATCCGCTTCGCAGCCACTTACAAACCCTGGGCGGAAGGCAAACCGATGGAACTCTTGCGCAGGTAGGTTTCAGGATTCGGGATCCAGGACTCAGGAGCGGGATGCAGCTGCGCGGGACTGCCGGCACGACGCACAAACTGTCATTTTGATGGTTCTGCGCATAGTGTCCTAAATGTGGGTTGGTCACTGCCTGTGGTCTCTCAGCCCTGAAGGGGCGACCTAGCAAAGCCCAGGCCAACGGCCCATAGGCGCTAACCTAAGGCTTCCGCAGCCCGCGAGATTAGTCTGGCGGTCGTAGGCCCATAGGGCCGAAAGATTGTGGCCCACGGCGCAGCCGTGGGTGAGGCCTGCCCTTTTGATGAACCTTCGAGCCCCGCCAGGGGCGAAAGACGTTTCCATTTCTTTCGCCCCTCCCGGGGCTTGCTGCTTAACTCTGCTTCCTAGTCCCATGGCTGTCGCCATGGGCCACATTCTACCGCCCGTCGGCTGACGGGCTCTCGTGGTCTTCTATGTCCTAAGTTAGCGCTTATGGGCCGTTGGCCTGGGCTTTGCTAGGCCGCCCCTTCGGGGCTGTAAAATGCAGGCGAGGGCCAGCTTCGAGCTTAAGACACCAGGCGAACACACATTCGGGCCACCGCCGACTCTGCGATTTCCTTGCAGGCTCTCTCGCCCCTGTGTTAATTTCAAAAGGCTTGTGAACTGATTACGAACCGACCGACTGGGGCTGATGATGGAGATGATTCTGGGAGATTCCGCGCCGCGCATTGCGGCCACGGCATTTGTGGCCCCTAGCGCTGACGTTATCGGGGACGTGATAATTGGTGACAACTCGAGCGTCTGGTTTCAGGTGGTGCTGCGCGGTGACGTGGCGCCGATCCGCGTCGGCGCCAACACGAACATTCAGGACGGGACCATCGTGCACGGTTTCCCGAATCTGCCGGTGACCATCGGCGATTGGGTCACGGTGGGGCACCGCGCCGTGCTGCACGCCTGCACCGTCGAGAATCACTGCCTGATCGGCATTGGCGCCGTTGTGCTGAACAATGCCCGCATCGGGGAAGGTTCGATTGTTGCCGCCGGGGCGCTGGTGGTGGAGAACACCGTGGTTCCCCCGAACAGCCTTTATCTCGGCGTGCCGGCCCGTCTGAAGCGGCAGCTCACGGAAGCCGATCGGAATTTCATCGACCTTCACGGCAAGCATTACCTGCAGTACAGGGAAAGGTACCTCTCTGAATTTGAGGTGGGCGACGACGACCTCGAGGTGCCTTTCTGAGCCGGGCGCACGACCAACAGACCATGAGAATTGAACCCATTCGCTCCGTCAAAGGGACGCGCGACTTACTGCCGCCGGACACAAAGCTCTGGCAGCGTGTGGAGGCAGAGGCGCGCAACATCTTCAGCGCTTATCACTACGGCGAAATTCGCACGCCCATCTTGGAGCAGACAGGCCTCTTTTCGCGCAGCGTGGGAGCTGATACAGATATTGTGATGAAGGAGATGTATACCTTTCAGGATCGCGACGACGAGTCCCTGACACTGCGGCCAGAGGCGACGGCCTCGGTGGTGCGCGCCTACATTGAACACAGCCTTTACAACCTGGGCGGCGTTCACAAGCTTTATTATATGGGCCCCATGTTCCGGCGCGAGCGCCCGCAGAAGGGGCGTTACAGGCAGTTCCACCAGATCGGCGCGGAAGTGCTGGGGTCCGAAAGTCCGCTGGTGGATGCGGAAGTGCTCGAGATGCTCGTGCTTTTCCTCGAGCGCGTGGGCATTCGAGAGTATCAGCTTCTCCTGAACTCCGTGGGCTGCCCCAAGTGCCGTGCCGAATACCTGGCGGTTCTCGGCCAGGCCCTTGAAGCCGTGAAAGCCTCGATGTGCGCGGATTGCCAGCGGCGCGCGGAGACGAATCCCTTGCGCGTGCTGGACTGCAAGGTGGAGGCGGACCAGCCCATCATCGAAAAGCTGCCCAAAATCATTGACCATCTCGACCCCGAGTGCCGCCGGCATTTTGAATGCGTGACGAGTGAGCTTCAAAAGCGGCGGATTTCTTATCAGGTCACGCCCCGCCTGGTGCGCGGGCTTGACTACTACACGCGAACCACATTCGAGATTACCAGCGGCGCCCTGGGCGCGCAGAACGCCGTGCTGGGCGGCGGCCGGTACGATGGGCTGTCCGAGATGCTCGGCGGCCCACCCACGCCCGGCATTGGCTTCTCGATCGGACAGGACCGGCTGATTCTGGCAGTGCAGGCGGCCGGGCTGCTTAAATCCGAGGCGCCGCTGGCCGCTTACATCGTCTGGATGGGGGAAGCGGCGCTTCCGGCTGCCGCGGGCCTGGCGCGCGAGCTTCGTGCGCAGGGTTTGACTGTGGAGATTGATTACGACGCGATGAAAATCAAGAAGGCGATGGGGATTGCCAGCAAGCTCCAGGCGCGCTTCGCCGTTATTATCGGAGAGGGTGAAATCTCTATCGGGCGCTACCAGGTGAAAGATATGGCAACCGGCAAGCAGGAGGAAGCCGAACCCGCAAGCATCGTGTCGTATCTTAAGGCAAGATTGTGAGCGACAATTAGTGAATTATAAATAGTAAATTGTAAATTATGGCTGGAGGGCTGTGACTGAGTTGTCATTCCGAGCGAAGCGAGGAATCTCGCTCTGATCTTTGTTTGGCGCTTTGCTCGGTGCAGCGCGAGATTCCTCGCTTCGCTCGGAATGGCAGCGCACCTCCAGCTCGATTTTCGTAATTCAGAATTTACCATTTATAATCTACTATTTCTTTTTGGCGGTGACTGTGAAACTTGACCTTCTTGGAGATCGACAACGAACCCACTATTGCGGTGAGCTCCGCGAATCACACGCGGGGCAGACGGTCTTTCTGGCCGGCTGGGTAGATAGCCGCCGCGACCTGGGGAATATCATCTTTCTCGACATTCGCGACCACACGGGTGTGACGCAGGTTGTCTGCAACCCGGAAGCGAGCGCCCAAGCGCATGACCGAGCGGACGAAGTGCGCCCCGAGTACGTGGTGGGAGTGGAAGGCGAAGTGGTGCTGCGTTCGACGGAGACGGTTAACCCGCAGATTGCCACCGGAAGGGTGGAAGTCAAAGCGGCAAAGCTTCTAGTTCTTAACGAATCCAAGACTCCGCCCTTTCCGATCGAGGACGAAACGAAAACGAGCGAGGAGACCCGGCTTCGTTATCGCTATCTGGACCTGAGGCGAGGGCGGATGCAGCGCAACCTGCGGCTTCGGCACCGGTCCAGCCAGGTGGTGCGCCAGCATCTCTCCGAGCATGGATTCAGTGAAATCGAGACGCCGTTCATGACGCGCTCGACGCCGGAGGGCGCGCGCGACTACCTGGTTCCCAGCCGCCTCCATCACGGCCATTTCTACGCTTTGCCGCAGTCTCCGCAGCTCTTCAAACAGATCCTCATGATCGGCGGCTTCGACCGCTACTTCCAGATTGTCCGGTGTTTTCGCGACGAAGACTTGCGCGCCGACCGCCAGCCGGAGTTCACGCAAATCGATATCGAGATGTCGTTTCCACAGCGGGATGCGCTGTTCGACATCATCGAGCGGCTGATGGAGAAGCTCTTTGCGCTGGTCCAGGTGGAGGTCAAGCGCCCGTTCCAGCGCCTCACGTATGAATTGGTGATGGAACGCTACGGCTCCGACAAGCCGCATCTGGGATTCGACCTGGCGTGGAAACGAATCGACGTGACTGGAAGCCCCCTGGCCAGCGTTCGCGGTTTCAAGGCAGTGAAAGCGCTGCGGATTCCGGGCGGGGCGGGCAAAATCTCGCGCAGCCAGATGGACAAGTACCAGGTTCCGCTCAAGGCCCTGGGCGCCGGGAATGTTGCCCTTGTGGAATTGAAGGATGCCGAGATTCAGTCGCGCCTCTCAAAGACGGTCGGCGAGGAATGCCTGCGCGGCATCGCGAGCGCTAGCGGGGCGGTTGCCGGCGATCTTATTGTGCTCCTCGGTTGCGAGGAAACCTCGCGCCACAGAGTTCACCAACTCGACGAGGCCTCAGGCTGGTTCAGGCTGGAGTTGGCCGAGAGGCTGGAGCTGATCAGGCCCGGGACCTGGAATTTTCTGTGGGTGATCGACTTCCCCATGTTCGATTACGATGAGCGGGAGAAGCGCTTCGCCGCCATGCACCACCCGTTCACTTCGCCGCGCGAGGAAGACCTCGAGGCGATCGAGTCCGATCCGGGCTCGGTGAAGGCGCTTGGATACGACCTGGTGCTCAACGGATCGGAGATCGGCGGCGGCTCGATCCGTATCCACCGCCAGGACATTCAGCGCCGCGTCTTTAGCGTGCTGGGCTTGACGGAAGAGAAAGCTCGAGAGCGCTTCGGCTTCTTTCTCGAGGCCCTTGAATACGGAACGCCCCCGCACGGCGGTATTGCGCTCGGCTACGACCGCATTATTGCCTTCATGGCCGGCGAGTCAAATATCCGCGAGGTTATCGCCTTCCCGAAGACCGCCAGCGCTGTAGATTTGATGAGTGAGGCTCCGGCCGGGGTCGAGCCGGAGCAGCTCGAGGAACTGGGGCTGGAGGTCAAGAAGGAAAGCTAAAGTGTAAAGGTTAAAGGGTAAAGTCTGAAGGCCGGTGGGTAGTGGTACAGTTTGATGTAGAGGCGGCTTTACGCCGCCATTTGGCGAGGTAAACTCGCCGCTACATCGTCAAACCGTACCACTACCGGCCGGTGCGGGGCTATCCGTATTCGGAGGTTCCTTCAGACTTTAACCTTTAGCCTTTACCCTTCACCCTTTCCGCTTATGTCCGTCATTCGCATCCTGCCGGAAATCGTCGCCAACAAAATCGCCGCCGGCGAAGTGGTGGAGCGCCCTGCCTCGGTGGTGAAGGAGTTGGTCGAGAATTCCGTGGACGCCGGGGCAGGCCTTATCCAAGTGTCCGTGGAGTCGGGAGGGAAGCGCCTGATCCGTGTTGTGGATGACGGGTGCGGCATGGGCCACGACGATGCCTTGCTGGCCTTCGAGCGTCACGCCACCAGCAAAATCCGCAACGCCGACGACATATTTGAAATCGCCACTTTGGGCTTTCGCGGCGAAGCGCTGCCCTCGATGGCCGCCGTTTCGCGCCTGGTGCTCGAGACGCGGCACGCTTCGGAGAGTTCCGGCACGCGCCTGGAAATTGCGGGCGGCAAGCTGCGAGACGTCAGGGAAATTGCGTGGGAGGCGGGCACGCGGGTGGAGGTCCGGGACCTCTTTTACAACACTCCGGCGCGGCGCAAGTTTCTGAAGTCTGAATCTACCGAACTTGGCCACATTGCGAGCCTCGTGACGCATTATGCGCTCGCCCACCCGGACAAGTGTTTTCGCCTGGCATCCCTGAACAACGAGATTCTTCAGGTACCGCCGGTTCGAAGTCTGCGCGAACGTGTTTACCAGGTGATGGGCGCGCAAACCCTCGAGCAACTGATCGAGATTGCTCCCGTGGAGCGGCGCATGGTGGTTCCCGCTCCGCCCGGCGTCGAGGAGGACGGCGAGAGTTCTGCCGAAGCTCCCCTGGTCCGCGTATTTGGCTTCACCTCCCGGCCCGAGGTGCACAAGCTCAACCGCAATAACATTTACTTCTTTGTGAATCGCCGGCTGGTTCGCGACCGCCTGATCCTGCACGCCATCACGGAGGCTTATCGTAACATTCTTCCTGCCTCGGTTTTTCCGGTGGCCCTGATCTTTCTCGAGCTGCCGGCTGTCGAAGTGGATGTAAACGTCCATCCGTCAAAAATTGAAGTGCGCTTTCGGCACTCCGGATTCATCCACGATCTGGTGCGGGATTCGCTTCGCCAGGCTCTCGTGGCCTCGCGGCCCGTCGCCTCGTTTCCTATGGCCCGGTCGTCGCGAGCAACGCCCGTCGAGACTGACGCGGCGGAGGTGGCCGAGAAACTCGAGGAAGAGGCAGCGGGGCAAGGCGCCCAAAATCCGCTGATTGGTCCGCCGCCACAAACCCGGCCGGGCGCACCAAGCCAGGCCGGCAGAGGTGCTGCGTGGCAGGCTCGTACGGGCGCGCCATGGCGTGCCCCTGCGCCGTTCAAGTTGTCTTCGCCCGCGCCTATGCCGCGAACGGGACAGCTCCCGCTTGAGGCCGCCTTATCTCCTTACGCGCCACCGTCGCCGCGATTTGAAGCCGATTCGGGTGTCCGCCCGGGCGTCCCGTCCGGCATCGCGCCACCAGGCGAGTTGCCGGCGGACCTTCAGCCGCTTGGCCAGGTCCAGGAGAGTTTTATCGTGGCCACAAATCCCACCGGGCTCTGGATTGTGGACCAGCACGCCGCGCACGAGCGGGTGTTGTTTGACCGGCACGTCCGCATGCGGCAGAAGAAGAAGGTATCGGTGCAGCGGCTTTTGGTGCCCATCCTTCTGGAGTTAAAGACCGAGCAGCAGGTTACTTACCAGGAGATTGCGGATGAGTTGGCGGCCAACGGCTTCGAGGTCGAGCCCTTCGGCCAGAGGACCTTGGCGATCAAGGCCGCGCCCGCCGAAACGCGCGCCGACGATTTGGGCGACCTGATGCGCGAAATCCTGGACAACGCGCGGCAAGAAGGGCGGACGGTGTCCCTGGACGTCCTGCAGAACAAGATCGCCGCCTCGGTCTCCTGCCACGCCGCGATCAAAGTGAACATGCCGCTCGAGCAGAGCAAGATGGATTGGCTGCTCCAGTCTCTCGCCAAGACAGAGTGCCCCATGACTTGTCCGCACGGACGGCCCACCGTCCTGCGCTACGGGATGAAGGATTTGCAAAAGGCGTTTAAGAGAATATAGTCGTCAGTTGTCAGTTCTCAGTCCTAATACTTGGCAGTGCCCTCTCCCAAGGGGAGAGGGTGGTCTGCGACGGCGCCTTCAGCAGCCGTCGCGGACCGGGTGAGGGGTCACTTCCTCGGTCTGCGAACTGAAAACTGACAACTGATGACTGAGAACTCGAACATGCCCACACCCCTTGTAATAGCCATCGACGGCCCCGCCGGCGCGGGCAAGAGCACGGTTGCCCAGAAAGTGGCTGCGCGCCTCGGGCTGACCTACGTGGATAGCGGAGCAACTTACCGCGCTTTTGCCTTGAAGGTCCTTCAATCGGGAATCGCACCTGACGACGTTCAGGCGGTTACAAAGCTCGTCGCGCAGACGGATATCCACATCGCCATGGATGGACTGCAGTTCGGCGTTTCCGTTGACGGTCGGGACGTGACGGATAAGATCCGCACCGCGGAGGTAACGCTGGCTTCCGCTAAGGTGTCGCGCTTACCGGAGGTGCGCGCCAAGCTGGTGGCGGTTCAGAGGGGTTGCGCTGTGGGACGCGGCGTAGTTATGGAAGGGCGCGACATCGGCACAGTAGTATTTCCCAACGCTGCATTAAAGGTCTTCCTCCAGGCTGATCCGGTCGAGCGGGCGCGGCGGCGGCTGAAACAGGACAGCAAGAAAGGGCGCTCGGCAACCCTCGAACAAACCGCGGAGGAAATCGCGCTGCGCGATCAGCTTGATGCGGAGCGGAAGATCTCCCCACTCGTGCCTGCGCCGGACGCCCATCAAATCGACTCTACCGGCCTCGCCGCCGATCAAGTCGTCGAGCGGATTCTGGAGTTGGCTCGGAAGAACAAACTGGTTGAACCTAGATCCTAAGGCAAAGTCTGTGCAGTTGAGTCATTGGTTTAGCGGGATCTCTCACTCCGGATCGTTTCACTTATAGGTGTCCTCTCTACGCGGCAAAACACTGAGCACGTGCACGGTATGGGTCGCATAGATGGGCTCGAAAATAATGCGGTAGCGGCCTGACACCTTTCGGTAGAGGCCTTTGTTCGCCTTGCCCTTCAGTGGTTTTACGAGGCCGCGGAAAGGGTCGTCGGCGAAGTCCCGAATATCATTCAAGATCCGATTCCGACGATCTGGCGGGATCGCCTCAAGCTGTTTTGCGGCGTCGCGGTGAACGTTTATGAGCCAGGTCATACTCAAGCTGCGCAAGCGTAACGAACTTTCCTACTCGCATCTCGCGCCGCGCTTTCGCAATAAGTGCGCCTTCGTTGGGGCTAAGGACGTCATCAGGATCAACCACGGGCTGCGGTTTGATGAGCACTCCATTCGCCTGCTTCTGGAGCGCCACCAAGTCGCCTTCACGGAGATGGAGGCTTTTCAGCATTTCCTGTGGGATTGCCACCTGCAAGTGCTGCCCTACGCGTCCGATTCTTACTTTAGTTGCGGCTGTTCTCGCTCCCATGGTTTCAGATTAGCGGAACGTCAGAAGATGTCAAGACCATTCAGTACTGGGTCGGTCCTTCCCAGGCACACTTCGAACGCTAGTGTTCGTATGAGAGCTTCAACCAACAATTTCGTCGTGGATCGAAGACTTGGAAGCAGGGGCCGCGCGAGGGTGGGTCAGGCGGGGAAAAGCCTAAGGCGCCTCCGGACTTACCTTCCTCCGTTGCTCATGGAGGCGAGGAATTCGGCATTACTCTTCGTCTTCGAGAGCTTGTCGATGATGAGTTCCATGCTCTCCACCGGAGAGAGCGGGTTCAGCACTTTGCGCAGCACCCAGATGCGGTTGAGTTCATCCCTTGGAACGAGCAGTTCTTCCTTGCGGGTGCCGGACTTGTTGATATCGATGGCCGGAAAGACGCGCCGATCAACGAGTTTGCGATCCAAGTTGATTTCCATGTTGCCGGTGCCCTTGAACTCTTCGAAAATCACGTCGTCCATGCGGCTGCCGGTGTCGATGAGCGAGGTAGCGATGATGGTGAGGCTGCCGCCTTCTTCGATGTTGCGAGCTGCGCCGAAGAAACGCTTGGGCCGCTGGAGCGCGTTCGAATCGACGCCGCCCGACAGCACTTTGCCCGACGGCGTAACGACGGTGTTGTACGCGCGCGCAAGGCGCGTGATGGAATCGAGCAGGATCACCACGTCCTTCTTGTGCTCGACCAGACGCTTGGCCTTTTCGAT
>Ga0187879_10002005_pt1 | contig 13906 bp, 12 predicted proteins | sample June2016WEW_19_1_FD_132423 | JGI IMG/M metagenome (GOLD analysis project Ga0187879, IMG submission 132423) | Peatland microbial communities from SPRUCE experiment site at the Marcell Experimental Forest, Minnesota, USA - June2016WEW_19_10 | ecosystem: Environmental > Terrestrial > Soil >... | reverse complement strand
GAAGCCCTCATACTACTTCAAGCGCCAGTGTTACATCTCGGCGGACCCCGACGAACGTACTATTGCGGCCATGATGGAGATCGTCGGCTAGGACAAGTTTTTCTGGGCGACTGACTACCCGCATCCCGATCATCCCGGCAACTATCTTGAGGAGCTCAAGGGGATGATCGCGCCGATGAAAGAATCGGGACGCCGTGCGATCCTCGGCGAAAACGTCGCGCGCGCGTACCAACTCATCTTGTCTCCAGTCGAAACTTAAACCCGGATGTATTGATGACGCATCCTTGCAAGGATTGGAATCGCGGCGATGCGGCCGATCTTCTGGGTCCGCCGAAAATCTGGAGCATCTTTCTCCAATGAGAGATGGGTCCGGACCTCATTGTAATATGAAGCGTAAGCCTTCAGGACAGCCCGCAAGTGCGCTTCGCCGAACACGATGAGGTGGTCGAGGGATTCGCGACGTATCGATCCGATGAGCCGCTCGACATGGCCAGATCAGGCCACGAATGCTCTGATTCGGCTTGTATGGCTGGAAACAGCGAAGGCGCGCGCGCGGGCGAGCCAGGCAAACGGCACCAAAAATACGCCTTTGGTCGCTGGCGCGGATGTCGGAGCTGGTGAGGCTGAGACTGTTGCTTACGTCTGCGAGTACAAACGAGATGAGCGCAAGATCGTTCGAATGGGTGCCTGGCGTGGAGAAGATACCCGAGGTGATGTCGTCAATTTTCTGAATGAGTTTCGCGCTCGGCTCTCCGTGGTTCGCGTGAACGCTATTGGCGTTGGCCACACCTTCGGCCTGCACCTGCGTGACTATCGCTTCCTCGTTGACATGATCAACGTCAGCATGCCTTGTGAGAGTAAACCGAACCTGCAATCACAATTGTCAAGAATCATCCGAAAGTCACCCCCATTTATCATCTGAAACTGCCCCCTCCGGGTTGTGTCTGAATGGGGTAGCGCGAGGAGGACTCCCTGTGTGTGGCGAATTACTGATTTTCCCAGAATCAGCAATTCGCCACACACAGGATACTTTGGCAAACAACACTCCAGGCTGTTACTCTGCGGCGCACCAATATGAAATACACCACCACTTTGGAGTCGATCCGGCAGCATCGAGCGCCGGATTGGTATCACGACTGCAAGCTCGGCATCTTCATCACTTGGGGGCTGTTTTCCGTGCCGGGATGGGCCGCGAGCCGTGAGGAACCCCCGCGATTAATTCTCGAGCGCGGGTTCGACGCCTACTTCCGCGAGAACCCATACGCAGAGTGGTATCTCAACACGCTGAAGTTCGAGGACGGACCGACGCGTGCGTACCACGACCGGATCTTTGGCGCGGGCTTGGCCTACGAAGACTTCCAACCTATCTTCGAAGCCGAGAGCCGCAAGTGGAACCCCGCCGAGTGGAGCGATCTCTTCCGCAAAGCCGGAGCTGGCTACGTAGTGCTCACCGCCAAGCATGCCGATGGCTACCTGCTGTGGCCAAGCACAGTCGGTAACCTCAAGCGGCCCGGATATTTTTCGAAGCGGGATCTGGTCGGAGAGCTCGCCGCGGCCGTGCGGGCGCAGAACATTCGGATGGGGATCTACTATAGCGGCGGCATGGATTGGTCGTTGAACCCGGAGCGAATCGACGCCTTTCACAAGATCTATTCCACGATCGTGCAGGCGCCGGAGCACGTCGCTTATGCCAACGCGCACTGGCGCGAATTGATCGATCGCTACCGTCCGTCGGTGATGTGGGGCGACATCATGTACCCGGCAGCCGCGAACATTCCAGAGCTGTTCGCCTATTACTACAACAGCGTGCCTGACGGCGCGATCAACGACCGCTTCGGAACAGAGTTCAGCATCCCGCTTCGTCCCGGTATGAACCCGCCGGGAGTCCACTACGATTTTCTCACGCCGGAGTACTCTTCGTTCGATGACATCCAGGAGGAAAAGTGGGAGGCCTGTCGCGGGATCGGCGCCTCCTTCGGCTACAACCGCGACGATGACGAGACGAGCTACATGTCCGCGGCCGCCGTCATCCGGATGTTTGTCGATATCGTCAGCAAGAATGGCAACCTGTTGCTGAACGTCGGCCCGCGAGCCGACGGCAGCATCCACCGGCTCCAGCAAGACTGCCTTTTGGGTCTCGGCGCCTGGCTCGAAATCAACGGCGAAGCGATTCGTGGGACGCGCCCATGGGTCCGCGCGGCGACCACAACCGCTGACGGGATCGGAGTGCGCTTCACGCAGAAGCGCGACACGCTTTACGCGATCCTGCTTGACCGCCCGAAGGTTCCAGAGGTTCGCATCAGCAATGTCACGGCTGTGCCGGGCAGTCCTGTGCGCCTCCTGGGTGTCGAGGGGAATCTCGAGTGGTCGCAGAACGGCGGAGCCTTGGCAGTTCGCTTCCCTTCGAACCTGCCTGAGCAAGCGGCCTACGCAGTCCGCCTCACGCCCATCACAACCCGCCAAACCTCCGCCCGTAGTTCAACCTGAGAACTGCAATCTGGGGCGCACGCGCGCTTTTCGGGATATTCTCCGAAATATCCGAACCCGACAGACTGGATGGTCGCGGTCTTTTCGAACTCCCGGGCGACTTTCTTGGAGGGAACGGACAGGCACCGGCGGAGAAGTACGCAGAAAAGGGACCGAGCGTCTGAGCGCCCGATCCCTCGATACGCGCTCTGGGTGCCAGTCCGAATCCGGGTTAAAATGGAAATTCTGGTTGAATCCTTGCCGAGAGAGACAACTTGGCCTATTCAACGAGTTGGAATGGGAGAGTCAATAGCGAAATCCAGATTAGACAGTAGCAAATGGATCAAACACTTTAGGGTGCATCATGGTAAGCGATCTCAATGATCCAACAGTGGAAAGACTAGCCGCGCGGCTCCATCACCAGTCTCCACTGAGAAGTGGCGTAGCAGACAACGGAAAGGCCGGGGACGGTCACTTGCGTCGCTTTAGAAAAATCGCTCTCGGATTTGCACTTTGCGTTTTGGATACCCGGCCTTGCGGCCGACGCTGCACCCACGCCCCCGCCCTCGCCGGACCAGCTTGCCGATTTGCGGCAGATGAACACCATGATCGACCCCATGATCGGGAAATATTCGGCGCTGCCGAAGAAGCCGATCCTCTTTAGCATCAATATGCAGTTCGCTCACGGCACGGCCATCAGAAGAGTACCAGAGGATGTGCTGCTCAGGTATGCCGACGCGCTGAAGGAAGCGGGGGTCGGCCGCATCGATTTCAATCCGAGCATTGCTTCGCTGATGGACCCGGTTGCGCTCGCCAAATACGATGTGCTGATCGCACATATCCGTGCGCTCGGCCTAAAGATTGGGGTCAATCCAGAATACGAACAGCCTGACGACGACGCGTTGAAGACGCAAGCAGAATTCAAAGACGCCGCCGTGAAGGGCGAAGCGTTTTTCGCTGCCCGCTATAAGCCCGATTATGTTGCCGTGGTCCATGAGCCAACGACCACGGATGCGCGCCGGACGAACGGCTTTACCAAGCATGCCACAACCGAGGAGTGGCGCGACTTCGTGTCCGAGACGGCCAAGGCGGTCAAAGCGGCCTCGCCGACGACGCGGGCAGGTGCGGGTGCGTTCAACGGCGACGGCCGGGAAATTGCCTTACTCTACCCCGCGGCGACGCCACCGACCGTGTTCCGTGAGCAGCTCTATTATCGCGACTTCGTTGAAATGCCCGAACTCGACTTTGTCACCGTCGATATCTACTTCGCAGATTCGAAGGGTATCCCATTTATGGACCAGATGGTCGATATGGCGCATAAGGCGAACAAGCCGGTCTATATAGAGGAGACCTGGCGTCCGCGTTACCTGCCTGGCCACCTGCCAACGGGTCCAATAGAAAGGGGTCTCGGCAATTCGATCTTCGAGCCCATCGACATCAAATGGATGAAGGCGATATCGCTCTATGCAGCGACGCACGGGTTGGATGCCGTAACGCCTTTCTGGTCAACCGCTTTCTTCTTCTATGAGGATTCCGGCGCCAATGACGCCACAACCCCGGCCTATTTTGAGGAGGTCCGACAGGCGCTTATGACCGGTGGACGCACCGACACGTTCCGCGCGTATCAAGCCCTGGCGAAGGAATTTGGCAAGCATTGAGCAGTGCGATCAATGTAGTTGGGATTAATACCCTTAGGTCAGACAATTCGGAGTAACCTTTCTGACTTCCATCGCCTGAGCGTGGCGAATTACCGATTTCCCCAGAGTCAGCAATTCGCCATACACAGGCAAGCACAGAAACGATCGAACGCAGGAGTGTAAACATCCCCGCTGCATTGCGGCGTGAACCTCAAAACTCTGGGCTTTTCGGCGCTTTCGGAGTTTTCAGGAGGCACAACAGGATTTGCATTCTTCTCCTGCCGACCAATGCGGTAAAGCGCTAATGGGGCATAACCGTGAACCGTCCCAATCGCGCCGAAGGGAGCCGCCTCGCTCCGGCACCTCCAATGCACGACCGCATAAATCGGGCCATTCCTTAAACCAAAAGGGAATTAAGCGGGGCGGGGCACTGGCGCGGATCGCTCGTGAACCGCTAGTTTAGTTGGGGCGATTCGCCCCTCAATGCCGCAGGTCGCCCCGGAGGAATTTCGAGAAATGAACTTCCTACTCTACTGTGGAGCCGCCACCCAGATCGTATTCGTCATCGTAGTGTTCGGCGGTGGCAGCGTGGCCGGTCTGTGCCTTGTAAGGTGGTCGGTTCCTCTAGACCGGCTGCAAAAGAACCACGAAGTGGCGGGGGTGACTTTCGGAGTCCTGGGAGCCTTTTACGGCCTGGTCCTTGCCTTCGTTATTGTGGCAGCCTGGGAGCGGTTCAATCAGGCCAATGCCGACGCGCTTCGGGAAGCGACGGCGCTGGAGAGCCTCTATAAACTCGGTGCGGCTTTCCCCGAACCGATGCGCTCGCAGCTCGATTCGGCTGTCCTAGAATACTCACACCGTGTGATCGAAAAAGAATGGCCGCAAATGGCCGACAACACCTTTAACGGTGGAAAAGTAGGCGCCCACGAACTCTGGGCCACAGTGCTCGCATATCACACCGCGGACAGCCGCGAGCAAATGTTGCTGGACAAGTCGATCGACCAGCTCAACCTCATCAGCCAGGCGCGCGGCGAGCGGCTTCTATATTATGGAGAAGATCTCCCATCCGTCGTGTGGATGGTAATCTATCTTGGATGCTTGATGACGATTGGTTTCAGCTACTTCTTCGGCAGTAATGTTTTTCGCGCCCAAGTGCTGATGTGCTGGTTCTTTTCGATCCTGCTCGGCATGACGATTCTCGCGATTCTGGAACTAGCACATCCTTACCAGGGTGTTGTCACAATCTCGAACGAGCCGTTCCGCTATGCGCTCTCGCGCATGGAAGCGGCTAACAGCTACAAGATGGCGACAGCGAAGGCGCCGCTCCAAGCGACCAGCCGGGCATCAGACCAATAGAAGTCCGAAAACCTATTCTAATCATGCCGGAGGCCGGCTCTATCAGAAGGGTGTCCTTACCGAAAACCTCGTCCGTGGTGAATAAGTGTGATCGGTGTGCTAATAGGGGGCGCGATGTTCACGTTACTGATTAAGCTGCTGCTTGCTATCCGGTCGCGGTTCGCGCGGCGAGCGCGGCTTGAGGCCAAGAATCTCGTCGTCCGGCTTTAGGTTTTGAATAGGCACACGGGGCCGATCAGCCAAGAACCTTTAGTACGGCAAAATAGATGCCCAGCATGGCGCCGCGATGACCGATGGAAAAATACCACCTCGTCCATCAGCAGGCTTCCGCGAAAAACCACCTGATCGATATCCCGTTCCCATTCCCCGGGCGGCAGGGCGCCGAGTTCGCCCGCGAAGGCGCGGTCGCGGCGCTTGCGCGCGACCGCCGGCAGGCCCCATAGCTTCCCGCTCGGATAAGCCCCTTTCCACTCGCCCAAAAACAGGTGATGGATCTTGTTGGGCGACACAAGATGCGCCGGCTGGCCCAGCGCTTCCACTTCATCCCTCAATTGCGGATCGAGATGGATTGGCGACCAGATCCACAGGCTGCCATCGGACAGGCGCGCGATCGCCGTCCGCGTCGGATACGGGAACGAATAGAAGTCAACGACGGGACCGTCGGCGACCCACAGGCCGTGGCCGAAAGGCCGCAATCGGTCCGCCATCAGGCTACGCGGCGACGATCCACTCGCGTACCTTGGATGCATCGGCGGTAGTGAAGGCTCGCATCTGTCCGGGCATCAGAAAGCGAAAAGCGCCCACCATATGCTTGATCCAAGCGACATCGGTCACGACGGCCGCCCGTTCCCAGCGAGAAAGATGCTCCATTCCGATTTTGAGGTCCTACCACTCGACCCCGAGATCGATCCCAGTGAATTGCGCACCGAGTTCACAATAGAGCCGCAGCTTGGCATTTCGTTTCAGTGAGTTCTCTATCGCCGGTATCACAACCTCGAGGTAGTTTTTTTTGTCACCCGTCACTTGGCCACGATTCCCACTTACATTGCCGTGAAGGCCTTCGACAATCTCCGTTGCCGCGATTCGCGCAATGGCCGCATCGCGGATACAACAGACGCCCATCCAACGCTATGAACATGGCTCGAACCGTCACGGCGCGGCACGCACCATGGCGTTGGTCGTGAAGAAGTCGCGGTCGACTCCACCCATATTGATGTACCAGCATTCGTGTTCTGGAGTGTTCTGGCCGGGCAGATAGCACATCGTGGTCATTCCGGACTGAACGTCAGTGGCGGCAGCACCGACCACGAATTCCCGCTTGAAAGGATAGATCGCGATGCGTGCATCAGGCACCGGACGATCACGATAGGTCAGCCAGTAGGTATGATTCTGCCAGAGCTGGCCATTGGGATCGTATTCGTCCACGTAAGGTTCGAACCACATCTCGCCGTCCACATAGAGAATCGACTTCGACTGCAGGGCCTGATCGCTAATGGAGGTGCGCGGCGAGGCCTGTACTAGATAAAGCTGGCGCAGTTCCCAATTTTCGGGGCATGCGCTTGCGCCGCCGTCGGTGGTGCAGGTGATTTCCGGAGAATGCCCGGCGTTCACCGACGCAAGCATCGTCTTCTGGCCGAGAAACTTGTAGTCGTATTCTTCGACTTTTGCGTTGAAACCCGAATAGTGATCGGGATCGAACGAAGTCGGGTTACCGCCGCTCACAACCGCGTCGCTCATTATACCTTCGTTCATGCGTCGGAGCCGCCGTGTCCCGGGTGTCCATTGCCAGATGTCGTCGCCCTTGGTTGGCTGTGCATAGCGGTAGCGAATGAAACCAGAACCGCGCAAATTCTCGGGCGCGAGAATCGGATAAAGCCCGAACATCCAGTAACGCCCGGTGACTTTGAAATCGGGATCGATCGGGATCGGATCAACTTCGGTGCGTCCTACTTCATCGTAACCGGCGTAGTGACCTATCTGAAAGTAGTCGATCACGTTGTACGGTTTGCTTAGTCCACTGTACACGTCGTCGCAGTCGTAATAGCGCAGATCATAGTCGTCAGAAGTGATGGGCCGGAATGCCGCGTTCCACATGATCTTGGTTGCAACCCTAGGGTCATTGGGATCTAGAAAGGGAAACGGTTGCCCAGCCACATAATTGACCAGCGAGCGACCGTCGGCCGAGAGCCGTACCTGTTCAGAGTATTTTTCGGTGGCATCGCGATACGGAGGTGGCCATTGGATGATCGACGTAGGCACGACGTCCATTGCCATGCCGCGTGTTACTTTGTAGTAGACGCCGGGCGACACAAGGTCTTTCACCTTGTAGGCGTTCTGCGCTGTGATGACGTCGCCCGGTTTTACTGAGGCGCCTGCGGGAGCCGCGAGTGCAATCGCCAGCACTATCGCGACCATCGTAGCAAGCGGGTGGCGGACCGAAACACAATTCCCTGTTGGCATACGCAACCTCCTTATGTACGCGTTGCGCGGGATGAGATTCGGATGCCACGGCGAGCCGCCACGGGTCGCCTCTTTTTCGGGGTGACAGAGAACGCGCGACTGGTCGCGGCCTCTGCGCGGGCACCTATTTCTTTAGACGAACCGATGGCGCCGAATGTTCAGACTTCTTCATTAGTCATACGAAAATCCATTTTAGGAAATTTAATCGATAGAGACTCTATAGCGATGGGAGCAGGAGCTGACTGGAATTCAAAACGGTTCGGTTGGCGAGGAAGAGGCGAAGTGACACTATAGGGAGGCGCGCCGCTATACGGTACCGGCGCGAAGTGATTGTCCTGATCGGGCTTAGTAAAGATCCTAACCCTAATGGGCGAAAGACCACTCCAGTCCAATCGTTCGCTGATTAGCCGGGCGAAGGTCTTGCGGCGTATCGCGGCGCCCGTCGTCGCGCTCGCCGCCTGCGCGCTGCTGCTCGTTTTTCTGCGTGGTTTGTCACGGGGCCTCGACTATCACGGCGTGACACAGGCGCTGCGCGAAACACCACGCGGGCTAATCTGGATCTCTATTTTGCTGACAGCGCTGAGCTACCTGGCCCTGGTCGCACGCGATCAGTGCGCATTGAGCTATGTCGGTGTGAGAGTTTCCACGCCGGCCTTGCTGCTCGCATCGTTCTGCGGGTCGGCGCTCGGCAACGCGGTCAGCTTCAAGGCGCTGACGGGCGATACCGTTCGTGAGCGGGTCTATGGCGCGGTCGGGGTGCGACCGGAGCAGACCGCTCGCGTCATGCTCTTCATCAACGTGGCATTCGGTATCAGCCTCGCGGCGTTCACGGCAGGGAGTCTTATGCTCACGGGGAGTGCGATAGTGGGCCTCTTGCCGATCTCGATCAATTTGATTCGATGCGCAGGCGCCGTGGCACTCCTCGCAATCCTTGGTGCGCTGCTGCTCCGTGCGTGGGGGCGCAAGCCGGTGGCGATCGGGCGACTTTCGATCGAGATGCCCTCGCTCACGATCACGCTCCTTCAACTCCTGGCGAGCACCGTCGATTTGGCCGCTGCTGCCGCGGCATTCTGGTTCCTGCTGCCGCGCGGAGAGATCGATTTCTTCAGTTTTGCGGCAGTCTTTTCGGCGGCCACGGCTTTGGGTGTGATCAGCCGGATTCCCGGCGGCCTGGGAGTTTTTGATGTGGTCGTTTTCCTGGCTCTCAGACGGTTTGTCCCATCGAACCATTTAGTAGCTGCATTGCTGATTTATCGCGGCGTCTATTTCCTGCTGCCGCTGCTGCTTGCCGCGGCCTCATTGGCGGGGTTGGAACTGAGGAGCGTACCCGGCCGTTTTGGCTCGAAGGCCGGGGAACGCGTTTCGTTGGGAGCCGGACTTCTCGCGCCAATTTTTCTAAGCGCCGTCACCTTCGCGGTGGGTGCCATGTTGATTGTATCGGGCGCGACTCCCGCGCTGGATTGGCGACTGGCGGCGCTGCAAGGAATCTTGCCGCTCTGGGCCGTTGAGATCTCGCACCTGCTTGCGACCCTGGCCGGCGTCTTTCTGCTGTTCGTCGCGCGCGGCTTGTATCATCGGCTCGACGGTGCCTGGTGGCTGGCGCTGATCGTCGCGTTGGTCAACGTCGCGTTCAGTCTGGCGAAGGGGTTGGCATTCGGCGAAACGGCGGCAATTGTTTTTCTGGTATGTCTTCTGCTGGCCACGCGGAGCGAGTTCACTCGCCCCGCCGCGTTCATGCATCAGCCGTTCAGGTTGGGCTGGTTCATAGCGATTGCCATCGTCATCGCGTGCGCGATCGGAATCCTGCTGTTCGCCTTTCGAGACGTCACTTACCGGCGCGAAATCTGGTGGCAGTTCGAGTTCGACGCGCAGGCGTCCAGGTCGTTGCGGGCGATTCTCGGAGCGTCGATTTTGGCGCTCGGCGTTTCACTATGGCAGTTGCTGCGGACAGCGCCCGGCCGCGTCGAACCACCTTCGGGGCAAGACCTGCTGCGCGCCGCTACCATCATTCACGATCAGGAGCGTAGCGCCGCAACGCTGGCGTTGATGGGCGACAAGAGCTTCCTGTTTTCCAGTTCGGGAAACTCGTTCCTTATGTATGCCAAGCGTGGCCGGAGCTGGGTCGGGCTATTTGACCCGGTAGGGCGTTGCGAGGAATGGCCGGAACTGGTCTGGCGCTTCGTCGAACTTGCGGACAAGCACGGTGGACGCGCCGCCTTCTATCAAGTTCGTCCCGATAGCTTGCCGCTCTACCTTGATGCCGGCCTTAGAGTCGTGAAAGTCGGTGAAGAGGCATGCATCTATCTCGACCGATTCAGCTTGGAAGGGTCTGAGCGCTATGGGCTGCGCCAGGCGTTGAAGCGCGGCGAACGAGAGGGCTTGACGTTTCAGATTCTGCCTCCACAACGGGTATGCCAGCAGCAGGATGTGCTGAATGAGATCTCGGAAAGGTGGCTTTCCCACCATCGCAGCACCGAACGACGATTCTCGGTGGCGGGTTACGAGCCGCGGTTCGTCGCGGCCCAGTCGGCGGCGTTGTCATGCCAAGACGGCAAGCCTCTGGCGTTCGTCACCTTCATGACGACTGATTTACAGACCGAGGCGACGGTAGGACTCATGCGGCAGGTGCCGGGCGCGCCGCCGTACACGATGGAGTTCATGTTCACGAAGTTGGCGTTGGAGCTCAAAGCCCGGGGCTTCAAGTCGCTCAGCCTTGGGATGGCGCCATTGGCGGGGATAGCGCGGACACCTCTTTCATCAAGGTGGCATCGGATCGCAGGCCTGGTGTGGGAACACGGCAAGCCCATCTATAATTTTCAGGGTCTCCGCGGCTTTAAGAATAAGTTCCACCCGGCCTGGGAACCTCGCTATCTGGCGGCATCGGGCGCGGCAGGTCCTTTCATCACCCTCGCGGACGTGGCCGCGCTCGCCAGCGGATACAGCCGGGGTCCTTCGTAAACATGATTGGACTGGGCCGCGCGCTGGCTTTCATTGCTGCCGTCTGCTGCCTCTGTGCTTCGCCGGCGTACGCACTCGATGTGGGCCGCTACGGCAGCGTCAAGCTGGCCGAGCCGAAGGGTCAGGCTCGTGGCGTTGTAATCTTCTTTTCGGGGCGAAAGGGATTGTTGGCGGCAGATGAGACCGCCGCACAGACGATAGCGAAAGGCGGGGCCTTGGTAGCGGAAGTTGATAGCAGAAGGTATTTGCGCCGTCTCGATAAGCTCAACGAGAAGTGCCACGCGCTGGTTTACGATGCCGAATGGCTCAGCCGTCAGCTTCAGAGGGAGCGCCGGGTTCCAAACTATCTGACGCCGATCGTTGCCGGAGTGGGCGAAGGTGGGACGCTCGCCGAAATGATCATGGTCCAAGCTCCTTCAGCCACAATCGCGGGTGCCATCTCACTTGATCCCTCCGAGACAATCGCGAGCAGGCGACCAATTTGCTCAGACCTGCTCACGACGGCGCGGAGAGGCGGATTTCGCTACGGTGCTCCGAAAAAATTGCCAGGCTTCTGGATAGTCGGACTCACGCACCAGGTCCGCAGAGCAGACCGCGCGTACATTCTGAGGTTGCGTCACGAGGGCGCGCCTGTCGATCTCCACGAGCTGCCGCACAGTGTGAGAGCGGGCGGCGCCTTGCTATCGTTGATCGAGCCGTATCTTGCGAAGGAGCGGCCGACGCTCGCAAACGTTCCGAAGGCAACTGATATCTCCGGCCTGCCACTTGCCGAATTGCCGGTTGAACATCCGTCGAAGCTGATGGCGGTCCTCCTGTCGGGCGACGGCGGATGGCGCGATCTCGACAAAAGCATCGCGGAAGACCTCCAGCGGCAAGGCGTACCGGTGGTTGGTTTGGACAGCCTGCGATATTTCTGGAGCAGGAAGACCCCGGAGCAGACCGCAAGCGCAGTCGCGGCCGTGATCGAGACGTTCATGGTCAGGTGGAGCGCCGAAAAGGTCGCGTTGATTGGTTATTCGTTCGGCGCAGATGTGATCCCATTCGCCTACAACCGATTACCACCGAGCTTGCGTGACCATGTGGTTTTGATCGCGTTGCTGGGACTCTCGAAATCTGCAGATTTCGAAATCTCGGTTGGCGGGTGGCTGGGCGAACCGCCCGGAGCCGATGCACTACCGGTGTTGCCGGAAGCGACGAAAATTCCGGCGCACTTGATGCAGTGCATTTACGGGCAGGGTGAAACCGACACGGCCTGTCCTACGCTTGCGCTGCGCGGCGTCGAAACCTTCCGCCGGAACGGCGGTCATCACTACGATGGCAACTATGCAGCGCTCGCCGACCTCATTCTGGCCGGCTTCAAGCAGCGTGCCGGACTGTCCTCCGATCAGAAGACAGCCGCCGTCGGATATGGGGCGGTTCTTCGCGCGAGATCGTCGCCCTGAACGGAGGAGTGCGCAATCAAGTTCTCGCGGACTAGATTATCGCGCGGATCGATTCGACCACCGATCGGCGCACGGAACCAAGCGCCGGGATCAATCCGGCCGCCGCCCCAATCGCAACCGATAAGACAAAGGCCTGCACGATCACTCCTGGCGAAACGATCGCGAGCAGATCTATGGGTCCCAACGGCAGAAATGCGAACGGCAGAACCTTCGTAATAAGGAGAGTGGCCGCGCACCCAAGCGCCCCTCCCACAACACCCAGGAGTGCAGATTCAGCAACCGTCAGGTACAGGATCAATGCCGGACTGAAACCTATCGCGCGCATGACCGCGATTTCTGTACGCCTCTCGCGCACCGCGATCACCACGCTGTTGAGCGCTACCAGGGCGACCGCGGCTACTACGAGGATTGCCATCGCACGGAGCATAGCGAAGAGCGTGTCGAGGTTGATGAAGGTTGAAAACCACTCCGCCTCGGATTCGCTGCGAGTCTCGGCCGCCGAGTTCGAGAATATTTCATCGATTGCTGCGATCGCCGAGGGCACCGAATCGGCGCGATCGAGCATGACGTGATACGCATTCACGGTCGGGCTCCCACCCAGGGACCGTTCCAGGTAGTCGCGGCGAAATAGCAGGGAGTCAGGTGGCGCACCGCCGCCCAACGTGTCGGCAATGCGCAGGGTCACGTCCACCGGCACAATGGTGCCTTTGAGGATGATCTGCTCGCCAACGTGCCAGCCGTACTTTCGCATCATCGCAACCGGCACGAGGCACGCCGTGGCGCTGGCGCGGAACTCGCCAGCTCGCACCGGGGTGACGCCCCAATCGGGCCACATCAATTCCGCCTGGTCCGCGTCGACAGCGATCCCGAGTTGGTCGCTGGGACCATGGTAGACTCCGCCGAAGTACACCAATCCCGAGGCTGCGACGACGTGCGGTGCCGCAAGAATTTTGGGCTTGTACGAATCGGGTAAACGATTGAAAAATCCCGAGTCGCTCATCACCACGATGCGCCGCGCGGAATCGGGCGTGCTCAGCATTAGGCGGGTGACATTTGGAAGGCTCGACAGCGACGAGTACGTGAACGCCGCTAGTGCAATCGCCAGCATGGTGAGGATCGTGCGCCGCGGACTGCGGCGTAGATTCCTCCACACCAGGGTCGCAAACTTCATCACGGCCCAACCAGCCGTGTCACTGGGCGGCAGCGGCGCGAGATTTGATCAAACAGGCGATGGGAGGATATATCGTCAGGATTGTTACGCTGCTGGCTCGCGAGCATCCGCACGTCCTGATGCGTGCAGACCTCCTTTGAGCGTGGATCGCTTTCATCCAGCGTCGCAGATTTCCTAGCCCGTCGATCGAAAGGTCCAACCGCTTTTGGGCGCGCACCCACCACCAGTTGGCGATGTCGGCAATCACCGAAATACATCAATCTGTCCGGCATCAGGAGCGGTCCCCTCATTCCCGCGCGGATTTGGGCTCGGTGCGATCATAGTGGCAGGCCGGGGAGGATACGTCCACGGATTCGTCGCCTGTACTCGATGTACGGCTGGCCGAGTTTCCGCTCGAGGCTCTCCTCCTCGATTAT
>Ga0187879_10002002_pt1 | contig 13908 bp, 18 predicted proteins | sample June2016WEW_19_1_FD_132423 | JGI IMG/M metagenome (GOLD analysis project Ga0187879, IMG submission 132423) | Peatland microbial communities from SPRUCE experiment site at the Marcell Experimental Forest, Minnesota, USA - June2016WEW_19_10 | ecosystem: Environmental > Terrestrial > Soil >... | reverse complement strand
TACAATCCGAGCCTGCCGCGGGTCGGCAGCGATGCGCGCAGCAGCGCCCGATAGCCGATGATCCCGGCGCACAGCAGCGGCGCCAGCTCGACATCAGCGACGTCGGCGGGCAGCCGGTAGGCGAACGCCGCCGGCACGGTCGTGTACTCTGCGTAGCCGCCGTCGGCATCCCAGCCGGTATAGAGCGAGTTAGGGCACAGATTCTCGTTGCCGCGGCGGCAGTAGACGCAGGTCCCGTCGGTGTACCGCAGCCACGCCACGCCGACCCGGTCCCCAAGGACGTAATCGGTAACGCCGTCGCCCAGTGCCGCCACCGGGCCCACGACCATGTGACCGGGCGTGACGTGCTCGCGGTGCACTGGCAGATCGCCCTCGCTGACATGCAGGTCAGTGCGGCAGACGGCGCAGGCTAGGACCTGAACCAGCAATTCGCCGGGAGCTGGGGCCGGCACAGGTTTCTCCACGTACCTCAGCGGGCTGGTCTCGATCGGTCCTGGCTGGCTGACCACCCACGCCTGCATCGTTTTCGAGCTGTCAACAGTCATCCCTTACCCCTATCATGATCGTCCGGGCGGGCATTGAGCAGGCGCCGGAACGAGCGAGCGCGCGGGCCTGGCCTTGCCGGGCGATTCTCTGCTCACAAGCGATACGGGGAGCGATCGTCTGTGCCCCCGATCAGTTCTTCGGCGCAGGCAACCGCGGCGCGCCGGATCGAGCCGGCCATCAACTGGCGGGCCAGCCGTGCGATCCCATCCCTGGCCGTCACGCTCATGCCCGCAGGGACCTTGCGGGCGGTTCCCATGCAGGCTCCTTCGTTCGTCGGCCAGCACTTCGCGAGCACAGAGCTGGCCATTCTGTGGTCCTTCGCCCCGGCGAACCAGCCATTGACCGCGAGCGCACAGGAGCATCGACTGTCGCCGCGCGAGCGAGCGGGAACGGCCGGGGCGCTCACCGTCCGTAGCGGACCTGGTCATGCGCCTATGGGGCCGCAGCCGGTTGTGATGGCGTCGAAACACCATGAAATGCCCGCCAGAGAGGCCTGGCGTTTCTGAGTCACGGCCAGCCTGCGCCGGGGGCGGCCGGACAACCGCTAACGATTCGGCTGGCTGCCCAGCCCAAGCTGAGTCGCCGCGGCCGCGCACATGAGATCGGTGGCTTCGACTTCCGGCGCAACCACCACGCTGCCTCGGCTGCTCCCATCGGCGGCCGGCAGGTAGAACGGCCCGCGGGCCGTGCCAGGCTGCAGCTCCGGCCTGGCGCCAGGTCGCTCTCTGGCGCGGCAGAGGCGCTGCGGTCTAGCTCAGGCCGGCCAGTAAGCCCGCGGCCGGTGCAGGCGGTGAATGACCCGCTCGCCGGGCCCCGCCGGGCGCCCGTCCGCATGTCTGGTTCGAGCGCCACCGGGCACAGCATCGCCACGCGACGGCTGGCAGGCGGTGCCTCGCTACCCGGCGGAGGGTGTCCCTGGCCGGGTCTCCGCAAGGATCGCAAGTCTTTGCAGCGTGGCCGGCGGCGGCTGTCCGGTGGCCTCATGCAGTTCATGAAGCAGCAGCCCGGAGATGGTGTGCAGGCCTGCGATGAGGTCGCCCAGGGCCGCCGGGTCCTCCGGGATCAGGGCCCACACGGCCCACGCCTCCAGCTCTGGCGAGTCGAGGCTCGCGGTGAGAAGCCCGATCGCCATCTGGATGGCGCCGCCGGTCATCGTCTGGCCGCCATCGGTGCCCGCCGATGGCGTGCGACTGGCCCGCCCGCGGTCCCTGCGGCGGCGCGGCCGCCACCAGCGGTAGCGGCGGCCCGGGGTGTCCCTCATATCGTCCTGCCGGGCGCGCCGGGTTTGCCGTTCTGGCTTATGGGTGCGCATATCTGGCAACACGCAGGTGGCCCGGGGATTGTTCATCGTCGGCCGCTGGCCGGGGCCGCGCTGGCAGGGCGCGTTGACCGGGGAACCGGCCCTGGCGCAGAACAGCGCGCGGCCGGAGACGGGCATGCGACCGCGGCCCGGCGCGGGGGCGGACGGTCGTCCCGGGCCTGCTAGGCGCCCCGGACCCGTCCCAGCGCGAGCGCCAGCACGGCCGGGGCCAGCGCCAGCAGCGCCGGGGTCAGCGCAAGCGCGGCGGCCGTGCCGCGCAGCAGCTGCCGGCGTACCCGGCCCAGCGGCTCGGCGGGATCCAGGAGCCGGTGTATCCGCTGGACCGTGTCGGTGACAGCCGCGGCCAGGGCCGGTTCGGCGAGGGCCGACGCAGGGCTGGCGGTTGTGGCGAGAAGGACCAGGGCGGTGGCCAGCGGCCGGGGATCGCGGGCTCGCGTGGCGGCATCATCGGCGTGCAGCTCAGCCAGCCGGGCTACCTGCGCGTCGGCGTCCCGCATCAGCGGCAGGAACGGAAGTACCTGGCGGCCGATCCTGGCCATGGCCCGTAGCCGGTGGTGGCGGCCGGCCAGGTGAGCTCGCTCGTGCGCCAGGACAGCATCCAGCTGATCGGGATCCAGCGCCTGCAGCGCGCCGGTGGTCAGGACCACCGTCGGGTGCCGGCCGGCCACGCAGTACGCGTGTGGCTGCGGGTGGTCCACCAGCACGGCCCCCAAGGCCGGATCGGGATGCCCGACCAGCCGGGCAGTTTCCGCGTGCCGCAGCGCCTGCCGCCCGGTGGCGCGAAGGTGAGTCACGGCGGTGACCGCGGTGCGGGCCGCGACAGCGCCGGCGAGAATGAGGCCGAGCCCGGCTACCGTAGCGCCCCCCGGGGTGGCGTAAGTGGCGCGCAGCCGCAGCACGCAGGCCCCGATCAGGTGACTCAGCCCTCCGCCGAGCGCGGTCGCATGAACCGCCAGCGTCAGGCCGGCCAGCGCGAGCGCGGCCACAACGGACCATGCGGCGGCCAGGTAGATGACAATGGCCAGCAGCGGCGCCCGGGCCGTCCACCCGGCCCGGCCGAGCATCCGGGAGCCCAGCGTGCCGACGCAGGCCGCGTACGCCAGCAGCACCGCCCCGGGCGTCACCGCGCCCCGCCAGCCTCGGGCTGGCTGCGCGCCTGATCAAGCGCCTCGCGCAGCAGCGCAGCGTCGTGCGGGCTCATCTGGAGCGCGAAATGCGCGAGCGCCGTCCGCCGGTCAGCGCTGGTGCCCAGCGCGTCGTTCATCAGCGCCGCGGTGTACCCCGACCGGGAGCCGGTAGGCTCGTACCGCCAAGCACGGCCGTCCCGTTCCCGCCGCAGCCACCCCTTGCGGTGCAGGTTCTCCATCACCGTCATCACGGTGGTGTAGGCGAGCGGCCGGTCATCATGCAGATCGTCGACCATCTCGCGGACCAGCGCCGGCCTGCCCCATTCCCACAGCCGGTCCATGATCACAGCTTCCAGCTCACCCAGCTGACGCATCTTCGACTCCCGGACATGCCCTCGCCGCGGTACTCCCGCCGCTACCTACTAATACGGACAGAGCAAGCGACTCGTTCAGCCAATTCCCCTCGGCCGCCCCGGCACCCGCCAAGGCGCTGTTGCAGACCGGGCGGGCAATTCGTCGCCTGCCCAAGATTAGGTACCTGGTCAGGGGCCCGGTTGCGCCGGCTGAGGACGCCGCTATGGCGCCACCCGATTGCCGCAGGCCCGGGCCATCGCCGCCGCTGACGGCGGCCGTGGTGAACGGAACCTTTCTACTATCCGTGTTAGTAGTTATGACTGCCATCACGAAAGCTACCCGAAGCGAGCTACCCTGTGACGCCGATGCAGCGGTCCGCCAGCTGTACTCGCTTCATGCCGAGGCCCTGCACGGTTACGTCGAGCGGTTCTGTCCTGACCGGGCGAGCGCGGATGACATCGTGCAGGAAACCTTCATCCGCGCCTGGCGTCACCTGGCGCAGCTGTACACCGATGACCGGCCTATCCGGCCGTGGCTATTCCGGGTCGCGCGCAACCTGCTGACCGACGCTGACCGGGCCGCGCGGGCGCGTCCGGTCACCGTGCAAGCGCAGCCCGCCGAGGACGCCCGCGACGATACCGGGCTAGACCAGATTTTGGACCGGGAACTCGTTGCCGTCGCCCTGCAGCACTTGTCGCCGGCGCACCGGCGAGTGCTGGTGGAAACCTTCTACTGCGGCGGCACGACCGCGACCGTCGCCCGCCAGCTCGGGATCCCGCACGGCACGGCCAGATCACGGCTGCACTACGCGCTGCAGGCACTCCGCCAGCAGCTGCAAGACCGCGACGCGACCGCGGCATAATGACCAGCCGCCCGCCCGGGGACGTCCCGGGATCTGACGCCGATGGCGGGACGACGATACCGGCGGCGGGTCTGCGGCCAGGCCGGCACCTGATAGCCGTGATGCTGATCGCCGCGGCAGCCCTGGACCTGACCCGGTGCGGCATCGTCCTGGCGGCCGCCCGGCACGCAGGGCCGGCTATCGGGCTGGTCGCGGCCGGCCTTGCCGCGGCCGCACTGAGCCTGTGGACCGCGCGCGGATGCCGGGACAGCCGGCGCTGGTCCGGCTGGGCCGCGCTGCTGATCGGTGCCCTATCGGCACCGCAGGCCGCCGCGGCTGGCTTCCGTGCTGCCTACGTGATCCCCGACACGGCCACCGCTGCCCTGGGGGTACTGCTGACCGTGGCTGTCCTGGCTACCGCCAGGACCGGGCAACCGGAACAATTCACCGACAACCCGTGCAGCGTCGACAGCCGAATCACCCGGTGACCTGGGGGCCGTCCGGTTGAAACGACAGCATCCTGCGGCACGCCCACGGCACAACAAAGATCAACTAACTACGCTCGCCCGGTCCGGGCAGAACCGCTCGACATAGCCGTGCAGGGCATCGGCGTAGCGGGAGTAAAGCTGGCGGATCGTGGCATCGGCGTCGCCGGGTAGCTCGCCGTGGGGAGCACTCGTGAGGGCAGTCATATCTACTATCACGGATAGTAGATATGATTCGTTCACCCTGGCCGCTCCGGCGGCCGCAGTCGGCGCCTGCGGCACTCCGGCGGGTTTCCGGCGGCTTCCCGGGCCGACATGCCGCTTCTGAGCAGGGTAGGTCACGGGAGGCTTCGCGAGGTGACCGGTCGGCCCGGCCGCGCAGGCTGCCGGGCGGAGGAACCTGGCCTGCCGCCTGAACCGCTGGCTTACCCTATTCGTGATAGTAGGTAGCGGCAGGCGCCGCCGCCGGGGCTGGCTATGTCCGGGAGTGACGGATGCGACGATTCGGTGAGCTGGAAGCTGTGATCATGGACCGGTTGTGGGATCGGGGCCACCCGGCGCTGGTCCGGGAGATCGTCGAGGATCTGCGCGAGGACCGGGCGCTGGCCTATACCACTGTGATGACGGTGATGGACAATCTGCACGGCAAGGGGTGGCTGCGGCGGGAGCGGGACGGCCGGGCCTGGCGCTATGAGCCCACCGGCTCCCGGTCTGGTTACACCGCGGCGCTGATGAACGACGCGCTGGCGACCAGCGCGGACCGGCGCACGGCGCTCGCGCATTTCGCGCTCCAGATGAGCCCGCACGATGCTGCGCTGCTACGCGAGGCGCTCGACCGGGCGCCCCGCGAGCCTGAAGCCGGCGAGGCCCGGTGACTACCGCGGCGGTGCTGGCGGCGTACGCGGCCTGCGCCGGCACGCTGGGCTCCAGGATGCTGGGGCTGGCCGGGCGGACGGCGCGGGCGCCGCTGCTGGCCATCGTCACCTACCCCAGCTGATAGCCCTGGCTAAGGTCGGCCGCCGGGTGCTTCCGTTCGTGCCGCTGACGCGCGACGCGGACGCGCAGGTAGCCCGGCTGGCCGAGGTACGCGCCGACGAGGCGACGGGAGAGCCGCCGGAAGCCATCCTGCAAAGACTGGCGATCCTGGCCGAGCACTGGCGGGGGACGCCCCCCGCCGGCTAGGGCACTACCGCCTGCCTCGCGCAGCCAGCACCACCGGCCGCCGGGCCCCCGGGCACGACGTGAGTAACCAGCCTCCAGCGCCCCGCATTCGGCCGTCGCACGGCCATGACATGCTCACCCGCCCCGCGCCAGCACCTGATCGTCAGCGGCCCGCGATGAACAGCTACTAACTCCTATCCGTGTTAGTAGACGAGTCGGCTGAGGATCGCCGGGTCCGCTCGGACGGTGCTCAGATCGGACAGTGGCGACGATGACGGACTCGCCACGAAACCCTGAGGAGCTGGTTTGCATGGCCGCAACGGCGTTCAGAACCGCCATCCGCTGCCCTGAGTCTGGGGATTCCGGCCGGGTGTCAGGAGGGTCCCGGTGACAGCGGATCTGTATGCGGCCGCGACCGGTCTTATCGAGCGCTCGGCGGCCGCGTATGTGTCCGGCGCGCCGGAAGACGCCGCCGACGATGGCCTCTTCGGGCCTGCCAGCGTCACCTGGCGGGTGAGCACTGACCTGGCCTCGCCGGTTGCGGGGCTGCGGTCCCTGCTGATGCAGGCGCAGGCCAGGGAGTCAATGGCCTACCTGCTCGATCCGTCGGGCCTGGACGAGGATGTCGCCGGGTTCTGGCACGATGTCCCCGACGCCGCGGTCGCCGTGCTCCCGGACTGGGCGCGGGAGATGTACGGCCGCCGCGCGCCGCAGCCTCTGACGTCCGGCCGCCGGACGGAAATCCGGCAGTCGCTCGGCGTCCTTGATGCCGTATTCCTCGGTGAGCCTGGCGTGCTCGAGGCGCGGCAGCGGATCACCCTGCGGATGCGCATAGCGCGGCCGGCATGAAACCCGGGAGGCTCCTCGCCACGGTGACGGTCGGCGGCACGACCGCGGCTCTGAGCCTGGTCCTGCTGCGCCGCCGGCTTGGACGGCTGCGGTATGACCGCGGGCTTGCCGCGCTCCGGCTCTTCGTGCGCGGCGGGGTCCGATATGCGGGCAGTGCGCCGCGGCTGTTCGCGGCGGCTGGCGAGAACCGGCAGCGGCTTCGCCATGACCTCGCCCTGCAGACCGCCGAGGACGTCGCTACCACCCTGGGAGCGATGAAGGGCGTGCTGATGAAGATCGGGCAGATGGCCAGCTACATCGACGACGGCCTGTCGCCAGAGGTCCGGCGCACCCTGGCCCGGCTGCAGGACAGCGTTCCCCCGATGAGCTCAGAGCTTGCTGCGCGCGTCGTCGAAGAGGAGCTCGGCGTCCCGCCGGAACGGGCGTTCGCCCGCTGGGATCCGCAGCCCATCGCCGCCGCCTCGATCGGGCAGGTGCATCGCGCGGTCACCCTCGACGGCCGCGCGGTCGCCGTCAAGGTCCAGTACCCGGGCATCGCCGAGACCATCGCGGCCGACCTGCGCAACGTCGCGCTGCTGCGCCGGATGCTGCGGATCACCGCGCCGGCCCAGGACGTCGGCGCGCTGCTGACCGAGCTGCGGGACCGGGTCCTGGAGGAACTTGACTACACCCGCGAGGCCGCCAACCAGCGCGTGCTGGCCGCCTACTACGACGGCCATCCCACCATTCACATCCCGGCGGTCGTCAGCGGGCTGTCCACCCGCAGGATGGTGACCAGCGAGCTTTCCGGCGGCGCCCGGTTCGCCGAGCTCGCCAGCTGGCCCCAGCGCGAACGCGACCTGGCCGCCGAGACGATCTACCGTTTCGTCTTCCGCAGCCTGTACGAAGTCCGCGCGTTCAACGGCGACCCGCACCCGGGCAACTACCTGTTCCACGGCGGGGGCCGGGTCACCTTCCTCGACTTCGGGCTGGTCAAGCACTTCACCGCGGCCGAGCTGCGGCCGCTCCTGAATATGGCCCGCACTATATGCGTCGAGCACGACCCCGAGGCCTTCCGCCGCAGCCTGGAGACCACCGGATTCCTGCGCCCGGACGCGCCGCTCAGCACCCAGGCGATCGTCAACCACCTGGCCGTCTTCTACGACACCATCCGCGAACCAGGACCCCTGACCATCACCAGCGACTACGCCTCCTCGGTCGTGCGCCGTTTCGTCGACCTGCGCAGCCCGGTAGCCGGGTACATCGCCGTCCCGCAGTCCTACGTGATCCTCCAGCGCATCAACCTGGGCCTGTTCGCGGTACTGGGCGAGCTGTCCGCCACCGCCGACTGGCGCGCGATCGCCGAGGAAATCTGGCCCTTCGTCCAGGGCCCGGCCTCCACCCCGATGGGAGAAGCCGAGGCCGAATGGCGAAGCCGGTCACGCCACGCGAGCGCGGCGTGACCGGCGAAGACCGGCCCCGCCGGAGCCTGCCGGGCACCCGGGCAGGACACCTAACCCTGAAGCCTTCGGCTGGCTGAGCCGACAAGCGAAGGAGATACGAGATACCCATGATCACGACGCCCGACGTTCAGCTCCTACCAGGAAGGCAGCCGCAGCTCGCCGTTGGCCGCTGGCGGATCGCTCCGGCACATTCATATGCGTCGTTTGCCGTGTGGGTCGCCGGCCAGCCCGTGGGAGGACGCCTGCCCCTTAGTGGCGAGGTCCTGATTACCGAGCCGATCGAGGATTCAACTGCGCGGCTGGCCGCCAGGACGAGCGCGGTCAGCACTGGATCACCGGTCCTGGACCGGCTGCTGGCCGGGCCCGGCTTCCTGGACGCCGGGGCCTTCCCGGAGATCAGCTTCCGTTCCGAGTTGCTGGTCTGGGTCCCGGCCGGATGGCGGGCCGTCGGCCGCCTGCGGGTCAAGAACACCGAGCACGAACTGGCCTGCCAGCTCGACCTGCACCTGGGCGACACGCGGCCGGGCGGCCCGCCGCGCATCATCATCACCAGCCGCTGGGTCCTCGACTCGAAGTGGGTAACCAGCAAGTGGATTCCCGGGTTTAGCCGCCGCATCGTTATGACCTGCTCATTTTGCGTCGAACCGGACATGTGAGCGGCTGGGCGCGTCATCCGTCGTATGCCCGTGCCGGCCGTTGCCCGCGACCGCAGAGCGGCTACGGCCCGACGCGCCGCTGCATCGCGCGCCGTAAGCCCAAATCCGCCCCGCGCCGCCTTGGGCAGTGTGATGCATGTCGCACCCGGTGGGCTCTGTCCTGCTGAACCTCCCATCGCTACTAGACGTGCTAGTAGTTGAGCGCGACACCACCGCATCCCCGGCCGCGGCTACCGGCCCGCGGGACGGTCCCGGCTGCAGGAGGACACCAATGTTCGATCGTATGAGCCAGCCGCCGCCGGCGCGGAGCCGGATGTGATCGCCCGCGCGGGCCAGCTCAGTCTCCTCAGGTCGGCCGCACCTCCGTAAGGAAGTCCATGAGCAGGCGATTGACTTCGCCGGGCTTTTCCTGCTGGACCCAGTGGCCGCAATTCTCGAGGATATGACTGCCCCTGAGAAGGGGCAGCGTCTGGGGGAATCTCGCGATGGCGCTGGCCCCCCAGACCGTCGGGCCGTCCCTATCGCCGCCGATGAACAGCGTAGGAACGCGCAGCGGTTGCCCCCGCATGGCGGCCAGGTCATCGGAATCCCGGTCAAGATTGCGGTAACGGTTGAGGCCTCCACGGACTCCGGTGCGTTCGAACTCGCCTACGTAGACATCGAGGTCGTCCTTGGGGAGCCACGCGAGCTGGGTGCCGAGACGGGGCAGGCGGTCGACCATCCGCTCGCCCTTCGGGATGATCCACATGCCGGCGTCGCTACCGGAAGGCGCATCGGCGGAAGCTCCGTAATAGAAACCCTCCAGCCACCGCCGCACATCTGCCTCTGCCTCCCCCTCCACACGCCCGGGTTCCTGGAAGTAGTTCATATAGAACTCGTTGTCCGGCCCGGCCAGTTCGGCGAGGGCTTGGGTGGGCCGCCGCACACCGGGCGGCCGGTAGGGAACGCTCAGCAGAGCGACCGCATTAAAGAGGTCCGGGCGCAACAGCGCCGAGGTCCACGAGATCGGTGCTCCCCAGTCATGACCGACGATGACCGCTTTGTCGGTGCCGAGATGCCCGGCGACTGCGACGTTGTCGGCCACGTGGCGGAGCAGCCGGTAGTCCTCGATCGCCCACGGCTTGCCCGACCTGCCGTATCCCCGTACGTCGATCGCGACGGCTCGGTAGCCAGCGGCCGCGAGAACCGGCAGCTGGTGGCGCCAGGAGTAGGAAAGCTCTGGGAAGCCGTGCACCATGAGCACGACCGGACCGTTGTCCGGTCCCTGCTCGACATAGTGGATCCGGACGCCGTCGGAGTTGGCATTGCCGTGGCGCTGAGTGCCTGGTGGCATCGGGTTCAGGTCCTTACGACGATTTGCCGGTGTTCCCGCCGGTGAAAAGCAAGTTCAGCGCGTCCGGAGCCTGCTCCAGCCTTCGACGACATGCTGGACGTGCTTGAACTTGCCCTCGGGCACCAGGTGAGGATGTCTGCTTGCGTCTCAGCGAAACGCTGCGCGTAGTCCAGCCGGACCACCCCAGGGGTCGGGCCACCCGGCGCTCGCCGATAATGCCCGAAGATCGAGCGACCGGACAGTTCTCATCGAGCAACTCGACGTGTTTGATGCCGGGAAGGATACCTGGCCTCTGGTTGCAATTCAAACCTTACCCCAGAAGGTCAGGTCGTCCCCTCGGGGCTAACGCGCTTGCGGGCGCCACGATGCTGCAGGCCGAGATTCGTTGCAAAAAGCAACTAACGTGATAGACGGCGAGTTCCTTTATCGCCGCCCACAGGAGCACGAAGCCGATGACGCCCGACCCGTCCCGCAACGTTCAGCTGCGCACGCACGTGTTCGTCTCCCCCCTGCATGCGTTCGGCAGTGAAGGCAAGCACTGGTCCCCGTGCGCCTCGGCGCTCCTGACCGGAGAGACTGAGGCCGTCCTGACCGATACCGGGCACATCAAGTCCGACGTGAGCGCCCTTGGCGACATGATCGAGCAGACAGGCAAGCGGCTGACCACGATCTATGTCACCCACGGCCACCTCGATCACTACCTCGGGACCGGCCAGCTGATGCAGAGATTCCCGGGCGCACGGCCTGTGGCGATCCCCTCCGTGGTCGCCGACATCAAGTCCTCGGTGGCCGAGCAGGAGAAGCAGTGGCAGGCGAGGTTCGGAGACGACGTGGACAAGGCCGCCGTCATCCCGGAGCCGCTGGAGGGCAACGTGATCGACCTTGAGGGTCAGGAGCTGCGGGTGGTCGAGGTCCCCCAGGGCGACGTCTCACCCAGCACGGTCCTCCACATCCCATCGATCTACACCGTGATCGGGGGCGACGTCGTCTACAACCGGATCCACATGATGCTCGCGCTCACCGGACCAGCGGAGTGGCAGAAGTGGATCGACAGCATCGACCTCGTCGAGAGCCTCGGAGCACAGACCATCATCGCCGGGCACAAGCAACCAGACGCCAGCGACCAGGACCTTGAAACGATCCTCGACGGCAGCCGCGGCTACATCCGCGATTTTCGCGACGCCGTAGCCGCGAGCAGCATCGCCAAGGAGGTCATCGAGATCATGACCGCCAAATACCCCGACTATGGAAACCTCACCACGCTCGCGTTCTCAGCCGGCGCAGCGTTCTCCGCCGCATAGGAACGACGCGGGATGTCAAATCACGGCTCTCCGAGGACGTGATCGCTCTCTCTACACCCAGCTAGCAGCGGTATAACCGAAGGCCGGGAGCTTGTCCGGCATCCGGCCGTGCACCGATGCCTCGTAATTGGCCTACGGAGTCATGACGACGCGGCCGAAGGCTTGGCGGCTCTCGATGTAGGCGTGCGCGTCGGCGGCCTTGGCGAGCGGGAAGGTCCGGTCGATCACGACCCTGAGCTCGCCGGTGCCGACGCGCTCGATCAGGTCGGCGATCATCGCGTGGACGCGGGAAGTCAGCTGATTGTTTTGACGAGTTCGATGGCACGGCCGAGGGTGGCGAGGCGGCGGTCGAGTGTGCCGCCTGCCGGGTAGAGCCGGACCGTGTCGACGCCGGCGTCGCGCCACACGCGCAGACGTTCGCGCACCATCTGCTCGGTGCCGATCAGCGTGGTGCCCAGCACCATCTCGTCGGTGACCAGGCCGGCGGCACCATCATGGTCGCCGGCCTGCCAGCGCGCCTGGATTTGTGCCGCGACCTCGGCCCAGCCCTGCCTGCTGTAGGCCTGGTTGTAGAAGTTCGTGCTGGCCGATCCCATCCCGCCGAGGCTGAAGGCCAGCTCTTTCTTGCGCGATGCCACGTGCGCCGCGACCGCGTCCTCGTCATCCAGGAACGCGACCTCAGCGCCCTGGCACACATCCAGATCACTGCGGCTGCGCCCCGACGCGGCCAGGCCGCGGTCGAGATACTCGAAGTAGGCGGCCGAGCCTTCCGGGACGAAACTGGTTCCGAGCCAGCCGTCGGCCACCCGGCCGGTAAGTTCAAGCATCCTGGGTGACATCGAGGCGATGTAGATGGGGATGCCGGGGTTCGCGGGCAGCGACAGCCGCATCGGCCGCGCCTCGCCTCCCGGCCGCGGGACCTGGAACTGGGTCCCGGAGTAGGTAATCTTCTCCCCGGAGAACGCCTGACGGACCACCTCGATGGTCTCCCGCATCCGCGCCAGCGGCCGGGCGAACGACACCCCGTGCAGCCCTTCGATCACTTGCGGCCCAGACGGCCCGAGGCCGAGCAGGAACCGGCCGCCCGACAGCTGGGCCAGGGTCATGGCCGTCATCGCGATCAGCGCGGGGGTCCGGGTGCCGAGCTGGATGATTCCCGAGCCGAGCTGCAGCCGGTCGGTCCGCGCGGCGAGGTATCCCAGCGGTGAAGGCGCGTCCGACCCCCACGCCTCGGCGACCCAGCAGATGTCCAGGCCGAGCTTCTCGGCCTCCAGGACGAAGGCGAGGGTCTCGCTCCAGGTGCCTTGCCGCGTGGCCTCGACCGTGGTTGCGGTGCGCATCAGGCCTGCTCGGCGAGTGTCTTGATCGCGGCGAGCGTGCAGGTCATCGACGCTTCGAACTCCCGCAGCCGGACGAAGACGATCTTCTGCTCCTTGTCCGGCATCTGGTCGATCGCGATGCTGAGGCCGGATCGGCCTGGCCCCAGCCGCACCCACTGGCTCAGCGTCGTTCCGCCCCGATCGGGATTCAGGGTGAACCGCCAGGTCGCGCTCGGCTGCTCCGGATCCCCCACCGCCCACGCGAACACCCGGCACGGGTCGTGCTCGACGACGTAGGACGTGGTGGACCACTCTCCCAGCGCGTCGTGCTTGCTGCGCCCGAGGAACCGCGCGCCCACTGCGGGCTGCGAGGCGCCGTCCAGCCATTCGACGGACTGAAGCTCCGCGCTCAGCCCCGGCATCAGCCCGATATCGGAAACGAGTCGCCAGACACGTTGCGGCGGCGCATCGATCCAGGTTGAAACCTCGACCGTCGGCATGTCAGCGTAACGGGCGCCGGTCCACTCCACGGTCAGAACCAGCTCTCGGACAGTTCGCGCATCGAGAGGTCCGGGCTCGCCAGCAGGTGCTCAAGCCAGATCCAGGCCAGCATCACGTGCCCGACGCTGTCCAGGTAGGCGGTCGAGTTGGCCGGGGCTGTCTCCGGGTCGCCCGTGCTCCAGAGCCGGCGGGTGACCGCGGCGATGCGCCCGGCCGAGTCACGCAGCGCCGATCCCCAGGCGCGCAGGTCCCCGCTGCACCGCTCGGCGCAGGTGATGCTCGCGGTCATGGCGTTGAGCAGGGCGTCGCGCGGGCTCAGCAGCGGGGTGTCCCCAGTCAGGTGCGACTTCATAATGTGCTCCGATCGAGTGGCTTGTTCTCCGCGTTCTTGTCGGCCGCCATGTGACGGTGGGATGATCCTGACGGTAGTTGTGTTTTGCTACTAGCGCAATATGTCTGATGCTCTATAGATCTGATGCTCTATAGAAGAGACTGGAGAGCTAGATAGAAGAGGCTGGAGAGCTAGCTGGGATTCTTGATGTAACAAAGTGAAACCTGTCGGGATAGGCTTCGGCTATGAAGCACGACGAGCTGTTCGAGGAGAACTGCGCGATCGCGCGTACGTCAGCGGTGGTCGGCGAGCGCTGGGTGTGGATGATCCTCCGCCAGGCG
>Ga0187879_10001999_pt1 | contig 13913 bp, 9 predicted proteins | sample June2016WEW_19_1_FD_132423 | JGI IMG/M metagenome (GOLD analysis project Ga0187879, IMG submission 132423) | Peatland microbial communities from SPRUCE experiment site at the Marcell Experimental Forest, Minnesota, USA - June2016WEW_19_10 | ecosystem: Environmental > Terrestrial > Soil >... | reverse complement strand
TGGCCGAGGGTTCCTCCGGCCAATTGAAATTGCTGGCACCTCGCGCGGCAGGTACTTACGCGTTACGCGTCGACGCTCGTCCGCTGATGGACTCCTGTGCGTCACTGGGGCTGAAAGCAACCGTTCTGCTCGATGGGATGGTGATTGGCCAGGTCTGCGTTCGTGAACCTTCGGCGTGGGTGATGGCGTTGCCCAGGGAACTCACTGAGAAACGGGATGTCTTGCGGCTGAGTTTCAGGTTACCGGAAGCCACGGGCCAAACTGGGTTCGGTCCTCTCGAAGCCACTCAGCCGAACGGGATTGCCGTCACTCGGATCGCCTTATTTCCGCTACCGCGCTGTTTAACGCCTGTTGCCTGCTTACGCGCCGAGCAGGCGGGAGTACTGCGGTCTGTCGCAGTGTCAGGCCAGTTTCTGAAGGATGCTGCAAGCGCTCTTCCAGCTGCGATCGAGGCGGCACTTGGAACGGATATACCCACCATGGTGCGACGATTTGAAAGTCTCGGCACCGATCACGAGTTCGGTGTCGTGCAACGAAAATTGGGTCTTGAGGTAGTCAATCTGTTCCGTTTCTGCAGTGGGACCTTGGCGGACCTGATCCAGGCGCTGACCGACGACCTGAAAGCGGCGACCAATCCGGACCAGGTCACGCTCATGGTGGATAACGCAGGACACCCTTTCCTGGCTGCGTCGTCATACCACCTGCGTTGGCCGGCATTTGTTTGCGAGAACGACGCCGACCTGGAGACCTCGCGTAGCACCAATGCGGTCACGCTTGGATATTTGCGGCGGAAATTTTACGAAGGGCTGCGTACTGGCCGGAAAATATATGTGTTGAAACAGCGCAGGCCGGTTCCGGTAGCAGAGGCAGCCGCTTTGCTGATGGAACTGAACCGGTCCGGGACCGCGACATTGTTGTGTGTGTCAGAGGCTTCGCATGATCGGCTGCCAGGTGAGGTCGAGCTGATGTTGCCAGGCCTGATGCGAGGCTACGTCGAGCGGTTCGCTCCCGACACGGATATCGAGGCAGCCGATCCGGCAGACTGGTTGCGGGTCCTCGCCAATGCGACGCTGCTGCAACCTGCGCCGAACGCGCCCTGACATGGACCTGGTCGGACATGTCGATGAGATTTCACGTTCGGTCATACAGGGCTGGGTGATCGACAGGGAATGTCCCGACGCCACCGTCACGCTATCAATTTTTGTCAATGGCGTGCATCGCGGCATGTGTCTCACAACACACGCGCGGGACGATCTTGTCCTGCCGAACGGCGAAAAACTGTCAGGCAAATGCGGCTTCCATTTCGAGTTTGAACCGCCGCTGTCGCCGTTCGAAGAGTTGCGGATCGAGGTGGTTGAGACCTGGTCCGGTCAGCTGCTGCGAAATGGCTCCTGGGTCTTGCCGCGTCCGCAGTCGCATGATGGCAATGGAAAGGGAATGATTCCTGTCCTGCTGACGTCGACCGGCCGTACCGGGACCACGTTGCTGATGAGCGAATTCGCCCGCCATCCCGATCTCGTGGTTGGCGATCGATTTCCTTATGAAATAAAGCAGATTGCTTACCATGCGGCAGCTTTCCGCGCGCTGGTGGCGGATGCCGACTGGGAGCGGTCAACCAAGCCAGAGACGATGCTGGCGCCGGAGATGCGTAGCATCATCGGCAGCAACCCGTACAAAATGAGCGGATTGTTTGGTCTGGGCGGCGGCGAGAATGCGCTGCGCGGGTTTTATCATTCCGAGGTCCCGACTGGGTACGCAACGCTGTTCCGGCAATTTATCGTGGACTTCTATGCCACGCTCGCGAATGCGCAAGGCAAGCAGTCGGCACCGTATTTTTGTGAGAAGGGCGACCTCGACGAGGCAGCGGTACTGGGCTCCAGGCTGTTTTTCGATCAGGTGAAGGACATCGTCATCGTGCGCGATCCGCGCGACCTGTTGTGTTCGGCGATGGCATTCTGGAAGCTTCGGCCGGAAATGGCGTTGACCATGCTGGCGTCGACCGTTTCCCGCCTCGCCCGGATCGCCCGCCATGCCGACCCCGATACAATCGTCATCCGTTACGAAGATCTCGTGCGAGAACCCGTGTCGACAAGGCAGGCGTTGTCACGGTTTCTCGATCTCGATCTGCTTAACCAACCGGAAGCTGCGGCGGAGCCGATCCCCGATAGCCATCGCACCAGCAGCGACCCGGCGGCATCGATAGGCCGTTGGCGAAACGATCTGACGCCGCAGCAGGTCGAGGCATGCGAAGTGGCGTTTGGCGCGTTGCTACGTGATTTCGACTATGAACTGAGTGCACCTGCAGGCCGCCGTGACCGCCGTAAGACGCACAAGGACCCGATCATGGCGGCAGAAGGCACGATCGCCCTGGCCGCTTTCGCTGAAAACTATGTCGCCGAAAGCGAGGACGGATCGACCTCACGCCAGGTCCTGGAACTGATTTTCGGTCGCGACGGCACCGGCGAGATGTTCACCCGCGAGGGCTGGGCACCTCCCGAGCGAGGCTTCGTTTGGAGCAATGCGCCTGAAAGCTGCCTGCTGCTGCCGCCGATCCGAGGCAAAGGCAAGCATCGGCTCCATATCACCGCTTCACCATTCACGCATGGCACCGCGCTTCCGGTACAGCGGGTGACCGTGCTGCTCAACGGACACGCGGCCGGGACGGTGCAGGCGCGCGAGACGTGCGTTCTCTCCATTCCGGTCCCGGCGGCGGTGGCGCGATCAGGACGTGCGATCGAGCTCACGCTACGCTTCCCGGATGCCGCCCGCCCATCCGAAGTACTTGGCAGTAACGACAGCAGAATCCTGGGCTTTTCGTTACACCGGATTGCACTGTTCCAGACCGAAACGATGCCGGAGGCTGTGGTTTCCGGGAAAGTGATACGCCGAGCCCGCGGCGTCGTCGCGCCGGAACGCGAGGCTCAGCTTCTGCAATCCAGCGAGCACAGCGACGCCCTCATTGTGGCACGCCTGGCCGAAGTATCGCGCGAGGCCTTCCGGCTGCCGGGCTTTGAGTACCATGGGCGAACAGTACTGCGGAAAATTGCCGGCTACGACACCGCGAGCTTCGTGCGATTTGTTCTGGCTGTGGAAGCCGAATTCGGCATCACGCTGCAGGAAGCCGAGGTCGATCGGATCGAAAGCATGGGTGACGTCCTTGCCCTGGTGCGAAGCAAACTTCCGGTTGGCGTCGAATTGGCCGCACCGGCAATGGCAAAGTGACCAATCAATGAACACCCGGAAGTTAGCTGCCCGGCGTTTCGGTATTCCGGCGCGAGGCGGATCGCATTGTGCGCGTAGCTGACACGGGATTGCAGCCGGACGACGATTTTTGCTGGTTGTGGCACTTGCTGGATCTGTTGCCGGAAGGCGCCGATGGGTGGTCACCGCGATTTAGTTACGGGTGACAGGATTGAGTTGACGGGACAACCTGGATTGTCGCCGGTAATCCCGTTCTGCTGTTGTGACAATGGCGACGCGACTGCCATATGTGGCGACGTGGCCCTTTCAACCTCAGCAGCGGTACCCGGCCATGAGGTTGTGTACGGCAGTCTCGGACGGAAGTGGCTATATTCCGTAAAGAACGCCGTCAAACAAACAACCACCCCATACTCCCAGACCCACCCAAATAATAAAATAGTTGGTTAAAAGTAACGCTCTTGCGGATTTGAGTATGTCGACTCGTAAGTTGTCTATCAGGTCTTCCCTGTTCAGGGAATATACCCTGCAGGACTCGTCGAGTTCAATGATTTTATCGCTCCACCTTTTATTGAGAATTAGCGATATAAAACCCACCGTTGTCGCGACCGAAAAAGTGTCTTCCCAGCACGACCGGTACTGGTGTCCGATATCTCCGGTCGTGGGCACCATCCCTGACAGGAACAGATGCGTGCAAATGCCCGTCACAATACAAGCTAACTGGGCGGTCCGCGTTCTCCTGAGCATTGCCTCGCCGATCTTGTCTTCAGCGGATCGCATCTCATGCCGTTACCTCTTCATCGGTCATCGGTCGCGATCAGGAGCAGGCTATCAGAAACCTAAGGGCGGGATCCTTCGGATCATGGTCTTCGCACAAGCGCAACTCCGTCAGTTGCCTTTGGCGGGATCTGCTGGTGTCATAGCCCCGGGGTCAGTTCTGCCGACCTTGATAAGGCTCACCTCGATTGCCGCTTTGCCCCTTCGCAACAACATCCGTTCCATACCAATCATCTTGACGATTGTCCGACGGAACCTCCCTTTCAACATCATGATCCGCATGTGCGAGCCGTCCGAACGAGCACTGTACGGCGCCAGTTGGCCCTCCGCTGAACAAGCCAGCGGAGGGCCACGACGACTGGGCAATACTCCAACGCCAATGACGCTTGCGATTACCCCTGATACTCCGGGGTCTCCTGCAACAACGGAAACGCACTGTGCTGATGCGGTTGCGCCACGATCGGGGCATTCCTGAACACGAACGACGGGTTCAACTCGTTCAACGACCGAGCCCCTGACAACGCCATCGCCACGCCTACCTCGTGCTCCAGCAGTTCCAGCATCTTGTGCACCCCGGCATCGCCGTCCGCCGCCAGAGCGTAACAATACATCCGCCCCATCCCCACCGCGTCGGCCCCCAAAGCAATCGCCTTCACGATATCCGTGCCGCGGCAAAAGCTGCCATCGATCATGACTTTCGCACGACCGCGCACTGCCGCCATGACCTCGGGCAGCACGTCCAAGGAGCCACGGCCATGATCCAGTTGCCGTCCGCCATGGTTCGAAATGTAAACGCCGTCGACCCCGTGCTCGCAGCACAAGGCGGCATCCTCGGCCGTCGCGATGCCCTTCAGGATCAGCGGAACTGAGTGCGTATCTTTAAAGTGCTTGACGTTGTCCCAGGTAAAGCCGGCCTGATAGGTATGCCCCGTTGCCGCCGCACGCCACGGCTTGACGAAGCGTCCGGCGATATCCCGTTCGCGTCTGGAATAGGCCGCGGTATCGACCGTGATCGCGAACGCGTCATAGCCGTGGTCGACCGCCCGCTTCACCACCTCGTCAACCCAGGCCGTATCGCCTCGCACATACAACTGGAAAATCTTCGGGCCTGGCGTGGCCGCGGCGATTTCCTCAAGCCCGGGATGGGTGACCGAACTGCACATGATCGGCACACCGAAGGCCGAGGCGGCACGTCCAGCGGTTGCCGCTCCACCCGGATCGAACGATTCCAGCGAGCCGACCGGGCACAGGAACACCGGCATCCGCCAGGTCTTGCCGAACAATTTTGTGCTGGTATCGATCTTCGACACGTCGACGCAGACGCGTGGACGCAATGCCAGGCTGTCGATCGCCATCCGGTTGCGCCGTAGCGTCGTTTCGCTCTCGGCGGCACCGACCAGGTATCCCCACGTGTGGTCCGATAGTTTCTTGCGTGCTACCGGAATGAACTCGTGCAGGCACTGAAAATCGCCGCCGGGTTCGTGCAGGTGTTTGGGTTCATCCATGGCCGGTCCTCCGTTTGCTATGGGTGGTATCAGGCATGCGCGGCGGGCTTCGTGCAAGAGGCGCCCCCGGGGTCACGCCATGGCTGCGGCACTGCCTGCCTCGGTCGCCGGCCGTGTTTCCGGCATTGCCAGCGCCAGCAGGACCGTCGCAATGCCGCCCACCAGTGCCAGCCCAAGAAACGCCATCTCGGCTCCCATCCGGTCGGCGACCCAGCCTGCGACCATCGTGCTGAATGTTGCCCCCAGTCCGACGGCCAGACCGAATGACCCGATCGCCAGGTTTAGGTGTCCGGTTTTCTGCGTCAGGTCCGCGGCAATCAGCGGCAGCATCAGCCCGAGCACGGTCGCGCTCACCCCATCGAGTATCTCGATCACGTCCACCGCCTCCGGACCTGGACTGAATGCGAACAGCACTGCGCGCACCGGCAGCGCAATGAAGCCGACCAACAGCACCTTGCGCCGTCCGAGGGTCTGCGCCTTCGCACCGGCCCAGGGTGAGGCAATCATGGTGATGAGCTGGGGCACGATGATTGCGGCGGGAACGATGTACCCGGAGGCCTCGCCGCGTTGTGACAACTCTCCCAATGCCAGCGGCAACAGAGCGGCATTGCTCAAATGGAACAAAATGACGCACAGCGCGAAAATGTGCATCGTGGGATCGCGGAAGATTGTCCAGGGTGCGGTGTCGCGATCTCTTGGGTGTGCGAGCGCCATGTGCTCCGCCGGCGTGGGTGGAGAGGGCCCCTGGCGGATCGAGAACAGCGACGCTGTCGCCGGCAGCGCCAAAGCGGCGGTAATGACAAAGATGCTTTGCTCACCCAGGCGGGTTGACGCCAGGCCGAAAGCGCCTGCAGCGAGTGCGCCTCCCAGTGCGGCGTACCGCGCGTTGCCGCCAAGCCGCTCGCTGAAGCTGTCGGGCCCGCACAATGCCAGCGTCAGCGCCGCAATGGCCGGTGTAATGACGGCGCTGCCCAGTGCGTGCAGCACCTGTGCGAGCCATACCGCCGGGATCGAAGGCGTGACAGCGATCATCATGGCGCTGACTGCAACCACCGCAATGGCAATCGCGGTAATGGGGCGCTTGTGGTGCATCCGGTCGACCAATCCGCCACCCGGAAGTTGCCCGACCAGACCCGCCACCGTGCCGACGCTGAGGGCGATTCCCACATCGGTCAGCGACCAACCCTGACTGACCAGCCAGACCGAGATGAAGGGGCCAAACCCGGTCTGCATTGCGGCCACAAAGAAGTTCAACGCGTGAACCGCATTACGCCCGGCGCGAAACGTGGCCGTGTCGTTCGCCGGCAGAACGAGTGGAATCAAGTAGTCAGCTCCATCCTGATGGCCGCGCCGGCGGCACCGGCACGGCTCTATACCAGATGGAAGATGCGAAGACCCACCGCTTAAGCATCCGTCGGGTCGGCTACGACCGAGGCGGAGGCGAAGCGGGTCAGTCGTCGGCTACGGCGCGCAACCGCCAGGCCCGGGCAGCCAGCGCCTGATAGAGCTTTACATAGTCTTCGGCCATGCGGCGCGCCGTCCATCGCCGATCAAAAGTTGCCCGCACCGTTGCCCGGTCCAATTGATGCAAACGCCTGGTGGCGGCAACCGCCTCCGCCTCATTCGAAACGATGAACCCGGTCACACCCTCGTCGATCACCTCGGGTACCGAGCCTGCGCGAAAGGCAATGACCGGCGTACCGCATGCCATCGCCTCGATCATCACGAGGCCAAAAGGCTCCGGCCAGTCGATCGGGAACAGCAGAGCGTGTGCGCCGGAAAGAAACGCCGGCTTTTGCTGATCGTTGATTTCGCCGATGAACTCGACGTTGGGATTGTCCTGGATCATCGGTCGGATGACAGTACTGTAGTATTCCTTATCGACGTTATCGACCTTTGCCGCGATCTTCAGTTTCATTCCCGACTGGGCGGCGATGCGGATCGCTTTATCGAAGCCTTTCTCCGGCGAAATGCGGCCGAGAGCCGCAAGATATTCCTGCCGTACCGGCTGCGGAGTCAGCAGGTTGACGGGGACGCCGTGCGGCACGGTGCGTAGCCAGTTCAACTGTGGCACCGGCAAACGTTGGTGGTTCGAGATCGACACGAACGGCGCATCCCGGAATGTGCCGAAGATCTCCACGAAGTCCTCGAGGTCGAGACGGCCATGCAGCGTCGTCAGATAGGGCACGTTCTGCCGGGTCAGCAGCGACAGCGGGAAATAGTCGAGGTGGGAATGCAGGACATCGAATTCGTCCTTGCGGCGGTAGACCTGTTCGATCATCCGATAATGCAGGGCGAGCGGGTCTTTCACCGTCGGATCGAGCCGGATCGCCTGATCCCGCATCGGCGCCAGCGTCGCCGAGGTGACCGAGTCGCCGCTGGCGAACAGCGTGACGTCGTGGCCCATGGCGACCAGTTCCTCGGTCAACCACGACACCACCCGCTCGGTGCCGCCGTAAAGCTTGGGCGGCATCGCCTCATTTAACGGAGATATTTGCGCGATGCGCATGGTGGGTCTCCCACATCGGGTCGACCCGGTGGCGCTGCTGTCGCGTGTGTCGCCACCGGTCGAATGGGTTGTCCAGATCGTGCCTGCCCCGCGATCCCCGTGTTGGTCACGGGGCCATTTGCGTCACGTTCGTCGACCGCATCCCCGTGATGGGCACGCGGATGCTGTCGTTTCAGTCGCTTAACATATCGCCTCAGCCGTTGACGGCGCGCAGCCGCCGCACCGGTTGGGCAAGTTCCTGGTAGACCTCGAGATAGTCCTCGGCCATGCGCCGGGCCGTCCAGCGGCGGTCGAACGTCGCACGTACCTTCGCCCGGTCCAGTTCGTGCAGATGCCTGGTCGCCGCCACCGCCGCATCCTCATCGTCCACGATGAAGCCGGAGACACCCTCGTCGATCACCTCGAGCACCGAGCCGCAACGATAGGCGATCACCGGGGTGCCGCAGGCCATCGATTCAATCATCACGAGACCGAAGGGTTCCGGCCAGTCGATCGGGAACAACAGAGCATGCGCGCCGGACAGGAAGTCGGGCTTTTGCTGGTCGTTGATCTCGCCGATGAACTCGACGAAGGGGTTGTCGCGGATCAGCGGTTTGATCACGGTATCGTAGTATTCCTTGTCGGCGTTATCGACCTTGGCCGCGATCTTCAATTGCATCCCGGCCCGCCCGGCAATGCGGATCGCCTGGTCGACGCCTTTCTCGGGCGAAATGCGGCCAAGCACTGCAGCGTATTCCTGCTTCACCGGCTGCGGCGTCAGCAGATTGGCCGGCATGCCGTGCAGCACGGTGCGGACCCAGTTCAGCGCCGGGATCGGTTTGCGCTGATTGTTCGAGATCGACACGAACGGCGCATCGCGGAACGTGTTGTAGACCTCGACGAACTCCGGCAGGTCCAGCCGCCCATGCAGCGTGGTCAGGAACGGCACGTTCTGCCGGCTGAACAGCGACAGCGGGAAATAGTCGATGTGAAAGTGCAACACATCGAACGCGTCCTTGCGGCGATAGATCAGCTCGACCATGCGATGGTACAGGGCGACCCAGTCCTTCACCGACGGATCGAGCCGCAGCGCGCGGTCCCGCATTGGTGCCAGGGTCGCCGAAGTAATGGAATCACCACTGGCAAACAGGGTCACGTCATGCCCCATCGCCACCAGTTCCTCGGTCAGGGAATAGACGACGCGTTCGGTGCCGCCGTAGAGCTTGGGCGGAACGGCCTCGAATAACGGAGAGATTTGCGCAATACGCATGGGGGTGTGCCTCGGTTCAGTCGGCCAGGGTTTGGTCTGCCGGCCCCGGTGAACTCCCGGGGTCGCTGACTGGTTCCCGGTTGTGAACGCCGAATATGGCGCGATTTCGGCACGTTTGCGTTCATTTCGGCCAGGTTGATCGAGTTGGCGAAACTCATCCGAATTAAACCTCCGTGGTGCCGCGAAACTGCCATGATTTGCCGCTTCTATCCGCACTGGTGAGCCAGGCCGATGGGAATTGCCCATCTCTCGCGAGGCGCGCCGTCCGGAGCTCCGCATGACGACCGATACCGAACTTTCGCTCACCAGATTACGTGGGCGGCCGATGGCCTTCCTGTGGCGTTATATCTGTCTGCATCCCGCGGGCCATGCGACCGTGCTCCTGACCGTGCTGATCGCCGTCAGTTGCAGCGTTTCGACGCAATTCGCGATGAAGCACCTGATCGACGTCGTCTCCATGGGGCGGGAGGCGGGTGCCGCATTCGTATGGGGTGCCTTCGCGCTGCTATGCGTTCTGGTCGCGGGAGACAATCTGTTCTGGCGGGTCGCCGGCTATACCGCGCATCGCACCTTTGTCGCCGTGACCGGCGATATCCGCCGTGACCTGTTCGGCTACCTGTCGGGCCACGCGCCAGGGTACTTCAACTCGCGTCAGCCGGGAGGCCTTGCCAGCCGGATCAGTTCCTCTGCCAACAACACGTTCATCGTGATGAACACCACGGTCTGGAGCGTCATTCCCTCGGTGGTGGCGGTGGGTCTGGCGATCGCGTTCATCGGCTCGGTCAATGTGAAACTCGCTTCCGGTTTGCTGGTGCTGGCGTCGCTTCTGGGTTTCATCGTTTTCATGCTGGCGCGCCGTGGCACGCCGCGGCATCGGGTGTATGCCGAAAAGGCCGCCGGGGTTGATGGCGAGCTGGTGGATGTGATCTCCAACTTCACCGTGATGCGCGCGTTTGGCGCAACGGCGCGGGAGCAGGCGCGGCTGGAGCGGACGATGGGCGTGGAAATGGCCAGCCGTCGGCACAGTCTTTACTATATGGAGCACCTGCGCCTGATCCATGCCGTGCTGACCGCGTTCCTGACCGCTGGCGTGGTGGCCGTGGGGATCCGGCTGTGGCTTGCTGGTCAGGCGAGCGTTGGCGACATCGCGCTGGTCACCTCCTTGTCGTTCACCATTCTGCACGGCACGCGCGACCTCGCTGTCTCGCTCGTTGACCTCACGCAATATATTGTTCGCCTGGAGGAGGCGACCGTCGCGCTGCTGCAGCCGCGCGACCTGCTGGACCATCCGGACGCCAATGCGTTGCCTTCCGGGCCGCGTGAGGTGACCTTCGAGGATGTCGGCTTCGCCTATCCCGGCCGCGCCCCGGTGCTGCAAAACTTCAATCTGACGCTGGCCCCGGGCCAGCGCGTGGGTCTGGTGGGCTATTCCGGCGCCGGCAAATCTACCGTGCTGTCGCTGCTGCAACGGTTTCACGACGTCAGCAGTGGCCGGATCCTGATCGATGGTTACGACATTCGCGACATGAGCAAGGACAGCCGGCAGGAAGCGCTGGCGCTGGTGCCGCAGGACATCTCACTGTTCAACCGCACAGTCCGGGAAAACCTGTGTTACGCGCGCCCGGATGCGACCGACGCCGAGATCATGGCGGCGGCTGAAACCGCTCGTTGCCGCGAATTCATCGAGGCACTGCCGCAAGGCTTCGACACTGTGGTCGGCGACCGCGGGGTCATGCTGTCGGGCGGTCAGCGGCAACGGTTGGCGATAGCGCGGGCGCTGCTGAAGGACGCGCCGATCCTGTTGCTGGACGAGGCGACTAGTGCGCTGGATACCGAATCCGAACAATTGATCCAGGCAGCGTTGGACGATCTGATGAAAGGCCGCACGGTCATCGCGATCGCGCACCGGTTGTCGACGTTGCGCCGGTTCGACCGGATCATCGTCATGGATCGCGGCCAGATCATCGACGATGGCACCCCCACCGCTCTGGCCAATCGTCCTGGGCCGTACCGCGATCTGCTGAACAGGCAGCACATGGAGTTCGCCGAAGCGGCGTAGCGCCTACCGGTTGTTCAGTGGGATCCCGGGCTGGCCGAGATCCCACCAAATTCCGGCAAAGGCGGCGATGCCCTCGCGCGCTGGGCCACGCAGAAAATGCTCGTCGGGTCCGTGCTGTTTGCAGCCGTTGTAGCTGTGTGGGATCCAGACCAGCGGCGTGCCGAGATGATCGACGAACACATCGCCCGGCAGGCCGCCGGATGAGTTCGGGATCACCTGCACGCGTTTGCCCAGAGACTGCTCCATGCTGGCGACCGTCCAACGCACCCAGGGGTTCGCAGGGTCAGTGCGACTCGCCGGCATGCGCACACCCGGGTTTTCGACCTGCACATTGGCAAAACCCTCGGCGTCGAGATGCCGACGCACTGCCTCACCAAACCCAGCCGGGTCGGTATCGACCGTGTAGCGGATCTGGCAATGCGCGCGGGCATTCGGCGCCACGGCGTTGACCGGCGCCTCGGGCCGGCCGGAGGTCATCGCCAGGACGATGAAACTGTTCCAGCCATAAATCTTTTCCGCCGGCGTGAGGCCCGGTTCGCCCCAATCGGGATCGATCGTTGCCGCTTCGCCGCCACCGCCGACCGGACAGCCATCCAGCACGGCACGCACGTCCGCCGGTACGCCGTTCTGCGGCAGCCAGTCCCGCACAAGGATTTTGCCGTGGCGATCGATGATCGAGCCCAGAGCGGAGACCAGCACGACCGCCGGGTCGGTAGTCAGCCCGCCCCAATGTCCGGAGTGTACGCCACCCGGCCTCAGGTCGACCACGAGATCGAAGTGATAGGTGCCGCGCGTGCCGGTGGCGATGGTCGGCACCTCCGGCATCACGCGCGGTCCGTCGCTGGCGATCAGCACATCCGCGGCCAGCATGTCCCGGTTGGCGGCGACAAACTCGCGCAGTCCCGTGGAGCCACGCTCCTCGCTGGTTTCCAGCACCAGCTTCACGTTGAACCCGAGCTCGCCGGCGCGTTCTTCCAGCACGGCCTCGAGCGCGGACAGATTGACCGCGTGCTGGCCTTTGTTGTCGGCGGTGCCGCGGCCATACCAAAGCTCGCCACGCTCGGTCAGCGTCCAGGGGTCGAGGCCAGGTGTCCACTGCTCCTCCAATCCGCGCACGGTGTCGCCGTGGCCGTAGGTCAGGATGGTGGGCAAGCCGGGATGCTCGATGCGTTCCGCGGTCAGGATCGGGCCGAAGCCGTCACGCGGATTAGGATGGATCGCAACGGTAAAGCCAAGCTGCTCCAGCCAGGGTCGGATTGCCTCGCTCAGGTAACGCTGCACATCTGGTAAGTGGGCCGGATCCTGCGAGGTGCTGGGGATGGCCACCAGGGAGGCCAGCCGATTTCGAAAGCCGTCGCCGTCGAAGAACGTCAGCGCGCGTCCGATCGCGCCTTCCCGGGTTGCCATGGTGTCACTCCGCCTGATTTGTCGCGCCACTCTACCACTGGTACCGAGGCGCGCTATTCTTGGCTGGCCCAGGGGAGGGGGGATGGTGATGACGGCATTGCTCGAAGGGGAATTGTCGGCCTTGAGCGCGGCGGCGCGGCGCTACGACGCGCGGCACCGGCGCATTCCTCGGGTTGCCTGGCCCGAGGGGAAGCGCATGGCGGTGAATTTCACCGCCGATTTCGATGCCATGCTGTTGCGCCGGCTGTTGAACGAACCACCGATGCAGCTCGCCAAGGGGGAGTTCGGCGGCCGGGTCGGCATCTGGCGGTTGATCGCGTTGTTCGACAGCCAAGACATCAAGGCGACAATCTTCACGCCTGGCCGAATTCGCGAGCTGTATCCTCAGGCGTTGCGCGCGGTGCACGCCAGCGGGCACGAGATCGCCGATCACATGTGGGAACATCACGTGCCGCGCGATATGCAGCTGGAGCTGGATCACCTGCAAAAGACCGGTGCCGCGTTGGCGTCGATCACCGGCCGCAAGCCGGTTGGCACGCGCAGCGACCATTCGCTGTCGCTGCTAAAACAGGAAGGCTTTGTCTACACGTCGCACGAATGCGCCGACCATCTGCCATATTACCTGCGCGATGCCGACGGCGGGAACGAGATGCTCAATCTGCCGTTTCATTACGCCATTGATGATGCAATGTTCTACAGTTTCGCCTGGCTTGGCTCGGGCAATGCGGCGCAGCGGATCACCGATACCGATCGGGTGTTCGACCTGTGGTGGGAGGCGTTTCTGCAGCAATACCACGCAGGCGGATATCTTAATGTCTGCCTGCATCCGTTCGTGTCCGGGCGGGCGCAGCGGATCGAAATGCTCGATCGGCTGATCACTCGGATGAAGGCGATGCCAGGGGTCTGGATGCCGACCTGTGAGACCGTGGCGCGGCATTGCCTCGCCGTGCATCCATAAGGAGCGCGCAGCGTGCCCTGGAAAGATGGTTACACAATATCCGACGAACGCAGCCTGACCGATGCCGAGGTGCAGTGGCCGGATGGGAATCGTTGCTGCTTCAGCATCACGGTCGATCTGAGCGTTGCATCCGGTCCGGAGGGGATCACCGAAGCGGACCTGACCGGCCCGAAGGCGCAATTCGGGCTGCGGGAAGGGCTCGATCGGGTTAAGGATGCGCTCGATCGTTTCGGGCTGAAAGCGACGTTCGC
>Ga0187879_10001997_pt1 | contig 13915 bp, 9 predicted proteins | sample June2016WEW_19_1_FD_132423 | JGI IMG/M metagenome (GOLD analysis project Ga0187879, IMG submission 132423) | Peatland microbial communities from SPRUCE experiment site at the Marcell Experimental Forest, Minnesota, USA - June2016WEW_19_10 | ecosystem: Environmental > Terrestrial > Soil >... | reverse complement strand
CTTGCGGTATCGCGCGACGACTTCACCTTCGGGATTGATGACCGGCGTGGTGTTGAATATATTTCCTCCAACCAGTTCATAAAGTGATCCCGGAATCAGCCATACATTATTTTTCTTGGCCAAAGCTTGATACCGGGTCTCGGTTGGTCCGGGCATGGCTTCGGCAAAACTCAACCCAGGCCCAAATGAGCAAAGCTCAGGGAAAACCACCATCCTTACCCACGGAAATCTCGCCAGCACACGTGCAGTTTCTTTTTCCAGACGCTCGCGGTTATCGGCAAAGGGCAAATCGACCTGTAACGCAGCAATCGAAAATAATGACATGTTCGACTCCAAGACGAAGACGAATCACCACGACTCCAACGCGTCGCGCGGACTAAGAAACAGCTTGAGCGCTCTGCGCGTCAGACAGATCGTTGACGGCACCGTGATCCAGTACCCATGCCGGGATCGCCGACGCAAAAGTTGCAAAAGCTAGCAGCACGAGCGCCGTCGCGATCAGCGCCGAGTAATTGCCCGCTCCAACAATAAATGAAAACAGCAACGGGCCTGATGCCAGGCCCATTTTGGAAGCAAAGCCGCCCCATACCGCGGTCTGGCCCGTTCGGTCAAATCTGGCGCACATGCCGAGCAGGTGAGAAATCACGAAGTTCCACGTGATGCCTGTACCAATGTTCGCCGCTATCCAGATCCACTTCACCTCGCAGTAGTTGAATACATAGGTGCCAGCCAGCGTCAACAGCATGCCGCCGAGGATCGGTTTGAATATCCCAAAGCGAGTGGAAATCACGATCACCAATACTGCGCCGAGCGTCGCGAACCAGTTCGCAATGCCCAGCGTTTCGCTGACAAACGCGACCTCCAGGCCGCGGTGCTCTCCGAGACCGATGATGAAGGCGAATAACCCCATGTTGCCGGCCTGAAAGAAAAATACCGAAAACAGCGCGAGCAACAGCGGTTTCAATTGCAATTTATCGGGCGCGGCACCCGGAGCGCGTGGCACTGGTGCCTTGACTGGATAATCTGGCAGGAACTGCAGCATCACTAATGTCGTCATGCTGAACAAAATCAGCGTCGCGAACAAAACATTCGTGCCAAACCTCGGTATCAGCAGCGGCAAGCTCATTACGCCGAGACCGCCAGCGAAAACTTGCACCAGAAGCAACACGCCAAAGGTGCGGTCGGGTGCCGTGGTGCGGGCAAAGATCGAAAAGCTTATCCCCACCAGCATCCCGCCGATAAGGCCGTGCAAGAATCGAGCACTCATGAGTGCGAAAGGGCTCTTGATCAGCATGGACAGCAAATCCATGCCAATCAACCCCAGCAGCAGCAAGTGGGCTGCCGATTTCCAATTGATGCGTCGCACTAGAAATGCAATCAGAAATGAGCCGCAAGCCGCGCCGTAGACATTGCATGAGCCGACCAAGCCGGCCTGTTTGTTGGTAAAGCCGAGTCCTACCTTCAGCCCATCCACCAGGGCCGGCATGATATTGACATAGAAAAATCCGGCGGTGGCAAGAAATGCCAGCAAGACACGCGCCAGCATGCTGTTGGGAGAAACTTTCGGCAGGCGGTTGAAAGGTTCCGTGGTTATTCTCCCGTATCAAAGGCGCGTAGCGACCTGGAGTATAGCAGCACTCTTCAGAGTGCGGATTGGAACACCTCGCTTTTTTCTTGAACTCCAGTGCCCTGCTCAATATTCTGTCCCCTCACCACCGAGGGATCCTTTCCTGACCGGAGAAATGCCGATGACGCGTTGGACTCTTCTCCATTTGCTGTTTCTATGGCCAGCGGTGACTGCATGGTCCGGACCAACCGTGGCCACAACCCCCGTACCCGGGGATCCCCTAAGCGGGAATGGCGATGTGCATCGCTCCGTTCTCACTTACAGCGAACTTTTCTCGAACACTGACGCCACCGCTCCAGTCGATGACCGTGACGGCTTTGCCTTACCTGCCAGTGCGGCTGCGCCTTCCCAGACCTTCGAGGGCACATTGACGCTCTCCGACCCGGCATCGAGCGGGAGCGCTCAGATCCTGCGAGACGACTTCGGAGACGACAGCGCAAGCAATTCCCCGTGGCGGCATCTGCCCAGCTTTAGTTTCCAGTTCGTGCAGAACGGGAGCTATCTCATTCCCGTTCAGCAAGGTCTTGTCATCACGGGGAATGCGGCATGGAATTACATCGTTGGGCCCGGACGGGTGTGGCGGGAAAGGACCGACCACGGTTACATGCGCGCTTCGCTTCCGTTCGCCTTGATAGAGAGAAATCAGAACTGCGTGCACAACGGGGAAATGACGTTCCTGTTCAACCGCACCAAGAGCCCCAACATTTCGAAGGTTCGTTACCAGGTGACGCAGGAAACGTGCTTGTATTTCAAGCTGAACATGTGGGGACAACTTGCGGCCACTTATACTCCGGGCAGCGTAGCAAACGACCGTGCGCTGGAAAATGCGGAAGCCGCCGAAGTCGCAAACCGCATACCTACCAAGCCTTTCAGCGCTCTGGCGAAAGACTACCCGAATTCCGGGATCGATATAGCCAACTTCACGCGTGGGTTCCATTCGCCCGCTGACATTACCACTTATGGGCTGTTGATCAATGGCGTGAACTACGTCAGCAGTTGCCAGACGCGCTACGGCGCCTACGCTTTCTGTAACAACATGCGCTTGCCCTCCTACTCCTTAGCCAAGTCCTCATTTGGCGGATTGGCGATGATGTGGCTGGGACAGCAGTATGGAAGCGAGGTTTATGGCCAGCTGATTCGGGATTACGTCCCGCAGTACGCGGACGGTGGCGACTGGACGAATGTCACGTTCAGTAACACGTCGGATATGTCCACCGGAAATTACATTAGCGCGGACAATCAAGCAGATGAGGGCAGTCCCCAGGAACTCGCGTTCCTTATAGCCGAGCCTTACAGTACGAAAATCGCAGACGCATTCACGCCCTTCCCGCACAAGGCTGTTCCGGAAACCACGTGGGTGTACCAAACCCACGCCACATTCATCCTCACGCAGGCCATGAACAGCTACTTGCAGCAACGGCAGGGCAGCGGGTCGGACATTTTCAATTCGATCCGCGACGCCGTTTTTAAGCCGTTGAACATGAGTCAAGGTAGTTTGTCCACTCTACGCACGGACAACAGCGCGTCCGGCAAACCCTTTGGCGGTTACGGACTGTTTTTCCTTCAGGATGACATCGCCAAGATCGGCCGCTTCCTGAACAATAGCGGCGGAGTCATTAAAGGTCTGACGAAGAACGCACAGGTGCTCGATCCAACCCGGCTGCAGGAGTCTCTATTCCGCACTGCAAGTCCGGCCACTCTCGGTGTACCCGTACCCGATACGGGGACACCCGTTGTGCCGAACACATTCCGTTATCACAATCAGTTCTGGGCGAAGCACATGACGACTGCGGAATTCCCACAATACCGCTGTAATTTCTGGGTGCCTTTCATGAGCGGCTACGGCGGCAACACGGTGCTGCTGCTGCCGAATGGAGCAATCTATTACATCTTCAGCGACGGCAACGAGTTCATCTGGTACACGGCAGTGAATGAGATCAACAAAATCGCACCGCTCTGTCATTGAGTATTTTCGGGAATGTTTCCGGCGGAGAGCCGGTCGTACGCGCTGCGACCGCCCACAAATGTCTGAAGGACTTTCACGTCTTTGAGTTCATCTGCGGGCACGGTGAGGACATCGCGGTCGACGACAATAAAGTCAGCGAGTTTTCCGGGTTCGAGGGCTCCCTTGCGGTCCTCTTCGAAGCCGGCGTAGGCCCCGTTATGTGTATACAGTGCGAGCGCCTGTTCGACAGAAATGCGTTCCTCAGGGGCTAAGATCTGGCCGCTCTGCAGGTCTCTGCGAACAACCGCGGCCCAGATTCCCCACCAGGGGCTGATTGGTGTCACCGGAACATCGGAACCAGCGGCCTCGATGATTCCGTTTTCGATGTAGGACTTCGCCGGATACGACCACCGCACACGCTCTGGCCCGTACTTAAGAAACCAGCTTCCAATCCAATACACAAACGGAGGATTGCCGTCGACCAGCACATTGAGTTCGCGCAGACGTTTTTGCACTGCCGGAGTGGAAATACCGGCGTGCACGATGCGAAAGCGGTGGTCTTTCAGGCCAAGCTGTTGGATCACTGCGGCGTAGGAATCGAGCACCTCGTCGATGGCACGGTCGCCGATGGCATGCGTCTCCAACTGCCAGCCTGCCCCGGCAGCAAGTAAGTGGGCCTTCTGCATATCGGCTGGTGTCCAGCGGAGCACTCCCAGGTTGTTCGGTTCGCCGAGTACTCCCGGCGGATAAATCGCAATGGTGCGGGCGCCCATGCCGCCATCGGCAAACATTTTCGCGGCCCCGAACTTCAGCTGATCATCTCCGAAGCCGGTATGCACGCCCATCTGCGCGAGTTTCTCCGCGTCGGCAATGCTGCCAATCCTGGGCGACATTTGCACACGTATCTTTAGCCAGCCGCGACGCCATGCCTCTTGGTAGCCGCGCATTTCGTCGGCCGAGATGTAGATGTCGTGAATGGTAGTGAGGCCAACCTCTGCTGCCTTCTCGGAAATGAGCTTGGCGGCGCGCACGTTAATATCAGGCGGATCTTTGGGAAGGAGCGTTGCGACAAGTCCCATCGCTGTGTCCTTGAGGATTCCGGTGGGTTCTCCAGCCGCGTCGCGCTCAATCAGTCCACCTTGCGGATCATGAGTAGCCTTGCTAATGTTGGCCAGCTTGAGCGCCGCGCTATTGGCCACGCCCAGGTGACCGCTCACGTGCTTCAGATAAACGGGATGGTCCGGTGAGACTGTATCAAGGTCTTGCCGAGTGATGTAGCGGAGCTCGGCGAGTTTGGAATCATCCCAGCCGGAACCAACGATCCACTGTCCTCGGGGAAGCGTCGCGGCGCGGCGCGCTACGGCTTGCGTGATCTCCGCGATGGAATGGACGGCGGGGTATCCCGCCTCAATCTCGCCACGCAAAATGCCCTTCACCCACTCCATGGCATGAGTGTGGACGTCAATCAGTCCTGGCAGAACGGTGCGCTGGTGCAAGTCGAGCAATTGGGTACGGGAACTGGCGCATCCTGCGAGCGCGCCTTCATCGGCGAGGGCGAGGATTCTGCCATCACGCACTGCCATGGCGCTCACCACTCTTCTTGCTCCGTCCATCGTAACGATGTGACCATTGCGAACGAGCAGGTCAGCATCCGTGCATGTCTGGGCGACGGCGGGAGTGAACCAGAGGGTCGCAAGCAGTAATATCAGTCCTGTAACCTTGTGTCGACGTTTCATGGGTCTCCTTGGTGCATTGGGCTGCGAGTCTTAGAAAGTCGCCGGGGTGTTCACCCACAAAAGCGATGTCTCCTTCTTGCTGAGGTTCTGCCAGCGGTGCGCCTGTGTGCTTTCAAAGTACAGGCTATCACCGGGATCGAGAACATAACGTTCGACCTCATCCAACCAGACCTCCAGCTTTCCCTGCAGCACGAAAATAAACTCTTCGCCTTCGTGGCTGTACGAACCCCCGCTGCCGGCGCCCGGAGCAATGCGAAACAGGTGCGGTTCCATCATCTTGTTGCCCGAGGCTAGCAGGTCCATTTCAACCCCCGCATTCGGCTTCAACACCTTGCGATCGCGGGAGCGTACCAGGCGCCCCCAATTGTCTTCATCCTCAAAGAACGACAAGACATTCGTCTTGTAAAGTCTGGCCAGCTTCTGCAGGGTGGCAATCGATGCGCTTGAATACCCGCGCTCGAGAGAACTGAGAAAGCTGACCGATACTCCTGTCTGGCTGGCAACTCCGGCCAAGGTCAAACCCAGTTTATGGCGTAGCTGCGCCAGCTTGGGCGCGATGTCCAGGCGTTTGCTCCTTCGTGTGGACGACGGCGCCGGTGCATCGTCCCCAACCTCGTTTTGCAGGATGGCGGCAATTCCCGCCGGGTTCACCCCCTTCACGGTCCGCAAATACTGGATTTTGCGCAGTTTGGCGAGAGCCTCGCGGGAATATAGACGGTAACGTGCATGGCTGCGAGCGGGGACCAGCAACCCCATCCGCTCCCAGTTTCGCAGTGAGGAGGCGCTCACTCCCAGCACTCGCGCCGCTTCGCCGATCCGGAAATAAACCGTAGCCCTTTTCAAGGTCGCTGTTCCAATGCGGGCGTATTTTGCTCAACTAGAAACGTCTCGTCAAGCAAAAGCTGCAGAAAACCTTGCAACCTTGCTAAAAACAGGCGCACCCAGGGACAGGCGATTCCATCCACTCAATCCGCCGCTGGAGCCACGCCAAGAATTTCTTTGCAAACTTTGCAGGAATCTTGATAGAGTATGCGCAAATTTCTCTGGACAACGACAAAGCAATGTAAAGATCGCAGGTCAAATTTGTGCCCATCAGTCGCTCGAGATTCATTTCCGGAGGGTACTATGAGGCATTCAGGCAAGATGGCAAGGTGGTCGGCGTTCGTTCTGCTTCTGTTTGCACTTTCAACCACGCTACAAGCGCAACTGACTGAAGGCAGCATTGCAGGGGCCGTGACCGATGTCAGCGGCGCAGCGGTATCGGGCGCCAGCGTCAAGATCACCAATCTTCAGACCGGCGCGGTTGACCAAACCAAGACTGACAATATCGGCTACTATCGCGTACTGCATCTTCAGATTGGAGCCTACCAGATCCGGGTCGAAGCCCAGGGTTTCAAGGCTAGCGTTCTCGAGAACATTCCGGTCAACGTCAACACGACAACGCGCGCTGACACTAAATTGCACGTAGGCGGAGCTCAGGAGACAGTCGAGGTTTCAGGTGGCGCCGCTCTGATTCAAACCGAAGAAGCGCGGCTCTCCAACACGATCACGCACCAGGAAGTCGAGAACTTACCTCTGAACGGAAGGCAGGTCTACCAATTAGTGACGCTCGAACCCGGCGTAACCCAGACCAACGCGCCTGTCATATCGAACGTGCCTTCACCAACTTCGTCGGTAACCTTTCTATACGGCTACATCGCCAACGGCTCCACTCCGCGCGGGAACAACTTCATCCTGGATGGCAATTCGAACAATAATGAATGGTTGGGCGGTACTCCGCTCATCTTTCCGTCGCTGGACGCAATTCAGGAGGTCCAGGTTCAAACGCTGAACTTCTCAGCGGAATACGGTCGCAACAATGGTACGGTCGTTAATATCGTCACCAAGTCCGGCAGTAACCATCTACATGGGTCGGTGTTCTACACCGGAAGAAACACGGCTTTGGATGCTCGTGACTTCTTTGGCCAGAGTGCGAAGACACCTCTGCATCAGAATCAGTTCGGTGGTTCGGTAGGCGGCCCGATCATTAAGGACAAGACTTTCTTTTTTGTGGACTACGAAGGATCGCGCCTCACGGGGGGCCAACCGGCAGTTTTCACCGTTGAGACTCCAACCTTTCTCCAGACCTACGTTACGGGCCCCTTGGCGACAATGTTCTACCACGACTTTCCTGCCCCTGCCTGCACCGGCCCAGTTTTTGGGTTGGTTGGGCAGTACTGCCCCGCTGCTGCGTCTCAGGTCGAGCCCAACCAGGCTGATCAATACCTCGTCCGCATTGATCAACACCTCGGCACGCATGACCAGCTTTATGGACGCTGGGTAAACGCACTGGCGTCCGGAGATGTGGCCGCCCAGGAATTGGAGGGTGCAGGTATACGCGGCTTTAAGGCGCCCTTTGACGGGTTCTTTGCCGACCTCAGTCTGGGGGAGACCCACGAGTTCACCACCCATACATTAAATGATCTTCGGGTGGCGTATTCCCGCAACAACAGCCGGATCGATTTCGGTTTGCCCCCCAATACCTTGACTGGTGCCGCACTATCGAGCCATGGCCTTCCGCCTGACGATTTTGGAGATCTCGTCTTTGACGACGGTGTAGCCCCCATGGGCGGTGAAGTCTTCGTTCCCCGCAAGTTCATCTTCAATACCTATGCGCTCACCGATACCCTCACCCACATCATCGGGCGGCACGCTCTGAAGGTTGGCTTTCAGGTGCGGCACATCCAGGAAAACAGCGACTATCAACTCACCTCCAAGCCCTTCACCGAATTCTCCAGCATCTTTGCATTTGCCGCGGACGCACCCTACCTGCAGGCAGGCCTGGTTAACCGCATCAACTGCACCGGTACGCCATCGCCAACTTGCGGCCAATTCACGGATACCCCGCGACATTTCCGCTGGAACCAATTTGCAGGGTTCGTTCAGGACGACTGGAAGGTTAACCCCCGATTGACGTTGAATCTTGGCCTTCGCTACGACCTTTTCGAATCACCCACGGAAACGAAGGGCATTCTTTCCAACGTCATCCTGGGCCCGGGAAGCAATTTGTTTCAGCAGATCGCAAGTGCCAGCGTCGGTCGCGTATCGAAGCTCTGGAACACCGATAAGAAAAACTTCGCACCCCGAATCGGAGTGTCTTGGGATCCGAGGGGAAAAGGAGACATGGTCGTCCGCGCTGGCTTCAGCATCGCCTACAACGAGCCTTACTCCAATCTCTACACCAATGCATCCCGGCTCGACCCTCCGGACGCCATTACGACGTTTGTTGAACCCAGCCTTGGCATCGGCACCACCCTGCCTTATCAGTTTCCTTTTGTTCCGAGTCCCGATTTTGCCGGTCCCACTCTTCCCAATGGAGGGATCGGACCCTCTTCCAGCGGCATCCAAATCACTCCCAGCGGCGTGTATCCGAATCTCCGCACAAACTATTCGATGCAGTGGTTTTTCGGCATTCAACGTCAGTTCGCGCACGATTACGCTTTGAGCGTCAACTACGTGGGAACGCGCGGAGTGGGTGGATATACCAGGGAAGACTACAACCGGTTCGACGGCGACATCTGTTCAAATCTTGTGACTGACTGCGGCCTCGTTAACCGAACCCTGAATCCGGGCTGGGGAGAACTCACCTACATCGACAATAAAGGCCAATCGGTTTACCACGGCATGAATGCTCAGCTTCGCAAAACCTATAGTCGCGGGCTCATGTTCACCGCGAACTACACTTGGGGAAAAGTACTGGACAACGTGACCGAGGGCGGCTTGGGAGATTACTTTAACACCAACGGATATGGCGGGCTGTATAGCGGCGTACAGGACATCGAGAACCAGGCGGGAGATCGTGGCCCATCTGAGTTCGATGTCAGGCAACGCTTCGCGCTTTCGGCACTCTGGACTTTGCCATCCCCCAAGTCCAACGCCCTCGCCAGGAATGTTCTGGGCGGGTGGAAGTTGAATTCCATCGTCAGCCTGCAATCCGGACGTCCTTTTGATGTGTATTGCGGGCTGCCTTGGTATGAGGGCTGCGACTTCAACATGGATGGCTTGCCTTACGATCGCCCGAATCGCCCCGCGGGCATCAAGACCAGCGGGTTCAGCAACCAGCAGTTCGTAAACGGTCTTTTTGGTAACCCAACGCCGCTCACAACCTATACGGGTTTCTATGGCAGGACCTCTCTGGCAAGCCAGGTTTTCTGCCCCAATGGTCTCAATTCAGTCCTCGACACGCTTTTTATAAATCCCGCGCTCACACCATGTCTACCGGTCGGCACAAACGGTAATCTAAGCCGGAACGCGTTTCGCGGTCCCGCATATAAGTCCGTAGACCTATCCCTTTTCAAAGATATTAAGGCGGCTGATCGGTTGACTGTCCAGTTCGAGGCCGACGCCTTCAACCTCTTCAATCGCGTCAATCTGTACAATCCGATTGGCGACATGGGAAGCCCACAGTTTGGGCGGTCCACTACTGCGTTCCCGGCCCGGCAGATTCAGTTGGGGCTCAAGGTGCTCTTCTAGCCTCGTCGAATGCGGGCCACTTACAGCCCCGCATTCTCGATGCTTGGTTCCGGAGTCTTGGTTCCGGGGTGGAGGATTTCGGGGGCCGTGCCAAGGAACATTCTCGTCCGCTTACTGAGCCGCAGAACGTGGATTCAGCGCAGTGGTATAGGCGTTGCCGCTCTGCTGTTAGCCCCGCCGCTCCGGGCCGAGGAGCAAGCGCTGGAAGCAACGATTCGCTCCATGGCGATGGTGACCGGCACAGTGCTGAGCGACTCGTGGCTCCAGCCAACCGCTGAACTCGTCGGAATCATTGTGTCTGACTCTCAATCGCTGCGCGCTCTGGATTTGGGCTCGATCGAGCCTGCGACTTACTTCAAAGCCGATTGAAACGTCCCATGCCTGAAGCTCTGATCTCCCGCCCCATTCATCAACTTGCCCCGCTGCTCGAGCGAAGGGAAATCTCTCCGGTCGAGTTGTTTGCGGCCCTTGGCCATCACCGCACATCAAGATGTGACACTCGCTGGCGCAGCAGGGGGAAGGTTGCTTGAAGCTAGCGGAGTCTGCTGCTCTCGATCCATGCTACCGCCTATATGGAAGGCCGACTGCCGGATCACGTCAACAGGCCGTGCTCGCGCAACTTCCGGTACAAATTCCGCTCGCTGATTCCGAGCATTTTGGCCGCGTTTCCGCGGTGACCCTTGCTGGCTTCGATTGCCAATCGGATGTGCGTGAGCTCCGCTTCTTCGAGCGTCGGCAGCGGGGCCGGCGCTGATGGAGCGGGCGGCGGAGCCGGCTTCAAATTTCGCAAGGACGCGGGGAGGTGCTCGGGCAGAACCAGCGATCCCTCACAGAGCACCAGGGCGGCTTCGACCACGTGCAGGAGCTCGCGCACGTTCCCTGGCCAGTTGTGCCGCCGCAGGAGTTGCAGGGCCTCTTCACCGATCTGTTTGCTGGAGCCGAAGCGCTCGTTGAGCACGGTCACGAAGTGTTGGGCCAGCAGGTCCACGTCGGCCGCTCGAGCGCGCAGAGGCGGCACCTCCATCGTGATCGTGCTCAGGCGGTAGAACAAGTCCTCGCGGAAAAGGCCCTGCCGCACCATGGAGGGCACATCGCGATTGGTCGCGGTCAGAATCCGGACATCCACTTGAATTTCCCGGGTGCCTCCGACATGGCGGAAGGTGGAGGTATCGAGGACGCGCAGCAGCTTGGTCTGCGTCGCGGGGCTCACCTCGCCGATCTCGTCGAGGAAAATCGTTCCGCCATGGGCGACTTCGAATAATCCGGGCTTGGCGCGGTCGGCTCCGGTGAAGGCGCCACGCTCGTGGCCGAACAGTTCACTCTGCATCAGGGTTTCCTGTAGCGCGGCGCACTCGACTACCACGAATGGCCGCGATCGGCGGGCGCTGCGCGCGTGAATCAGCTTGGCGACCCGTTCTTTTCCCGCACCCGTCTCGCCGGTTATGAGCACGGTTGAATCGCTGGGGGCTACACGTTCGATCAGATTGATTAGACGGCGGAATTCCGGGCTGTCGCCGATGAAGGAATTGGCGGGATTCGGCGGAGTCAGAACCCGATCGAGAAGATTCGCTCTTTGGCGCAGCGATCGCCGTTCGATCGCCCTTTGAATGCGAATCTGGAGTTCGTCCAGCGGGCAAGGTTTCACCACGTAATCGAAGGCGCCGATGCGGATCGATTCGATGGCGGTGTCTATGGAGCCGTGTCCGGTCAACATGATGACCTCGGCCGTCGGTGTGGCGGCTTGAATAGCCTTCAGCGTCTCGAGCCCGTCCATTTTGGGCAGGTGCAGGTCGAGTAGGACGACTTCGGGTTCCGCCGCTGCGACTCGCTGAACTGCCTCCTCACCGGAGCCCACCGCGTCCACTTCGTAGCCGAGACGGCTCAGTTCGCACGCCATCACCTGCCGGAATGCGGTATCGTCATCGACCAGAAGGAGGGAGGGGAGCTTCATTGTCCATCCTTCGGGAGCCTGTCCTTCGGATGTTCGTCGTTCGGTTGCGGACCGGGATCGATGGCCGGGAGCACGACTTCGAATATAGACCCCTTTCCAGGAGTGCTCTCGACCAGGATGTCGCCTCCCCAACTCCGGACCGCGTTCAGCGACAGGAACAGACCGAGGCCAGTGCCGCCCTGGCGGAGGCTGAAAAAGGGCTCAAAGATTTTTTGACGGTATTCCGGGGCAATCCCGCATCCTTCATCGGTGACGCGAATGTGCACCGCATCGCCAACTTCGGTGGCAATGGCGACCCTCGCGCCCGGTTTCGATGCCTGAATCGCGTTGAGCAGAAGATTGACCAGCAGGTTCTGCAGCTCCGCCTCGTCGGCGCGGACGTGCAGGGTGGTTGCAGATGGCCGCACTGCGACGGCCACCGAGCTGGCGCGGGCCGTCGGATCGACGAGCCGCTGGGCGGCCGCGATGGCCGCATTCAGGTCCACGATGTCCGCGGCATGGCGCTGTCCGCGCGCCAGACGCAGGAAGTGCTGTGTGATACCGCGGCAGCGCAGGATCTGGTCGCGCGCGATCGTCGCATTCTCACGGATTCTCGCCTCATCCACTTTCCCATTTCGCCCGGGGGTAGTTTCGCGGAGGATTCCCTCCACGCACATCAGGGTCGTTGCCAAAGGAGTGTTCATCTCGTGTGAAAACCCGGAGGCCAGGACTCCTACCGACGCTAGGCGGTAGGACTCGGCCAGCTTCGCCTCGGCCGCTCGCCGCTCGGAGATGTCACGCCACACCTCCACCACTTGAACCAGTAGCCCCGAGGCGTCCAGAATCGGCGACGCGTGAATTTCTTCCCAAGCCACCGTGTCGTCGCCGGTTTTGCGCTCGCAGATTCGGACCTGGCGCGCACCCAGCCGCAGGCAGGCGAGGGTAGGGCAATCGGACAGGTTGCATGGCCCCGGTTCAAGTGCGTAACAGCAGCAGCCCAGAACCTGCTCGCGGGAGCTGTTGGCTCGCTGCAGAAAGGCGTCGTTGGCCGCCATAATCTTTCGTTCCGCGTCAAGGACTACGATCCCGTCATCAATACTGTTGATCACGGTTTCCAGCCGTTCCCGCTCAGTACGCACTTCGCCAACCAGGCCTGAGACCGAATCGGCCATGGCATTGAACTCCCTGGCCATCCACGCCAGCGTGTCCGAGCCTTCCGCTGGCACGCGCCGTTCCAGATCGCCCTGGGAAATGAGGCGCGCCGTAGTTTCAAAACGCTGCAAGCGGCGCAAGACCGACACCCGGATCACCAGGGCGATGGCCCCGACAATGACGAAGGTCAAGGCGCCGGTACCGGCTACCATCCAGCGCAGATCCCGCGTCATCGCAGTGCGCACCTCTCCGGCGTTGTAGTCCAGAATCAGGATGCCATTGATTTTCTGGCTGGGATCGTGACAACGGTAGCACTGCTCGCGGTTGCGAATCGGCACGACAGTTCTCAGAATCGTTCCCCCCTGGGTCTCAATCACACGGCTGGATCCGCGGCGTTCCGGCGGGTCGCGATGGCAGGCCTGGCAGGTGGGAGAGTCGATGCGGAAATCATTGCCCACGGTCCCCGGCTTACTCGAGTAGCGTTCCACGCCGCTGCGGTCGAGCACTACGAGTTGTTCGATGCGCGACTGTTTACCGAAGCTCTCGACCATTTGCGCGATCAGGGTGCGGTCATTGCCCACCATCTGGTGCTCGAGCGCGGTTCGGATCAATTCGCCTTCGGCCAAAGCAGTGCTGTGTGCGGTTTCGAGAAGGCTTTGAAAGTGACGGACCGAAAAGACGTAGGCGGCGACCGTGCAGGCCACAACCACCGCCGCAGTGACACCGAGCGCGAGGCCGACCGTCATACTGGCAGAACGCAGCTTCATCATGAGGGCGCAGAGATGGCGGGATGATGGCACACGCGCCGACTGCCGTCAACGACTGACAAATAGTCAGGCTCGACCTGACATTGTGGCAGACCGGTTGTTTCGCGCATTCCCCATCGTCTGAGGGATAAGGAGTTAGGCCGTGGTCAGCGCTGGCACATCGCGTGCGATAGCAAGGCTGAAGTAAGAAGTGAAGGAGGGTTTCTCCATGGAAATGCTTTTGATGGGCATGTGCGTGGCCGTATT
>Ga0187879_10001993_pt1 | contig 13921 bp, 9 predicted proteins | sample June2016WEW_19_1_FD_132423 | JGI IMG/M metagenome (GOLD analysis project Ga0187879, IMG submission 132423) | Peatland microbial communities from SPRUCE experiment site at the Marcell Experimental Forest, Minnesota, USA - June2016WEW_19_10 | ecosystem: Environmental > Terrestrial > Soil >... | reverse complement strand
CATGTGTATCCCTTTTCCCCGAGGCCTGCTTGTCGTAGGAACACCCCTGGAGGAAACCTCAGATGCAGCCCGGAGCGGGGGGACCCGAAGATCCCCCCGCTAGGACAGCAAGGCTGGTCAGCCGGTGTAACCCACGGTGAGGGTCACAGTGTCAGTGCCACCTGACGCGTCGTTGGGCAGGGCCGGAACTGTCCCGGCGCCGCAATACGTCGTGGAGCCCCCGGCGTAAAGGTCCACACCGAAGCTGCTGTAGGTGTCACCAATTCCCAAGGGAATGGGGGTTCCCAGGGTGAACGGCGTGCCATCGAAGCCACTGTAATTGACCATCAGAGCGTTGTAGATGGGACCACCACCGATGTTTACGCAGAGGCCAAGGTTTTGCTCCAAGTAGTAGTTCGCGGCACCTCCATCTGTGCCAGCCACACCAAGTGAGGTCACGTCCAGCGCGATATTGCCGATGTTCGTGACATTGAGCAGGCTGGGCGCGTCAAACGTTGACCCGACTGTTTGTAGGGGCAAGGTGATCGACTGGCAGTAAGTCGGGTACGTCGTCGCGTTTGCTAGCGAGTTACACGGGTAGGCCGCCGACGTGGACCACTCAACCGCTCCAGGAGTGCCTGCCGTGATCGTCTGGTTTGAGTTGGTGGATGTGGTGAACACGGCGTGAGCGCCAGCACCGATCAGGCCCAAGCCTGCGATGCTCATCGCTCCTACCGTTGCAATAGTGCGAAGTTTCCTCATGTCAATAGTTCCCCTTCCCTAGCTTTCTGCCCTCTTTGCTGCCAGGGGGTTCCTACGGAGGAGCCTCCCGTTGGTGCGGTCCAGACGGGGCAGGGTGCCAAGCCCACCGGGGGGAACCGCAACACCTTGTACATCAAGACCGAGGCGCGATCGGCTGACGCGTCAACTTTCATGAAGAGTCGCTTCACCGCAGCAGGCGCCCTTGCGGGGGACAAGTCGCTCGTCACGTTCACGTGGCGACCCGTGTTAACGGGCGACCCGTGTCTGCGGCCGTCCTCACAGAACTTGCTGCTCTTGCTGGGAGCAGGAGACCACCGCTTTGCAACGGAGGTCTGGTGAAACTCGAGAACCCTCGGCATTCACCGTTCGCCTTGTGTTTTCCTCGGGTAAGGATCATCGCATTAAACGGACATAAATGTCAAAAAGGACTGTCATGTCAGCCCCCCCTGATGCTCCATTGGGTGCCCGACCGCCGACAGAAGCGAAGGTCCTAATTGCGAGTTCTAAGGCGGAGGCCTTCCCATTTATGGTCACTGTCCGTATGTGCTCGACCACTCTGTGTGGCGCTACAAGGAAGTGCCCACCGGTGAGCAGTTCGGCTGGGAGGCGAGGAGGCGCGGCGGGTGACGACCCGACCGACGGACGGAGCGTTCGCGCTCCCCGGTCACCGCGGCGCAAGGAAGAGACAAGCCGGGGCGTCCACAATGGAGATGAAACAGATCTGCGTTCGCCTGTCGTTGCTCGGTGTGACGGTCGCACTGCTGGCCGGCTGCACGAGCAGCTCGACGCCCACAACGACCACATCGACCGCGCCGGCGAGCGGTGTCGTCGCCTGGGTTGCGACTCCGGCGCCGCCGACGACTTCGACGACAACGACAACGACGACGCTTGCGGCTGCCCCGTCGTGCACGGCATCCGAGCTCCGCGTGCGGGCCGGCCGGGGCGGCGCCGCCACCGGCAACGTCGCCGCTCCGTTGCTCTTCACCAATGCGGGTGCCTCAACCTGCCGCCTCCAGGGCTATCCCGTCCTTGTCGGCGTCACCTCCGCCGGGGGAGAGGTCGCCATCCAAGCAGGTCACGGGACCTTCTTCGGGAACCTCGTCCCCACGGACCTGCGTCCGGGCAGTTCGGGCAGGCTGCTCCTCGCCGGTAGCGACATGTGTGTCGGGTCGCCGACGACGAGCGGGGCCGGGCAGGGGCTGCGGGCTGCGCCGTATCGATGGCTGATCGTCGAGCTGCCGGACGGCAGCGGTGCCGTGCGTGTGAGGAATCGCCTTCCATGCCTCCCGCTCTTCGAGAGTCAGCTCGGCGTCGAGCCGCCGTTGCCGGGCACGGCGTTGCCCGGAACGCTCCCGTTCCTGCAAGCCGCGGCTCAGACTCCCGCTCAGGTCCGAGCCGGCCTGGTGATGCGCTACGTCATCGTGCTGACGAACCCCGGGACAATGCCCGTGTCGCTCCTGCCATGCCCCGGTTACACCGAATCCCTCTTTGTCGAGATCGGTGGACAAGAGCGAGACGAACAGCGGTCCTATGAGCTCAACTGCAGGCCTCTCGGCCGCCTCGTCGGGCACAAGTCAGCGAGGTTCGCCATGGAGATTCCCGTGCCTGCAGGCGCGCAGGCTGGCGTAGCGAAGCTTGGATGGTCGTTGAACACCGGCAACGGTCCATACGCGGGACGTGGCGTCACGGTGTCCTCGTAGTCGTGCGCTACACCTTGGCGGGCTTCGTCTTGCGGTGGGCAGGTACCCGAGGCGCCTGCGCCGGCTCAGCGGAAGAGCGCATGCCGGGGAGGAAAAGAAAGCCGAGCGTGATGGCCGCGCCCGCCGTGCCCGCCACGACGAGGGTGGTGCGCGCCCCGAGGAGGTTGGCCACCGGCGCCGTGAGCGCGTAGCTGAGGGGCAAGAGGGCGGTGGAGATGCACCAGTCGATGCTGGAGACGCGACCGAGCATCTCGTTGGCGACTCGGTGCTGCTTGACCGTCGCCCAGACGACGGCGCCGACCGCTTCAGCACCGTTGACGACGAAGGCCGCCGCCGCCAAGCCCCAGTCGCTCCTCGCCAGCCCGTAGCCGGCGACCGCCAGCGTGGCGAGCGTCCACCAGCCGTAGATGAAGGTCATCGGTCGCCTCGGCCGGCCCCGACGCCCCGTCGCAGCCGCCCCGATGAGGGCACCGACGCCACCGGCAGCCAGGACGGCACCGTAGGTGGAGGCTCCTTCGTGCAGCGAGTTGCGCACGATGTAGGGCAAGAGCACCTGCGTCGGCCCGATGAAGAGCAGGTAGGTGAACGTGGCCGAGAGGAACGTGCCCCAGAGCCAGACGTGCCCGCGGACATATCGCAGGCCTTCCCACACCTCGTGCCGCAGGCTCGACCGCCCGCCACCAGGCGGGATCGCCACCGGCGCCATGCGGCGCACACAGACAGCGGAGAAGGCGAAAGTGGCGGCGTCGAAGGCGAAGGCACCGGCCGGGTGGAGGACGGCGACGGCCACCCCTCCGAGTGCCGGGCCGGCGAGCTGGATGGCAGCGGGGCGGACGAACTGTTCGATGGCGTTTGCCTGCGTGAGCTCGTGCTCGGGCACGAGCTGGGGCACGAGGGCATCGAGCGCCGGCGAGGCGAAGGCGGTTGCTATGCCGATGATGCCGCCCACGACGTACAGCTCCCAGAGCCGGGCGACGTCAGCGGCTACGAGCGCCGCCAGGCCGGCGACGGCGAGCGCCCTGGCGACGTCGGCCCACATGAGCACGGTCCGGCGAGCGACCCGGTCGGAGACGGCGCCGCCCACGAGCAGCATGGCGACCTGGGGGAGGGAGACGGCCAAGCCGACATAGGCGAGGGCGGACGGGCGGTCGGCAATGGCGTAGGCCTGCCAGGCGATGGCGACGATGAAGACGCCGTCGCCGAGGAGGGAGACGCCCATGCCCGTCCACAGCAGGCGGAAGTCCCGTCGCCGCAAGGGCGCAGTCAGCACGAGGTGCCTCCGGCTCAGCCGGGGGTCGGCGTCCGCTGCATCTCGAAGCGCTCGGCGAGCTCTCCGAGCACCTCGTTCAGCTGCTCGATCTCGTCGTCGCCGTTGGCCGCCGTCACTTGGATTCGGAAGCCGACCTGAGCCTTCGGGACGAGTGGGTAGGCGGCCAGGGTCACGTAGATGCCCCGCTCGAAGAGAAACTGACCCACCTTGTCGATGTCGTCTTCCGGCCCGAGGGGCAGCTCGATGACGGGGAAGCCGGAGGTGTTGAGGGTGCGCAGGCCGAGCTCGCCGATGTGCGTCAGCACTCGGGTGGTCTTGTGCCACAGGGACCGTCGGATGTCGTCGCCCTCGGCGTCATTGACGCGAAAGCCCGCCAACACCGTCGCAAGGGAGGCGGTCGGCGAAGGCCCGGAGTACAGGTACGGCGGGGCGGCCACCTTGAGGTGGTTCTTGAGAGCGGTCGGCAGTGCCAGGAACGCTGCCAAGGACGAGTACGACTTGGAGAAGCCTGCGACGAGGACGATGTTGTCGTAGCTCTCGCCGAAGTAACGCACGATGCTGTTGCCGCGATACCCGTAGGGCATGTCGGGCGTCGGCGACTCTCCGATGACGCCGAAGCCGTGGGCGTCGTCGACGTACAGCAGGGCGTCGTAGTGGCGGCAGATGCGGGCGTACTCGGGCAGATCCGGGGCGTTGCCCGTCATGCTGTTGACCCCGTCGACGCAGAACATGCGGGGCATGCCGGGCGGCAGCGAGCGGAGGATCTCCTCGAGGTGGGCGGGGTCGCTGGCATGCACCCGGCGAAGGCGGGCGCCGTCTCCGCGGGCGATCTTGGCGCCGTCGTAGATCGTCTTGTGCGCCTGGGCGTCCACGAGGACGGCCCCCTGCCCGGCTAGCACCGGGATGACGGCGGTGTGGATGATGGTGATCGTCGGGAGCACGAGAGTGTCGGGGGCGCCGAGGAGCTCGGTCAGCCGCTCCTCGATCTCGACGTACAGCCGGGGACTGCCCAAGAGCCGCGACCAGCTCGGGTGGGTTCCCCAGCGCTGCAACTCCGGCCCGACCGAGGCGATGATCTCCGGGTGGAGGTCGAAGCCGAGGTAGTTGCAGGAGGCGAAGTCGCAGAGCCATTGGTCACCGACGCGGATCCGGCGTCCCTTCACCTCGTCGATGACGGCGTCCATCATCGGGTGGGAGGCACGTAGCCGCTCGAGATCCGCCCAGCGGGCATCCTTGCGGTCGCGTTCGGAAACCGGCTCGACGGCAGCACCGTTCGGCGGCAGCACCGGGCTCCAGGTGGTGGTCATCCGGCTTCCTGCTCCTCCGGCAGCACGGGGCCGGCCCAGAAGTCGCGGGAGGCCAGTTGCGGCAGCAGCTCGTCGATCTGGTCCACCCTGAGCGGTCTCGCAAAGTAGAAGCCCTGCCCGTACTGGCAGCCGAGGGCGCGGAGCTCCTCGACCTGGGCGGACTGCTCGACGCCTTCGGCCACCGTTTCGAGGTGCAGGGTCTTGCCCAGCTGCACGATGGCTTCGGCGAGGGCGCCCTGCTCGATGGAATCGCCGACGTCGTCGACGAAGGACTTGTCGACCTTCAAGATGTCGATGGGGAATCGCTTCAGGTAGCTGAGAGATGAGTAGCCGGTGCCGAAGTCGTCGATGGCGAAGGCCACGCCCAGCATCTTCAGCTCCAGCATCTGGGCGATGACGGACTCGGAATCCTGCACGAGCACGCTCTCGGTGATCTCGAGGACCAGGCAGGACGGATCGAGGTCGGCCGCCCGCACGGCTCTCGAGACGTCGTCGAAAAGGCCCTTGTGCTGGAAGTGGCGGGCGGAGATGTTCACGCTCACCCGCAGGCCCCTGGCGAGAGCGTGGTTTCTCTGCCACTGGGCCGCCTGGGCGCACGCCTGCTCCAGCACCCAGCGCCCGAGCGGGATGACGAGTCCGGTCTCCTCGGCGATGGGGATGAAGTCTTTCGGAAGCAGCAGGCCGAGCTCCGGGTGGTTCCAGCGCACGAGCGCCTCCACGCCGATCGTCTGGCCCCCTTCGAGGTTGACAATGGGCTGGTAGTGGAGAACGAACTGGCGCTCGTCGACCGCTCGTTGCAGCTCAGCGGTCCGCTCCAGCCGCTCGACCATGGCTTCCTGCAGCGCCGGCTTGTAGACCTCGTAACAGTCCTTGCCGCGGGCTTTGGCGGCGTACATGGCCACGTCGGCCGCCTGCAGCAGCTCCGACGGGTCCTCGAAGCCGGCAGTGCTGAGGGCGATTCCGATGCTGCCGTGCACCTGCACCTCGCGGTCCTCGATGGTGAGCGGCGCCTTCAGGTCGGCGATGACGCGCTCGGCCAACAGGCAGGCATCGCTGGGTCCTTCCGTCTCCTCGAGGAGGATGGCGAACTCGTCCCCGCCGAGACGGGCGGCGGTGTCACCGGCCCGGAGCGAGTCGGCGAGCCGTCCGGCCACGGCCACGAGGAGCTCGTCGCCGGCTGCGTGCCCGAGGCTGTCGTTCACGACCTTGAAGTCGTCGAGGTCCAAGAAGAGCACCGCCAGCGACGTCTTCGAGCGGGCCGCCCGCTCGAGGGCGTGCTCGAGGCGGTCGCGGAAGAGCGCGCGGTTGGCGAGCCCGCTGAGGGCGTCATGGAACGCCTGGTGCTTCAGCTCCTCCTCCAGCCCGGTGCGCTCACTGACGTCGCGCATCGTGAGGACGATCCCCTCCACCGTGGGGTCAGAGAGGAGGTTGTTCGCCACGACCTCGACGTGGCGCCAGGAGCCGTCGCGGTGCTGCACCCGCCAGTGGGCCGTGACGGACGCCCCGGGCCGGAACGCCACACCGGTGTAGGCCGCCAGTGCCGCCTCGACGTCGTCGGGATGGATGAGGGTCGTGAAGCGGACGCCGTCGAGCGAGCCGGGGGCGTAGCCGAGGGTCCGCTTGGCCGAAGGGGTCTGGTAGGTGATGGTTGTATCGGGGCGGGCGATGAGGATGACGTCGGAGGCGTTCTGCACGAGCGTCTGGAAGCGCGCCTCGCTGCGGCGTGCATGGAAGGTCTCCGTGAGCGTCTCCCGGTCGAGCGCCAGCTCCACCTGGGCTGCGAGGGTTTCGAGCGTGTTGGTCAGCTCCGCCGGCAGCTTGCTGGCGCTGCGGATGGCGATCAGAGCCTTGAGCTGGGTGGACGTCACGATCGGGCAGAGAAACAGCTGGTCGGCGGGGGTGAAATCGGCCGGCGTCGAGAACGCCCGCGCCGGGGCGGGACAGCAGGTCACCTCGCCGGCTTGCAAGCTCGCGCGAACATCGTCTGAGAGGGCGTCCAGGTTGACGGCGGCATCCGGCGGGCCGAGGCGCGAGCGCGCCACCACCTCGAGTGCTCCCGTCACGCCGGCGACGGCGAAGCTGACGTCCAGGAGGTCGGCGTAGTCGCAGGCGAGCTCGCTCACGGCCGTCACGGTCGCCTCGTACATGGCCTCCCTGCCGGGAGCAGCCACGAGCTCGGCGGAGGCCCGCCGCAGCACCTGCTCTCTCGAGACGGCATGTTGATGGGCTTGCACGAGGCCGGACATGCGCAAGAGCACGAGGAGGAACATGACGCCTGCCACAACGCCGATGACGTCGGCGTCTTTGAGGTTGCCGAGCCCCGCCTCGACGAGGAGGACGGCGGGGGCGATGAGGGATACGGTGGCGAGCAAAGCCAGCCGGGCCCGGCTCGTCCGTAGGGGCGAGGCGGCCCTCGGGGCCGACAACTCCCGCATCGAGGGGTGCAGGGCAGCGGCTCCCCAGCAGCTGTAGAAGACGATCCAACCGACGTCGACGGGGTTGCCGTCGAACCAGTTCCACATCGGATGGAGGTTGATGAGGCCGTAGAAGGAGTCGGAGACGAGGGTTCCCACCGTCCCGATGGCGAGGAGGCGGCCAGCGGTGTTCTTGAGGCCACCGGCGTTCCACAGGTGCGCCAGCATGGCCAGCACGAGGATGTCACCGAGGGGGTAGCCGGCTGCGGTCAGGCGAGCGAGGAGACCCCCGGGGGCGCGCACGTTCGGGCCGATCAGGAAGACCCAGGACAGCAGCCCCACCCCGAGAGTGATCGTGACCGAGTCGAGCAGGCTGGCGCGGTCTCCTCCTGGGACGCGCGAGCGGGCGAGAAGCAGCAGGCCAACTGCCAACACCGGGTACATGGTGATGTAGATGGCGTCGATGAACGACGGGAAGGGGACCACTCCCCCGATGAGCTGGTGCCAGACCTTGTAGGTGGTGTCGCCGGTGATGAACAGCAAGACGCCGCCGCCGAGAAACCACCAGGCGATGCGGGCGTCCGGGCGAAATCGATAGGCGCCGTAAGCGATGGCGGCGACGGCCGAGAGCCCGAGCACCGCCCAGGCGGGCACCTGTCCGGGCCACTCCATCCACGGGATCACCCCGATGATGAGCGGCTTGCCGGAGGGCTCGCCGAAGGGGAAGTAGATGAGGGCTACGACGGCTTCCCAGGCAAGGAACCAGCGCCAGGCGTTCGCCGGCATGGTTCTCTCGCTCGTGCGCCCACCTTCCGGGGTCCGGACGCGCGCTTTTGCGGGCTCGTGGTGGGTCGACTCGACCACCTCCGCTGTCGCAAGCCGTGACACGCGTCTCCCTCGGAACTTTTCGGTCCACCATCTATCGGCCTGTGGCGTCATCGACTTGAGTCACAATCGCAACACGATGCACACCTGAGCTGGGCGGACGCTGCGATGACGGGTCCTCGGGCCGCCTGCGGGATGGCGCCCGAACGGCACCGGCCCGCCGACGCCGGCGCCGACGGTCCACAGGGGTCTCTCGGGCGGAGCATTCATAGGATCGAGCCCGGGGCCGCGGGCTTGAGCGACTGGAAACCTTGGCGCCCTTTCCGAGAGCGCCGGCCGGGCCACAGCTGGGACAAAGCCGGTGTCGGTCCTCTGCTGGAAGCGCCCCGTCCACCCGTCCCAGGCGGCTGCCAAAACCATTTGACAAGCCGAAGTGCCAGCGTTAAGCATGGCCGTAGGTGTCCTTGACGGTCCGACCTGCACGCACTCAGTAACAGAGTTGAGGACGTGGGCCGGGAGCGTCACGAGAGCGAGGGGGATGTGGCGATGCGGCACTTTTCGGTACGGGCAGCGGTTGTCGCGGTGACGGTGCTAGGGGCGGCCAGTTTGGCGGTGCCAGCGGGCGCCTCGTCTGTCCATAGCAGCGGCGCACGCTTCTCAGCGATCCCCGGCAGCCTGGCGCCCTCGACCGACGTCAGCACGGGCGCCTTCCACAGCGCCTCGATGACCGTCGAGGTCGTCCTCGCTCCTAGCCACGCCACGCAGCTGCAAGGCCTGCTGCGGAGCCTCTACAACACCCACAGCTCGAGCTATGAGCACTGGCTGAAGGCAGGACAGTTCGACGCGCGCTTTGCTCCCAGCCTGTCGGAGACCTCCGCCGTCGTGAGGTACCTGACAGCGGGCGGCCTCGTCGTGCGGGCATCGTCGTCCCCCTTCCTCGTGCGTGCCACCGGCTCGAGCGCCAGGGTCGCAACGGCGTTCAGGACGAGCCTGCGCATGTACCGCGACCCGCAGGGCAAGAGCTACTACTCCAACGCCTCCGCCGTTCGCCTGCCGTCCAGCTTCGCCGCTGGTGTCCTCGGCGTCGTTGGCCTCACGAACACCGTGCGGATGCACTCCATGATCCAACGTGCCCCCTCCCACGCCACCGCGGCGACGAAGCGCTCCACGAGCCACTCACACTCCACACCGAGCTGTGAGACCCCGTATGTCACAGCGGCGGAGCTGTTCACCTACGTCAACAGCGCCGGCAAAGACGGCTTCCCGTACGGCTACGGGGGCGGACCCGGGTGCAGCGGGCTGACGCCGTCGCAGACGAACTCGATCTATGACGCCCCGAACGTGGGGCCGCGTGGCGAGGGCGCAGGTGTCAACCTCGGCGTCTTCGAGCTCTCGGCCTACCAGCACTCCGACATCGACACCTGGGCGCACAACTTCTACGGGCCCGGCTACAACCCGCGGCTCGTCGACATCACGGTCGACGGCGGCCCGCTGGACCCGGTGTGTCCGATGGGAGACACCTGCCCGCCCGACTACAACGGCTACGCCGGCGACATCGAGGTCGATGCCGACATCGAGACGCAGCTGGCGCTCTCGCCGGACAACAGTCACATCCTCGTCTACAACGCCCCGAACGACTACACGGGACAGACCGAGCTGGACGAGTACACCGCCATCGCCAACCAGGACCGCGCCGACGTCGTCAGCTCCAGCTGGTCCGTGTGTGAGAACGACGTCACCGCCGGCTATGTCGAGGCGGAGAACGAGGTCTTCGAGCAGTTGGCTCTGCAGGGACAGAGCATGTTCGGCGCCGAGGGCGACACGGGTGCCTTCGAGTGCCTCCGGAGTGACGGCACGACGATCGTGAACGTCCTCGACCCTCCGGCGCAGCCGTGGGTCACGAGCGTGGGCGGGACATCGCTGCCGGTCAACCCGGGGACGAACCCGCACCCGTCGTACCCGAACGGTGCCGAGACGGTCTGGAACGTCGACAACCTCTGCAACAACGGCGCCCCCAGCGCCGCCAATGATGACCTGGGCGGGTTGTTCTGGTGCGACGAGACCGGCGCGGGCGGCGGCGGCAGCAGTCAGTACTGGGGCCGCCCCTTCTACCAGGTCGGCCCGGGCATCAACAACCCCTACACGACCCACGGCAACGGCACGACCCAGTGCGCCTTGGCGAGAACGGGCACGCCCTGCCGGGAGGTTCCCGACATCTCGGCCAACGCCGACGAGTACACGCCGTACGCCGAGTACTGCACCGCCAATGCCGGCACGCCGTTCAGCGCCTGTGGCTTCAGCGCCTCCGAGCCGGTGGCCGGGTGGTTCGGCATCGGCGGCACGAGCCTCTCCTCGCCGTTGTGGTCGGCCATCATCGCCGACCGGGACAGCTTCCAGGGTCGCCGCAGCGGCAACGTCAACCCGCTGCTCTACCTGCTCTACAACATCGCCCCCCACCAGTACTTCCACGACATCACGGGGATCGGCCAGACCACCAACAACAACGGTCTGTTCCCGACCACCCCTGGATACGACCTGGCGACGGGCATCGGGACGCCGATCATGGCGGCCATCATCACCCGGAGTTTCTGATCCAGGTGACATAGCGGGATGGGGTTGCGACCCCTCCGGCGGCGGCTGCTCGGCAGCCTTCGCCACGACGTCACCGTACGTCCGCCGATTGACTGGCGGCCATGACGGACCAGCGCCTGCGGCAGCTCTACGAAGATCCGGGCACTCCGCTGAGCTCGGGGTTGGAGCGAGCACAGCTGCAAGCGGCCATGCTGGCTCGTCTCGTGGCGGCGGCTGATCGGCCGCTGCGGGGCATCGACATCGGTTGCGGGGACGGCATGGCCACCTCGTTGGCGATCGCCACCTGCGAACGGAGCTCGCCAGGAGGCATCAAGCTCGTCGGCTTCGACTGGTCCGTGACGGCCTTACGTCGAGCCGCCGCCCGCGGGGTCCCCGTTGCACGAGCCTCCGCCGAGTCGCCTGGGTTGCCGCTCGCCCCGGCCAGCGTCGACGTCGTCATCATGAGCGAGCTCATCGAACACCTCGTTGACACCGATGCCGCCCTGGCCGAGGCCTGGCGGGTACTCGCCCGTGATGGGACGCTCCTGCTCTCGACCCCCAACCTGGCGGCTTGGTACAACCGGGTGCTGCTGGCCGTCGGCGTGCAGCCGCTCTTCACCGAAGTGAGCCTGCATGGGATCTACGGTCGCCCCGGCAGCGAGGTCGTCGGCCACCTGCGCATCTTCACGCGGAGGGCGCTGGCGGGCCTGCTCGAAGCAAGCGGCTTTGTCGATGTCGACATCAGCGGCGCCCCATATCACGACGTTCCCCGCCCCTTCAGACCGCTTGACCGGCTGATGTGCCGGGTTCCCAGCTTGGCGTCGATCCTGCTGGCCTCTGCGAGAAAGCCGGCCTGAGCCCGACCTGGCGCCCTCAGCCCGCGTCTCTCAGCAGCTGCTGGCCCTCATGTCGCCGAGGCGCCACCTGCGTCCTCTCGCGCCATCGCCGCGCGAAGCGGTCCGGCCTCCGCTGCAGCAGCAGCTCGAGGTTCCACGTGACGACCTCGCGGACGCCGGGCACGTGCACGACGCCGCGGGCGAACCAGGGGTGATAGCGCGGCCCGGCCTCGATCACGTCGAGCTGCGGGTGCTGTCGGACGTAGCGCAGGGTCGGCCCGACGTGCACGGCGAACAGGCTTGTGCCGAAGACGTTCTTCGGGGCCCGCCCGGTGCGGCTCTCGAAGTGGCGGGCGGCGCGCTCCCCGCCGAGATAGTGCCAGGGGGAGGTCTCGTGGCCACCCCAAGGCCCGTACCAGTTCGTGAACGAGATCCAGACGTGCCCACCCGGGCGGGCAACCCGCGTCAGCTCGTCGATCATCTCCAAGGGACGCGGAACGTGCTCGAGCACGTTCGAGGACACGACAAGGTCGGCGCAGGCGTCCTGAAACGGCAACTCATACCCGTCGCCGATGACCGCGCCGCTCGGCCGCGCCCCCCGCCAGGACAGCTCGGCGATGCTCGGTTCGGCCACGAAGCAGGAGGCGCCCGCCGCCCGGAAGGCCTTCGTGAAGTAGCCCGCCCCTCCACCGACGTCCAACACACATGCGCCGTCGAGACGGAGATGCTCGCCGAGGAGCTTCGTTGTGTCAGCGGCCATGAGGTCGTAGAAGCTGTCCGGATCGGTCTGCTCCAACCGGAAGGCTTTGAAGAGCTCGACGGACCGCCGTAGCGTTCGTTTCGAACTGGGGCGTCCTTCCCGCCGGGCAGCCTCGGCGCGGACGCTCGGGGCGCTCTGGATGCTCGAGGGACTGCGGGCCTCATCGAGGCGTGTGAGCATGAGACATTCTCGCGCATCGACCCGAAAACCCTGCGGTTATGTCGGCTTGCCGCTCGCAAGATGAGTTGGCGCCGCAGCCGGCTGCGGCACCTCGTCGGAGAGGTACCTGAGTACTTGGCTGTCGGCCGTCGTGGGGTTGCCGCTGACGAGGCTGCGCGGCCACAGGTGGCGTGCGAGCACCGAGTTGAGCTCGGCGCCGTACAGGCTGATCTTGGCGAGCAGGAAGAGAAAGCCGACGAGTCCGATCACGACTCCGAATTGACCGTAGGTGGCTGAGCTGTGGCGCACCTGGTGCTGGATCAGACCGGAGCCGACCGTGATCAACAAGGTGAACCCGATCGCTCCAAGGACCGCCCCAGGTAGGAGCAGCCGTGTCGCCACGGCGCTCGGCGTGAGCGTCCGGAAGCTCGCGAAAAAGAGCGCCGAGTTCAACGCGAGCATGCCGGCGATCACGAGGATCCGAAGCAGCCATGACTGGCCGTGACCGGTGGCGATGGCGGCTACGGCGGCGTTGACGACGAACGAGCCGCCGATGATCAAGAGGCCGAGCAGGCTGCGGGTCAACCTGGGCAGCCAGCCGGGGCGATCCCCTCGGTGCAGGTTCCAGGGCTGCGCCATGGCCCGCTGGGCCGACAACATCACGCCTCGCGTCCCGTAGAGGAGACCTAGGAGCCCGATCACGAGGCCGATCGTGCTCCCATGCAGGTCGTGAGACGGCTGCGCCGGGTTGAAGTTCGACCCGACGACGGGGAACTCGTGCAGGGTCGAGACGATCGTGCCGCCGAGGGATGCCGCTCCGATGAAGCCGAGGACGGTCGTGACGACGAGTAGGAGCGGATAGATGGACACGAAGCCGTACCAGCCGAGGGCGACGACGAACTGACCGAGCCGGTCGTCGTTGAACTTCTTCTGCACGGCGAACGCGGGAGCGACGACGGGGGTGCGCCGCTGCCACCGGTCGACGGCGCCGAGAACGCGACGCAAGAGCTTCATTTCAAAGAGGACTCTTCCCGGTGCGGCCTCACCGCAACCCATCTTCGCAGACGGATCCCACCGCCTGCTCCCTGGCGGGACCACTGCCAAACGGCGGGATCATTAGGGTTCGCCTATGCGCGTGGGCGACATCGACCTGATCCCGCTCAGCGACGGGACGTGCAAAATGCCACAGGACTTCTACGTCGGGCTCGATTTCCGGGCACATCAGGAGTTGCTCGCCCCTGATGGCCGCGTGCACATCCCGATCGGGTGCTTTCTCCTGCAAAGCGGAGGGCGCACCGTCCTCGTCGATGCGGGCCTCGGAGACGTCGACGTCGGATG
>Ga0187879_10001991_pt1 | contig 13926 bp, 7 predicted proteins | sample June2016WEW_19_1_FD_132423 | JGI IMG/M metagenome (GOLD analysis project Ga0187879, IMG submission 132423) | Peatland microbial communities from SPRUCE experiment site at the Marcell Experimental Forest, Minnesota, USA - June2016WEW_19_10 | ecosystem: Environmental > Terrestrial > Soil >... | reverse complement strand
GCATTCTGAAACGCAGCGAGCGCAAGATCTGAGCGTCGGAGCCTGACTTCCACGTTTCCGAGCATCAGGTACAACCAATGGGATCGATTAGACCGATCTGCCGCGCTTTTCAGAACCCCTGCCTCCTCCGCATAACGGCCGTCGTGGTCATACATTCGTGCCAGTGCTGCGGGCGCATCGTCAATTGAGCCAAGTCTTATCGAAGTGCGGAGCTCTCGTTCCGAGTCTTCCGAAAACCCCATATTCCCGAGTGCAATGCCTTTTGCATAATGCAAGAATGCATTATCTGTAAAGATGCGTTCTGCCTTTTCCAGGTGTTGCATCGCTTCGGTATTGCGATCAAGGACGATAAAGATCGTTCCAACATTTAATAGATACCGAAATTGATCGGGTCCTGAGGCGGTGGCCGGCGGATCCTCAAACTGCACGGTTCGGCAATCGATTTGGAGGCGATGAACGAGATCGGCTGTTTCTGGGACGACACGCAGAAAAACTGCGCCAAATGCATCAAGGAAAACGGGACGCCACCGCTCGGCATCGCAATAGCTGCCCAGGCTTCGTAACGCGTTTCCGGCCTCGAAATCCATGGATAAAAGTATGGTGTTAATTCCCCTTGTGTCGGCTTCCCGGCTCCACGCCTCTGAATCCAGTGATTCCTCCAGTAAGCTCGAGTTGTGCAGTAGTAATGAGCCTCCGAAGGGAACAGAACGGCCATCAATATAGTCCGGGTATTGAGGCGATAGCTTCCAAACTACAAACCCTCCCGAATTGAAGTCGTTGAACAGATTGCGAGGAAGTTGTTCTTTTAAAACAAACGTCGCCGCTTGCTCAGGCTGCCACCAGGATTGCCCGGCACCAAAGGTTGAGAACGCGAACGGTGTGCTGAAATACAAACGATTCGTGATGAGGTCAAAGCTCCTGATTCCGACAAAGCAAGTGATTACCACGATCGAAGTGACCGCAGCAAAAGCTCTGTTTCTCGCTGACACTCTCCAACGTGTCCCAATCATGTTTTTATGAACCGAACTCAGGGCTTGTGACAAAACCGTTCCCCCAACCACAACCGTGATGGATGCGAAGCACCCCTCCATCCTTACGGCATGGATCACAAGGAAGATCGAGCTCACCAGGAGTAATGCGGGCACAAAGTTTCGCTTTGCTAATGCACACAGTACGGCTATGGATGCCGCGAATATCAACCAAAAGACGGCGCTGTCGGGATCACGCCATGCGAACGCTTTTACCAGTGCGGTGGGTGTGAGTCGCAATCCTTGCCATTCCCAAATCCACATACTATGGGTTTGAGCGATACTGCTCTGCCGTTCTATCGCTGCATAAATGCGCCAGCCCCAAGGGTTGACGAGAGTTGCCGCTAGCGTTGCTGCCAGCCAGGGCACCGCTTTCTTCAATCGACGCCAGGCACCCAGTCGGCGCGAAGGTGTAATCGCATCCTCGAGTTCCAGCAAAACGAATGCGCCGCACATTGCCAGACCGGCAATGAATCCCAAGTGCAAATTCACCCACAAACACATGAGGATCGGGAGCAGCCATAATGGGCCTTCTCCTGATAGGTGATAGCGCCACAAGAGGTTTACGTATGCAGCGAAGAGGACTGCCGTAAACATCTCGGCCCGGGGTGGGGTGCAGGCAGCGATGAGGGGAACTGACGCTATAGCCAGGATCACGCCTACAAGGGAAGAATGGCGCAGCAGAAGTGCGATGGTGCTCACACACGCTGCGGCTCCTAGCCATGACAGGAGACCATATCCACCAATCACGTATGACAGATAGAGCAGAATTTGCGATAGGACCGGGTAAATCCACTCCGTGCCAGCGGCTGTGTAAGAGAAAATATCCGTAAGTGGTATCTGTCGGTGCTCCACGATCCAACGCCCAGTTGCTAACTGCCATCCAAGATCGAAATCCCCAAGCGTGCGTAGGCCCGCCGCAAATGCGTATAGAAGTGCCAGTATGAAAAGTGCCGATCGTGCGCACCTAAAATCGAGGATTTGACGGAGGTGTGTCATGTCTTCACGCGACGCCGACGAGTTCATTGGACGCAGGTTCTCGATTCCTCTCGGGCGCGGAAATAATATTACTCAAATGAACGAGAGGGCGCCAAAGCCGTAGAGAAGGGCAGTGGCTAATCCTTTAGGGTCTACATCCTCACTGTTTGGGACTCAATCCACCACGCAGCATTGCGGGCGCGACCGTGCCGTTGGGATTGTGCGCGATTTCATGGCAGACTAATGCGCAAGTTAGGGTGCCGCCATTGTAGGAAATCGGCATCGGTCCATTAGGAGCGACGACATTGGTGTCAAAGTCGACAAGCCGGTCACCGCTGACGGTTCCATTTCTGCCCGCTATCCCGTGCGCAGTGTGACAAGTAGAGCACGAAAAACCAGCATTGATGTGAATGGAGTGCTGAGACCAGCTTGTGTTTTGGATGATATTGCCCGGGAGATCATGGCATTTGCCGCACATCGCGTAAGGCCCGTTGACTGTGAGATCCGGGTTTGGGAAGAGGTTAGTAATCCGCTGGCCGGGACCTGGTGCCTGGCTGAATTCGTAGCGGCGCTCCAAAAGATGCAACCATTTCGATCCGTGTGGACCGTTCGGGCCCACACCGCCAAATTCGCGGTTGTCGTCACTGTTGTGACAATCTGTGCAAAAAATCTGTATGCCAATCTGTCGCGCCTGACTAGTTCCGTTCAGCTGCGACATGTAAGGGAGAAGACTGGGTTGCGGATAAGCTGAGTTGCTGGTGTGCGTTACTGGATGGCTTGAAGACGCCGTTGAGACAAACTGCGCAACAACATTAGCGGGATCGGCCGGATTCGAAACGGACCGTACCGGCAGATACCCAAATTTCGATGTCGCGGGCTTACCTGTAGACGACCCGTGGCAACGGAGGCAGTTCTCATATTGGTTCACAGCGGGCACAACAGGAGTGATCCCATCGCTGGCAGAAATTCCATTCACTGCATTCTGAGACGGACGAAGAAGCGGCGGAGGCGTGAACGTAGTAAGTTGTTGTGCCCCATGCGGGTTGTGGCAGTCAGCACAGGTTGCATGGCGATTGTTGTTCAGAAGAATCGCCTCGGCCGTATCGTGTGTGTTATTTCCCGAAGGATACGGATGGTAGGATGCCTTTGAAAATTCTGCATAAACGTTCGCCACGGTTGGAATGATATTGCTGTTCCCGTTGTGGCAAGTTATGCAGTTCTGGGTGTAAGAGTCCAGGTTAGCTGGCGCTGGCGTCGCGCCGCGCAACAGTCGCGCTGGACCATTTGCATTGTGCTCCACATGACAACTCGTGCATGAGTTCTGAGCCACGGTGGCGTAGGGTCCGACATTCGCGGCCGGCAGAATCGCATTTGAAATGGTGGCGTGTATACTGTTCGGCCATGCCACCAGCGGATTCGGCTCGCTATTGACCGTGCGCGGTGAGGTTCCGTGGCACGAAAGACACATCGCACCTCCGGAACCATTTCTCACCAGAAAGTTCAGGGAAACCGTGTCCCCGTTTTGTACATGCGGATTGTGGCAGCTCTCACATTCAACGTTCCCGTTGATGAGCGTCACCTTTTGCAGCGGATCCTGTGTTTGCCCCTTCGATATCAAACTTGCCACAAGGTCGGCCTGGTCCTTTAGCTTATTGAAGCTGAATGGGTGCGAGTTCTGCAGACTGGTCCCAAGAATATCACTCGCACTCATCGTCCCCTGCATCTGGATCTTGCCGTAGGGCACGGTCTGACCCGGAGCAATCGTTCCATCATGGCAACACAGGCATAGGCTGCTGGGTGCGCCGATTGACGGTTGCTCCACGGTCTGCGTTGGGTCGGTGGTACTGCGGTATAGCGTGTAAGTCTGCGAAGAAAACGTCTGCGCCCAAAGTGGTCCCTTGCCGTTTCCAGAGTGCGGTGCATGGCAATACTGGCAAGGGGGCAAAGCGCCTCCCGACAGTGGCCCAGTCCCGCCGGGGCCCATATTATGCGTTCCCAACACATCCCCAGAAAACAGGGACTGCGCTTGCAGGACGCTTGCACTCAGCAGTAGAGCCGCACATGCAATCCAAAACTTCATTCCTACTGCCCCCCGCCCTGCTCCCGCTTTCCGTAGTACTGAAACACCTGCACACGGCTGTTGTAGGAATCCACGATATACACATCATCGTTGTGGTCAATAAACATTCCCGAAGGCAAGTTGAACGTCCAGGGATCAACCCCTCTCGATCCGAAGTAATAAAGCAGATCTCCTTGTTGATCGAACACCTGCACTCGATCCCATGCCGCATCCACCACGTATAGGTGCCCTTCACTGTCGAAACCGATCCCCTTCGGTCGAAAGAAGCTCCCGAAATCCTCTCCGTCTCCGACATTGCCCACCGCGAACTTGAAGTTTCCGCCGCGATCAAACACTTGCACGCGGAAATTCATCGCGTCCACTACCGCCAGATCCTGTCCGTGCAGAACGATCTCCGTCGGAAAATTGAACTCCCCGTGCTCCGTACCGGTCTTACCGATCATCTGCATTACACTTCCGTTCATATCCAAAACATAAACCTTATTGCGCCACGTATCTGTGACATAAATCCGCTGCGACGCCGAGTCCACCGCAATTCCCGTGGGCCGTTTGAAAAAACCTTCTCCGCCCTTCAGATTGCCGATGATGCGCTTGAACTTTCCTCCCGCCTCGAAAACAAAAATCCTCCCTGTCTCCGAGTCCGTCACATAAAAGTTGTCCTGCGCATCCACCGCGACGCACTGCGGTGACTTCATCGAGTTCTCATCTTTGTCATTACGCGCGATGAACTTATATTTATGGTCGGCAAAATCAAAGATATGGATGCCCATCGCCCCCGGGTCCGTCACAATCGCCCGCCCGCGCGAGTCGACGGCGATCCCATATGGCCTGATGGTCTGGTGCCTATCGGGTTGTCCCGCCACCACGTCGAGTACCTTCCTAAAAAATCCCCGCTTTGGGGACACGTCGCGGTCGGTCTGAAACGTTCGCACAAATGCCAGCTTCCGTCCGCCTTGGAGCAGCAGCTCGGGCACCGGAGGGGGCTCGTCCTTCTCAAGTTTGACCTTCCCCGCGTACGCTGGCGCGCCCAGGGCAGCCGCCACCACGATGCACAAACAGAGCCGGCGCCAATTTCCCACAGCGGATCGTTCTAGAACACCTTGAACCATCGTTGCAATCCAACGTAGAAATTTGAATAATCCGCCTGCGGCAGCCCCGACGCGCTGACAAACTGATTCAAATTAGTATATCCCGCCGTGAACACCATCTTGCGAAACTGGTAGGTCGTAAACACCACAAACACTTTCGCCGCCGCGCTATTCGAGGTTAGCGCCGCGGCCAGGCTGTCATTGGTCGTCTTGGTGTAGCTGGTGCTGAACGACAGCCTGCGCACTGGGTTTGCAGTAAAGCTGACTGAATAGGATGACCCGGTGTCCAGCAGGAACTGCTGGCCCGGCAGAGTCGGCAAAATAGTCCCCGGCGGGGCGACCAGTCCGTTCGCCGTCAGCAGCACTGAACCCGACGTATGACCGTAATTGGCTCCGAAGTTATACATCTTGTAGACGAGGTTGGTTCCGTAGGATTCGGAATGGGCGCTCGAACCTGCCAATTCCCCCAACCCGGTGTGGAAGCCGTTGAATGTGGCCAACCACCGCAGCCGGCGGCCCAGGCGGCGCTGCGCAAGAGCCGTATAGGAATAATTGGAAGTCGTCTGCAAGGCCAGCACCGTCTGCGTATCTTGCGAATAGCCAAAGCTTCCGGTTAGCTCGAGATTGCTCCATTGCTTGCTGAAATTCGCTCCCGCCACCAGGCCTGCTCCCTGGTTCCCCGCGTCTGTCGCCTGATCGTTTACGCCGGCGTAGACCACCACCGTTCCCCATAGCGGCTTGAGAAACCGGTAGTTCACCACCGCGCTGAAGTGGGTCGCTCCGACGCTTTCGCCATATACCTCTTGCTGGATGTGGCCCACATTGAACCCGACCGACAATCTCTTGGTGAGCACCAGATTGTCGCTGTTGCTCATGGAAATCGAGTAGCTGCTGCTGCCCAGGTTGACCTGCGGATTAACCGCGCCCACGCCGATGAGTTGCTGTTCGATTTCTCCCGTGAGGCTGCTGTCGTAATTGAGCTGGAACGACGTGGTGAACCTGTCTGTAGGCGCAAAGGCGGCGGTGGCATTGATCATCTGGTTGGAGCCGGAGACGGTGGACCCGTTATTCTGCCCGCCGAAATCGGACCACGAGTAGCTCGCTCCGAACGAGCCCCGCAGCGGCAGTTTGTGGTTCGCGTTGAAGTTCAACGACTTTGAATTCGTGTCCCCGATGCTCGCCTCATCATCGCCGGTTAGGACTGCCGGCAAATCCGTATGCGTCCAGGTATCGTTAAAGCGCGCTCCCATGTACCAGCCGTCGAGCTTGTAGTTGCTGAACATGTTGAGATTTTTCGTGCTCCCTTGATCTACCTGATCGGTGCCAAAGATCGATGACGACGATGCCGTCTGCGAGTACTGAACAGTCAAGGGAGGCGCACCCGGAATGAGCTCGGCCCACGCGATGCCGAAGCCGTGCGCCCTGCCCGAGGTGGAAGTAAGTCCCGGGGTCGTGCCGAACCCATAGTTCCCGCTGCTGTTGAACGCTTCGCTGAATGAGACGGATCCTGGAAAGTGGCTGCCGCTGAACAGGTTCACTCCCGCGTTGACGCTGCTCGCGTCGGTAATCGAGCCCTGCCCCGAATTTGATTGCGAGCGATTGTAGATGGGGTAGACGAAGAAGTTCAGGAACTTGGGGTTATAGTAATACCCTTGCGCGGCGGCATCGCCGTTCAGACCCATGCCGTGACTTGAGCCTTCTTGGTTGCTGTAGCTCCCGTTATAGCCGAACCCGAGGTCTCCGGTCAGGCTCACGTTCGTCTTGCTACCAATCTCGATCTGGGCCCATCCCCTGGCCGCCAGCATCAACCCGAATGCCAGCACGAAAGCAAGGAAACGCGCACTGTATTTGTGACTGCTCAAAACTCCCTCGCGCGGTTACTTCTGGATCGCCCCAATCCCCGTACCACTTTTACAATCGCTAGATCCCTCAGTCTGGCCTTACAGTTCTTAGGATCTCTAGCTTTTGATCTTCAACCTCTGCAATCTGACCTCTAACCTCTGACCTACAGTTCTTGGATCTGCGCGTTCTGGTGCAACCGCTTATCCAGGGCCACCCTCAGATGTTCGTATTTCTGCTTCTGAAGATCGCCCATCAGTTTCGCTTTTACGCTGGCGAACGTTGCCTTTCCCGGCGGGGTATGCGCATTCACTCGAATAATCGTCCATGCCGTGCCCAGCGGAATCAGCCCGCTGACCTCGCCGGGTTTCATCTTCTGCGCCACTGTCACCACCTCCGGTGGCAGCTTCTCGCTCTCCACCACCTTCCGGTTGCCCATGTCCACGCGAAAGTCATCTTCCGAAACCTTCTCCGCCAGGAGGCCAAACTGCTCGTAATTCCTGGTCGCCTTCGCCTGTGCCAGAATGCTCTCGGCGCGTTTGCGCGCGTCCTCGACCACCGACGCGCTCGCCTGGTCGGGAGGAATAATCGAAATCGTCTGCAGGGTAAAAGTCTCGCCGTGCTCGAATGCTTTCGGATTTTTTTCGTAGTAACTGCGCGCCTCGGCCAAAGTGACAACCGCCTTGCTGTCCACTTCCTGTTTCAGCATGGCCTCGATGAGGAGCGAGCGCTTGATCATCTGCCGCAGCTTCGCCTCCGACCCGCCTAACTCCGTCTTCAGATACTCGTTGAACTCTGCCTGGCTGGGAAATTGGCCCTTGAAATTGTGCTCTTCGCGAGTCACCCGCGCGGGCGCAATCGTCATCTTCCGCCGCACTGCCTCTTGATACACCAGCTCCTCGAAGACGATCATCTGCAGGGCGCCTTGCCTGATTTCCGCTTCCTGCTTCTTCGGGAACCCGCCATGGAGCTTCGCGTAAGGGAAGAGCGCGAACATTTCGCGCAATAGATCGCGATCCGTCAGTTCCGCGCCATTCACCTTCACCACGGTCTTGCCGGTCACTTGCAGGCTGGATGCGTCAGCGCCAGACTTTACCGCTCTGGCAGCGTCCGGAAATGACGGACTCGAAGCTGCCGCCGACGTTGGAGCATGGGAGGCCACCATCTGCGCGCCGGCGCCAACCGCCGCGCATAGGGATAAAACCAGCAGGCCCGCGATCTGAAATCGGTATTTCATCTAAACTCCTCGCCACATCTGGTGGAGAATCAGAGTCTTATGTGCACGGCGTTTGCCGCTTCTGCCGGCGCTGCTAAAATCTTCACTAGTTCTAGCAAGTCATTTTGCCAGAATAGTTTACGGCCAGTTGGCTGGGTTGGTGGCGGATGTTTCCGGTGCCGTGGATGTGCGGAATGGGCCTTCTCCCGCTATCAGTCTGGTGAAATGACCCAAGGTAACTCGGATTCGTACAGGGCATCGCTTTAGGGATGCCGAAAGTGCTTTGAAATCAGCTACCCCTTTAGGGAGCTGGACGCCCAAAGTAGCGCCGGCATCCTTGCCGGCTGTCCCGAGGGCGTCTTCGCCCACGGCTCGGCGGGCATGATGCCCGCCGGACAGCCGCCGGGACGGCGGCGCTACCCTTAAGCGCAATAAAAAAAGAAGGGGAGGGGAAATCCCCTCCCCCCCCCGATCCAGCTATGAAGAAGTTAGAACACCGTTGGCAGTGTGCCGCCATTGGCTTCGTTCGACTCGCCAAAGTGGCACTGGCGGCAGAACTGGGTGGTGGAATTGGCGGATCCCAACGGAATGGCGACTGTGTCGGGATTGTACGGGCCGTTGATGAAGAAGTACTTCGCATAGGTTCCGGTGGCGTTGCCGGCGATGTTGTTCGCGGGGCCTACTTGCTTGGCCCCAATATTGCCCACCACGGAATAAACGTTCATCGAGTGCTGGTCGTGGCAGGTGGTGCAAACCACGTACGGAACGTTAGCAGCGTTGACCGGGGTTCCAAAGGAGTGCGCACCCTCCAACAGGGCCGGCGCGCCGTAGGAAGTTACAAACTGTGAATACTGGCCGGCGATCGAAATGTTAGTGATCGCACCAGCGGGGATCGTGTAAGTGATGCCGTTGGTGGCGTTGTTGTAATAGGTGCCCAGAACTGCGCTGATCGTCGCGCTCTCGCCGATCGGATGGTCGTTGTTGTAGTTTCCATTCGTCGAAAGGCCGAGGTTGGTCGTGCCGTCTGCGCCCAGCAAGGTCGGGATCTTCGCCGAGCCGTAAGAGGTTGGCAGGGCTCCGATCTGCTCTTCAAAGGCCCAGTTCTGCATCATGGCGCCCTTAGCAACTGCGCCGTCATGGCAGGCCAGGCACATCACTACGCCACGCATATCGGCGTATTGCTGCGCCGTCATGGTTGTGGGGTTGCCGTTCGCTGCGGTTAAGAGCGTGTATCTGTTGGCGCTTCCGGTGTTGGAAACGTCGCTGAAATCAAACGTCTTACCCCAGAGTGGTCCCATGTCCTGCGCGAACAGGGCGTTGATACCGGTATACGCGTCGGTTGGGGCACCTTGTGTGCCGCCGCCTGCGCCCCAGGCGCCGCTGTGCGGAGCATGGCAGCCGGCGCAACCGCGGCCGTAGTTTTGGTGAGCGCCGAGGACGTCGATCGTTGGTTTGACGGCGCCGGGAGATCCCGACGACAAGGGCTGTGCGCCCTGTTGGACCTGGGCGAGCGCCATGGCCGCAGCCATGACCACCAGTAGAATTACTAAGAATAGCTTCTTCATTTGTATTGCCTCCATTTAATTAAACTCTCGGACTGGACCTGGACTGTCCGGTTCCTCGGTAGGTTGAGGTGCACGATGGTCACCGTCCTCCGGATCGCGGGCGGTCCTTTAATGGCCATTCTAAGTATATGATTCATTTGCGTTTACATCTCTCACTAAGAGGTGTTGCAAAATTCATCGGCGCGAACGGAGCAGTTGTCTGGGCGTTCTCCCGCAATAACCAAGCTATGGGAGCGTCAAAAAACCCAGTTGGTTACGGCAGGAACCACAGGCATAGGTTACCTGGTTCCCAGGTTTAGAATCCATGGGAAATGGGCGGCGGGAGGCTGGGGTGAGACGGTGGAGCGACGGGGCGTCTGGCGAGCCTGCCCTGTGATTTTGTGTTGTGCGGGGCCAGGCCCCGCCGGGACGGGGCGGAGCCCCGTCACCACACGGGCTCGAAGAGTTAACCTGGCGGGGGACACCCGGCCCTCAACCATATACCTTGCGTGACCGACGCTTTTCAGATCACGCGATGATTTACTTCGTCTTCGGGGTGTCACCCTTGTCGTTCGGCTTGTCTTGCGTCGGGAACGGCGCTGGAATTTCCTTCTGGGGCTTGCTCTCCGGAGCCTTGCCAGCGGCCTTTAGCGCTTCGCGCCGGTCTTTCTCCTTTTGCGCCTCATCCTGAGTCACGTAGCGGAACATCTGCACGCGGCCGGGATAGACCTCGGAGGTGAACACACGGTTTTGCTTGTCGATCATGATGTATTGCAAGCCGGAAAACGTGCCCGGCAGAACGCCCTGCTTGTTGCCCATATACATGAGCAAGTCGCCCTCCTGGGTAAAGAGGTGAATGCGGTTCTGCATCGTGTCAGTCACCCAGATGTGTCCATCGCCATCAACGGCAATTCCCTTGGGCATAGCGAAATAACCAGGACCATCGCCATGCTTTCCGAAGGCGCGTATGAACTTGCCATCGGCATCGAAGATCTCGATGCGGTAGTTGAGCATGTCGGTAACGTAAACGTTACCCTCTTGATCGACGGCCACGCTGGTCGGCTTGGCAAAGTCTCCCAATGCGTGCGACTCGTGCTTTGTATCCGGAGTTCCCATTCTGCGCAAAGGCGTGAGATTGTCGGCATCATAGACCAGCACCTGGTCCAGACCGATATCGGCCACATAAAGGAAGCGATTCTCGTTATCGATGGCCATGCCAGCCGGCGTGACCAGTCCGGTCGTAATTGCGGCCTCGCCCTTGTGGTTCTTATCGAAAACCAGAATGCGGTGAGCCTGCGAGTCGGAGACGAAAAGCCGGTCGGAGTCGTCGATGGCTAATCCATTGATCAGCGCAAACCCGGCATCTTTGCCGTTCTTGATCATCGTGGTGTCTTTTGTTTCTGGGTCGATGATGAAGATAGCGCCCACCTTGCCGTCAGCGACGTAGAGCCGGCCCTTGGAATCAACCGCGAGCCCATGCGGTTCACCCATGAAGAAATGGTTCTTCATAGGGTTGTCGGTCTTCTCGGCACTGGTTCCTGCGAGGCGATCCATCCAGCCGCTCTTGGGCTTTGCCGGCTGAGCGCTGAAGTCAGGAAGCTTTTCGCCCGCGAAGTAGTCCAGATACTTCACACGGGCGATGTTCGGCGGCTGCGGCCAGACGACCTTCGACTTGTCGATAAAGTCCATAAGCGACTTTGGCGGCTGCGGCGAATCGTCCTTCTTCTTCTTCTTCTTGTCCTGGTCGGAAGCGAAGGCGAAGGAGCAACAGATCAACCCCACAGCCACCAGAATCGCCAGAGCCAGCCAGGCCTTTCGCGGCTGAGTCGATTTGTGGATTTGTGCGCTCATTTTTGCTTCTCTCTTTATTTGCTTCGCTCTTGAATTAGCGTTGTTTCTCATAACTGATCTCATTCCTGTTACTTTGGCAGATCCTTGTGGCAACTTGCGCAGAACAAGGAATCATTGGCCTGGTCTTTCGCCAGCAGGCCGGGCTTCGCCGAGGCATGCGGCTGATGACAGGTCAGGCAGTTCAAGGGCGTCTTGACCTTGGTGATGTTCGTCGGATCCATCACGTCCGAAACTGGATGCCGCTCCACCGGATGCCCGAGGTTGTACTGCAGCGCCAACACGGGAACCTTGGCGAAGTAGTTTTCCGGCAGCAGAACTTTGCCGTCGAAAATGGAAACCAGGTGCTCGCTTTCCAGTTTCTTCGGCTTCACGTCCGGTCCATGGCATTCGAGACATAACTTGTTCGGACTGGCCACGCGCAACAGATGGTCGTTGTCGCCACCATGCCCTAAGTGGCAGACCGCGCAGCCTTGCACGAAAGCGGGCTGGTGATGAACCGCCTTCTTAGCCAGGTCGGCGATCTCGCTATGGCAGCCGAGGCAAATGTTCACCGGATCCGTCTTCGGCAGATTCGGGTAAGCGCTGGCATGCGGATTGTGGCAGTCGGTGCAATCTCCAGCCGCGCCCGGATGCTGGACCTTTGCCTTCTCGATTTGCTCGGCCTTGTCCGAGTGGCAGGTCACGCAAAGGTCTTTGACGTTAGCTTGGGTCAGAGCCACCTTGCCGTCTTTGGCCGCGGCATGGCAGGTGTCGCAACTTTTCTCCGCAAACGGCGGATGTGTGAACTTGGCCATCAGCTTCGGCGCCGAGGACTGGTGCGGGTCATGGCACTGCAGGCAGTTCGCTGCGGCAAAAGGCTGGTTTTGGTGCGCCTTCTGCAACGCGGCATCCTTCGGATCGTGACAATCCAAGCACAGCGCAGGAGCAGCCTTCGTCAAGTGAAAGCGGTTTTCGACCGTCGGCTCTGCGCCGGTCTTGTGCGTGACGTGGCAGGCGTCGCAGCCCCCGTCGAGTGCAGCGTGGCGGCTGCCTTTTTCCGGAACATTGGTGCCCTCGGTATGGCAGGTGAGACAGAGATTGTCTTTCTTGTCGCCTGCGGTCGCCTTCAGCAGTTGGTTCTTGTTCTCCGCTGTGTGCGGATCGTGGCATTTCAGGCAATCGCGGACAGCAGGAGGATGAACGGTGCCCTTAATTTTGGCGGCATCCTTATCGGCGTGGCAAGTGAGACAGAGCCCATAGGGAGTTGTAGTGATCAGCTTTACCCGGGTGACATCCTTGTTGACCCGAATTTCATGGCAGCTCAGACAGCCCATCGCAATAGCGGAGTGGACGGCCTTGCCTTTCGACTTATCCTCGTGGCATTCGAGGCACTTGGCGGAGTCGACCTTCGGATCGAGCGGAACCGGGTGGACGGCGGCTACGGCACGCGAAAGGAGCAGCGCGATCACCGCAAACAAGATCAGGACAACAATTGCGAGCGGGCGGTCGCTATGATTTGCGACCTTCTTCTGGAACCAGATGCGATGGGGGAGCACTTTCGAGTCGCCTCCGAAGGGTGGGTCAGCACGAAAGTAGCCGTATCACAAGAAGACGGTTGCGAGTCACAAAGGGTGCGTAACTGACTGAATAAAAGCAGGTTGATAAACATACGCGATCTGGCTGGGCAACCTCGGGCCATAATTGTGAGCCTCGATTGGGCCTTCTGCCGCAGCGGCGTGGTGAAATGCCCCAAGCGGGACGCGTCGTCCCTATTCTGTAAAAAACTGCCTGGCGCTGGAACGTTCCGATGTCTCAATCCTGTCATACCAGAGACTCTTGGAACTCGGCAAGCGAATGCCGGAAATGGGCGCCATCACTGGGGTATGTGATATTCGTCACATTGCATGGCCTCGTATCCGGAGTCGTAGCAGCAAGCCCATCACAAGGGTGGGTGAGCGCCGTCACGACGCTCGTGTGATGTGTGAAATCCCCGCCGAACTGGTTGAGAGTGCGCGATTTAGCCCAAACCGGCGCTAGTCCCCATCACCATCGTGTCTGCTAAGTATCACATAATCTGTTGCTTACAGGTTATGATGTGTCTGGCGTGGAACTTGCATTTCAAGTTTGGGGAATGGGGTAGGAACATGTCCTTAAATTTGCGCGCACTCGCCCACAAGACGTGGCGCACCATTGCTTCCATCCAGACCGGCGTGGTTCTGTTGATCTTGGTCGTGATTCTCTCGGCGGTCGGAACCATCGTGCTTCAGCGGCCGGCCACCGAGCCCGACGAGATGCAGAGCGCCTACTCCCCGCATGTGCTCCG
>Ga0187879_10001984_pt1 | contig 13955 bp, 14 predicted proteins | sample June2016WEW_19_1_FD_132423 | JGI IMG/M metagenome (GOLD analysis project Ga0187879, IMG submission 132423) | Peatland microbial communities from SPRUCE experiment site at the Marcell Experimental Forest, Minnesota, USA - June2016WEW_19_10 | ecosystem: Environmental > Terrestrial > Soil >... | reverse complement strand
TTATGCGAACATATGTTCGTATGGGCTCGCGTGGATCCATGAACCTCTCGCACGTGGGTCCACCGCTCGGCAGGCTCGCAGACAAACGTCCGTCGGTTGGCCAAGTGGCTGATGGCCAGCGGCCACTCAGCCAAGTGGTTGACGTCCAGCGGCCACTCAATCAAGTGGCGGATGGACGTCGGTCGCATTCCTCTCTTCCGGCAGGAAGAGTGGGGCGATGAGCACTATGGAGGCCTACAAGGCGGAGCTCGCCAGCTTCCTCGAAGGCTTTGGCGCCAACGTCCGCCGCGTTCGGACGGCCAAGCGCCCGCCCTGCTCCCAGGAACGGCTATGCCACGCCACCCGACTGCATCGCACGGAGATCGGCAAAATCGAGCAGGGCATCGTGGAGCCGCGGCTGACCACCCTGTTCATCCTCGCCGACGGTCTCGGCGTCACCATCGACGATCTCCTCACCGGCCTGTGGGTGCCGACCGAGCGCAGGCCCTCGCCGCACGCCGCGCCGTGGTCATGAGCATGCGTGGGGCTTGCCGCGTGCCCCGCTCCTCGCCGCCCGACCCGGCGCTGGCAGCCACGCTGCGCCGCATGCGCGTGGAACGCGGGATCACTCAGGAAGCGCTGGCGGTCCGCTGTGGAATCACCCCGTGCGCGCTGGCGCGGATCGAGCTGGCCCAGGCGGTGCCGGGATGGAACACGGTGCGCCGGATCGCGACGGGACTGGACGTCGGCATGGTCGAGCTGTGCGCCGCCGTCGAAGGCAGGTCGCCGGCGGCGATCTCCTCCCGCGCCTAGTGATACGGGAACGCCGCTCGGATGTCGTGCGTGTCGAGGCCGGTCGCTCCCGTCGGGCCATCGGGTGTGAGCTCGATCTCGTATCGGCCCGCTTGCGGTGGCTCGTCGGGAAGACGGCCCGCCGCAAGCGCTCGCAGCAGCGTCAGCGGATCGACGTCGAACGTGGCGATGCGTGTCTCGTCGTCGGTGAGCGTCGCTGTGACCGCCTGCTCGAAGCGGAGCACTTCGAGCAGGTGTGGAACGGCGAGGTCGAGACTCGCGAGGTGCTCGGCGAAGGCTTCGGCCTCGACCGTTGCGAAAAGCTGGGGCGGGTTCACCGACCAGTGACTGCGAAGAATCGTTCGGAACGCGTCGGTACCCAGCGTCAGCATCAGCAGGCGCGAGGTCAGGCGCAGGACGCCCACGACCATCGAGGCGCGGAATTCGTGCACGAGCCCTTCGATCAGCCGCACGCCGCGATCTTCGGAGAGCTCCGACGCCTCCTCGCCTGAGGGCCTGCGTCCGATCACCAGTTCGCCGAGCGCACGCTCCCATGCCGGTGGCGGCAGCACGTCGACGGGGTGTGCGCTGCGGTGCGCGCTCGCGCTCGTGCTCATGCTCGGCGTCGGCAGCTGCCGAGCCGCTGTCGGCGTGCGCATATCCCAGAGCTCGTGCAGGCGTTCGATCTGCGCGCGAACGAGGTCGAGCCCGACGACCGGAACGAACGACGGAAAGATCTCGAAGATGATCGCCGCGAGGTTTGGCAGCCGTGGCACGAGCGATTCGCAGAGCGCGAACAGCGGGTCGGGGATCGCTCCCGAGTGGGCGTCGAGCCAGAAGCCATCGAGCTCCATCCCGCCGGCCAGGTGCATCTCCCAGACGCGATCGAGGGGGATTTCGGCGAGGAACTCGTCGACCGGTTGACGTCCGTTCAACGCGTTTGTGAACACGTTGTGCATGTCGAGCAAGAGGCCGCAGTCGGCGCGCTGCACGACCTCGGCGACGAACGCGCCGTCCGGCAGCTCGTCGGCGCGCATGCGCAGATAGTTGACACCGGTCTCGACCGCGATCGGAACCCCGAGGCCCTGCTGGAGAACGTCGATCGAGCTGGTCACCGTCGCGACCCCGGCCGGCGTCTGGCGGGGCGGGAGGAAGAACCCGGTCGCGAACTCGGGTGTCTGGTTGTAGCTGAGGTGATCGCTGACCCACGGCGCGTCGAACCGCTCGAGCATCTCCCTGAGCAGCTGAAGCTGCTCGGGGTCGGCGCCATCGTCCCGCCCACCGGGGTGCCGACGCTGTGGATCAGCTTGCGACCTGGCAGACGGGCGAGGTGCGAGAGCACCTCGCCCCGCACACGAAGGTGCGGCGGCCCGCCGGGCAGCCTCGTCCACAGCGTCTGGGGCTCGATCTCGACCACGTCGAACAGCGCCGGGCTGCCCTCGAGCAGCTCCTCGATCGCAGCCGAGTATGTGATGCCGACCCCGAGGCCGGTCGGGTTACTCGGAACCCCGCACCTCCTGCTCGGTCAGGGCCAGCACCGCGCTCTCACGCCTGAAGGTGATGTCGAATCCCGAGCAGCACGCGAGACAGCCGAGTTTCCCGACCGTGATCGCGACCGCTCGCTTGAGCAGCTCGATGTCGTGGGTGACGCTGTCGGGCACGAGCACGTCCACGTTTCTGCCGGTCGCGAGCCCCTCGATCCACGGGGATGGCTCCGGCTCCAACCCGTCGTCCCCGAGGGTGTATTCGTTCGCCGTTTTCAGGTAAAGGGGGTCGCGTCCCGAATGGCAATAGCGACATCCGATGCGCCCGGCGAGGTCAACCAAGGTCTCCTGCAGTCCGTCGAGATCGTTCGCCACGCTCGCCGGAATGGTGAGGCGCACAGGCCCCGCCTCCGGTCGCGACTCGGTCAGCTCAGGCATGTTGCTCCTCTCGTCGATGGTCACCGCTCTTTGAAGCAGTTCGGCTCCTCGCAGGCTACAGGATGCTCCACTTCCTCCGTTGGGCTGGACGCCCACTATTGTCCGACCCATGACGCCATCCGTCCGCACCTCGCACCTTGCCGCAATGGCATCTGCGCTCGCGACCCTGCTCTGCGCGGCCTCGGCCCAGGCCACCACGTTCGTGCCGAATCGCTTCGACGATCCAGCCAGCGGGGGCACCAACTGCAAACCGCCCGCCCCGGCTGACAGCTGCTCGCTGCGTGGCGCGGTCGAAGCAGCGCAGACCGGCGACACGATCGAGCTCTCCGCCGGGACCTACGAGCTGAGTCGGGGCGAACTCACGCTCACGCACGAAATCACGATCGTTGGCGCCGGCGCGCCGGCCACGACGATCGAGCAGACCGGCCAGGCCCGCGTCATCGACGCCGAAGCGGCGCTGAGCATGAGCGGCGTGACGGTCACCGGGGGTGACCCGGTGGGCGCTGCGGGGAGCGCGGGCGGATCGGGTACGAACGTGTTCGGCGGCGGCATCGAGGCTGGCGGCGCGCTGACCCTCACGAACGTCGTCGTGACCGGCAACCGAGTGGTCGCCGGCAACGGGGGAAACGGCGCCGCCGGGTCGGGGAGCAGCAGAGGTGGCGAAGGCGGCAGGGGCGGCACCGCCGGTGGCGCCGGGATCTCCGGCGGGAGCCCGCTCAGCCTGACCGACGTGGCGATCACGAACAACGTCGCCCAGGCCGGCAGCGGTGGCAGCGGCGGCGCAGGGGGCACGACCAGCGAAGGCGGCAGTGGAGGCGCAGCGGGGGAAGCAAGCGGCGGCGGCATCGATCTCGAAGGGCTCCTGTCGCTGAGTGCGACGGACACCCTGATCGCGGACAACCAGGCGAACTCGGGCACCGGCGGCCAGGGCGGCGAAGGGGGCACCGCGTCGGGCGCCCCGGGCGCCGGCGGCCAGGGCGAACCGTCCGGCGGCGGCGGGCTGTACAGCAACAGCCCGGCGGCGCTGACGAATGTCACGATCACCGGCAACACGGCCAGTGGCGGCGCCGGAGGCTCGGGTGGCGCCGCGCGCGGCGCCAAGACGGGGGGCTCCGGCGGCGCCGGCATCGGCGGCGTCGGCGGAGGGGTTGCGCTGTTCACAGAAGGCGCGGGCCGGTTTGCCTCGGTCACGATCGCCGCCAACGCCACCACGTACGGAGTGGGCGGCGGGGGCGGCGCCGGGTCTGGCGGCGGCAGCCCCGGCGCCCCAGGCGCGGTCCTCCTAGGGGGAGGGGGCGACCTGTACCTCACGAGCGCGACACTGACGGTCAGCGACTCGATCATCGCCTCCGGGCAGGGTGAATCGGGACGGCAGAACTGCGCGTTCGGCGGCGGAGGCGTGCTCACGAGCGCCGGGCACAACCTCGACGACAGCGACGAGTGCATCTCCAAGTCGGCCGCCGGCGATCTGATCGGCACGCCCGCCGGCCTCAGCCCGCTGGCCGACAACGGCGGGCCCATCGACACGATGGCGCTGCAGGCGGGAAGCGCGGCGATCCGCGCCGGCGCCTCGCCCTGCCTGAGCGCGAGCTCGGAACCGCTGACGACCGATCAGCGCGGGCTGCCGCGCGGCGAGCCGTGCGACATCGGCGCGTTCGAGGGCCAAGCGCCCTCCGTGACGACGGCGCCGAAGGTGACAGGTTTGGCGGACCCGGGTCTTCCCGTCAGATGCGCCGGCGGTGTGTTCGGCGGCGATGTGCCCCAGGCCAGTACCGTGCAGTGGCTGCGCGACGGGGCGCCCATCGCCGGCGCCACCGGCGTCTCTCACACGGTCTCGAGAACCGATGCCGGGCACGCCCTGAGCTGCCGGGAGACGGTGACCAATGCGTTCGGATCGGTCTCCGCGACGAGCGCGTCCGTCACCCCGGTCCTCAGGCCGGTGTCTTCACCGCCGCCGCGTCCGGTGGTCTCGCTGAAGCTCTCCCCGACGAAGGTTCGCGACAGGCACAGGGAGACGGTCACGCTGACGCTCGGCGGCCGGAGCGCGACGGTGAAGTTCTCGCTGCGCCGCAGCGTCGGCGGCGTGAAGCTCGGCAAGCAATGCGTGGCGCGTTCGCACAAGCACAGGCATGGGAGGTCGTGCGTGCGGCTGGTCGCGGTCGGCGGCGCTCCCAAGACGCTCGCGGCGAAGCTCGGCACGACGAAGATCACCTGGACGCCGCGGCACCTCGCGCCGGGCACTTACGAGCTGACGGCGACGCCCGTCGGCGGCGCGGCCGTCTCGATCTCGTTCCGCGTGCGTCGCTAGGCGCTACAGTCATAGGTGCTGGCTATCTGGAGTTGACGCCTCAGCCAGGCCGGCACGGGAGCTGGCCGCCCGCCTCAGGCCGGTAGCAGTGCCGGCCTCGCCGGTGGAAGGGAAGGGTCGTCCATGTCTGAGAACTCGGCGATCGAGCTGCATCGGCGCCCGTCATGATCGGGCTGCGGCGCATGGAGGAGCTGCAGGCCGAGGCGAACTACCACCGCGAGCGCTACCAGCTCTACAAGGCCAAGACACACGGCCCGCGCCTGACGAGCGTGGTGCGGCTCAGCGAACTCGAGCGTCGGCATCAGGGCGCCGACTCGCGCCTGCGGGCGGCGGAACGGGAGAACGCCCGGCCGAGCGCTGAGTAGCGCTCACAGCACGTGGAGCAGGCGCCAGCCCAGCGACGGGCCGCCGAGCGGGTGAACGGCCACCACGGTGATCGACGCGACGCCCGCGCCACCCCCGACGGTCACCGTGGCCATCGGCTCGCCGGCTCGCACCTGCGTAACGGGCGAACGCAGGGCCACGGTGACGGGGAGTTCGAGCCCGCCCCAGCCGATCTGCCGCAGGGCGCCGGCTGTGGCCGCCGTGGTGCGCCGACCGTCCGCGCCGCTAGCGCTCAGCACGCGCGTGCCGGCCGGTAGGACGGTCGCCACGCGCAGCGCCGCCGCGATCGAGTCTCCGAGCCGCTGGGCGCTCGCGAGCGCCGCTTCGATCAGCGCGCCTTCGCGTTGCCCGAGCACGACGCCGAGCACGGTCAGCCGCCGGCCGCCGATCGCGACGCGCTTGGCGAACATGAAGCAGCCGCCGGCGGCGCGGTCCGAGCCGGTCTTCACGCCCACGTAGCCGTCGCTCCCGAGCAGGGTGTCGAGGTTGGCGACACGGCCGGCGACCGGGAGCTCGGCCGCGGACCGATCGACGATCGCCGCGAACGCCGGCTCGCCCATGGCCATGCGCGCGAGCTTCAGCTGGTCGACGGCCGTGGAGACGGTCGAGTCCTCGAAGCCGCTCGGGTCGGTGTATGTGGTCGAGACCATGTGGAGCTGGCGCGCGGTGGCGTTCATACGGGCCACGAACGCCGCGATCGTGCCCGCGTCGTGGACGGCCAGCAGCGCCGCGATGTTGTTGGCGGAGGGCAGCAGCAGCGCCTGCAGCGCCTGGCGCTCGCTGAGCCGCTCGCCGGCGCGCACGGGCACGACCGACTGCGCCAGCGCGGCGCGCAGTTCCTCTTCGGTGACCTCCGCGGGCGTGATCGTGATCGTGAACCCTTCGCCGCCGGGCGCCAGCGGGTGCTCGAGCAGGGTCAGGTAGGCGGTCATCACCTTGGCGACGCTCGCGATCGGGACCGGCGCGAACGCCCCCGAGCTCTCGATGCCGCCGACTCCCTGCACCTGCACCGCCGCCTCGCCCGCGCGCGGCCACGCGAGCACGGGCCTCGCCCCCGGGAAGCGGACGTAGGAGGCGAGCGTGCGCCGGATGCTCAGCGGTGGCGTGCCCTCGGTGGCGACCCGCACGGTCACCAGCACCGCGAGCGACACGAGCCCGAGCGCGGCGAGGATCCGCCACCGCGAGCGAGATCGGTGCCTGAGCGCTGGCCGTCGGCTCGCCGCCACAGCTTGCAGACGCTAGCGCAGGCGCAGGCGGCCGGCGCCGGCAGATGCGATCATGGCCGACGTGGCCCGACTGCCCCCGCTCGACCCCGCCGACGCCGAGCCCGCGGTGCGCGCCGCGCTCGAGCGCCTGCCGCCGCTGGCGGTGTTCGCGACGGTCGCCAACGCGCAGGGCGCGTTCGTCAACTGGCTGCGCTTCGGCGGCGACTGCCTGGACTCGCGCTGGTTCGATCCGGTGCTGCGCGAGCTCGCGATCCTGCGCGTCGCGCGGCTGACGCCCGGCGCCGAATACGAGTGGGTCCAGCACGTGCCGATCCTGCTCGCGGTCGGCGGCACGCCCGAGCAGGTGGCGGCGCTCGAGGCCGACGAGCTCGATGCCGAGGCGCTCGGCGAGGACGGGCGGCTGGTGGTGCGCCTCACCGGCCAGGTGGTGCGCGACGCGACCCCCGACGAGGCCACCTTCGCGGCGATGAGCGCGCGCTTCACGCCCGCCGAGATCACGCAGCTGCTGCTCGTGATCGGCCAGTACATGATGGTCGCGCGCGTGATGGCCACGGCGCAGCTGGAGGTCGACGCGGTGCTAGGCGCGGACGTGCTCGCAGGCGTCGACAGGCGGAGCGCCGGGCGCGGGCCCGCGCCCGCCCGCAGCACGACTATCACCCAATCGCTTTGATACCCCAGACTTCGTTCGCCTGGCCGTCTTTCCACCGGTAGATGCCGACGTTCGTGCCGGCCTCGACCTTCTTGTCCCACGCATTCAGATTCTGGTGGACATCGCCGAGCGGGCGGATCGCGAAGCCCGCTCCGACGGGATCGAGCGTCCACAGGCGAATCGGGGAGATGATGTTGTAGGCATCTTTCGCTGCCTGGGTCACGCTCTGCGTGTCCGGTTTCACAGCCCCGTCCACGTTCTGCGGTGCCTGCGCCACCAGCCCGGTCTGCTTGTTCACCAGATAGAACGCAAGAACGGCGTGGTCATGCTCGTCGACTCCCGCAAATGGCTCGAGCTGCCAGAGCTGGTGGGCGTCCGTCTTATTGGGTTCGGCGATCACGAGCAAACCCTGTGGCTGTTGCTGCGGTGCGGCAAGGGCAACCGGCGTTTTCTTGTCGGGTTCGCAGAGGATCTGGAAGTCGAACATGTGCGCTCCTTTGAGAGGTAACCGAGCTCGCTGGACTGTGACAAGCGCCTGTGCGCCTCGCAACCGCCCGGGCGCTGCGCTCGGTTCCTCGGCGCTAGATCGGCCTGGGCGTGTTCCTCACTGGGCCCCTGTCGCCACCGCGGTGCGCGCGCGGGCGCGGATCACCTCGGCGACCGCCGCGGGATCGTCGTAGAAGGGCACGTGCCCGGCGCCGAGCGTCACGTGCGTCGCCCACGGCAGCAGCGCGCGCGCCCGCGGCGCCTGCAGGCGGTAGGGGAGCAGCAGGTCGCGCCGGCCCCAGGCGATCGTCAGCGGCGTGCTGCGCAGCTGCTCGGGACGCTGGAAGCGGTACTGGCGGAAGGCGTCGAGCGCGCCCGCGAACGCGGGGGAGGCCCATGCGTCCCTGAGCGTCGCGACCGCCTCGTGCGCGGGCAGGCGCGCGGGGTAGCCGAACGTCTGCGAGAACAGCGCGATGCGCCCGCGGCGCGTGCGCGCGAGGCGTTCGAGCGCCGGCCGCGCCGCCGGCGGCGTCTGTGCGAGCGCGCGCAGCGAGAGCTGGCAGAAGCGCAGCTCGGCGGGCGTCCAGAAGCCGGCGGGGGAGAACGCGCACACCGAGCGGACCGCGCGGCCGCGGGCCAGCTCGAGCGCGATCGCGCCGCCCATCGAGTTGCCCGCCACGTGCGGGCGCTCGAGGCCGAGCTCCGCGAAGAACCACTCGAAGGCGTCCGCGTACGCGGGGATCGTCGGCTCGATGCCCGCCGACAGCGGCGAGGAGCGCCCGAAGCCGGGCGAGTCGCAGGCGATCACGTCGAACTCGCCCGCGAGCCGCTCGATCACCGGCTCCCACGCCTGCCAGTGGTGCCCGACGCCGTGCAGCAGCACCAGCGGCGGGCCCTCGCCCTCGCGGTGGTAGTTGATCGACAGGCTCACGCCGGGCTCCAGCTGCGCTCGAGGCTCATCTCAGGCTCCAGTTGAGGTTGAGGCTGGCGCGATTTCGCGCACGAGATCGGCGCCGCGCTCGGCGATCATGATCGTCGGCGCGTTGGTGTTGCCGCCGGTGATCGTGGGCATGATCGAGGCGTCGATCACGCGCAGGCCCCGCAGGCCGTGCACGCGCAGGTGGGAGTCGACGACCGCCTCGGCGTGGGTGTCGCTCATCCTGGCGGTGCCCACGGGGTGGTAGATCAGCATCAGGCGCCTGCGCAGGTCCGCCTCGAGCTCGTCGCGCTCGACGCTCGCCGCGCCGGGCTTGAGCTCCTTGACGACGATCTGCTTCAGCGGCGCCTGCGCGGCGATCTCGCGCGCGAGGCGCACGCCGGCGAGCAGCGACTCGACGTCGTCGGGCTCGGACAGCGCGTTGGTGAGGATCCGCGGCTTGGCGGTGGGGTCGGCCGAGCGCAGCCACACCCGCCCGCGCGCCCGCGGCGAGACGAGCACCGGCGCGATCACCATGCAGTGGCCCTCGTATGTCTCCGCGCCGTGGTCTTCGTAATACGCGGCGCCCATGTGGAACTGGATGTCCGCCGCCGGCAGCCCCCCGCGCGTGCGCGTGAAGGCGACGACCTCGGCGACGGTGGAGCTGAGCTTGCCCGATTTGCGCAGCAGCCACTCGGCCAGCGGCCTGGGCTTGTCGGCGCCGTACAGGGTGTCGGTGTCCGACACCTCCCACAGCACCGTCAGGAACGGGTGGTCCTGGAGGTTGCGCCCGACGCCGGGCAGCTCGTGCCGGGCCTCGACGCCGGCGCCGCGCAGCTCAACGCCTGAGCCGATGCCCGACAGCAGCAGCAGCTGCGGCGAGCCGATCGCGCCGGCGCTCAGCAGAACCTCGCGCTCGGCCCGCACGAGCTCGACGCCGCCGCGCCCCTTGCGCAGGCGCACGCCGGCAGCCCGGTCGCCCTCGAGCTCGACGCCCAGCACGGTGACTCCCGTTCTGACCTCGAGGTTCGGGCGCGTGAGCGCCGGGCGCAGGTACGCGTCGGCGGCGCTGAAGCGCCTTCCGTTCTTCTGCGTGACCTGGAACATCGACGCGCCATCCTGCTCGGGGCCGTTGTAGTCGGCGATGCGCGGGATGCCGGCGGCCTCGCTGGCGGCCAGCAGGCGCCCGCTCAGCTTCCGCGGCGAACGCTGCTCGGCGACGTGCAGCGGTCCGCCGGCGCCGTGGTACTCGGACGCGCCGCGGACGTTGTCCTCGGAGCGCTTGAAATAGGGAAGCACGTCCGCGTAGCCCCAGCCGGGCGCGCCCTGCGCCTCCCAGCCGTCGTAGTCCAGCGGCCGGCCGCGGACGTACAGCATCGCGTTCATCGAGCTCGAGCCGCCGAGCGCCTTGCCGCGCGGGATGTACAGCGAGCGGCCGTCGACGTGCGGCTCGGGCTCGGTCGCGAAGTCCCAGTCGAGCTTCGAGTGGAACTGTTCGGGGAACGCCGCTGGGATCTTGATCTTCAGCGAGCGGTCGGAGCCGCCCGCCTCCAGCAGCAGCACCCGCACGGACGGGTCCTCGGACAGGCGGTTCGCGAGCACGCAGCCGGCGGAACCGGCACCAACGATTATGTAGTCGTACATGGCCTCGCGTCCCCTCCCGGCACCCTAAGCACTCATGACAGGAGCTGGCTTTGACAGTGGAGTGAAGCGGTACTCGTCGGCGTCCAGCTGGCGTGTCTGCTGCAGGTACTCGCGCATGTAGCCCGGCCAGTTGGCGACGATGCGCCCGTGCTCGTCGCGGTACCAGGAGTCGCACTGCGTCCACGCGGTGCCGGCGAAGCGCGCCTGCAGCGCGCGATCGCTCGCGGCCTCGACCTCGGCGCGCACCTCGATCGCGCCGGCCTCGCGGTCGCGGAGTTGCCGCAGGGCCTGACGCAGGTACGCGGCCTGCGCCTCCAGATAAACGATGATCGAGCCGCCCGAGGTGTTGGTGTTGGGCCCGTACATCACGAACATGTTCGGGAAGCCCGGCACGCACATGCCGAGATGCGCGTGCGCGCCGCCGGACCAGTACTCGTGCAGATCGACGCCGTCGCTGCCGGTGATCCGCATCGGGAACATGAAGTCGTTGGTCTTGAAGCCGGTCGCCCAGATCACGCAGTCCACCTCGCGCGCAGTGCCGTCCCCGGTGACGAGGCCGGTCGGCGTGATGCGCGCGATCGCGTCGGTGACGAGCTCGACGTTGGGGCGCTGTAGCGCCGGCAGGTAGTGCGAGCTGAAGAGGATGCGCTTGCAGCCGAACGTGTAGTCCGGCCACGCCTTCGCGCGCAGCAGCGGGTCCTTGAGCTGCGAGCGCATGAACGCGACCGAGCGTGCCCGCGCGAGACGCCCGACCGTGTCCGGGTGGCGGATCGCGAGCGTCAGCGACTCGGTGTACTCGAACACGAACCCGCGGCGCAGCGCCTGCAGCCCGGGGACGCGCGCGATCGCGGCCCGGACGGTGGCGTTGTAGCGGCGGTTGTGGCGCGGCAGGAACCAGTTGCCGGTGCGCTGGAACACGCTCATGTGCTTGACGGTCGGCGCGATCTCGGGCACGAACTGCACGGCGCTCGCGCCGGTGCCGACGACCGCCACGCGCTTGCCCGCGAGCGGGTAGTCGTGGTCCCATTCCGCCGAGTGGAAGCTGTGGCCGGCGAAGCTCTCCGCGCCCTCGATCTTCGGCCGCGAGGGCTGGTCCAGCTGCCCGGTCGCCAGGATCAGGGCGTCCGCCTCGTAGACGGTGCCCCCTGCGGTCTCGACGCTCCAGCGGCAGCGCGCCGCGTCCCACGAGCAGGCGGTGACGGTCGTGCCCGTGCGCACCAGGCGATCGATCCCGTGCGCGCGCGCCACGTCGTGCAGGTACGCGTGGATCTCCGCCTGCGGGGAGCACAGCCGCGACCAGTCGCGCCGCTGCGCGAACGAGAACGAGTACAGGTGGCTCGGGACGTCGCACGCGGCGCCCGGGTAGCTGTTGTAGAACCACGTCCCGCCCAGGTCGGGCGCCTTCTCGAGGATCGTGACGCCGTCGATCCCGTGGCGGCGCAGCTCGATCGCCGCGGCGATCCCGCCGAAGCCCGCGCCCACGATCACGACCTCGAGCGCGCGGCTCGAGGACGGCTGCTGTGGACGCACAGCTGCGGCGGACATGCGGCTCCTCCTCCTAAACGTTCTCGGCTGTTGTAGTCAACCTTATGCCCTTCAGCCACGCGGCGGCGGCCGGGAGCTCCCGCGGATCGATGTGGTGCCCGGCATCGGACTCGTGGTAGTCGACGGCCAGCCCCGCACCGCGCAGCAGCTCGGCGGCGGCGCGCGCGAAGCCGACGTCGATCACCTGGTCGCGGCGGCCGTGCGCGATGAACACGCGCACCCCGGTGCGGCCCGCGAGCTCGGGCTGCCAGTCCTCGACGGTGGGGATGAAGCCCGAGAAGGCGAGGATCCCGCACGGCGCGGGGCGCCCGGCGCCGAGCCCCATGGCGTAGCTCATCACCGCGCCCATCGAGAAGCCGCCGAGCACGGTCCGCTCCGGCGCGATCCCCGTTCGCGCCCACAGCTCGTCGTGGAGCTCTGCGAGCTGGGCGCGGGCCGCGTCGAAGGTGCCGGGATCGGGATAGCCGACGCGCGGCACCGTGTACCAGTGGTGGCCGGGCGAGTTGGGCAGCGTCAGCGGCGCGCGCGGCGTGACCACGTGCAGCCGGTGGGTTGGATCGAGCACGTCGGCGAGCGTCAGCAGGTCGTGCTCGTCGGCGCCGCGCCCGTGGTGCAGCACCAGCAGCCCGTCGGGCTCGCCCGCGGCGGGCCGCTCGCGGAAGTGCAGCGTGCTCACGCGACCATGACCTCCCGCACGCGTGATCGCGCAGCGCTCACCCGGCGCTCGCCGCCTGCTCGCGCGGGATGTACGGCGCCAGCTCGCGCCGGGCGATCGACAGCTTGTGGACCTCGTCGGGGCCGTCGGCCAGGCGCAGCGTGCGCAGGTGGGCGTACGCGGCGGCGAGCGAGAAGTCGTCGGTGACGCCGGCGCCCCCGTGGACCTGGATCGCGCGGTCGAGGACCCTCAGCGCGACGTTCGGCGCGGCGACCTTGATCGCGGAGATCTCGATGCGCGCGTGGCGGTTGCCGACGGTGTCCATCAGCCACGCCGCCTTCAGCGTCAGCAGGCGCGCCATCTCGATTTCGATGCGCGACTCGGCGATCCAGTCCTGGACGTTGCCGCGCATCGCCAGCGGCTGGCCGAACGTCACGCGCGAGACCGCGCGCCTGCACATCGCCTCGAACGCCCGCTCGGCGGCGCCGATCGCGCGCATGCAGTGGTGGATGCGCCCGGGGCCCAGGCGCGCCTGGGCGATCATGAAGCCGTCGCCCTCGTTCGCGATCAGGTTCGACGCGGGCACGCGCACGTTCTCGAAGTCCACTTCCGCGTGGCCCTCCTGGTCGGCGTAGCCGAACACCGGCAGGTTGCGCATGACCGTCACGCCGGGCGTGTCGAGCGGCACCAGGATCTGGCTCTGCTGGGTGTACGTCGGGGCGTCCGGATTGGTCTTGCCCATCACGATCATGATCCGGCAGTGGGGGTGCAGGGCGTTCGAGGTCCACCACTTGCGCCCGTTGAGCACGTACTGATCGCCGTCGCGCTCGATCGACATGCAGATGTTGGTCGCGTCCGAGCTCGCGACGTCGGGCTCGGTCATCGCGAACGCCGAGCGGATCTCGCCGTCGAGCAGCGGCGTGAGCCAGCGGTCCCTCTGCTCGGGCGTGCCGAACTGATGCAGCACCTCCATGTTGCCCGTGTCCGGAGCCGAGCAGTTGCACGCCTCCGAGGCGATGTGCGAGCGCCCGAGGATCTCCGCCAGCGGCGCGTAGTCGGCGTTCGAGAGACCCGCGCCGTGGTCGGGGTCCGGCAGGAACATGTTCCACAGCCCCGCCTCGCGCGCGCGGGTCTTCAGCTCCTCCATGATCGCCGGCTGGTGGTGGGGGTCGCCGGACTCGCGCATCTGCTGCTCGTACACCGCCTCCGCCGGGTAGATGTGCTCGTCCATGAACGCCGTGAGGCGCTCCTTGAATTCGGAACAGCGCTGGCTCGGCTCGAAGTCCATCGGTCCTCCCTCCCCCTCACGGGGACTATGCGGCGACGGTCAGTGACCTAGGATCATCGCCGATGAGCCAAGACGGCGCCAGCTACCGCGCGGCCGGCGTGGACTACGACGCGCTCGACGCGGGCAAGCGGCTGGCGATGGCCAAGGCGCTCTCCACCTCG
>Ga0187879_10001976_pt1 | contig 13978 bp, 13 predicted proteins | sample June2016WEW_19_1_FD_132423 | JGI IMG/M metagenome (GOLD analysis project Ga0187879, IMG submission 132423) | Peatland microbial communities from SPRUCE experiment site at the Marcell Experimental Forest, Minnesota, USA - June2016WEW_19_10 | ecosystem: Environmental > Terrestrial > Soil >... | reverse complement strand
GGGACCATGCCGGCGGTCTTCATCTTGGCCGTCGGGGCTTTCAGAAGAGCCGTCAATTTAGCGGACGGATACTGACTGGAAATATGAGTCAGCGCCGGCCCGGCACCGCCGTCACCAGCCTTTCCATGGCATTTTGTGCAGCCGTGAGAATTGAAAATAGCCTTTCCCCCGCGGTGAGCGGTCTTGCCCGCCGAACCTCCAACTGGCCCGTTCGCGGCGGCCGGCTTCGCGTTAGCTGGCGAGGCTGCCGAACCTCCAACTGGCCCGTTCGCGGCGGCTGGCTTCGCGTTAGCCGGCGAGGCTGAGGTCGAATCGGAAGCCACCGGTCCGCCAGTCCACATCTTCAAATGATCCATTTTGGAAACGTTGTGAATCATATCGTGGCAACCGCTTGAAATGCACGATACTTGATTCGATTTGAGCAAAGCTAAAGGCTTCATGTGCGCGAGATTATCTTCAAAGTCGCGGGTGCCCATATGGCAGTGCAAGCACTGCGAATTAGGGTACCTGCCGATTAGATGAAGTGTCTTTGGTGGAGTGCTCAGATACTCCATGTACAGATACGTTAAGCCTCTAAGCTTGGCCTTCAATGGGCCGTACATGGTGTAGTTGGTGTGGCAGGTATAACAGGCCTTGTCCGACGGCACGAGGTGGTTCTGAAAATGTTGGGCGGGGATATAATGCCTATCCAGCAGATGCAGACTTTGCCCGTGGGTGCCATGGTGTGGCACGAAACACAGTATGCCGTCTGTTGCGAACGCTCATCGTGAAAGGACATGCCCGTGCCGATGCATAATGCGGGGAGTATGCATAACGCAATGAAGGCGAGAATCTTGCCCGAAGCTTCCACAGTCACGGAGGGATACACGAGAAACACTGCGGCCATAATGATCGTCAGTACGATCAAGGCGATTAGGATTCCGGTTAGTCCGAGCATAAGTTCCCAGTTACTTCGCGCCCGCCGAATCTGAGGCCAGCGTGAGGGTTCCTATTTCATGCGCGATCATTTGCAGGTGGAGAAACAGCAAAGACCAGCGAAACGAGATAAACCAGGATGCCCGCTCCTATTAGGGTCACACCGACGACCGCAAAAAGCACAAACGAAAGCGGGCTAAACCAAAGCAGGGTGAAAATTTCAACGAGCAGGCCAAAAATAATCAAGCCGCTCGAAACTTGCAGATAGCGCCGGATTCCGATCTCTCGAAGTTTCATCAGCCGCGTCTCCGGACTTCCGGGTGATCTAACTTGGTTGCCTTCCTAACCGGAATAAGTGCCCTAAAAGAATGAAGCTCGCTCTTGAAACTTCTGCCACAGATTAGAGCACTTCGCGACGCCAACGGTGATGTAGCCCTAGCTGCTTGCAATTTCGTCTCCCAACAATAGCGCTGCTACCGCCGAATTACACGTTGAGCATGCCTTGGGCTGCCAAGGAACCAGGCGACAAGTTGGTTATCTAAAGCACAAATGGTAAGGAAAGCTCGGTTATCCGAATACGTTAAGATTTGATTGCGAAGTTTTTTATTTGAGCACCGTGAATCTCAAGCTCAAGGCGAAAAGCTCCTCGAAAATGCAAGCTCGACGAGTTTGCAAGACTCATTAAGCTTGAAATGGGCAAGTTGTTCCGAGAGGCCCAGGGAGAAGTCGAACTGAGCGCCGATATCCTGGACTACTATGCCGACAACGCCGAGCGGTTCCTGGCCCCCGAGAAGCTAGAGGTAGCCGAGGGCGAGGCGTTTCTTGAGAACGAACCACTGGGTGTGCTCTTCTGTATTGAGCCTTGGAATTTCCCCTACTATCAATTGGCGCGTGTCGTAGGACCGAACCTGATGGCGGGCAATACGCTGGTAGTGAAGCATGCTCCGAATGTGCCGCAGTGCGCACTGGCGTTTGAAAAACTGTTCCTCGATGCCGGCGCTGAAACTGCCGCCGGCAGAGGTGGACATTGCGCAAATTCGTCACAAGTATCACGCGGCGGCGGTGCGGCAGGCGAAGCGAGGCGATAAGCCGCCGAAGGTGTCGCACAAGAAGTAAGTATGCCTCTACTCCAATCGGGCTAGTGACCGTGACACCCGGAAAGCTGCAAGAGAACAGTCTCCCAGATAGATGGGAGGATACATGCTGGCCCACTTCGGCCTTATAGTTGAACTAAAGAGTTCGTCTAGCGGAACGCGTAATGTACCGATCGTGAACCAGTAAGGAGGCCTGCATGATCAAGACAGAGATTATCTCCCCCAACGCGCTGAAGGTCGTGGTGCCGGATAAATTGAAGGCGGACGACTTCCGCCAGATTGCGCCGCAAATCGATGCTCTCATCAGTCAGCATGGCAAAATCAGAGATCCAGTCGTCGTCGATACACCACGACGCCAGTGCCGTCATGGAAAGCGGAATCGAAGGCGCATCCGGCCGCGAATGTCGGTCAGCAGGTCGCTCTAGAAAGTGCGCTCCGACCGGCGAGCATCGAAATCGATCTGGATTGCGGCAGGCGAAGTGCGGACGAGTCCAGCGATGATTCGAGCGGTTTCTGCGCGCTGCGAGGCGGACAAGGTCGGCGGCGAGCGTCGATCAACCTCGATACGGACGACCGCTATCACGATCGTGCGCGGCGGCACCGTCAAGGGCTGGAACCGGGAGCGAACGAGGACGCCATCGCCGGCAAGGCCGAGCGTGCGCGCCAGATATGCGACCGCGGTCTTGCTGGGACCGATGAAAGCGAGATTTTCACCAACTCGCTTGCTTGAGACTCACGAGACGATGTTATCGACCATTCTCCGCGCGAATGCTAAGCCTAGGCTGTCCCTATTCAAAACCTAAACCCGGACGTATTGATGATGGAACCCGCCGAGGATCGGTATCGCTCGATACGGCCGATCTTCTGCGTCCCGCGAAAATCTGGAGCATCTTTGTCCAGTGAGAGATGGATCCGGACCTCATTGTAGTACGAAGCGTAAGCCTTCAGGACAGCGCGCAAGTGCGCTTCGCTGAACACGATGAGGTGGTCGAGTGATTCGCGGCGTATCGACCCGATCAGCCGCTCAACGTGCCCGTTCTGCCACGGCGAGCGTGGCGCCGTGGTGCGATCTCTGATCCCCATTGCGCGAATGCGGCGAGTATAGGCTGGACCATAAGCTCCATCGCGGTCACGAATCAGCTGACGCGGAGCTTCGTCTCAGGGAAAGGCGTCGCTAACTTGACCTGCGATCCATTCTGCAGTCGGATTGCTCGTCACGCTAATGGTCACCAGGCGCCATCGGGCGTGGCGAAGAACGACCAAGCCATAGAGCAGGTTGAACGAGACTGCCTCCTGGCCAGGTACCTCGCCACGGTTGATTCGGCGACTTCGATCCCGAGCATCAGCAGTTCGCCCTGTATCCGCAGCGCGCCCCAAAGTGGGTTCTACTTGCTCATCCTTCGTATGAGGTCGTGGATCTCGCGGTCGATTCTGGGGCGGCCACCACGCCGGCGAAACTTCCAGCGCCGCCAAGCTCGAAAGCCGCGCCCATGCCACCGGATCACGGTCTCGGGCTTGACCACTGTGATCGCATTCAAAATCGAGGGGAACCGTCGGTATATCCAAACGAAGATCAGCCGATCGATGTTTCTCAGCCAGACCCGAGACCCCGACTTGCGGCTCATGACGATCACCTGCTGCCGCAGAACCAGAATTTCAGCTTCGAGTCTCGCCCGTGATTTCAATCGTACGACGAGCGGGAGCTTGGTCAGGAACCCAAACATTGCGCTCCCCACTAGCACAGCTATCGCACTCCGTCACCTCGGACGAGGTTTTCGGTAGCGACAGCATCATCAATACGTCAAGGTTTAGGTTTTGACTAGGCACACCCTGTGTTAGAAAAATCGATGGCGTCTCGATATTCGTCAAGCCACGTGTGGCGCTTTTCCCGTCCGCAGGTGCTCCGGATTCGTTGATTGAACCTCGTCCGAAGCAGGGGAAAGCACACCCTTTTTCTTCTCCAATATCTCCATTGCATGCCGATAGCCGGCTTCGACTGTTAAATTGAACGCCTTCCAATCGAGCATGCTGACTTCCGGAAGCGGGGTTTCGATCAACAGGTCCACATGGCTGCGCATCCTTCTGAGCTGCCGGAGGCTGCTGACTGTGGTGGCGGCCATTAGCACTCTAAGGACGTTGGGCGTGCCTTGCCGCGCGTGGCTCAGCAACTGCCACATTGAACGGTGATCGAGATCATCGATCGTGGATTTGAAGCCGTAATCTCTTGAAACGTCGACTGCTATGATCGGGCCGCGCCGCATTTCGCTCATGACATCAATCGGAAGGTTGTTCAGGATCCCGCCATCGACCAGAATATCGGAACCGTCGATCACCGGCGGAAGTACACCGGGAATAGATGCACTCGCACGCGTCGCCAGCCAGATCAGGCCCGTGCGATGAACCTTCATCTCTCCGGTGGTGAGGTTGGCGGAGACACAGAAGAACGGACACGGACAGTCTTCGACATGCTGCTCGCCGAAGTGCTTTTGAAACAGTTTGGTCGCCTTCCTGCCTCGCGACAAAGCAACCAGCGGGAGTGTGTAATCGGCGATCGGATTCCCGCCGGAGAATGCAGCGCGCATGCGTTCGGCGAGGACTTGATCATCCCACTCCAATGCGGCGCACGCGGCGACGATCGAACCCATGCTGGTACCCCCGAAAAGATCCAACTCCATTCCTGATTCGCGCAGCGCACGAATAACCCCAATATGCGACAGGCCGCGCGCGCCACCGCCCGACAATACAACCCCGATCGCTCGTCCCATGATCATGCGGGCGAGCCGTCGAAAGTCGCGTGGCACCTCCCTGCGTACATGATGATGCTGGGATGTCTTGAATAGCATCATTAGAGAGAAGGTCTGAGGAGGCGAAAGCGACGGCCGATCGCTATACAAGACCAGCTCGATCGACGCCCTGCGTGGATTGTTCAACGCGGCTTCGAACGCCGGCGGCACGAACAATAGGGGTCGCGTTGCATCCGCGAGTAGCACGACGCGATCGGCCTGACGCAGACAAAGGCGACTCCACTCCGACGCCTCGGATTCAGCCTCATACAGGACTACGTCGTGGGTTTCTTCAAGCGCGTTGAACCATTCGATCGGCCGTTCGATGGAGCTGTTGTCGAGCACGCACGCCTTGAGCCCCAGCTCAGCAAACGCCTTGGCGAACGATCGAGTGAAGACGGAGGCAGCCAGTTCACGATCGAGTGGAAGAATCGCGACTGTCTTGGGAGCTCCGGTCGAAGGCGCCAGCCGCGGTGGCTCTCTCAGCCGCTGGACAAGTAAATCAGTAACGAAGCGAAGTGACCTCGGATGCTCGTCGATGAGCTTGGCAAAGGCAGGTTTTGAGATGCGTACGAGTTCGGTATCGCGCAGCGCCAGCACGGTCGCCGATCGCGGTTCACCCGACAAAACCGCCATTTCGCCAACCGTCTCCCCTGTCGGCATCTGCCGAATGAGCACCTCTTTACCTTCGTCGTTGAGAAGGAAAGCACCCAGACGTCCGGAGAGAATCACGTAGAGGGAGTCGTCCTTGTCCCCTTGGGAAAAAAGGAGCTGTCCTCCCGGCAGACTGAACCAGTCGAATTTATCCGCGATCGCTCTCAATAGATCTGGCTCGATGCTGTGGAATAGCGGCAAGCCGGCAAGCTTCTCGACGAGGCCGGTTGCGGGATCGACCTGCAATTTGCTTGGATCGACAGGATTGTCGCTAGGTCTGGGCAACGCTCATCCCCCGGATAAAAGTGAGGTGATCATGCGCCAGTCGAGGCTAAATTGCCACGATTGAGGACTTGAGCAGTTGAATGCTATTTCAAGTCACGAATTCATTTCCCCTCCTGCGCCGATCGAGCATAATCTCTACGCTCGAGTTGCGTAGAATCACCGAACTGCTGGATTAGCGGTTTTAAACTGGGTGCGACGAGAAACCCGTGATGCGAGGGCGTACGAGCAGGAGACTTAATACGTCGCTGGCTTTGCTAGTCGGCGGTGCGATGGTCGGCGCGGTCGGATGCGGTAACGATAGTAAGCCGGAGCAACCGCGCATCGCGGTGACGGTCTTCGCCGTCGGTCGGGCGCAGGAATCAAATTCCAACGCGTACACCGCGAGCTTCCAACCCTATCGGGAGGTGGCGGTCGCCTTTCAGGTCAGCGGATCCGTCGATTCCATCACACAGGTGCCGGGAGCCGACGGCCGCGCGCGCGACCTTCAGGGCGGTGACGCGGTAAAGGAGCACGAGCTGCTAGCGGCCGTAAAGTCGGGCACCTATCAGGCTGAGGTAAATCAGGCCGCGTCCGCGTTGGCAGGAGCGCAGGCGGCCTATGCCAAGGCCAAGCGCGACTTCGATCGTGACACGCAATTACTCGATCAGAACGTAATTGCGCAAGCGACCTACGACGCGGCGAAGCAGCAGTACCAGTCGGCCCAATCGGAGGTAGCGCAGTCACAAGCGGCGTCGAAGCAAGCGGAAATCAATCTCGGGCACTGCAGAATCTACTCGCCGATGGATGGCGTGGTGCTGGAGCGCAACATAGAAGTCGGATCACTGGCGGAACCGGACACGGTGGCTTTTCAGGTCGCCGATACTAGTGAAATGAAAGCGGTCTTCGGCGTCTCCGACATTCAAGTGGGCAAGCTCAAGGAGGGCGAAGCGCAGACCCTGGCCGCCGAGGCGATTCCCGGAGTTCAGTTGAGTGGCAAGATTACCCGGATTGCGCCAAACGCCGATCCGACTACGCGCACTTTCGACGTCGAAGTCACGGTCCCCAACCAGGATGGCAGGATACGCACGGGCAGTGTGGCTTCGCTGAACATCGCCGGTGCGGCCGCGCCGGTTATCGCTGACGCAAGGCTGCCTCTCGATGCGATCGTCCGTCCGCCCGACGACCGCAATGACTTCGCGGTCTACGTCGTCCAAAACCAGGGCGGCAAGACGCTTGCCCGGCTGCGCAAGGTTCGTCTCGGCGAAATCGTGGGCAACGATATTTCGGTCTTAGCGGGCGTGCAGATTGGAGACCGGGTAATCATGCGCGGCGCGACGATGGTAACTGACGGCGCCGAAGTCAGGATCATTCCCTGATGGCGCATCGCAGCGACTCCGAAATAATCGCTACGACGCACAACGTGGCGCGCTTCTTTGTCGAGAACCGCGCCATCTCGTGGGTCCTGCTGGTTGGCGTAATGGCGTGGGGCGTCTTTGGTTACGTGCGGATGCCCAAGCGCAAGGATCCCAACATTCCGGTGCGCGAGGCGGTTGCGATCTGTCCCTGGCCCGGAGTCCGCGCCGAGAAGATCGAGCAGATGGTGACGCGGAAAATCGAGGATAAGATCGCGGAGAATTCGTATATCCATCCTGCTGGCGCCAGCACCAACTACGGCATTCGGTCGATAACACTTGAAGGCGTAGCGCTCATATATATCCAGCTAAGCGAGAAAGTTAACGACTCCGAGAAGCAATTCAGCGATATAAACCTGAAGCTCAACAGCATCGACGATCTTCCGAGCGGAGCGGGACCAATCCAGTTTCAGAGCGATTTTGGCGACACGGCCGCGCTCATGCTTACGGTTGCCAGCCCCAAGGTTGGTGAGGTCGAGCTCGCATTGCGCGCGCGGGCAATTCGTTCCGCAATAGAGAACGCCCGTGACTCGGCTCCCGCGGACGCAAAGACATCGCGCGTTTCGCTCGTGACGTTGTTCCCGCAGGCGATTGGTACCGACAATGTGGTGCGTGCGCGCGACGGGCTCGAGCTATATCTTGGGGCTCACAACTTCGCGCACGATATTCGCCCGCTCGACGGCAACGGATTCGCCGGATTGGACGCCCAGGTTGTTCCGGGCGCCGATCTTCTGCAAATCACGCGCAAATTCGTCTCCGATCATGTCGGCACTTCGGTGTTTCCCACGATTCATCCCGATGCCTGGCCGCCGGTGCTCATCCGCAATCCCGCGGATACCGAGTCGGCGCTGGATGCAGCGGTGGGAGACAAGTACTCGTATCGTCAGCTCGAGCATTACACGGATCTCATACAGCGCGATCTCCAGACCCTACCGAACGTCGAAAAGATTTCGCGCTCTGGCGTCCTGCCCGAATGGGTGCAACTGGCTTACTCGCAACGCCGATTCGCGTCGTATGGCATCCAGCCCTCGAAGCTTACGCAGATACTTGCAGAGCGAAACGTCACGCAGGCGGGCGGCACGATCGATGCCAACGGCACCGACGTGTCGGTGCATCCGAGTGGAGAGTTCACCAAGGCATCCGAAATAGGCGACGTTATCATTCAGACGTCGCGGTCAGGCACGCCACTCTATCTACGCGATCTGGCCGAAGTCTTGCGGGGCTATCAGAACCCACCACAGTTGCTCAACTTTTATACCTCGCGCACCGCGAACGGGCGATGGAATCGCAACCGTGCAATCACGCTGGCGATTTTCATGCGCTCGGGTGAACAAATAGGCGCGTTCGGCAAGGCCGTTGATCAAGCGCTCGACGGACTAAGAAACCGGCTCCCCGAAGACCTGCTTATCGCCCGAACCTCCGATCAGCCGCGTCAGGTACGTGAGAACCTCGACCTGCTCATGAACGCACTGTACGAAGCGATAGTGCTGGTCGTCCTGGTCGCATGGGTCGGCTTTTGGGAGTGGCGATCGGCGCTGCTGATCGCGCTTGCGATTCCGATCACACTGGCGATGACGTTTGGCGCGATGAGCATACTCGGGATCGACCTTCAACAAGTGTCGATCGCAACGCTTATCATCGCGCTGGGTTTGCTCGTCGATGATCCCGTCGTCGCGGGCGACGCGATCAAACATGAACTTGGTATGGGACGACCGGCCGCGATTGCCGCGTGGCTAGGTCCGACAAAGCTGGAACGTGCGATCCTGTTCGCGACAATTACCAACATAGTCGCCTATCTGCCTTTCCTAATGCTAACCGGCGACACGGGAAGGTTCCTTTATAGCCTGCCGGTTGTCATGACCTGCGCGCTGGTGGCGTCGCGAATCGTGTCGATGACGTTCATACCTCAACTCGGCTACTACCTGATGCGTCCCGGGAAACCACTTCCGCCAATCGAGTATCGACGCACGCACGGAGTCACGGGGCTCTACTATAAGCTCGGCCACTATGCACTCGAACATCGCAAAGTATTCGTCGGGTGCTCTTTTCTGTTTCTTGCCGGCGGTATCTTGATCGGCACACAACTGCGCAGTGCTTTTTTTCCCGAGGACGTACAGTATCTTTCCTATATAGATGTGTGGCTCCCGAACGGAGCGGCTATTTCCGACAGCAACATCGCGGCAACGGAAGCCGAGCGAGTCCTGCGCCGGGTGGCCGCCGACTACGGCCGCGAGCATCCGCGTTCCGATGGCAAACCCCGCGAGATCCTGAAATCAATTACCAGCTTCGTGGGCGGTGGTGGTCCGCGCTTCTGGTTCTCGGCGGCTTCCGAATCTCAACAGAGCAACTACGCGCAACTGATATTTGAAATCTATGACAAGGACGACATGCCGAAGCTGGTCGGTCCACTGCAGACCGCGCTTTCGGATTCAGTACCGGGCGCCTACCTCGACGTGCGCCAGTTACAAACCAACCCCGTACAGTATCCAATCGAGATTCACGTCTTCGGCCAAGCCGACGTTGAGCCCGCCCAGGAAGAGGCGGATATCGATATGCTGTGCAACATCGCCGGCCAGATCGCCGAAGTTCTCCGCTCAACTCCCGGAGCGCGACGCGTTCGCACTGACTGGATGCAGCAGAGTCCCATCGTACAACTACCGATCAACTCCGACCGTGCGAATCTGGCCGGCGTCACCAACGCCGATATAGCCCGATCGGCGGCGGGCGGGCTTAGCGGATGGCGGGTCGGAACTCTTCTCGACGGCGATTCGCACATACCCATCGTTGCCCGCCTCCGGCAGGAAGAGCGCGCGCAACTGGCGGATGTAGCCAACCTCTACGTCTATTCCTCCATAAGAACCGGCCGCGTGCCGCTCAATTCACTGGCGCCGATGATTTTCCAGATGAGCCGGGAACGAATCGTCCGCCGCGACCACTTCCGAACGATGACCGTAACTGCTTTTCCCGCGCCGGGTATGTTGCCGTCGGAAGTTATGAAGTCGGCCATACCGAAAATCGAAGCGCTTCGAGCCGGGCTTCCTCCGAGCTATCGCATCGTGATTGGTGGCGAACAGTTCAAACTGGAAGAAGGCTTCAGAGAATTGGGCGTCGTGCTGGGAGTATCGGTGGTTATGATCTTCATCGCACTAGTCTTGCAGTTCAACAATCTCATCAAGCCGTGGCTGGTATTCACCGCCGTACCGTATGGCGCCGTCGGCGCGGTCGCAGCGCTATGGCTGACGCGGACGCCATTCGACTTCATGGCGTTCCTGGGCATTGCAAGCCTGGTCGGCGTGATCGTGAGTCACGTAATCGTCTTGTTCGAGTTCATCGAAGAACGGCAGGAACTCGGCGAGGAACTCATCCAGGGACTGCTCGACGCCGGGATCGAGCGACTGCGCCCCGTGATGGTGACGGTCGGCGCGACAGTGTTGGCGTTGTTGCCGCTAGCTATTCACGGCGGACCTTTGTGGCGGCCGCTGTGCTTCGCACAGATCGGCGGACTGAGTCTCGCAACTGTAATCGAGTTGGTATTGGTTAAATCGTTCTACGCCATCTTCGTCGCCGATCTAGGGATCTTAGGTTGGGGACCATCGACGGCGGCTAAACAGGAATAGCCGAACCCCCGCGACTTCGGCAGTACGGACTTAGACGCTCCGCGACCGCCGTAGCGAGTACATCCGCATGATGCCGTAGTTCTTGGCTGCTGGAACCTGCCCCACATATTCGCACGTGAATTGGACATCGCGAGTTGTAGTCAGCGCAGCAGCGAATGCTTCGGTCACGTACACCGCGCCTTCCGGAGTTATAGGCTCGATCCGAGCCGTTCGACAAACGTGGGCTCCGGTAAAGCACATCCGCTTCAGGACGGGATCGCGAAGGCGATAGACGGGGCCAACGTGAGCACCCAGGCGCAGTTCCAGAAAGTCGGGCAATTCAATGCGCTTGAAATCGAGTGACTCCATCTCTTCCTGTAACTCAATCGCGCAGTTCGCCGCCGTCTCGACGTCGGCAGTAACGATGTATAGGCCATCGCCCCAAGTGTTTCGGAAAAGGATTCGACGCCGGTGCCGATCAAGAACGCGCGCGAACAGACCGAGCACCTCGCGCACAAATACCGGCCTTTGCGCCTCGCTCAGTTTACTAAACCACTTGACGTCACCGAAGAGCATCGCACGAATTGAGCGCTCGCCAGGCTTTCGTGTCGTACTTTCCATTCGAGGTGCCGCGCTGCTGCTGGCTGCGGTAGTCTTGTAATCCGGAGCCGGCCGAATGACCTCGGCAGGCAGCCCAAGCTTACGCCAGCGATACACATCCGCGGCGGTGCCTGTGATACCTCGACGCTCGCGAGCGGGCACCCCGTCCCAGACTACGATTTGACGCACCGCCGTGTCAAGAAATCGCGCGCGCAGCCGCGCCAATCCCATTGCAATTTGACTGGTGTAGGCAAATAGGCCGTCGTCTCCCATGTATTGATCGGTCGTGGCGAAAGTGAGGCTTTTCGCCGCCGAGCAGCAGGTGTCAAAGCGTCGCAGCCAGGACTCACCCGCGAGAGCCACTGAGATCTGCTTAAACTCCTCGATCTCAAATGGCAGCGTGACGTTCACCTCGGCGCCCTTACGCAGCAGTTCCTCGGCAAAAAGAATGTCAGCGCCTGCCGCCATTGAACCATAGCCGAAACCAACGTCGTGTCTCTGCAGCGCCGCGGCGATCTGGTCGCGCACAGCGGACTCGCTAGTTTGGGGGAATCGTGGACCTACCAAATGGCCGGCGTAGTGGATTACCGACGGCATGGAGATCGGTTCGAGCACCTCGGTTGTGATTCCGCGCGCTTTGCAGATCAGTTTAAGCTGCCGGCGGGTGGTCGCAAGCGCGGAGAAATCACGCACAGTAGCGAGCGCGGCAGCGTGCAATGCGGTCTTGGCGGCAGCAAGGTCGCCTATTATTAGGGCTGCTTCGGCTGCTGTGGCGTGGGCGAAGTATTCTTCGGGGCTTCCGCCCGTATGGCCGCCGGCAAAGTTGTTCAGCACTTCGCGAGCGAGCGACTCCGCTCTCGGCAAATCACCGCAAAGAAGCGTAAGGGTGGACGCGTTGATTCCGGGATAGTATCCACCGGTGCGCCGGAAGATCGCTTCGTAGCGGGCCGCGGCGCTGGCCAGAAGCCGGTTCCGCTCAGGCCCGATTTCTTGGAGGGCCTCGTCCTTGGCAATTCGTGCATCGAGTGCAGCGACATCGGTCAGGAAAGCATCGGTCGGTCGATCGGCGATCCAATCTCCGAGCTTGAACCGGTCGTAACGAGTTCGTGCCTGCCGGGTCGCCCCGGCCCTCGCGAGCGCAAGCACCGCATTGTATTTGAGTACCGAGTCATCGGGAAAGTCTTCAAGAGCGCGCTCCGCCAGGTCAAACGCCTGAAGCACTTCGCCGCGTGCACTAGCGTTATGGATTTCGGAGATCCATGCGCCGATCGGTTTCGAAGGAAGGAACAATTTGGATGTGTTCTCGTCGGGCATGATGAGTTACCTTCTGGCAATCACGCATCTTTTTTTTGCGCGACCCCCGGGCCGGTAAAAGTTATCGACCCATGCGCGCAGATTCGGTCATGGTGCGGTTTGGATTTCCTTCAGCTTCTGCCTGGAGAGTCTCGTCTCCATGAGCGGCCGCTCTTCCGCGCCACTTCACCGCTTCGATGAGATCGCGTGGCACTCCCCAGCCGTTGGCGTACATGCCGCCGAAGTTTGGCTTCCGCAATGGCATCACCCTTCTCGATTGCTTCGCAATACCAGCCACGGCCTCTTGTACTCCTTAGGGGTACCCGCGCCCGCTGGCGTACGGCCCCGAGGCTGGATTCGCCCAGTAGGTTACCTTGCTCGACTACGTTGTGATACCAATTGGGCGGCAGCCGGAGACGGCGCCGCGGCTGCCGAGCGCTCGGAGGTAAAGCGCTGGCTCGAAGGAGATGGGAAGGAAAATGTACAAGTCGATCGGATTGCTGACTGTCGTGGCCATCGTCGCTGTCGTCGGCTATCATCTCTACGGGGCGCGCTGTGGGCAAAAGCCTGGCATCATCAGCGAGGATATCAAGGGCAGTGGCGACAACTGGGATGCAGATTTCAAGGCACGTGTTTCAGCACTTGAAAAGGATGTTTTCCGCGCGATGGAGAACGTCGAAAACGCGAAGTCCGATCAGATCCTGAATGTCAAGGTGCTCTCCAGCCAGGGCAACACCAAGACGGTGGAGGTTGATTTCGCCGGACCGACTGGTGCAAGTGTTCCGACCAAATTCGCGTTTCAGTATTTCGCCGGCCAAAACCGGATTACCTACAAGAGCCTCGACAGCCAGGTCTTTCAGAGCGACGGCGATTGCCGCCTTCAGGCGGAGTGCGCCGCTACGCTCATTGAGTGTCGGCAATTGACCAAGCTCCTTCAGCAGCGCCCGCTCACCGACGGGGTCATCAAGGAAAATCTGCGTCAACTGTTCGTCGCGCAACTCGACGGCCTCCACCGCGCCCTTCACGTCCAGATTCCCGATCGAACCGACGAAGACGACGATGAGCCTTGAGTCCGGTGAAGCATGGGCCGTCTGGCTATGCCATCGAAATGCGACCCTCTGCTCGCGCAAGCCGCGGCCATTTTTGTGGCGATGAATTTATCCGCCTGCGCGAGGAAATGAGAGAACTTCAGACTGGCATTCAACTCCGCTTCGCCCATCCAGGCGAGCGCCTCGATCGGGGCCGCTGACTCTCCATGGCGCACGACGTATTCATCAGCCACTCAGCCCGGGACAAGCCGTATGCTGATGCGATCTGCGCGAAGCTCGAATCGCGCGGCATCCGCTGCTGGATCGCACCGCGCGACG
>Ga0187879_10001972_pt1 | contig 13984 bp, 9 predicted proteins | sample June2016WEW_19_1_FD_132423 | JGI IMG/M metagenome (GOLD analysis project Ga0187879, IMG submission 132423) | Peatland microbial communities from SPRUCE experiment site at the Marcell Experimental Forest, Minnesota, USA - June2016WEW_19_10 | ecosystem: Environmental > Terrestrial > Soil >... | reverse complement strand
TTCTTTCTGGGCTGGAGCCAGGCTTCACTAAACCTCTCCTTTATCCGTCCTCAGAGCCCTGAACAGACGCTGCTCCTGCTCTCGCTTTCAGCAGTTATCTTTCTCGCCTTTGTTATCTTCGCCCTCATTCTGCTGCGCATTTTGCTCAAGTTGTACGTCGAGCGCAGGCAGCAACGGCTGGGTTCGCGCTTCAAGACGACCATGGTGGCGGCTTTCCTGGCGCTCTCGCTGGTGCCGGTCTGTTTCCTTTTTGCCTTTGCCTACGGCCTGCTCAACCGGACGATCGATCGCTGGTTCAGCATTCCCCTCGACCTGATCCGCGCCGACTCCGGCGAAATCGTCAGGCAACTGCAATCCCACACGCAAAGCCGCTCGTCGCAGATCGCCCAGCACCTGGCTGGGAGTGAAGCCCTCCTCAATGCCGTGGCCGCTTCCGCCCAGGACGGCGTTCTGGGCGCGCTGGAACGCGAAGTCGTGGACCTCAATCTCGAGTCCGCCATGTGCTTTGATCGCCAAGGCCGGCTCCTCGCCGAGGCCGGCGATCCGATTCCCGGTCCCTCCGAAGTTGTCCGGATGTATCCCCAATTGTCCCAGGGCCGGGTTCCGGCAGGAGGACTTTCGGACAACTGGCGGTCCGGGGGTTTCGAAATGTTTGTCAGCGTGCAACCGCTTCACGATCCTGCTGGAGGGGTTGTAGGGACCGCGGTTGCTGTCACCCGCCTTCCGCTGAAATTGATGGCCCTCTCACAGGAGATTCAGCACGAGGCGCAGAAATACGCCCAACTTACCGGCGAGCGGCGAGCCCTCAAGCGAACTTACCTCACTTTCCTATGTCTGATCACCTTGGTGATCCTGTTCATCGCTACCTGGTTCGCGCTGTTCCTCGCCAAACAGGTGACGGTTCCCATCCAGGCACTTGCCGAGGCTACGCAGGAGGTGGCGAAAGGCAATCTGGGGTATCAAGTCTCAGCCCGCGCGGACGACGAGCTTGGAATTCTCATCCAATCGTTTAATTCCATGACTCGCCAGCTTCAGGAGAATCGGCTGGCCATCGAGCAGGCCGCCAAAGAACTCCAGAGCGTCAACCGCCAACTCGAGGAGCGCGGCAACACCATCGAGGCCATCCTCGAGAACATCCCGACCGGAGTCATCTCCTTCGACCCGCAAGGCCAAATAACCAGTGTGAACACGATGGCTAAGCGCCTGTTTGGCCGCGAGGAGTTGGGAGCGCTGCACACCCTGTCCGACCTTTTCACCCCTGACGATGTGCGCGACGTGGCCCGGCTTTTCCGCCGTGCGACCCGCCAAGGAGTGGCTTCGCGCCAGATGGAGCTCGATTTGGGCGGCCGCCGGGCCTTTACTTCCCTGACCGTGTCTTCCGTACGGACTCGCCACGGCAAGATCGGCTCGGTGCTGGTTCTGGAAGATTTGTCGGAACTGGTGCAGGCCCAAAAGGCTGCGGCGTGGCAGGAAGTCGCGCAACGCGTCGCCCACGAAATCAAGAACCCGCTCACTCCCATTCAACTTTCGACTGAACGCATAACGCGACTGATCGAGCGTGCGGGTGCCCTTCCTCCGGACTTGCTGCGAGTGGTTTCAGACAGCGCTGCTTTAGTCGGGCGCGAAGTAGCGTCGCTCAAATCGCTCGTGGACGAATTCGCGGCCTTTGCGCGCTTCCCGGCTTCCAAGCCGCTTCCTTCCAGCCTGAACGAGATCGTCGAGAACGCGCTCAAGATTTTCGCGGGACGCCTGCGCGGCATCGAGATTCATCGGGACTTGTCGCCGGGTCTGCCGCTCGCCCTCGTCGATCCTGAACAGTTGAAACGCGCCGTGGCCAACTTGATTGACAATGCCGCCGAGGCTCTCGAGCACGCCCTGCAAAAAGAAATCTGGATTCGGACCGCGCTCGACCCGGAGCACGACGTGGTGGAAATCACCGTGGCGGACAGCGGCCCGGGAATCGCCTCGGAGGACAAAGAGAAACTGTTCCTGCCCTACTTCTCCACCAAGCACCGCGGCACAGGACTGGGCTTGGCCATCGTCAGCCGAATCGTCAGCGAACAAAAGGGAATCATTCGAGTGGAAGAGAACCAACCCACGGGGACCAAATTCATCATCGAGCTTCCCGTCGAGCGCACCCCGGCCGTCCAGGAGCAGGAAGGCAGTAGGCTGTAGGCAGTGGACTGTAGGCAGTTGGAAGGCGTTCTTTTTGCGCCGCCATGTCATTCCGAGCGGAGCGAGGAATCTGGCTCTGCTCTGATTAGCAACGGCTCCAGCCAATTCCCCTCGTTGCTGAAGCTGTCATCCTGAAAAGTCCCGATTTGATCGGGACGACGAAGGATCTCCGTTGCTGCTCAAGTCCGCAACTGCAGAGATTCTTCGCCTGGCCGGGAATAATCCGCAAAGCGCAATCCAAAACAGCCTTAGACCCTACAAGCTGTTTCAAAACTCTCTGTACCCCGGTTGCAATGGGGATGGTAGGCTACGCGTGAAGCCGTGCTCCCCGGAGGGGAGCAAATTGAGTAGCCGGGGGTGAAACCCCCGGACCGCACCCGACCCCACACCCCGCCTTCGGCACCCCTCTCCCCGCCAGCGGGGAGAGGGGAAAGGGGGTGAAGGGGCGACGTTTCCGGGGGCGTCGCCCCCGGCTACTCATATCCAGCCCCTGCGGGGCTGATGGCTCGAGCGGTGGTCGGGGATCCTGGGCGTCATTCAGTAATCTCTTCTCTGCCGGGCGGTTTTGAGACAGCCCCTAGGCCGCAGCCCCAGGCCCCTTTTCTCCATCATGACAATTCTCTATAATTCAAGAGTCAATGGCGCACTACTCCGTTCTGATTGTGGACGACGAACCGGGCATTCGCGAGTCGCTTTCGGGCGTGCTCGAAGACGAAGGATACATCGTGGAGGCGGTGGAGAGCGGCGAAGCTTGCCTCGATTTCCTTGCGCATCATAATTGCGATTTGATTCTGCTGGACATCTGGCTGCCGGGCATGGATGGCATCCAGGCACTCGAAAAGATCCAGGCGCTCGATGCTCCGCCCATCGTGATCATGATATCCGGCCACGGCACGATTGAAACGGCGGTACGCTCCACAAAGTTGGGAGCTTTTGATTTCATCGAAAAACCTCTCTCCATTGACAAGACTCTGCTGACGCTCAAGCACGCGGTCGAGCAGTTAACGCTGACCTCGCAGAATCGCCAATTGCGCGAGGAGTTGCGCGGCAAGTACCGCATTATTGGCGACAGCGTTCCCATGAAGGCCCTGCGCCAGCAGCTCACCCTGGCCGCTCCCACCAACGGCCGGGTGCTGGTTTTCGGTGAAAGCGGGACGGGCAAAGAATTGGTGGCCCACGCCTTGCACCTCCTCAGCCTGCGCGCCCAGCAACCCTTCGTGGAGGTCAACTGTGCCGCCATCCCCGAGGAACTGATCGAGAGCGAGCTATTCGGACACATCAAAGGCTCTTTCACCGGAGCTGTCGAGGACAAGGTGGGCAAGTTCGAGCAGGCTCACGACGGCACTCTGTTCTTGGATGAAGTAGGCGACATGAGCCTGCGCACCCAATCCAAAGTGCTGCGCGTCATCGAGGAGCAGCGGTTCACACCGGTAGGCTCGGGGAATAATCTCACCGTGGATGTGCGCGTCATCGCCGCCACCAACAAAAATCTGCAGGAGGAGATCCAGAAAGGCAATTTCCGCGAAGACCTCTTTTACCGGCTCAACGTCATTCCCTTCTTCGTCCCCCCGCTGCGCGACCACCCGGAGGATATTCCCGCTCTCGCCAACTACTTCCTGGCGGATTTCGCGCGCGCCTATGGCCGTCGCCCGAAGCACTTTTCCGATGCGGCCCAGGAAGTAATCCTCACTTACCGCTGGCCGGGCAACGTGCGCGAATTGCGCAACCTGGTCGAACGGCTGGTCATCATGGTGCCGGGTGAGAAAATCGAGCGACGCCACCTTCCCCTTACCCTTTCCCACGACCACGCAGCTTCCGGTTCCACCAAAACACCGACGACGGGTTTCTCGTCGTTGCAGGAAGCGCGCGCCGCCTACGAGCGCGATTACATCCTCCGCAAACTCGAGGAAAGCCAGGGCAACGTTTCGCGTGCCGCCGAAGCGCTGGGTCTCGAGCGCAGCCACCTCTATCGAAAAATGAAGTCGCTTGGAATTGCGATTGGTGGGTAGGCGCCGCTGTCAGGTTTATCTCACGGGCGGCTTGCCTTATGGTTTCGCGCTTCCGGGATGCAGAAACTCGTCAACCGTGCCATTGAACATGCTCGGCTGATCGACAAACGTCATGTGCCCGCTCTTTGGCAGCACGACGAGTTTTGAGCCGGCGATCTTCTGCTGCATGGCTCGCGCCAGTGACGGATCGCATTCGTCGTGGTCCCCAACCGTGATGAGGGTGGGAATGTGGATTGTCGAGAGCCTGTCGGTGTACTCCACCGACGTCAAGTTCCCATCGATGATGAACTCACCATGTGAGCCCCACATCTCCCGGTAGACGTCCCAGGCCATGTTGCCGTTGCCGATGGGATCGTAATTAGCATCGGGCCGATTCTGATAGAGATAGGGAAAATAGCCTTCTCCCCAGGCGGCCGTCATGTAATCATTCGGGTAGCGGTTCTTCTCAAAGTCCTTGCCCTGGCCAAACAAGCCGCTACTCTCCAGTCTCTGGATGCGCTCGCGCAGCTCCGGGGCCATGTTCGCCTCCATGCGGCGAAACACTTCGTTCATCGCCCTGGTGCTCGAGAACGTACTGCAGAGGATTAAGTGCGTCAGGTTGTTCCCATACTTCAGAGCGTAAGCCTGGGCGAGGACACCGCCACACGAATGCCCCAGCAGGGCGATCTTGCCGAGTCCGAGCGCCTGGCGCACGGCTTCGGCATCCCCCACCATGTTTTCGACGGTGTAGCCCGCCGGGTCTTCCAGCTTCTCCGACTTGCCGGAGCCACGCTCGTCAATGAAGATCAAGCGATTGCGCCTCGCCAAGGGCAAGAGATAGGGCAGAAAGTAATCGTGCGAGGCGCCGGGCCCTCCGTGCAGGATCAGGAGCGGTGGTCCCTGCCCCAGCGCGGCATAGTAAATCAGCACTCCACGGGCATCGACAAACCCTTCTTGCATGGCGTAAACGGATGCGCCCGCCTTTGCAGCCGGCTTCTGTGCCGCCGCGGAAAAGGCCAAGCCAAGCATCATACAAAGCACAAGCCAAGGCGATCTCATACACCCTCCCGGTAGGTCCTGGGTCTTCGCATGATGTTATACACTCCGGATTAAGGCTGCAACCGAAGAGAGGCGATCGGTCACACGATGATCTCTGCGGAGGCGCTGGGTGGATGTTCGTTTATTTGGCCTTGGTCTTGGTCAATCGCAGCGCGGCAGCGGCTAGTACAGTAGTTCGCGCTTATGTGCCAACCCGCGAACCCCATAGGCGTTAACTTAGCACCTCAAGTGGTGGCAATAAAGGTCTCGCTCACCGCTAATACAGGCCCGGAGGGCCGACAGGGAGTAGCCCACGGCGTGAGAAGGTGTGAAAAAATTCGGAAGTGTCATCCTGAGCGTTAAAGAGGAGAGCAGGTGGGGCGTTATCCGTCGCAGATTTTCACTGTCCCCGCGCCCCACCTGACCTCCGTCGCGGATCGTTGCCGACCCGCAACCCGACGCAAGGAGAACACTCACGAACTGACCTATGCTTAGATGAGGGATGGGTGTGAGAATGCTGCTTTTTTTCCGAGGATGCCGGATGGCGGCCCAGCCCCGACTGGTATTCAGTGAAGAACTTACCCTGCGGAAGTCGCCTGGCACTTAACTTGTCGCAAATGCCCTACCGCTTCATGGACGGCTTGTCTCGCGGACAGGTTACGGGCGCGCCGAGCCTCCGGAGGCACGCAAATTCGCGTCAAGCTCATACAGGCACATACCCATTATCGGTCCATAGCGTCGAATATAAAAAAGCCTGCTTCGCCGAATTTCCAGATCGTCCGGCGATGCCGCACTAGACGCCTGCGGCTCCGTACTTGCGGGCAGGGCCTCAGCCGCTTCAGCCCGCATTGCATTCGGCCAATCCATGGACGGAATGTGAGACATACCTAGCCTCCCGGACAGAGATGAGTCCCCACGTCAGCAGTCCGCTTGCCACCAACGTTTGAAGCCGCGCCCGGCGTCGGCTCTTAACGACGCTCACAGTTTTGCCCGGCCCATGCACAAGACACAGGCATTTGATCTGCCAAATCGCCCGGCTACGCGGCAGGCTCAGCATCCGTTTGGCCCTTAAGCAGATAGTCGCTGCCGAAGGCGAGGATCCCCGCTAACAGCGGTGGGAAAGGGTTGGGGCAACAGTGGAAGTTTTTCTCTAAGCGTATACAAAACTCATAATCGGCGCGGCCCCAAACTTCGGGCCGAGGCAGTCGCCGTTTATCTAGCGAGGTAGGACGAAGCTAGTCGGAAGGATCTGCCAAGCCGGCCAGCCAAGATCATCGTGAGGGTTTTTGGCATACTGCTTCAGTTTGTTGTGAAGAGTTTTTACGGTGATGCCAAGCATCGCCGCCGCCTTCGTTTTGTTTTGATTGGTGGAGGCCAGGGTTGCGAGGATATGACGGCGCTCGACCTCCGCGACTGAAATACCAGGAACAAATCGAGACCGGTCGTGGACGGTGCGCTCCCCCTCGCCTTTCACGAACGGAGGGAGATCGTGAGGCGTAATGACGCTTCCGGAACAGGTGAGCAGCGACCGTTCGAGCGTGTTGCGAAGCTCTCGAATATTTCCGGGCCACGGATAACCAAGCATTAGCTTGAGGGCCTCGGGATCGATCCACTGAACTGCCCGCTCGTGCTTTCGGTTCAAGTCCTCGAGCAGCGCCGTGGAGAGTGTCTCGAGGTCTTCTAAACGCTCTCGCAACGGAGGCATGGTGATCCGGACAACGTTGAGCCGGAAAAAAAGGTCGCTGCGGAGTTGTCCGTTCTTGACGGCGTCTTCCGGCACCTTGTTCGTGGCGGCTAGCACGCGCACGGCAACTCGAACTTCCGCCGAGCCGCCCAGGCGCCGAACCTTGCCATCCTCGAGAACACGCAAAAGTTTGGCCTGGGCCAAAGCAGGCATGTCGCCGATTTCGTCCAGAAGCAAGGTGCCGCCTTGAGCGAGTTCGAAGCATCCCAGGCGCTGCTGGAGCGCGCCGGTAAAGGCCCCCTTCTCGTGCCCGAAGAGCTCGCTCTCGATGAGCGATTCAGGAATGGCGGCGCAATTCACCGCAACGAATCTGCTGTTCCGATACGGGCTGAGCTCATGAATGGTCCGGGCCGCCAGTTCCTTACCTGTCCCGCTCTCACCGCAGATCAGGACCGAGGCAGCCGACGGCGCTGCCATACTGATCAGGGACATGACCTCTTGCATTTTCGGAGATCGCCCCTCGAGTCTGCCAAGCACGCCCAGGTCGCGCAATTTTCGTCGAGCAATCTCAAGCTGCTGATCGCTTTCGCTTCGGTCAAAACAGTTTCTCAGCTCGATCTGCAGACGTTCGGGATTGACAGGCTTGGTCAGAAAGTTGAAGGCGCCAAGCTTGGTAGCTTCCACGGCGTCCCGAATGGTGCCGAAACCCGTCAACACGATGAAATAGGCAGAACAATTCGCTTCTCGGGCCCGTTTGAGCAACTCGAGGCCATCGACTCCCGGCATTCGCAAGTCGGAAATAACGACGGCTGGCCCTCCCGAGGCGATCTTGTCCCAGCCTTCGCTGCCGTCGCTGGCGAGATCAACACTATATCCCCACGTCGACAAGAGGCGATCCAACGCGTTGCGCACTCGTATGTCGTCATCCACTACCAGAATTCGTTTGTCCGCGCTCATAAGGGACGATCACCCCGGTCGCCCGCGCTCCCGACTCCTTCAGAACTTGTCGAAGTGCGGAAAACGGGGTCGCCACACAGCTCAACGAACAGCTAGAGAGCCCTGATAAGTGACAACAAAAATGCTATCTGTTTTCGGACCAAGGTGTCAATTCCAGCGCTCGCTTTCCATCTTGCCATCCGGCACAAGAAGGCATGAAGGAACTTGACGTGTCATCCTGAGCGCAGCGAAGGACCCTTGCAGTTGTTCGTAAATCGTCGGACCCTAAGAAACTACGGAGATCCTTCGCTGCGCTCAGGATGACAGCTCGTTGGGCCCAAACAAGAAAAGTGGAGGCGCCGGTTCTTTCGCCTACAGTGAATTCCCAGTCCGGCTACACACTTCACCTGATATGCCCCTACCCAGGGTTGCTCAAGACTGAAGCTTCGTGGAAATCTTATGCAGGCGACGCGCGAGAGGGAGCGGAAAGCTAACCCCACAACGCGAAACCGCAGCAGAGGGAGCAACGCGCCTTGCCGGCAGGAAAGGAAGTGATTCCATGGAGCAGAGAATTGAGGCGCTGCTTGTTTACATGGATGAGGAACCGGTTCAATCGCTGAGCCAGGCGCTAGAAGAACTTAAGGTCGTGACTCATCGCGCGCACACCTGTCAGCAGGCGCGAAATCTGCTCACAGCCACCGGCAGCCCGCCGGAAGTCGTTTTCACCGACACGACGCTTCCCGACGGCTCCTGGCGGGAATTGCTGGCGATCGGGCGCGAGATGCAAGTTCCCTCAAAGATCGTCGTGGTAGCGAGGACCCTCGATCCGGAGCTGTACATCGACGCGATGGAGCACGGGGCATTTGATTTTATGCTTGCTCCGTTTGCCGGCGATGACCTCGAGCACGTTATTCGCTGCGCCACCGACAAGCGCACCCACGCACTCGCTTTCGGCCGAGCGTGAAGCCTGCCGCCGGCGCGGGTTTCTGTGTCTGTCTTAAGCCCCGAAGGGGCGATCTATCACAGCCCAGGCCATCGGCCTGGGTCAACGTCGCGCCTTCAATCGTGAAGCCCTGTAGGGGCGAAATAGACCTCCGGCGCATGGGTTCGCGATGCACGGTTCTGAAGGCGAGATGCACGTACACTTGGGACAACAACTGCGGCAAGGCAACTAGCGTATTCCGCCCTTTCAGGGCTGACCCAATCTGAACGGGGTGCCATCGCTGACCCAGGCCGTTGGCCCATAAGCGCTAACATAACGTCGACACGACCGTCGAAGCCGCGCAGCGGCGGCAGATTGTGGCCCATGGCGAAAGCCATGGGATAATGCATAAGCGTCGTGAGCAAGCCCCGTAGGGGCGACAGAAGTATTGGACGGAGCGCAGGGAGTCTGTCGCCCGCTGACGCGGGCTTGATCGTTAACCAGTTTCGGCCATCCCACGGCTTTCGCCGTGGGCCACAATCTTTCGGCCCTCTGGGCCTGCGAGAGTGGCGGCGAGAAGCATTTCGCCGACGGCGACAGGCTTAAGTTAGCGCTTATGGGCCGTTGGCCTGGGCTGTGATAGATCGCCCCTTTGGGGCTCAGCCGCCCGGCGTAAAATACCCCTTTTAGTTCGGCTAACGCGTGTACCGGCCCAAATCCCGGCGCTACGAAGAGCTTTCTGCTTGAGGCTGAAGCGGCAGAACCACTTCAATAAGAGCGCCAGGGTTGTTCGACCGGACTTCCATCGTGCCGCCCAGTTGCTGAACACGTTCCCGCATACCTAAAATTCCAACCCCTGGAGATGCGACCCCTTCGCTTCCATCCAGGCTCTGAGACAGACCTTTTCCTTCATCCCAGACTTCCAGGGTGATCGCCCGTCTGCCTTTAACCACGCGCACCCCGGCTACTTTGCTTCCCGAGTGGCGATAAACATTGGTGAGGCTCTCCTGCACGATGCGCAGCACGGTTGTCTCGAGGTCGGGCGGGAGCCGCTCGAATTCCGGCGGTGAAACTTCGAAATCAACCTCCACCGAGGTCCGCTGGGTGAACCCTTCAATGTACCATCGTAAGGCCTGGGACAGTCCGCCCTCATCCAGCACCGGCGGATGCAGCAGGAAGGAGAACGTGCGCAATTCGCGAGACGCTTGCCTGGCCAACTCCAGGCTTTCCTTAATGGCCTGCGCCGCCCGCTCGTCCAAAGACGGCCTAGCCACCTGGTCGAGCAAAGCCAGATTGAGCGAGAGCGCCGATAAAGTCTGCGCCGTGCTGTCGTGGAGTTCCCGGCCAAGCCGCCGGCGCTCCTCGCCCTGAGCGGAAAGCAAGCGTCCCGAAAGCTCCACCAGATCGCGCTCCGCCAGCTTGCGCTCCGTGATGTCTCGAATCGCGCTGGACACCAGCGTGCCCTCTTCGGTCTCGAGCGGGCTCAGGCTGATCTCTACTGGAAACTCCGTGCCGTCTTTGCGCAATGCATAGAGTTCCAGGCCCGCCCCCATCGGCCGCACCTTCGCGTGCTCGAAGAAGAGGGCACGGTGCTGCTCGTGATGGCCTCGAAACCTTGCCGGCACCAGTCGCTCGACCTTCTCGCCGATCAGTTCCTCGCGCCGGTAGCCGAATAATTTCTCCACCTGGGCGTTGACCAGAACAATCTTGCCTTCCCGATCGACCACGACCACTGCGTCGGGCGCGGCCTCAAGCAGGCCACGGAACTTCAGTTCCGCCCGTTTGCTCTCCGTCACGTCGCGAACCAGGAGGCAAACGCTCCGGTAGTTACGGCCGTCGGCGCTGATCGGGCTGATGCGCCCCGAGAACCAGCGCTTACCTTCCGGCAAATCCAACTCGTATTCGACCGCCTCCGGCCGTCCCGTGGCCAGCACTCGATTGAATGTCCGGAAGAAGTGGCGATCCCACTTTTCGCTATAATAATAGCCGATGCGCCGGCCGATCATTTCCCGCCGGGGTCTCGGCAAGAGGCTCTCATTGGAGGTCCACACGTCCACACACATGCCGTGCTCATCGATTTCAAAGGCCACGTCGTCCATGGAGGTAACGAGCGCCCGCAGCCGGGCCTCGCTTTCCCGCAAGGCTTCCTGGGCTAGTTGGCGCTCGGTAATATCGCGTGTGACTTTAGCGAATCCCCGCAACTCGCCATCCGAGTCATAAAGCGGCGTGATCACGACGTCAGCACAGAATCGTGAGCCATCCTTCCGCAGCCGCCAACCCTCGTCTTCGTACCGGCCTTCCTCGACCGCCCGGGCAAGCCCCCGCTGCGGCTTGCCGGCCTCGCGGTCCTTCTCCTCGTAAAAGATCGAGAAATGCCTGCCAATGATCTCCTCGGGACGGTATCCCTTGATACGCTCCGCCCCCTGATTCCAGGTCAGGATGTAGCCGTTGGGGTCCAGCATGAAAATGGCGTAGTCCTTGACGCTTTCGACCACCAGTCGAAACCTGTCCTCGCTTTCCTTGAGCGCCGCCTCGGCCTTTTTGCGAGCCGTGATATCGCGATTGATTTCCAGGATAGCCTGTGGTTCTCCGCGCTCGTTCGACTGCACCACCTGGCGGCTGTCCACAATGATCCGCGCGCCATCGCGGCGGGTATGGACGAGTTCCCCCTCCCACCAGCCTCGCTTCACCTTGCGCTCAACTGCTTCGAAGGGTTCGGGAAAGATCGTCTGTAGAAGCGAGTGAGTGACCTTCCCGGCCGCTTCTTCCCTGGTCCATCCATAGGTGAGCTCTGCGCCTCGATTCCAATAGGTAATCACACTGTCGAGGGCCCGGACGATGATCGCATCATGAGCCAGCTCGAGAATCTGGGACTGTTCGTTCGGCGTTCCGCTCACGCCCGGTTCTTCGACAGCTTGTTGAGGACTCTGTACCTGCGACCGGAGAAGGTCCCCTACCTGCTTACGTTCTGTAATATCGGCCACGAAGATTGCGAGCCCGCCCTCGTGGGGGTAGACACGCTGCTCAGTCCATCGGTTAAAAGGAGGATAGTAAAATTCGAAACTGGAAGGGGCTTGTTGCTCGAGGGCACGATGGAGCTCGACAAATAAGTGGCTACCGACCAAGTCAGGGAACAACTCCCAAACGTTTTTGCCCACTAACTCGGAAATCTCCTTGCCGGCCATTCGGGCCAGGCTGGGGTTTGCGCAGGTCAATCGCCATTCGCGATCGAGCAGTGCAAACCCTTCACTCATTCCGGCTAAGATGGTTGTTTCGAGCCGATGGTCTGGTAGTTGCGAAGAGAAGTCGATTCTTCGGTTTCCTCTGCGGGCACTGCACATGGGTTCACGCGCCAAAGGCCGACCTGCTGGTCGCCCTTGCTATGCCCAAGTGGTCCGGCAGGGCGTTGACAGCCCGGAGAGGCGTCGAACGGACCCACGAACGGCACGGACAAAATGTTACTATTCTCCAGCGCGCGCTGTCAAATCGCGGTGGTTTCCGGTAGTGTCCTAATTTGGCGCGTAACGCCAGCTTCCAGCCGGCATTCGAGCCGCCAAGATGGCGGCGCTACGACCAAATTAGGACAGCACCTGGTTTCCTAACTCAACTCGTAGCGCCGACCTTTAGAGCCTGCCCTGAGCGCAGCGAAGCATCTGCAGTATCGCGTTGAAAACAAACAACTGCAGATCCTTCGCTGCGCTCAGGACGACAGCCCATCGGGGCTTTTCAGCAACCTGCTACTGGCGGGTGTCGGTCTTGTTTTGAACTTTTTGAGCGCCTTTCTTCACTTTCTTTGCGGACTTATTGACGCCTTTCTTGACCGTCCTCTTACCTTCACTGGCACTCTTCTTCGCGGCGCGTCCGGATGATTTTGCGGCATCCTTCATGTCCTGCTTGGGACTCGACGCATTGTCGTTCTGCGCTCCGAACCCAACCAGCAGTGTCGTACCGCAGAAAACCGCCAGCGACAGAACTGTCAGTAGATACTTTTTCATAAGTTGACCCCTCCCCGTGGCTTCGATGGTCCGGGACCGGCGGCGCCAGGGTTTGGCAGCCGCCGGTCCCGGGGCGCAGGCGTTCGGCCCGCACTGGCGGCCAGAGCAAGAGGCAACGGCCGCCAGTCGCGAATGTTCAGGCCTATCGGGTCACGTGTTCGTGCCGGCGAGAGGCATCCTCGGTTTCGAAAACGGTTTGCGTCCACGCGTCGAGCTGCCGTTGCGCCTCCTCTTTCTTGATTCCGTAGCGCTCTTGCAACCTCCCGACAAACTTGTCCTTGCTGCCCGCAATTACCTCCAAGTCATCATCGGTTAGTTTGCCCCACTGCTGCTTGACGGAGCCTTTCATCTGAGTCCACTTTCCTTGAATTTGGTCCCAATTCATATCGGCACAACCTCCTTGTCAAATTTAACCCACAGCTATCAGCAAACGGTCCCGTGTCGACTCAAGACCGGCGTCTGATGTCATCCTCGCCGAGCCGGGCGTCGGGGCTGCCGCTCACAGGCATATCCCGCGGCAACGGTCTGTTGCTGGCGGCGAAGTCAGCACTCGCCTCTCCAGTCGAGGCGATATCTTCAGCGCCCGTATCGGCAAGTACCCGTTTGGCCCGCTTGGCCCATTCCGAATCGTCGCAATGAACCGAAAGCAACGTGCCCCCCTTCTTGACGCGCCCTTCGTAGCGTTTGGCCTCATATTCCGGGATTCCCAGGCCGATTAACGCTCCGGCAATGCCGCCCACCGCGCCCACGGCGCCCAGGCCGGCGAGCGCAGCCACAATAGGTCCGGCCGCGAGAAATGGTCCAATGCCGGGGATGGCGATGCTCCCGATTCCAACCAGCCAGCCCAGCACTCCTCCGATCACCGCGCCTGTGCCGGCCCCCGCCGCCGCACCTTCCGGCGCTTTGGTGCTTTTTTCATGACTGAAATCCTTGGTCCCCAGGTTTTCCTGGACGAGCACGGAAATATCCGTGTTCCGGAATCCCGCCGCTTTTAGTGAATTAAGGCCTAGTTCAAGGTCAATCTGCCTGGGATAAATCCCCAGAACGGCCGTGTTTGTGCCTGCCATTTCTTCAATCTCCTTTCACTCCTGGATTGCATCCCGCTTACCGGCCACACAGGAAGCCGGCCACACTCGAAGCTTAGTCCGAAGTTCCAACAGCCTTCGAGGGATATCCTACTGATTCCTTGAGGGATACTGCCATGCTCAGTTTCCGGTTACTGGGAACGCACAGATCAGTTCGTACG
>Ga0187879_10001963_pt1 | contig 14004 bp, 9 predicted proteins | sample June2016WEW_19_1_FD_132423 | JGI IMG/M metagenome (GOLD analysis project Ga0187879, IMG submission 132423) | Peatland microbial communities from SPRUCE experiment site at the Marcell Experimental Forest, Minnesota, USA - June2016WEW_19_10 | ecosystem: Environmental > Terrestrial > Soil >... | reverse complement strand
TTTGGAGGAAAATAATGGCACATAAAAAAGCGGGCGGAAGTTCCCGAAATGGTCGCGACAGCGCCGGACAGCGCAGGGGCGTAAAGAAATTCGGCGGTGAATTCGTGCGCGCCGGCAATATCATAGTTCGCCAACTGGGCACACATTTTCATCCCGGAAACCATGTCGGGATGGGCAGGGACTATACTCTTTTCGCGCTTGCCGACGGCTTGGTTACTTTCGAACACAAGGACAAGACGCGCCAGAAAATCAGCGTCTATCCAATCGAAGCCCGGCAGTAGTGTGAAACGGGAAGCTTTTGCTCCCTGCACCAGGTCAATGTGCTCCCCTCCACCCCACGGTGAGAGGGGAGTTGTGTTTTGAATTGAGCCGGAGACAATGTGACTAATCGCGACACCGGGATTAATAATCACAAAGTTAACCTCCCGGCCTTGCCCGGGGATAACTTAACTTTATAATGAGATGAAATTCATTGATGAGGTGACAATCACGGTTGTGGCCGGAAAAGGCGGCAACGGCTGCGTTAGTTTCAGGCGAGAGAAGTATGTGCCTCGAGGCGGACCGGATGGGGGCGGCGGCGGCGAAGGGGGCAGCGTTGTTGTGGAGGCCTCGCAACGAAAACACAGCCTACTTGACTTTCGATATCGAAACCTTTTCAGGGCCGAGCCTGGAAGGAACGGCGCGGGCCAGAACCGGCAGGGACGAAGCGGCGAGGACCTCGTTGTGGAAGTGCCGGTTGGCACGATGGCAAAGGACCCGCTCACGGGCGAAATCCTTTCCGACCTGACCGAAGCTGGACAGAGATGGATAGCGGCAAAAGGGGGAAGAGGCGGGAAGGGAAACTCCCATTTCGTCAGTTCGACTCACCGGACGCCTCGTTTCGCCCAGGAGGGCCAGCCCGGCGAGGAGCTCAACCTGAAACTTGAGCTCAAACTCATTGCCGACGTTGGTTTGGTAGGGCTTCCAAACGCTGGAAAATCTACCCTGGTTTCCGCTGTCTCTGCGGCACGGCCCAAAATAGCGGACTACCCGTTTACCACTCTTACGCCTAATCTTGGAGTCGTGCAGTACGACGATGCGCCCCCGTTTGTGATGGCCGATGTGCCGGGGCTTATCGTGGGCGCCCACGAGGGCGCCGGGCTGGGAGTCCGGTTTTTGAAACACATCGAGAGGACCCGGCTGCTGGTTCACGTGATCGACCTGTCGCGAGTGGTTCCGGACAACCCCCTGGAGCCGTTCAAACAGATCGAACATGAGCTTGAGAGCTACTCGGAAGAGCTGCGGAAAAAACCGCGCATAATCGTTTTGAACAAGACCGACCTGGTAAAAGACGCGAAGGACCTGGCCAAGATCGAGAAAAGTTACCGTGAACTCGGACTCCCCGTCCTGCTGATATCTTCGCTGAAAAGGGAAGGTCTCCGCGAATTGGTCCGACTTCTTACCAAGAGTCTCTCCAAGATGGTAATCTTGTGATTGAACAAATCGATCTAACTAACTATATTAGACAGAGTTTAACTAACTATATTAGACAGAGTTTTGCCCAGACATCAGTTCCAGCGCAAAAAAGCCGGTTAATCGAGAGGTTACAATAATGAATTATGATGTTGGGGTTGACATCGGATCGGTCAGCATCAACTGCGTCATTCTGGACGAAAATCGTAGAGTCGTCTTTGAAACTCCATATCTAAGACATTTTGGCCTCATCTACGAAGAAACCCGCAAGCTTTTGGAAAATATCCTGCTGCGAATCAGCGGTGAGAATTCCGGCGTGCTCAGATCGGTTAGCTTTACGGGAGTTCACGGAGAGCTGCTTGCCGAAAAGCTCCATGCGCCATTCGAAGTAGAAACGATCGCTCAGGTGGTGGGCGCTATCCATGTGGCGCCCGGCGTGCGCGCGATCATTACGGTGGGAGGCCAGGATGCGGCGGTCTTCCAGTTGGCGCACAGCGGGGACCAATGGCGGTTGGAGTCTTTCAACATGAACGGCCCATGCGCGTCGGGAACAGGTTCTTTCATTGACCAGCAGGCCGAAAGGCTCGCTCAGTCGATTTACGGGCCGGATTTTACGATGGACCAGGAAAAGCTGCAGCAGACCCTTGGCGACTTTATCGAACTGGGTCTGAAGAGCACCTACCCTGCTCCTGTGGCCTGCCGTTGCACGGTTTTTACAAAATCGGACATGATCCACCTCCAGAACAAGGGGGAGAGTCTGCCCAATATCATAGCCGGCCTGCATTTCGGCAACGCCGCCAATTACATTAGCACCATAATCGGAAACCGGCAGCTCTCAGATCCGATCATTTTTATCGGCGGCATGGCCTCCAACCAACTCCAGGTCCAGGCTTTCAAACATTATTTCCCCTCGCTGATAGTTCCGGCTCACCATACTTCGATCGGCGCTCTTGGCGCGGCCATCCAGGCCCAGAGGCAAAAATGTCAAAATGAGGTGGACCCCTCGATCCTTGTGCGGGCGGATTCTCAGTCGGTGTACAACTTCCCGAGGGCCGAACGCCTGGAACTTTCGTTGACCCGCTTTGACCCGGAAAACGGTCTGAAGCCGTGGGCAAAGAAAAAGGGTGAACCGGTGGAGGTATTCCTGGGGGTCGATATAGGCTCGACTACGACAAAATATGCGTTGATAGACGGGAAAGCTCAAATCCTGCACAAGTGCTACGTGCCCACGCAGGGAAAACCTATCGAGGTTACCCAGCGGCTTCTGCGCACACTGCAGGAAAATGTCGGTGAGAAGATAAAGCTCATGGCAATCTCCACAACCGGATCGGGCCGCAACGTAGTCGGAGATTTTCTCGGCGCGGACCTTATCATTGACGAGATTACTGCGCACGCCCGGGGTGCGGTTGAAATCGACCCCGAAGTGGACACCATATTCGAAATCGGCGGGCAGGACTCAAAATACATCATGATAGAAAACACCCACCCCCTTGATTTCGATATGAATAAGGTCTGTGCAGCCGGCACGGGCAGCTTTTTGCACGAGCTTGCCAACAAGATGAAGATCAACATTGTCGGAGAATTCCAGGACGTTGCTCTTTCCTCGATCAGTCCGATCCATCTTGCAGAGCGGTGCACGGTATTCATGGAATCCGACCTCGAGAGCTATCTGCAGAAAGGGGGTGAGCGGCCGGATCTCATAGCAGGGCTTTGTTATGCAATCGTCCACAATTACTTGAACAGGGTAGTGGAAAACAGGTACGTCGGAAAGCGGATCATGTTCCTGGGCGGCCCTTCGTTGAACAGGGGAATCGTTGCGGCCTTCGAGAAGGTGCTCAAACGCGAGGTGTTGGTCCCAAGACATCGTGAAGTCATGGGGGCGTTCGGCGCCGCCCTGTCTGTGATGGAGCTTTTCAAAAAACAGGGAGTAGAATACCGGAGGCGCGATCTCGACCAACTCGCTTCAATGAAAGTGAATTTTACCGAGAGCGTCTGCCATGTGGACAAAAAGTGCCATAACGAGTGCAAGCTCAAGGTCTATAATTTCGGAGAACGAAAGAGCGTGTGGGGAGGTGACTGCGGCCGCTACGAAACCCGGGCCGAAGGAGGCCGTGAGACTGACTACTTTCAGGTTAGACAGACTCTTTTCGAGCAGGCACTGATGGAGGCGGGAAATCTGATTACCGAAGCCGAAGCCGGCCGTCAGGCCAAGCCGGTCATCGGCATTCCTCTTGCCTTGCACTCGCTCGAGTGGGGCGTTTTCTGGGCTCACCTTTTTTCCGAACTTGGATTTCCGGTATTGCTAAGCCCGAAAACCACCAACAAGCTGGCTTTCCTTGGGGTGGAAAATGTGGTCTCCGAGGTCTGCTTTCCTGTCAAGGTTTTCCACGGCCATGTTCGTTACCTTATGGACCTGGCCGAATACCTGTTCCTGCCCAATGTAGTGAACGCACCTGTCCCGCAGCCCGACGAAGTCGGATATTTTTGTCCGCTGGTTCAGAGCTCGCAATACATGTGCAGATCTGCGCTGAACATTCCCGACAGCAGGATCATTCGGCCTACGATCTATTTGAAGGAGGACCCGGCAAATCTGGCCTATGTCTTCGAAAATGCCTTTGCGCCCGGTTTGAAACCGAGGAGGAGCCAACTGCAAGGGGCGATCTTCAAAGCGTTGGCAAGACAGATGGAATTTAACCGCAGGCTAATTGAGACAGGCAATGAGATAATAGCGCACATCGATCCGGCGCAGCCCGTCTGGATCGTCACCGGGCGTCCATACAACCTGTATGACGACCGGCTCAACCTCCAGTTCGGAAAGCAACTCGCAAAGCTCGGCATCAAGGCGCTGCCGATGGACCTGGTGAGCTCGGATTCCGAAGACATGAGCGATTTCAAGCGCATGTTCTGGGGACTTGGCGCCAGAATCATCAGGACGGCAAAAAGGACCCTTCGCACCCCAAACTGGTATGGCGTACATCTTACCAATTTCAGTTGCGGGGCGGATTCCTTCATCGAGCATTTTTACCGTCACCTGCTCAGGGGAAAGCCCTCCCTCATCCTCGAGTTGGACGAACACAGCGCCGTAGCCGGCATGCTGACCCGTGTGGAGGCCTACCGCAACGTGGTAAAGAACCTTCAGGAAAAGCGGATGGCTGCAAAACTCGACCCGGATGAACCGGACTCACTGGCGGAGGTGGGATAGGTATTGGTTCACGAGAAGACGCAAAGCGAGGATGTACATAAATGACAGTTTCCGGCAAGCAGCATTTTGGACGCTTCCACGAAGAGGTTAGACAGTTTGACGTAACCGGCAAGACCCTCCTCGTCCCGGAAATGGCCCCCTTTGCATCCCGGTTGCTTGCTGCCTCTTTCCATGCTGTTGGGGTAAACGCCCTGCTTTTGGAAACTTATAAGGGTCTGGCCCTCGGAAAGGAATTTACATCCGGCAAGGAGTGTTTCCCCTGCCAGATAACGCTGGGCGACATCCTCTATTTTCTGCGTGGAGAAAAAGAAAGACTCGGATCTGCTTTTTCAGCGGATAACTACGTATATTTTTTACCCGAGGCTGACGGTCCGTGCCGGTTCGGTATGTATAATAAGATGCAGCGCCTTGTTTTGGACAGGTTCGAGGAGTTTCGGGACGTGCCGATTACCTATCTTTCGACCCGAAACTCCTATTCGGCAGCAGGCATCATGCCTGCGGAAGCCTCCGCAATATTCAGGAAACTGTGTTATGTGAGCGTAATTATATCGGATATATTTGACCGCATCGTATGGCGCGTGAGACCATACGAGCTTCGCCCCGGCCTGACGGATTCCTTTATGGAAAAAGCGCTTTGGGCGACGGTTGCCGAGGTCGAACAAAACGGAGCGTCGCTCGAATTCAAAAGGCTTTTTGATATTGTAGAGGATACAGCCTCCACGGCCAAGACGTTCATCGACACCCGGCAGCCAAGGCGTCCGCTGATCGGGATCATCGGGGAGATTTACGTCCGCACGCATCATGAATCCAATCAGCACATAGTAAGGGTGCTCGAGCAGTTCGGCGCCGAAGTCGTGGTGGCTTCGGTGGGCGAGTGGATAAACTACATCACCTACGACATGGCCAGGGAGCATGAACGCCACATGAAGCTGGCCCTGCTGAAACGGGATTTTGAATCGCTAAGGGGTATCCTGAACAATTGGATCCCCACACAGATCCAGAAATATTATCAACTGGTGCGCCAGCGCCAGGTTTACAGGCGGGCGCTCAAACACATCGACATTCACAAAGATCACGGGATAGCGGTACTCGAGAAGCGGCTTGATAGGGATCGGCTCTTCAGCTTTGATATTGGGACCGAATCGGCCCTGAGCATCGGGGCGGCGATGGAGCAGTTACGCGAAGGATACAACGGCGTTGCAAACGTATATCCCTTCACCTGCATGCCCAGCGCAGTCTGTACGGCCGTTCTCAAGCCGCTGTTAAACAAAATGCTTATGCCCTACATCAATGTGCCATATGATGGGGGAATTCAGCCCAACCGGGATATCGCGCTGCGAACATTCGTCTATCAGGCAAAACAACATCTCGAATCCCGGACCTCGGGCAAAAGAAACGGCAAGGCATCGAAATGTCATATCAAACCATGATTATTAATGCGGCCCATCCGGAAGAGCTTCGGATAGCGGTAATAGAAGGCCACACTCTCGAACACTTTTTCATAGAAACGGCGACACGCGGCAAGGTTGTTGGAAATCTCTACAAAGGCATAATAATCCATATTCAGTCCAGTCTTCAGGCCGCCTTCGTAAATTACGGGACCGAGCGCAACGGGTTTCTTCCATTCCCTGAAATCCATCCCGAGTATTACAACTCAGACGTCAAGGATGATGCCAGAATCCAGGACGTGATCCATCAGGGGCAGGAAGTCCTGGTTCAGGTGGTCAAGGAGGAACTGGGCTCCAAGGGAGCGCTGCTAACCAGCTATGTCTCTCTTGCCGGGCGGGACATAGTGCTGATGCCCGGTCAGGACCAGCGCGGGGTTTCCCGAAAGATCGAAAACGGAGACAGGCGGGAGCGGATGAAAGAGCTTGCCAGGAGTCTCAAGGTCCCCGATGAGTTCGGGGTGATCCTGAGGACCGCCGCCGAAAGCCGCACCAAACGCGAAGTCATAAAAGACCTGGACCACCTCGTAAAAATTTGGGGGGAAATAAAAAAGAAGGTGCAGGAGTCGCCCGCCCCTTCCCTCATCTACAAGGAGCAGGACCTTGCGATTCGGGTAATTCGCGACTATTTCGCGGCCGGGCTCAAAAGCATCCTTGTCGATGACAGGGAGGTTTACAGAAGGGTGAAAGAATTTCTGGGGATCATCAGCCCCAGAAACCAAAAGCAGGTCAGACTTTATAAAGAAGAAGGACCGATTTACTCCAAATATAATCTTGAAGAGCAGATCGCACAGATATTTCGCAAAAAGGCGATGCTTAAGTCCGGAGGCTACCTGCTTTTCGATCCCACCGAGGCGCTTGTGTCGATCGATGTTAACTCAGGCCGCACCAGCGCTGAAGGGGCCGTTGAGGAAATGGCATACAAGGTCAATCTCGAAGCGGCGGTCGAAATACCTCGTCAGTTGAGGCTGCGCGATCTTGGCGGGCTTGTAGTGATCGATTTCATTGACATGCGGGACCAGAGGCATGCGCGTGAAGTCGAGCGCCGGCTCAAAGAGGAGATCAAAAAGGACAAGGCTAAGATCAGCGTAGGGCGAATCTCAAAGTTCGGCCTGCTCGAGTTGTCGCGCCAGCACCTTGGACTCAACATACTACGCAGCTCCTATAGAGAATGCCCGGTCTGCCAGGGAAGCGGACTTGTGCGTTCAGCAGAGGCAACGGCCCTTGACTATTTCCGCAAAATCTGGACCACCCTCATGCAAAAGAGACCCGCTGTTTTAAAAGCAGTGCTGCCCGCCGATGCCGCCAGCTATCTTTTAAACCGCAAGCGGGCCGAGATTGCAAACCTGGAGAACTTATACAAGGCCAGCATAATAATAGAGCCTTCAGAGACCGCGCTATCCCACGAAGGGCATATAGAAACAACGCCGCACGAACTGCAAAGCTAGTGCAGCGTCAACCAGGTTGTAATCCATATTATTGTCAAAACTACGTTATTTGAAGGCAAGCCAAATGTTAAGCGCGTCATAAAGTGAAGTTACGGAGGTGTAAAGGTCTCGCTTTGCCCGGCCTCCCGTAGCGACATGTGAGCGCAACGCGGAGGCCGGCCGCTTATTCTCGACAGCCCGCCCGCCCACTCGCGATACGGGGCGTTATCGGGAGGCCTTCAGCGGGACAAATTGTGCACCGCATTCATGATCTCCACCACCCTGTGTTCGTATAGATGATGCTTCAGGGTCCTTCTTTGAGCGTTTCTAGCAACCTTTTTCCGCTCGCCCTCATGTTTCATGTAGTACTCGATCTTTTCGATAAGCTCTGCTTCATCGCCGAACTGGACCACTTCATCTTCGGAATAGAGGGGCGGGAGAAGCTCCCGGCGGTCGCAGAGCTGAAAACAACCCATGCCTGCAAGTTCGAACGTCCTCGGATTTACGAAATCGCCTCCGATGGCGTACCGGTCCATCGAGGAGTGAAGGTTGAGGTTTATTTCCGTATTTCTGTAGATAGAGCGGACCTCAGATTCACTTATCCATCGGCTGCCTTCGGTTATGCCGGGGACAGGGCGGCTGTCCCATCCCTCACCGTATATTTTCAAATTATAGGGGGCCAGGGTTTCGAATACCCTGATGCGGTTGGGGTAGGGGGCGCCCATAAAGGAGATCGGCATCCGAGTGCCTGACTGGACCGGAAATTCATCAAGATTATTGTCGAAAGCAACAGGAAGATAATAATGGTTAGTGGCTCCGGCCTCAGCCAACGCCTTCACGAAGGCCCCTGTTTGAATGGAAAAAAAGATGTCAAAGTGGGGAGCAATCCGTTTCCAATACGTCAGGACCCTGAAATCCTCCACAAACCAATATAGTGTAATGATACCGAATTTTCGCAGGTTATCCATAAGGCGTTCATTGAAGAGGGGCGACTGGGCGATCCCGAGTAAAATATCAGGCTTGTCCTTATTGATCTGATCGATCAGCACCCTCTCAAGGGACTCGACAAACGCCATTTTCTGATGGCCGTTTCCGGAAGCCATGGCCATTCGGAACTCATCTGCGAATGGTGAATAGTCGATGAAGACCGATTCATAACCCATACTGGTGAAAGCGGACGCAGTAGCTCTGGCTACAGGAAGTGATCCTCCGGCTAAAGGACCTGTAATCAGCAGTCTCATCGCGCGCGCTCTCTTGTCAGGGCAAAGGACAGTCGGGGCTGCGGTCTATGATTTACATTAAGGCGATGCCCCGGATCGTTAAGACTGTCCATGTGTTTGAATGTTAAGGGTTATCAGCCACCGAGCGCCGATCTGAGCCGCTCGATGCTGCCTCCGAAGGACTCCACTATGGAAATCAACCGGGCATAAGCGTCGCTCATGGCTCGAACTATCTCAGGGGGCCTATTACAATCCAGGTCGGCCATTTGGAGCATGTGGTAGTATTTAAGTATCGATTCTTCCGAGGAGAGGACGACTGCTTCTATCGTATTGAGAGTGTCATTGATGGAAACGAGCTGCCCCATGCCCGACGGGGGACCGGCATACACCCTGGCGGCCTGTTCAAGGAGTCTGGCGGCTTGCGAATACCGGTTGATGAATGCGCTGTTCCTCTCGGACAGATCCCGCAGCTGTGCCAGGACAGCGTCAGGCCGATAGAGCCCCAAAAGGCTGCCCGCCAGGGCTGACTCATTTCGGGCAAAGCCGAGCGCTGTGCCCCATAACAGCCGGCATACAAGGCCCCTCAGGAAGCACTCCGATGCGGACCTGGGTTCGGCCGGAGCATACAGAAGCGGCCCGCCGGGGGTAAAATTGGAAATATATACAGATAGACCGGGGGAACAGGCCTCCCATGAAGGGCGGTATCCCAGCATTTTCTCTACGACGGCTTCCACCGCATCAACGGTGATCGCATCCCGGCAGATCGGATTATCGCACATCTGGTCGAAGTGACAAGGCGAGCAAGGCAGTTCGGACTGCAAAACAGCATGTCCCACCCCGTAGGGCGCAGTCTCCGCAAAATAGGCTGTCGAGAAAAAGAGCCCGACCGTTCCCACCCCTGCCGCCGCGGCCATGTGGATTGTCCCCGTATCGTTGCTGACAAGAAGGGAGCATTGTTTGAGAACGCCCAGCAGTTCGGATATACCGGTCTTGCCCACGAGATCGATCACGGGGAATTCCAGGTGGCTTTGCATCGCTCGTGCGAGTTCTTGTTCGCCCCCGACGCCCAGCAGCACGATTTCAATTTCGCGGTGTCGAAGGAGCCGGTTGGCGAGGTCAGCGAAACGCTCAGGCGGCCAAGCCCTGTGAACCATGTTTGCTCCCGGTTGCAAGGCAATCAGCCTTCCTTTGTTCCTGAGGCCGTTTTGGAGCAGCAGAGTATGGCCGTCCCTGACTTCATTCTCATTAATGTGCATATAGCCCTGGATGGGTTCCGGGCAGAGCCCCGCCATTGCCGAGTGCATATCGACAATGTTGAAAAGGTTCTCTATCCTGCATTTTTGCGAGGCAAACAGGTATTTTGCCTGATCAAATTTAACCCGTCCTACTGGATTATCAGAATTTACCAGGCCGGATTTGGATCTTCCGCATACATTGCCGCAGAAAAAACCGCCGACCCAGTTGTGCGTAAGGTTAATGACGGAGTCGTATTCTTCGAGAAGTTCCGGGTAATCGCTCAGCCTCTGAAAGGGCACTTTGCTCCTCATCGGGGCGACATCGATCGCGGGAAGAGCCACGAGGCGGTCGAAATACGGCGTGCGGGAAAAAATTCCGCTGAACTCTTTTACACAGAGTAACGTGACATTGCTCCCGCTCCTCTGCCGCTTCAAGAGTTTGAGCACAGGCAATGTCTGTATGCTGTCGCCCATGCGCGTTAATTGGATAATGAGAATTTTCTCCACAATTTCCCTCGAATGGGGGCGTCCATTATCGGATAGACCCGCATAAAACAATACATAGGGTCCATCCGGAAACTCCCGATGCGACTCTGACGGTTTCCGATATGGAACCTCGGAGCGCCAGCGAGTTATCCGTCTTTTTTGAGCAGGGCTTCCAGACCCGCAAAAGGCTTGAAGGTCGTTGCGGTATCCGAGCTTTCACCCGGCGAAACTTCATCATAGTACTCGGAGTTCAGCCCCCGCGAGTGCTCGTTATCATGGCAGAAAAGGCACAGCAATTCCCAGTTGCCGCCGTCAGGAGGATTGTTGTCATGGTTGTGGTCCTTGTGGTGCACGGTGAGTTCTCGCAGCCTCTTTCCTGAAAACTCACGCCCACATCGCGCACAAATCCAGGCAAACAACTTAAGCGCTTTCTCCCTGTAACTTTTCTCCCGCTGTTCTCGATTTTGCCTGGCCTCTGCGTTAGTCTGGCTCACCTTTCCGGGCATTCTTTTGTCCTTCCGTTGCTATTTCCACGTATTCCGCACGCCTTACGCCAAGTTGCGTTCAAAGAAGACCGAAGATATCGGAATTATATACGGTTTTGAAATTTCATCCAATTTTGATTTCTTTACGTTTTGACTTAAGCTATTGAATAACGTTGCCAACAGGAAAGGAAGCTTATGAAAAAGAATTTGAGAATTTTCTTGTTCGTATGTTTGGCGCTCGTTGTGGCCTATGGGGCCGCCAGTTACTGGATAGGGGGAAAGGCTCGAAATCAACACGATCTGCTGATCGCGCAAATCAATAGCTCAAACTACATGGAGGCCTCGATTAAGAGCTACGAACGCGGCCTTTTCAGCTCCAAGGCACTGACCACGTTTACCTTAATCCTGCCCGAGAGCGGGAATTCGATCAAATTCAGCATCATCAATCACATCTATCATGGGCCTTTTGTCTTTTTGGAAAACCCGCACATGAAAAGGAGCCTGCGGCCTGTGCTCGCCGTAATCCGAACGCGGCTGGCGCCGGGTGATTCCGGAGAATCCCTGAAAAAGGTACTGGAAAAAATACCCGAGCTTGAAAATTCCGAGATCCTGACAGTGCTTTCTATCGATGGCAGCGGAGAGTCATATCTCGATGTTCCCTCCTTCCAAAAAAAGTTCCCTGACGAAAAGGGCGGACAGGTGGAGGTGGAATGGAGAGGCTTCATCGCCCAATGCAAATTCGACTTGCAGCTTGGGGAAGCCGCCGGCTCTTACAGCTGTCCATCCTTGCAGGTGACAAAACAAGATGAGCTGCTGCGGGTAAAAGATATTCAGGGCGATTTTAACTCGCATCCCGGTATAAAGGGGATATCGGTTGGATCGGCTGCCTTTTCGATCGGCAACATCGAGAGTATGCAGAAAGAGGATACCTCCTTCAATCTGACCTCGTTTGAACTTAAGGCTGAGTCCGGGGTTTCCGGAGAGACCATTAACGGCGCCCTTCGGCTCAGTTTTGAAAAACTCATAGCAAAAGACATGGAACTGGGGCCTTTCGCGATGGAGTTCGAGGCGCGGAAGATGGACGCGGAGGTCCTTTCCCGCTTTCAAAAGCTTGTCCCAGAGTTGCGAAAAAAAGCTGTCGAGCAGACCGGGAACGCCAACCTGGAAAATGAAAAACTGCTTACTCAGATATTGGTCGATCTGCTTGCAAATTCCCCGGAGTTCGAAATAAAGCATTTAACAGTCAGGACTAACAAAGGAGATCTCAGCGGCAGGGCCAAGCTGAGCTTCACCGGCCCTGGGAAAAATATGGCGCGAAATATCCTGGTTCTTCTGGCCAGTATCGACGCAAGCGCGGATGTTTCGGTCTCAGAGGCGCTCTTATATCTTGTCGCCGAAAATGTTTTCCGCGGCGACTCCGAAAAAGATCCTGAATTGGCGAAGACAGGCGCTAATGCGCTTATCACGAGGCTTATGGCGGCAAAGTATATTATTCCGGAGGGCGGCTCGTTCAAATCGAGCGCAACCTTCAAGAACTTCACTCTTACTGTTAACGGGCGAAGGATGGATTTATCCAACCTGCCCTGATGCCCGAGCCCACAAAAAAAGGCGGCCCACATGGGCCGCCTTTCGCGAACTGGGGAATGGCTTTTGAGGATTAAACACTTTGGAGCAGCTTGAGTACGTTTTGCGGCTCGGCGTTAGCCTGCGCAAGCATCGCCATTGCTGACTGCTGCAGAATCTGGTTCTTGGTCAGGTTGCTGACTTCAGACGCCATGTCCACATCCTCGATGGTGGATTCTGAAGACGTGTAGTTCTGGATGGTTGTGGTGATGTTGTTAATAGAGTACTGGAGCTGGTTCTGCATGCCGCCGACGGTACCCATGAAGGCGTTGACCGAGGTAAGGGCGGAGTCGAGGGCTGTCATTGCCGCCTGAGCGCTTGCCAGCGAGTCGATCGAGACGTGGTTTGACGTGCCGCTCACTCCCAAGCAGGCGGTGGTGGCACCACTGAACTGGACGACCATATAGTTGCCAGCCCCGTTGGTAGCGCCGATTTGAAAAGTGACCCCAGCCGATGCCGTCGCATTGCCGTCAATAAGGTTAATTGACCCATACTGCGTGGAGCCCGCGATCTGGTCGATTTCATTCTGGAGATCCGAAAACTCGCCATTCAAAGAACTCAGGTTGGACGGGCTCTCCTGACCGGATGATGCCTCGGTGGCCAGAGATTTCATCTGCACCAGAATGTCGTTGACCTGGCTGTACGCGCCGTCGGCCGTTTGAAGCATCGACGTTGCCTGGTTTGCGTTCTGAGCGGCGACCTGCATCGAGGCGACTTTTGCCTTGAACCCGTTGGCGATTGCGTAGCCGGCGGGGTCATCTGCGGCCGAGTTGATACTCAGGCCTGTAGAGAGTTTTGTGAGTGAGGTTGATACAGCCGCATTCGTGGTTGAGAGAGTGTTCTCAATCGAAAGGGCGTCCATGTTTGTGTTTATTACCATACCTGCCATAACTAGTCCTCCTTGATGTGTAATTTAACTTCCTTGTCAAATCAGTCCCAAAACCCATTCCGAAGTTCATGTTCGCTTTGATTTATGAATCGACAAATCGGACAGGAAACTTAAATCTTTTTCAACGAGGGGAATTTACGGATACCCACCGGATAAAAACTCCACACATCGAGGAGCGTGGGGTTCTTGCGCAGTAAGCCTCAGCTTTGAAAAAAAATACGCCCTGGGCGCCCAGCCCCTCCCTCAAGGTGCTGAATAATTGTTCCGATACTGTTAGAATCAGGACTGTTTTGTCGATCAAGACCAAAGACCGGAGGTCAAAATGTCCATTCCCCAATTCCAGAGCGATTCTCCGTTGCTGATCGTGCAGGTGGACAGCCCCCAGGATGAGACAACGGGGGATTTCTACTACAGGACCTTTGCCCCTGGTGCGGGAATGGCTCATTGCAGGGATGTTTATGTAGTCAATCTTACCTACTACCACCGTTTGAGGCATGAGCTGATGCTCGATGCCGACGTTTTGGTTCTGAACAATATCTG